>Ga0172368_10008263_pt1 | contig 10661 bp, 10 predicted proteins | sample Lak11m_FD_114540 | JGI IMG/M metagenome (GOLD analysis project Ga0172368, IMG submission 114540) | Freshwater microbial communities from Kabuno Bay, South-Kivu, Congo - kab_022012_11m | ecosystem: Environmental > Aquatic > Freshwater > Lake | place: Democratic Republic of the Congo: South-Kivu...
GCAGAGACCTATGTGCTGCAAACTGTTGTGCAAACTTACTGGCATCCAAAAATTCTTTCCTCCAGGCTGACATCCTGCCGTCACTATCATCCCATCCATACATACAACATTCAAATCCATTTGCCCCTGCTGCCAGCAAAATTTTTTCCTGCTCATGTGTTTCGTAAATCCCTTTGGCATACAGCCATCCGGTAGAAGGCGCGATAACTAGCATCACTAAATTCCTCGCTTTCTTTATGTATATTTTTTTGTTAAATAGCGATTCTAAATCGTACTGCAAAATTTATCTTTTGTCAACTAACGGCGCGCTATGCGATGTCAATCCAAATCACCGGTTGTCTGCAACTTTAATAATTTCGCGTACAAACCGCCGGCGACATTACTTAATTCCTCATGACTGCCCTGCTCAACCAACTTGCCATTATCTAGCACAAAAATTTGGCCAGCATGGCGAATGGTGGAAAGGCGGTGAGCAATAATAATTACCGTGCGCTTTTCACTCACTCGTTTCATTGCCTCCTGAATAAGTTTTTCGCTTTGCGAATCCAAGCTGCTGGTCGCTTCGTCAAAAATTAAAATTTTCGGGTTAGCTAAAATCGCGCGGGCAATGCCGATGCGCTGGCGCTGGCCGCCGGAAAGGCGGATGCCGCGCTCCCCCACCTCCGTATCATATCCATCCTTAAAATTTAATATAAACTCTTCGGCGTTCGCGATGCGCGCCGCTTTTTTCACCTCATTGAAACTAGACCGCGGATTCGCATAAGCAATATTGTCACGAATAGAGGCGTTGAAAATTTCCACTTCCTGCGGCACAATCGCGATATGCTCGCGGAAGTAATGCAAATCATATTCGCGCAAATCATGCCCGTCCAATACTACGCTGCCTTTTTGCGGATCATAATGGCGGTAAATCAAACGCGCCACAGTTGTCTTTCCGCCGCCGGACGGACCGACAAAGGCATTGGTCGTGCCGGCTGTAATTTTAAAGCTTACTCCCTGCAAAGCAGTCGCTTTGCTTTCTCCATAAGTAAAAAATACATTTTTAAATTCAATATCTCCACGGATTATTTTCGGCTTCAGGCCGTGTTCTGGATTTTTAATTTCGGTCTTTTCATTAGCCAAACTAATAAAACGATCAACCGCTTCCGCACTGTCCTGAATCCGATCATAAAAACGCGACAGCCGGAACAATGCGAAGAACGCTTTTTCGGCAATGGTAATCACAAAAACCAAAGTGCCGATAGTAACAGCGCCGCGGAAAACCAGCCGTACGCCTAAAATCAGCATCGCCACCCGGCCGATATTAATGACAGTGTCGCGGAAAAATGTATAATCAAAAACCTTTTCCCATGCGCCTTGCTCTTTACGGCGGATTATTTCGCGGATGTCGCGGTACTCGCCCGTCTCCCTCTTTTCCTGCACAAATGATTGAACGGTGTTGATATTAATAATCGCTTGCCCCATTTTTCCAGCCGCCGCTTCCCAGGTTTGATGGATTTCTTGCCGCACCGGATGCAGTTCGCGGTTAACTTTCTGCGTCAGCCAAATAAATTGCGGCGTGAAGAATAAAAACGCGGCGGCAAAGCGCCAATCAATATAACAAAGTATAATGAAAGTAACTATCAGCTGAAAACAAGTAGGTCCGACTTCCCAAAGGACATTGGTCAGCAATTGGCTGATGTGGTCAATGCCGCGCTGAACTTTAGTAATTTTATTGCCAGTATTTTCCCGCTCATGGTAGCCAAGAGACAGTAGCATTAACTGCTGGTGCGCCCGCCCCGGCAAATAATATTCAATATCCAATATAGTTTTATTAATATTTTTATTATTGAACCAGCCTACTAGCGCCCGAAATTCTTCGGCAACCAGCATGCTTAAAGCAAGCCACAGCAAAAGTACGATTTTACTGTAGTCAAAATTAGTTAAAGTATCAATTATCAGCTTTAAAACATAAGGCGCCGCTAAATTTACGACTTCTTCAAATATTAAAAAGATAACTAAAATTTTGATCCGTTTGTGTGACGGTTCAATTAATTGCCACAAATTTTTCCAAAAAGTAAGCATATATAAATATATAAAAATAGCAGATTTATCTGCTTTAATATAATATAATACGAAACAATGGTTAAAAGCGTTACATTAATTTTTTTATAATATTTTGACAAAATAGAAATTTATTGCTAATATTTAGCTAAATTTGCTCATTCAAATTAATTAATTTTTTCTTAAAAAAGGAGAAAGTCTGTGAAGAAAAAAAATAGACGCAAATTATTGGGAGCGCCGATTACAGGAAAACCTGTATCGGAATGCGGTGATTTGGATGATATATTTACTCATTGCCTGCCGGCATTCGGCGGCGCTTATCTGCAGAAATTTTATCAGATTTTGCGGAAAGTATTGGTACAGCAGATTCCTTTAGTAATTACTGTTGCCGGTCCCATTACCGTTTCCGACCAGCACCGGGCCTGGTTGATACCGCTTTTGCGTTTAGGCGGTGTCGCTTATTTAACTGTTACGGACGCTATTTGCTATCACGACGGGCACGATGCGTTAAAAAAATTTGCCAAACGGCCGATTAAAGAAGTTGATTTGTACGGTGATGACGCAAAATTGCGGCAAAATGGCATTGTCCGGGTAACCAACACGGCTTTTTATGAAAAAATTTTATTTGACCAAGACCGGATGATCAGCGCTATTTTACAGCAACCAGAATTCCAGAAGCCGATGACGACGACTGAGCGCAATTATCTGCTCGGCAAATATTACGAAGACCAAGAAATAAAATTCGCCGTACAGCCTGGATTATTAAGCACTTGCTGTAAATTAGACATTCCGGTTTTCGTCGGTGCGGCAGCGGATGGTAGTGCGTTTTTAAACTCGGTTAAACTATGGGCGCTAAAACAGCTGGGGTTAAAATCGTATGATTTTTCTTATGATTTGCACGCCGATATTTTTGAAGCCTGCGCCTATCATTACTGGGGGCTGTTTAATTCACCGGCCAAAGCTCTCGCGATTTTGATTTTAGGCGGCGGAGTGCCAAAAAATTACAGCCTGCAGCCGGAACCGACGCTTTCGCAAATATTCTTGCTGAATAACATCCGTGGCTATGATTTTGACGTTCAAATTGTTTCCGCGCCGGTAACCGACGGCAGCCTTTCTTCGTGCCATCCGTCTGAAGCCGTTTCCTGGGGAAAAGTAAATCCCGTGACTTTTGAAAACGCGACGCAAAGCTTGCAAATGGATTATTCAACCATTATGCCTTTTGTCGTCAAAGCATTAACCAATAAAATAAAGCCGCGGGAATCATTGCGGCTTTATAGCAAGCGGGAACAACTTACCAGTCAGCTTCTAAAAGTTATAGAAAAAAATGCCGAAAAAATAAAAAAAACGCTGGATTTCCCTTTACAACTGCTTACCCGCCGCGTTGAATGAATTACACGAAAATAGCATTATATCTCTAGGCCGCCTATTATTTTTAGGCGGCTTTTTTATTTATTTTTTCCCAGACTCTGAAAGCGTCCCCGGCGCCCATTAAAACAATCGTGTCTTTTTTTTGCGCGTGCTGTTTTAAATATTGAGCGCACAGTTTGATAGAAGGTGAATTATGGACATTTAATTTTGGCGAATAACGGCGGATTTTTTTAACCAAATCTTCGCTCGTTACTCCGCCCTGCTTTTCCCGCGCTGAACCGTAAATGGGTAAAATTATTACCTCATCGGCATTGATAAAACTTTTAGCAAAGTCGTTCAGTAAAGCTTTGGTGCGCGTATAAGTGTGCGGCATAAAAGCGCAGGTAATCTTATTTTGGGGATAACGCTGGCGCAAGGCAAGTAGCGTGGCTTTGATTTCCGTTGGATGATGCGCGTAGTCGTCAATAAATAACGCGCCTTTATATTTTCCCAGAATTTCCATTCTTCTTGCCGTGCCTTTAAAATTTTTGAGCGCCTTTTTAATTTTTTCTGCCGGCACGCCTAATACTATTGCCGCCGCGATTGCCGCCGCCGCATTCTGTACGTTATGCTTGCCAATCAACTGCATTTTGAATTCACCTAAAGATTCTTTACTGCGCCGCATTTTAAAATGTTGGTCCCCTCTTGTCATTGCGAGGAGCGAAGCGACGAAACAATCTCGCGCTAACTCCTTGGCATTGTTTCGTCCCAATTGCTCGGGACTCGCAATGGCAGTGTATTGTATGACTTTGCATTTGCATCCTTTCACCGCTTTAACCACATTTTTATCATCCATATTCGCGACCACAAAACCGCTGTTGGGAACTTTTTTAACAAAATCGGCGAATGCTTTTTGGTAAGCCGCGGGTGTTTTAAAAAAGTCTGGATGGTCGTAATCAATATTATTTAACAAAACTACTTTTGGCTGATATAACTTTAATTTATTTTGATACTCATCCGCTTCAATTACCATTATTTTACCCCTGCCCGCCAGTGCATTTCCGTTAAATTGCGGCACCGCCGAGCCAATGGCCGCAACCGGATTAAAATTTGCTTCACGCAACACGAATGCCAATAACGCCGAAGTGGTTGTTTTGCCGTGCGAGCCGCAAACCGCAATGCCGTATTTATCGTTAAAAATTTCCGCAAGCGCCTCGGCTTGCGTCAAAATTGGCAACTTGCGCTTTATTGCCTCTGCTACCTCCACATTATTTTCCGGCGTGTAAGCACTGGAACGAATTACGAGTTCGGTAGCGGCGGGAATATTATTGGCTGTAAAACCTTCCACAAAAGTAATTTTTGCCCGCTTTAAAACTCTATCGGTAAAAAATTTCTCCGGCGTATCCGAGCCGCTGACATTTTTACCCTGCGCATTAAAAATTTGCGCCAGCGCGGTCATACCCACCCCTTTAATGCCGATGAAATAAATATTTTTTAGTTGTTTATCCAGCACTTGCATTTTTATATAATTAAGTTATCATTAAAATACACTGTATCTCTGGATGAAAAAGCTTTGGATGGATAAAAAAAGAACGATCTCTCCATATTCAAGGCTTTTTCATCCTTTTTTTATCAAAATTACACTTATGCTAAAACCGCACACCAGCAATAAATATTATCGCTTGCTTATTTTTTGGATAGGCATTATCGCTACCGTTGCTTATCGCATTATTGTAGTTTTAAATTATTACAACCCTCTTTGGGTGCAAATCGCTTGGTACATCGGCACCATCGGTTTTGTCTGGTATTTTGCCCACCGCTTCCGCGTGGAAAATAAGCGGGCAAAATTAATAAAAGCAAAAAACCTTACTGCAAAAATTTACAGTCATAAACCTTTAAGCGACAGCGACCGCAATGCTTTAATATATGTCTTAAAGAGCCTCCAGTCAAGCAAGGCGAAATGGAATTACATCGCAATTTTCTTTTTTTCCGCCATTGCCTTAATTTACGGATTTTATATTGATTTTATAAGATAATTTTACCATAACTTACAAAATAAAAACAGCCTCTATGTTGGGCTGTTTATTGTTGTTGTACTTTATACCACGCGTTATTTAATATGTTCAGATATCAAAGCGCAGATACTATCGCGCTGAGCATTTAAATAATCATTTTGCTCTTGCAATTGGCATAACTCTTCTTTTATTTTTGTTAGGAGAATTTCATGTATCACTAAAGCTTTTTGCAACACCTCTTTAATAGATGACACACATTCAGCCCCAGCTATTAATAACTTTAGAGTATTAATAACCCCTTCTTTACTCTCCATAAACAGGCAGGTTAAAATTGCTTCTAATTCCCCTATGTCCTCGCTATTGTTATGCTGCTCCATAAAGTCGCTTGTCAAAAGATAAGCTCTTACTTCCCGCACCGTTCCTATCAAACGATTAGCTAATGGATTTATGGCTAAGAAGAGACTGTCTTCTTCGTTCTTAGGTACTTTATTAATGTCCTTAGGAAGGATTTCTGTCTTGTTTTGGTTTAAATTTATAGAACGTTCAGTATTGTACGCTGATAATAACCGATCTATTTCTTCTTCACTCAAAAATTCGTGGCACATTTTCATCTCCTTCTTTTTCTCCTTGTATTTGCCTCCACGAACAGCAGGGATATATTTGCCCGCTTTCCGCGATAAAAGAAAATAAGTTAATATCAACGCAGAATACGCGCCTGACCCGAACCAGCAAACCGTTAATACAAATTTCTTGGCTAGATATCATCTTAATCAATAGCTGAATTATCTCTTTTTCCAGTTGTTCCTGTTCGCGGCGTAATTCATATATCGTTTGTATTTTTTTGCTTATTTCCGTATCATCGTACATTTTTTCACTCCTTTTTAAAGAACATTTTTTATTAATTAATTTAACAATTTTTTATAATTTTAGCAAGCTCCGCCGCCGCGCCCTTCTTAATTACTTTCTTAATATTAGCGCTTAATTGCGTCTGTCTATTTGTGTCAGACAACAAATTTTTAACATTTTTAACAAAAAAAGACTTATCCAGCACCGGCTGGTCCAAAACAATTGCCGCGCTTTCTTCTTCAAAAACGCGCGCGTTATATTCCTGATGCCCGGGCAAATATATTAAAATCGCCGGCTTGCCGAAATAAGAGAGCTCGCTTAAAGTCGCCATGCCGCAGCGTGAAACTACTACGGTCGCCGCCTGATATGCTTCCGCCATTTGCCCGGTATTTAAAAATTCATAAGGGTAATAATAAGGATAGTTTTTAGTTAAAGTTATTTGTTTCCCCTTTCCCGTCACATGAATTATTTGGCAAATTTTTGTTAACTGCGGCAAACTTTCCGCCACTAAATTATTTATAAAAACCGCTCCTGTTCCCCCGCCTAATACCAACAGCACCGGTAAACTTGATTTTAAATTAAAAAATTTATTGTCACTCTGCATTCCGCGTTCCGCATTCTGCATTCTTGTCGGGTTTCCGATCCAGCGCGCTTTTCTCCCGTAATCATTTAATGATTGTTTAAAGGTTACAGTAATGACATGAGCGAACAGGGACATCAGCCTATTAGCCAAGCCCGCTTTTACATCCTGCTGGTGCACGATAATTTTTTTTCTTAAAATCCATCCCGCCCAAACTACCGGCACGGACACAAAACTTCCGGCAGAAATTATTACGCGCGGTTTTAACTTTAAAATAATAAAAAATGACTGAATAAAGCCAATTAACACGAACAAGGGCACAAAAAAAGTCGCCAGTGAAAAATAACGGCGCAATTTTCCGGACACAATTGGAATAAATTTAATTTTTTCCCGCTCAACCATTTGCCGCTCCGGGCCGCGCCTGGTTCCAAGCCACAGGTACTCAAATTTTTCCCACCCTAACTCATCAGCTACCGCGAGCAGAGGGGTAACCGAGCCGCCGGTGCCGCCGCCAGTTAATAATATTTTTTTATCTTTTTTATCAACCATAAAATATTATAATTTCAAAATTTTCAATTTTTAAACAATGACTTAATTTATAAATTTTAAAATTGTTTGAAAATTCTAAAATTGAAAATTTTACGACTATCTTGTTTGTTTTGATATATTGACTAATATCCCCGCCGCCGCCAGCGCCGCCATCATCGCGCTGCCGCCGTAGCTGATAAACGGCAAGGGAACGCCGGTCATCGGCATAAAATTGATCATGCCGGCGATATTAATAAACGCCTGTGAACAAAACCAGGTAACGATTCCTATGGCCACTAACCGGCCGTACATATCCGGCGCGCTTTTTGACACTAAATAACCGCGATAAAAAAGAAAAGCGTAAAGCGCAACCAGCGCCGCTGATAATAAAAATCCCATTTCTTCAGCAATAACCGGAAAAATCGCGTCTCCCTGGACTTCCGGCAGATAGCGGAATTTTTGGCGGGAAGCGCCAAATCCCCTGCCGAAAAAGCCTCCCGAACCAGCCGCGATTAACGATTGATTTATTTGATAACAAGTATCATCAGGGCTGAAATCAGGGTCAAAATAACAATGGAAACGATCCATTTGGTACGGAGCAATTTTTACGATAACAAACAAAACAAGCGCGCCGGCAATTCCGATTGTTAAAATATGCTTTAAATTTCCACCGCCGATAAAAAACACCGCCAGTGAAATCACCAGCATGATAAATAAAGTTCCGGTATCCGGCTGCAGCATCATCAATAAACTAATTACGCCTAAAAGCACTATCAGCGGCATCGTGCCATGGTGCAGGTCAGCCAGCTCCTTGCCGCGCTTTTCCACCCAAGCCGCGAGATATAATAAAAAAGACAGTTTAACTATTTCCGACGGCTGCAACGAAAAGCCGAAGACATTGATCCAGCTCTTAGCCGTACCCCAACCGGCGCCGATACTGGGGATAAAAACGACCAGCAACAATGCTAAGGAAATTACGAGCATTGCCAAAGCCATTTTTTTAAAATTATGATAATCAAAGCGGCTTAAGAAAAAAAATAATCCAACCCCCATCATCAAACCAAATAATTGGCGGTTAAAATAATAATAGCTTGACTGGTGCTGGGCATAAGCAACCGCGCTGGACGCTGAAGACAGCATAGCCAGGCCAAAAATAACTATTAAAAAAATAACGGCTAAAATTACCGGATCCGGATTATGGTAATTCCCCCGTTTGCGGATTAAGCCGCTGAATATTAGTTTTAACCTATTAAATTTTCGCTGGAGCATAAAAAAACAATAGTTAAGCTATTCTAAGAAAAATTGTCCTCTCATTTTTTCTTTTTGTTCCGTGTAAATTTCTTCAGTCAAAAAATTATTCAAAACTTTCCTGAATTTTGTCATTATTTTGTCTTTTTCCGCCGCCGCGTCTTTTTGCGCTTGTTGCCAGGCGGCTAACTTCTCCTGATATTCCAAAAAACGGGGATGATTTTTATTTTTACCGACGCCGCTTAGCTCCTTTAATTTTAAATTCATGACGTATAAAGTATTATTAATCCTGAATAGTTCGTTTCGTAGCGCTTGCTTTACTAATTCCGGATAACAAATCAAAAATTTTTCCGGATTAGCGGCTATTTCCTCCATTGCTGAGCGGCTAATTTGCTCCGCGTACTTCCTGCCCTGCCCCCTGACTTCTTTCAAAGCCCGTTCTAATTTTGCGGTAGAGGCGGCTATTTTTTCCGCCGGCCATTGCTCGCCAGTCAGTTCGCTCCGCTCTTTTTCGGCGGTAAATTCCACTTTCTCTTCCATAGCGTCACGCCAAATTTTTTTTAATCTTTCCTTTTGCGCCGCTTCGGCGTTATTGTTTTCTGCGGGATAGCCTCCCTTCTCTTTAAAAATATCCATATATTTTTTAATAAATATTTAAAATTATTTAAAATTATTTATCTAGCAAAAACAAAATCAATCCAATTACCGCGGAAATTCCGGAAACTAGCCAAAAGCGCATCACGATTTTATATTCCGGCCAGCCAATAGCTTCCAGATGGTGATGGATAGGTGAAGATAAGAAAATTTTTTTGCCGCGCAATTTTTTTGATGCCACTTGTATAAAAAAAGACAATGATTCCACGACAAATAAAAACCCGATTACCGGCAGCAAAAGCGCCTGATTAGTGAGCATGGCAATAATGCCGAGTGTTACGCCGAGCGACATCGCCCCGGTATCGCCCATGATAAAACGCGCCGGTTTAATGTTAAACCATAAAAAAGCGACTAAAGCGCCGATAATAACGCCGCAGAAAGCGGCTAAATCGTATTTGCCTTGGACAAAAGCGATGACGCCATAAGCGCCGAAAGCCGTTAATAATGTTCCGCCGGCGAGCCCGTCCAGGCCGTCTATTTCATTAACCGAAAAAGCGGTAGAAACAATAATAAAAATAAAAAACGGGATATACCACCAGCCAATTTGCCAATTACCTAAAAAAGGAATGTGCAGCATATCCCAGTCAAGCTTAAAATAAAACCAAAACGCGCCCGCAGCGGCGATTAAAGTGTAAAATAAGAGGCGCTGGCGCATGCGCAGACCGCCTTTGCCTTTGCCCCGGATGTCTAAAATATCATCAAACAAACCAACAATAGCGGCCGCGACCAGCGACCCCAGCGGCAGCAGGGTTTGGCTGCGGGTTAAAAAATTCATTTGCTGAAAAAATTCCCAACCGCTGAATTTAGCCGCGTAAAAAAATAATAATGCCAATGCCGCCGCCGTCACCCAAATAATCAATCCGCCCATAGTCGGCGTACCCTCTTTGTCTTTGTGCAAATTTGTAAAAATCGGCGTCACGCCGTTGTTGCGGATGCTTTTGCCTAATTTGTATTTATATAAAAAATGGGTTAAAAAGGGGGTCCATACCGTGGCCATAGCGACCGATAGAGCGGTTAAAAATAAAATTTTAATCACAAAAAAATTTTCCATATCAGCTGAGGTTAACCAACATAATTGAGGCTAAGGCTAAAATTAAAAATATATTTACTATCATCGCGCTGGCGGAAAAAATATGCGCAAAAAAACGGCTTTCTTCTTTAAGAAGATAAACGAATAAATAATTGGCAACTATTACCAGCATGCCAAAGGATGGCAAGAAATACACTTCATTTGGCGCGCCTATCAGAGTAATTCCAAAATAAATGTTATAGTGCAAAACAATTGCATCTTCTGTTGTTTTAGCGACAATAAACATAGCAGCTGACCAGGCTATCGCATTAAACAGCAGGCTGAATAAAAGCTGGAGGCGCATTCTTGAATCCTGCCATAACATGCGTAC
>Ga0172368_10008264_pt1 | contig 10659 bp, 9 predicted proteins | sample Lak11m_FD_114540 | JGI IMG/M metagenome (GOLD analysis project Ga0172368, IMG submission 114540) | Freshwater microbial communities from Kabuno Bay, South-Kivu, Congo - kab_022012_11m | ecosystem: Environmental > Aquatic > Freshwater > Lake | place: Democratic Republic of the Congo: South-Kivu...
CCGCAAAAAGGAGACCTAAAAAATGGACTATGGACTGATCGGCAAACTCGAAAAGGCAAAAAGATACGCAGAAGACCGGAAGCGCTTTCGCTTCAATAAATTTGACCTTACCTTCCATGGGGACAATAACGATCATCATGTTGCCTTTGATAACGGGGTTTTTTCCTGTGATTGTGAATTCTTCCTCACCCATAAACGCTGCGGACACACCATGGCTCTTGAAATCCTGCTCAAGGACATGATCCCGGAAACAGTGGACGCCTGACCCAATATAATCGAATATCACAGACTGCCCTCCGCCACGCGAAGGGCAGTTTTTTGTGGCGCGCCCACCGCGCGGCTTTCAGTAAATCTTAAAGATTCTAGGGTACAATCCCGCCCATGAAATCAGTCTTTTCGCGGCGCGATTTTCTCAAACTGGGTGGTATGGCATTGGGAAGCCTTGCTTTTTCCCCCTTCATCCCCGGCCGCATCGACTTTGACGACAGCAACGTTGTGCGGATTGCAACGACGGAATTGCCGGTCAGGCGGGAGCCGACTGACAAGAGCGCCATTTATCGAACTCTCACCCGGGATGAACTGGTTCACGTCTACGAAGAGGTCGCGGCAGTGGAACCGATTCACAACCCGGTCTGGTACCGCGTGTGGGGGGGGTACATCCATCGCGGACGTCTTCAGCGGGTTCGAACCATTTTCCAAACCCCGCTTTCGTCCATCCCCGAGGACGCGCGCATTCTGGCGGAAGTGACCATTCCATTTACCATGCCCTACCGCTTTACAAAAACTTATGGCTGGCAAAGCCTCGACGAAATCTATTCGCGCAACCCGCCGTTGTATTACGAATCGGTCCATTGGATCGATGCCGTACAGGAAGGTCCCGACGGCGAGCCGTGGTATCGCATCTTCGACGAACTGGAGGGCGGCGACGGGAAGTATTTTATCCCGGCCATTCACATGCGCGTCGTCCCGCTTGATCTGTTCGAGCCGATCTCGCCTGATGTGCCGTGGGAGGAGAAAAAGATCGAAGTCAATCTCACCACCCAGTCATTGACCGCGTATGAATACGGCAGGGCCGTTTTTCAGACGACAGTTTCCACCGGCATTCCCGGCGGCGGGTTGAGCGGCGAAGGCGGGCTTTCCACCACAACTCCCAACGGCAAATTCGAGATCAACGACAAATATCCCGCCAAGCACATGGGCTATAGTTATTTCAGTTCGACCACGAAGGGCGGCCTCCTGGCGGACTCGGACGGTTATGTCCTGCCCGGCGTTCCGTGGACATCCTTCATCGCCCTGCCCGGCAAGGAAACGGCCGGGCACGCGTTTCATGGAACCTACTGGCACGAAAACTTTGGCGCTCCCATGAGCCACGGCTGTATCAACATGCGTTCCAGCGAAGCCAATTGGATCTTCCGCTGGGCGCGCCCGCCGCACAACACCACATCGATTTCCAATCACACCACGCGCGGTACGCAGGTGGAAATCCACTACTAAACCTTTTTGTTCATTTTCCGACCTGGCGCAGACTCCGCCACCGGACATTTAACCCATCCCATGCCTTCACTCACCTGGAAAGACAAACACCCCGCCGCCCCCGCGCCTGCTTCCATTATTCAAGACTCGGTCGTCCACCCAAACGGACTCGGCTACTCACTGGTTTCCGGGCGGGGACGTGCAACGGGACATCCGGGGAGTCGGCTGATTCTTGGCGATAACCTGGCGGTCATGTCCGCGCTTTTGCCGGAATATGAGGGCCGGATCAATCTTATCTACGCGGACCCGCCGTTTTTCACCAATCGAAAATTTTCCACCCGCATTGGCCGCGGCGAGGATTCTCGCAAGCCTGGGGAATGGCAACTGGCGGAAGGCTATCACGATGCCTGGACGGATTTGAATTCGTACCTGCAATTCCTGTACGAGCGCATCGATTTAATGTACCGCCTGCTTGCCCCAAATGGTACGCTGTATCTGCACCTCGACTGGCACGCCGATGCCTACGCGCGCCTGATGCTGGACGAGTTCTTTGGGGCGGAGAATTTGTTGAACGAGATCATCTGGACTTATCATGGCCCGTCCCCGATCAAGCGGGCATTCAACCGCAAACACGACACGATTCTAACCTTTGTCAAGGGCAGGGACTATACATTCAATGCAGATGCCGTGCGCGAGCCTTACAACCCAAATACAGTCATCACATTCAGGTCGTCGAAGAAGGCAGGCTTCGGAAAAGTCCCGGACCTGGAACGGGGCAAAGTCCCTGAGGATTGGTGGTATTTCCCGGTGGTGGCGCGCCTGCACAATGAGCGCACGGGTTATCCCACCCAAAAGCCCGAAGCCCTGCTGGAAAGAATTATCCTGGCCTCATCGAATCCGGGTGATATCGTTGCGGATTTTTTCAGCGGTTCAGGGACCACGTCTGTTGTCGCGGCGCGGCATGGTCGAAAATTCATTGCATGTGATGAGACGTTTCGCGCAGTCCATACAGCCCGGAGCCGCCTCGTGGACTTGGAATCCATATTTTCTTTTGAACACGATGCGTTGCATCAACCGAAGTTCTTTCCTGTGCCGGGGAGTACGCATGTGCGCGTTACCCCGGGTTCTGTCAGTGTGGATACAACTCTTGATCTCGATTATTGGGATGTGGATCCGGGTTGGGATGGCAGGCAGTTCAGGAGCGCCGCGCAGGCCAAACGGCACGCGCGAAGCGGGGATATTCCGAAAGAGTTAAAATTAAAAACCGGGCGCAATATCTGCGTCCGGCTTGTAACAGTCCAGGGAAAACAATATCAGTTAAATATCCAGGCGGTAGCCAACGCCGCGAATGGTCTTTAGGAGTTTGGGGTTGTCGGGGTCAAGTTCGATGGCGCGGCGCAGCCAGGAGATGTGAACATCGAGGGTTCGGGTGTCGCCCGTGTAATTGGTCTCCCACGCTTTCTTGAACAACGATTCGCGTTCGACGACTTCACCGTGTTTATCCATCAGTAAATTCAGGAGCGTGACGAGACGCGGGGTGAGTTTTGTATTCTTGCCCAGGCATCGCACCCGGCGTTTTTCGAGGTCGAGACGAATCGGACCAACGTGCAAAACGTTTTTTCCGTCGCCCGGCAGGAGCGGCTTGATGCGGTTTACAAGTTTTTGAACGGTAAAAGGCAGGGACAGGACGGCATCCGCGGCGTCCTTCTCCACGAACTTGTCGCTTTCAAGGATGAGGATCAGCGGTAATTTCGAATCCTTCTCGCGCAGGGACTGGCAGATACGAAGCCCCGTACTGCGAAGCGATGCGGCATTAATGACAACGAGGCTGGGGCTGACTTCCTTCAAGCGCGAAACAGCCTGACTGCCGTTTTGCACAGTGTGTACATCAAATCCCTTCTTCTGCAAGTCAGAGGCAAAAGAAGGGATTTCTGCGTGGCGGCCTTCGATGACCAGGAGTGTGGTGGTCTTCATAAAATTCGATCAGTTCGGCGGTTAAAAGTCTGTCCCTGCATAAAAATAAAAATTCAACAATTGCGAATTTCTTAAGGATCAGGACTTGTTAAGGTTTTTGTATTATACACCAATTCTTAAAAGATACCTCAACCGATGGTACTGTCGGCAATTCCCAATAGGACGTTGCCCTGCCGAAAACTTTCAGCGACAGGTTCAAGTTGGGAATTGCTGTGTGATACCGTTTCGCGGCAGTTCATGTTTTAAGGTTTGTATTTTTTGCTTGACTTTGCAAAACGTGTATGGTAATATCGGCGGGCTACCGATGCGGGGTAGAGCAGAGGCAGCTCGTCGGGCTCATAACCCGGAGGTCGCAGGTTCGAGTCCTGTCCCCGCTACTGACAAAAAGCGCAGCACATATGCTGTGCTTTTTGTTTTTTGCTACAATATAAATACAGCAGGCTGCCATGGACAAAAAGATACCCAGATCGATCTCTCACTACGATGCGAATGATATTCGCAGCCTGTATGCTTCCTTCGATTCGGCGATTACGTCCCTGGACTGCGGTAGAAAATGTTCGGCGCACAATTCGTCCGGGAAACCATTTTGTTGCGATATTTGCCATGCCGTCCCATCGGCCTACGAAAGCGAATGGGCTTACCTCAGGTCAGTTTGCAATATGGTCCTGCTGGCATGTTTGGGGCCGGCGCTGTGCCAGCGTGAGTACCGCGCCCTCAGTTGCAGGCAATTCCCGTTTTTTCCGTACGTTACGTCGGATTATCAATTCGTCGGGCTTGTTTATGAATGGGCCTTTGAGTCGAATTGCTGGGTGGTTAGCAACCTGGCGCGGGTCACGAAAAAATACCGCAATGAGTTCGTGCGCACGTTTGATGAGATCTTTGCGCGGTTCCAGGATGAATTCGAGAACTACGCTTTTCATTCCGAAAGGATGCGGGTGGAATTTGTGACGCAGGGACGGCGGATTCCACTGTTGCACCGCAATGGGGGATATTACCTGTTGAGCCCGCGCGATGAACGCATGAGGCGCATTTCACCGGATCGCCTGCATAAATTTGGGCCCTATCGGTAGACGGCCTGTGGTGTCCTTATTTCCCGTTCCGGTTGGTTAATAGGAATTCGGCTGCGAGTGCAACGATCAGGTGGATGAGGGCCGTCGCGCCCAGTGACCACAAGCCAATGGTGGTTACTTCGCCCTTGGAGAAGATTATACCGGCCAGGATGAGAATCGCTTCGGCCACGTATAACAACTTGAACCAATGGCGTGCCAATATGTTCATGAAGTTGCCCGGCGTGACGATTTCCACGAATCCCCAGGCAAAGCGCCCAACCCTGGCGAGCCAGAAGGCCGGTTTCTTGAGAATCCTGTATTTTGTGGAGAGATCATCCAGCACCTGGCCTGTGACCGTGGCCGCGCGTGAGGCGGATGCGGTGGTTGGTTCGATGGGGAACCGGCGATCCAACTTTCGTTTCACAAACAACTTTAATACCTGGGCGTCTTTCAGGCTGTTTTCCAGCAATGTCTTGATATTCTCCTCGACAAGCAGATTCAAGCCGTCGGTGCCGCCCGCGAGATTGGGGTGATCTGCCAGTACTTTCAATGCCGCATCATTTGCCCGTTTGAGCGCAGCGGAACTTTTCCCGGCGTAGGTTTCATCTGCCATCAAAAACTTCTCGCGCAGGATGGCGGCCTGGGCTTTTTCCACCCATTTGTTTAATTGATCTTCGCTCTTTTGATGATCCTGGCTTACATAACCTTTTAGGGATTTAAGGATAATGTCCGCGGCATCCAGCTGCCCCCACAGGATGTCGTTTTGCCGCCATTCCCTCTTGAAAAACGCGCCGAAATTTCCGAGTGTGGTTCCCAGAAGTTTCTTGCTTTTGTCAATACCGTCGTTGATCTGGCTGGTTGCATCCTCCGGGCTGATGCGGATGATGTCGATGATGTCCGATTCGCCGGCTTTTGTCCCTGCCAGGAGGGGCAAGGTAATGGTGTCGAAATAATCATAGCTGTCGAAGTAAAATTTCAGGCAGGCCATCAGCATTTTTGGAATATTTTTACCATTTACCTGGCTTGCAAAAACATTCCTGCATTCCTTGTGCGATCTCTCCCGGGCCGAATAAAGGTCGTTGGATAATCGATTCAGAAGCCCGTCCATTGTCTTATTGCCTGGATTGGCCGTTGGGTTTGCAACAGACTCTTCAAGAACCTGCTTCAGGTCGTCGGATGACAGTTTTGCCGTGTCCATAATTCCCAGGCGGGCAGGGTCACTGGTGGATTGAATCAGCGTGTTCAGTAATCCAGTGAATTGTTTTCTGAATTTCCTTAGTTCCGCCTGGTATTCAGGCAACTGATTGCGGGAGGGGAATCTTCCCCCCGAATACAGGAGAATGCTCCTGGCTTTTTTGACGACACCGTCTTTGGCATTGTCGATGTTCCCTTCATTTATGGAAAGAAGCCTGTCGATGATTTGAAGGACGAATTTTAAGCGGCGGACGCGATACCCTGAATCCATCCTAAACATGAATTGATTCTCGGTCTCCTTTCCCTTCTCGGGGGCCAGCGAGAATTTCCGATTCCTCCATTTTTGGACGAGCAGGCGGATCGCGGCAAATTGATCGGAGTCTTCATCGAACCCAAGCGAATTGGTGATCAGTTTTGCGATCTCATCCGTTACCATCGCGACGCGGGCATAGTGGTAGCCGAAATAGGAGTTCCCATATTTTTTGACGGACTCATCCAAATACATGTCGGGCCATGTCTTTGCCCCGGTGGAGATCCAATTTTTGAGCCTGTTTTTGGTTGCCATTTTCCCTTTAACAGCATCCTCGGTCAGGCCCTCAATGGCAAAACCCTGGTAATTGCGGGCGCGTTCGATGATTTGATTGCGCTCTTTGATGAATTGTATATCTTCACGGATGGTTTCCGAACGCGGCAGGGTCAGGAGGGCGGCGACGGTGTTTTCAATCGCGTCGGGAGGCGGCAGGGGTTCCCGGTGTTTTTGATCCCCCACATATTCCGGCGCAGGTTCCACGTAGATCAATTTGCGGTCTATGGGAAACTCTGCCTCGCGTTGCACGATGGTCCTGGTCGCGTAACTGAAAGGTTTATTGTCCAGGTAGCCCCCATCGCCGAAGGTGATCTTTTCGAAATTGGCGCGGGATACACCGGAGGTGTAAAACTCGTCAAAATAATTTTTCCAGCGTTCTTCGTAATTGCTGTCGTCCTTGTAGTCGGGGATTTCACAGTTTTTGATGACCTCCAGCGCGTCTTCGAATTTTACCGGCTCGAAGGCGAAGGGCAGGGAGGATGTACAGCGTGCCGCAAAGGCAAGATACGGATTATCGTTCCTGCTGAAATCGTTTCTTTCCATGAATTCCCCCCGGGCGGAGTAGCGAAAATGGAAAACACTGCGATAGCGGTTTTCCTGTATGACGGTGTTGGAAAGCCGTATGGGGAGCGTTGTACCGCGCAAATCCGTGGCTGTGATAAAGAGATCCAATTCGCTGGCATACGGGGATGGCGCTTGCGCGGGTTTCTGGTCCATCCCGTGCAGGGCTTCAAGGAGTTTGTAGTACATGCGCTGGCCGTTCAGCAGCGATTTGCGGGGTTTTGCGTTCAGTATTTTTTGCAAGGAGGCAGGGAGGTCGCCGGTTGATGCGCCGTCGTTTACGAGGCGGGCAATATCGCCTTCCTCCAGCCACACCTTTTCCACCCCATCCATTTTCTGGTCATTGGCCAGCGCCTTTGCAAGATAGACGGCGTTTATGCCCCCGGCAGACGTGCCGGAGAGAATATCGACGATGAACCTGACGCCGAGTTGTTTGCCGATATCGTGGTAAACCTGTTCCGATGCAGACAGATTCTCCCGGACCGCGCCGCTGGATGTGGCGCGAACCATCTTGAACAATTCCTGCGCAACACCGTTGATGTAGATCGCCAGTGAAATACCCCCATACAAAACAACCGCGAATCGGATTTCCTTTTGAACTTCCTGTGACGAAGTGTTCATAAACGCCTCCAAAGGCCTGTCGTTGCAGCCGGTAAAAATATGATACAACAATTTTCCCTGGATCGCGCGCCGAATTTACGAATTCCCCCCGCCGTTTTTTACCATTTTGTTTCCGAGGTCGTGTTGATGCCTGAACGTTTTCCGACGCGTTTGTACATTGTTACGTTGGTGAAAGGTTCGCCGAGCAGGCCGTCGTGGATCGCCCACGACCTTTTACGAATGCCGCCTCCCGCATCGGGTTGACGAAATGGATTCGACCCATCCAGCAGGGCGCTTAAATCGCCTCCAGCCTGGAATCCGGCTTGGATGCTGTCCATCAGGCGCTTGCCAACCTGATAACTGAATCCGTAACGTTCGAAGATGACTGCGTTGTGATAATACAACGGCTCGACGAAATACATATCGTGACCGAGACTTGTGACAAAGCCTTCGAACGCGTCGATGGCATTTCCCAGCAACCTGAGCCCGTGTCTTACCTGGCCCGGAGCCAGCCCTGCTTCGAGAGCCATTTTCTCCGCCTCGACGTTTCTTTGCAGCGTGCCGAATTTCGTGGGTGTGCCGTCGGGCATTTTGTCCACATCAAAGCGGGGGGACGCCGGGTCGTTGAGAATGTATAACAGTACGTGGATTTGCCCGTTCATGGTATCGGCGAGATGCGCGTAAAGGATGGGATCGGGGAAATCCGCCTCGTGATATAGACTCATTTCAATATCGCTGGAGCCTTCCGCAAAACGGAATTGGAGAAGGTTATGCCCGGATGCGGATGTGAGCGGGGGAATCTTGAATTTTTCCAGCAATTCCGCGGGGATATAGCGGGCGTATAACGCCCGTTTTTCAGGTTCCGACAGGCGGTTGATTCCGCCGATGGTTGAGGGAGGCATATGGATTCCCTTCTTTTCATTCTTCATTCGTCTTTCACGAGAAGGAAGAATGAATTATCGCTGACCGATTATCTTATCCGCGTTTCACGTTCTGCATTGCGCGCTTCGTCCCGTTTGGCGATGGTGGCGCGCTTGTCGTAGGCTTTTTTGCCCCTGGCAAGGGCAATCTCGATTTTCGCGCGGCCCTCTTTGAGGTAGACGCGCGTCGGGACGACCGTCATGCCTTTGATGCGGACGTTGTTCCAAAGTTCGGTGATTTCCTTTTTATGCCGGAGCAGTTTGCGCTTGCGTTTTGGGTCGTGGTTGTTGCGGTTGCCCTGCTCGTAGGGCGCGATGTGCGATTCGACAAGCCAGGCTTCCTTTCCATCCTGGACATCCACGTAGGCCTCCTGGATGCTCATTTGCCCGGCCCGGATGGATTTGATTTCCGTTCCCGTTAAAGCAAGTCCCGCCTCGAATTTTTCCATGAGAAAATATTCGAAGCTGGCTTTTCGGTTGTTGGCTACGATTTTGATGTTTTCGGCCATGGTGTGATGTTACCATGAAAGGATGAAGTCGAAGGTTGAATGAGGCGTATTCCGTTTGGATGCGCGCTCATCCCCAACGTAGAATTCCGAGGCCCGCGAGGAGGCGCAGGAAGGCAATCAGGATGAGCGCGGGGGCGAGGCTGATCTGGTCTGCCGCCAGCGGGCCGAGGATGGAACTTGTGAGGATGGCGAAGTTCAGGATGATTGTGTACCATGCGAGATGCGCAGGGCGGTCATTGGGCGGGATGTGTTCCAGCATGTAGTTGGCGTACGCGCCGTTGACCAGGGCCCAGATAAACCCGCCAATCAACGAGATCGCATAGAACTGCCAGAGTCGATGGGAGAATGCCAGCAGGAATGGATAGAGCGCCATGCCTGCCACGCCAGCCCCGGTCATTTTTTTGTTGCCGAAGCGATGTGCAATGTTCCTGAATTGAAATGAGCCGACCAGCATGGTGAGGTAAAACAGGGCGGTGCCTGTTCCAATGTGGTCGTCGCTGAGATTCAGTACGTGGACATTGAATTGCGGCAGGATCGGCACGGCTATGTACTGTGCGAAATGAAAGGCAAACAGCCCAAGCAGGACATTCCGAAAGGACGTTGACCAGATGTCAAGGCGGAGGGCGGCGAAAATGTTTCGGGGGGAGGATGTTTGGGTAATGGGATCAGTTTGAGGGGCGGAGGGGGACGCCGGGAATTCCGCCTTCAAGGGGCTGACAAAATAGAGGTGGAAACTGCTCATCGCCGCGCCAAGCGCCCCAATCCCAAAAACGATCTGGTAACCGGATGGGAAGGCGACATTTTCCAGGATGTACCCACTGAAGAAGGAAGTGGTCATGAATGCAATGGCGAAGGTGATATTGCGCAGGCTTGCAACGTGGGCGCGGTATCGTTCGGGGACGGCTTCTGCGAACAGGGCGCTGAAGCCGACGCCAAAAGGCGTGAGCGGGATTGCCATGAGGAAGGTGAGGACGATGAACGCCCAGATTTGCCCCTGCGCGTCGAAGAGCCAGGGGATGGGAATCCAGAGCAGGTAACCGAAACGGAAGACGATCGATGCCCAAAAGACGGCGCGGCCTGTGTGTCGTTTTTCGATCCAGTGGCCTGCAGGGATGGCGAGGAAGAGGTTGACGATGGCGGACATGGCGGCGATCAGGCCGATTTGTGCGCCGCTTGCGCCGAGTCGTGTGGCGTACACGTTCAGGAAGTTGATGGCGGAACCGCTTAGTACGCCGAACCAGGCGATATCGAAATAAAGATGTATGAAGTTCGAGCGATATTTTTTGGGTATATCGTTTTGCTGAAAGATTTTTGTCAACATGTCGGAATGATTATAAACGATTCGTGAATTGTGTTTCCTCGGTATGCCGCGCTCTATGGGATAGTCAGGGCATCGGCTTGCCCGGGCATGGACCATGAACTTATGTTTATTCCTCCCCTTTTTCCTGGGAGCGGATTATGTTCAATATGTCACATTATTTTTTGGAAGTGTCACAGGAATTGAGGAACTTGGAAGTTAAATCCTTGCACAAAAAACAAGAACTTTTGCACCGCGAAGACCGCAAAGAGCGAGAAGTTTTTAAAGGTTTTTCTTGGCGACCTTAGCGTACTTAGCGGTAAAACTCTTTCGGCTTGTCCGAGTTAGGATATAATCAGAGTGTTTCTGGTGGAATTACAGTCTGTTGTCATGTTTATTGGAGCGAGGAGGTAGTATGGGAATGTATGAACGTGAAGCGCTCTCCGTGGATGTGGGCGGGCGTTTGCGGGACCTGCGTGAGGCGCGCAGAATTTCG
>Ga0172368_10008265_pt1 | contig 10658 bp, 13 predicted proteins | sample Lak11m_FD_114540 | JGI IMG/M metagenome (GOLD analysis project Ga0172368, IMG submission 114540) | Freshwater microbial communities from Kabuno Bay, South-Kivu, Congo - kab_022012_11m | ecosystem: Environmental > Aquatic > Freshwater > Lake | place: Democratic Republic of the Congo: South-Kivu...
AACCTTTCTATCAACTTTCCGATTGCCACTAATTATAGTCAGAATTTGATTTTTGTCAACTATTTTTTATCCTTTTCTATAAAAATAAATATGCCATTCATAAAATGTTCTTGACAATTTTTTGAAAATGTATATACTTGGAGCTAACAAAAAGGAATAAATATGAAACGGAATCTGATTATATTATCTACGTTGTCAGAGGATTTGTTTCTTAAAAACAATTTTAGAAACAAGAGAGTATTTTAAGACTCTCTTTTTTCATATATGGGGGTGCCCCGATTTTCGGGAGGGTTGAAGTATTATTTAACCACCGGAGGAAAGATGGGCACAAAAAAGATCGGAACAATGATCTTGGAAACTCTACTCGAGGAACCAAAGAGCATGTCAGAGATCAAAAGGTTACTCACAGAAAAAGGCGTGAAATGCACGAACGAAGAGCTTGAGAAAAGCATCTTGAGACTCGGAAGGCAAGGGTACCTGAAAGTGGCGATAGATGAATCCAAAAAAAGGTACATCATCACTGCTCTCGGCCAAGCCATCTCAGAAAAACCAAAAAAATAAAAAGACCTCTTAAAAAATCTTGCGTCAAAACTATCAGGCGTTATAAACGACCCGATTTAATGACCCCCAAAAAAAACTTAAGCTTAAATCTCAGTCAAATCCGACTGATTTTTTGTTTTCTTAGTCCGGTGAGGATATTCGTGCCCTAGATCTTTGGCGATTTCCGGCATTACAAGATCGTGAACAATGTATGCCGGGTCATGTTTTTTCATTTTTTCATAGGTAATCGGCTCTAGAAACTTTACTTTGCATATTCTTTTGAGCCTCGGCACTTTGTGATGCATACCCCAAACATGAAATGAGTTGTGAATGACGGTAGGTACTATATCAACCTTATTATCAAGCGCAATTTTTGCCACTCCTTTATATGCTTTTAGGGATAAGTTATGATGAGAACGTTTTCCCTCGACAAAAATTCCTAAAATTCCACCTCTCTCTAGAACAAACTTTGCTCCTTCATAAGTCACTGTACGGCCTTTTCCTTCTCTTGGTACTCTCACTTGACCAGTTTTTTCCAATATAAACTTGGTCAAACGAATCTCATATAGAAACTCGGCTGCAAGATAATATATCTGTCGGTGAATAACTGTTGAGAGAAAAGCAAAGTCCAAAAAACTCCGATGATTTGAGGCTATAATATAGGGCCCCTTTTTCGGCAGATTGTGTTTTCCCTCAACCCTCTGCATCCAAAAAAGATGAATCGGTAGAAAAAGTATTATTTTTAAAAACCAATATAAAATCATTTATTTTGAGACCGGTTGAATAGTCGGCACCGACTCCTTTTGATTTGTTTTTTGAATTATCGTAAAAATGACAGCTATAACTATCCCAAAAACTGCTACCGACCCTGCAATAATATCAGTCATAATATTTATCTTATAAAAAACGTCGTTTAAAAGCGGTATGATAAGCTCTTTTTGCAAGTTAGGGAACTGACCTACGGCCTTAGAGATCATATTAACAATCGGCTTGTTTAAAAGAGATAACAGAATATTGATACCAAGACTTATAAATGACAGGGTCGCTAAAAATATACCAAAAACTTTAGCGCCGCCGAGCCAACTTCCGGCATAACCGCGCGCCAGGAAGAATATGATGAAAACTAAGATAACCGGTAAAATGTAGGTCAATACTGCCAATTTCCCAAGTAATGAGAAAAGTCCCGATAGATTACCGCTTGTCTGGCTCTGGCTTGTATCTGGAGCAGTTTCTGAATCTTTTGTTTGGGTTATCTTGAAATCTCCATTCTCGCTTGTGATATGCAGTGTGCCGTCTGTGGGCAGTTGCTTCTGGAGCTCTTCAAGAGTGACGCCTTCAGGCCGACACGACATTTCCTTTGGTTCCTGACCAGCAGGACAAACGGGAAGAGTATTATACTTTGCTTCAACGATCTTTAGAATGCTATCGCTGAAACGCTTCTGCTGACTATCGTTGGCTTGCCTCCCATCTAGCAGTAGTTCGGCATTCTCCTCCAAGATCTGTGGAGTAAGAGCTTCCTGCAAAAGTTTTCCCAACTCGGCATTTGACAGGACCGGAGTACCTTCCTCTCCTCTGTTCTCCGGAAAAAGACCAACAATTTCCGAAAAATTTTTATTAATCTTGGCGTATACTTTTTGGCTTTTTAGTTCTTTTTTTATAAAATTCTTATTTTGTACGGTGAACTTCAAAGATAACCCGAAAATTGACAGGAAAAATAGAGGGAAAATCAGTATTAAAACGATGATGGCTAAAACTTTCATACTTTTAAATAATAACACCTATACAGGAAATATGCACGACTTGTAGTATAATAATGTCATGCGTAAATATTTTGACAAGGCAGGTGCACTGATAGTAAGAGAAGTAAGTGGCCAATTGGAAATTTTGCTGGAATACCGCGAGAGAAAATATTTAAAAGATTGGTCTTTCCCAAAGGGTGGAATTGAAAAAGGGGAAACTCCTAAGGAGGCTGCCAAAAGAGAAATCCGCGAAGAAACCGGTCTTGTTGTAGAACTAATTAAAAAACTTCCCACAATCTACTATCATAACGACTATGATGGAGATGTCAGACAATACATGTTTCTAGCAAGACCACTAAGCGGGGACATTCACGCAGAGTTTCCTCGAGACAAAGTAGAATGGGTGCCATTTAATGACGTTACTGAACGACTAAGTTATCAAAATCTAAAAGATTATTTTGAATCTATGCAAGATGAGCTCTTAATACTAAACTGAGATATCTCTTTTCTGAAAACGGATCATTGCAGCCAAAAGAAATATAACTATTGTTCCGATAAAAACCGTGATGGACCAGTCTATTACTCGGTTATTTCCCAAGTTTTCCGGACCGCTAAAGTAGTGGAAGAAAGACAAGTATTTTAGGTCACCTAGGTTTTCTTTCAGCCCGGATATGATATTTAGAGCATACATAAGCAGTAGTATCACCGTGGTGGCTATAGTAGCCCGTCCTTTCTCTGAAAAAAGGACAGAGAAAAATGTTGCTATTGAGAATATAGCTAGTCCACACAAAGAACCCATCATTGCAACTGTCCCATAGTTGGCCAAGCTATAATCTATATGATGAAGAAGTGCGAAACCAAGAATGCCATATGATGAGACAACGGTAAATAAAGTAATATTAAGAGCACCCCCCAGATATCTCGAAAGTAATATTTTCACCCGAGACACCGGCTGAGCCAAAGTAATTTCAATAGTTTTCTTCTCTATCTCACCTACGCAAATAGCGTTAGCAAATGAGATCGCCATGATAGTAACAAGAATCGGCCAAAAGAAGCTGAAATACTCGGTTGACATATATGTTTCCAGCTTTGAAAACGTTATCTGACCATGCGCCATGCCAAAGGCCTGCATAAGTTCTTTCGGAAACGACTCCATCATTTTATTCAGTGCATCTGCCTGCTTCTGGATTGAGGGGAAAAGGGACACATACATCTCTATAAGTCCAAGTGCGCCAAGACAGAAACCCAAAGTCATGGCTCTTTTATCCTTTAGGAATCTGGTAAATATACCCCACATTACTTCTGCTCCTTCGCGTAAAACTTTAAGAATATTTCTTCCAAGTTAGCATGTGTGATTTCAATATCTGTGACCTTGTGTCTGGCTATAATATTAAGCAGTGGGTTTAAATCTCCTCCGACTGTCATGATAAATCCCCCGGCTATCTCTTCTACCGACTCGACCCCCTTGATATCAAACTCGTTTTTCTGGTATTTATCAGAAAAACGTACTTCAACTCTATGCAGCTTCTTTCCTTCCAGTTTGCTAACCGGCTCTACTGCAACCATCTTGCCTTCTTTAATTATGCCAACCTTGTCACAAAGTCTCTCGACTTCGCTTAGGTTATGAGAGGAAATAAGTATTGTTGTGCCTTTCTTCCTCAGATCTTCCAGTACTTCATATATGAGACTCTGGAGGAGAGGATCCAACCCTACAGTTGGTTCGTCCATAATAATCACTTCCGGCTCAGACATGAGAGCCAGAACAAGACCTAGCTTCTGCTTGTTTCCTGATGATAGGTTTTTAAACTTTTTTGATAGAGCAAGGTCAAACTTTTTTGCTAGCTCGCGAGCATTTTCTGACTTTCCACTTATAGACTCAACATACTCTATATGGCTTTTCCCTGTCCAGTTGTTGTTCAGGTTTACATTTCCGGGCAGATAGCCTATTTTAGACTTTAGAAATACGCTGTCTCGGACAGCATCCTTGCCAAGCACTGTTATGGAGCCTGACGTCGGATATAGAAAGTTCATCATACAGCGAATAGTAGTTGTTTTGCCTGCGCCGTTTGGACCGAGAAAGCCGAATATCTCACCTTTTTCTACGTCAAATGAAATACCGTCAACAGCACGAACCTTACCAAAGTGTTTCTTTAAATCTTTAATTTTTATAACTGCTTTTGCCATTTTAAAATGAATCTCCTCCTATCAGTTTAGCTATAAACCCCGGTAATTTTAATAGCCAAGATAACAAAGCTAGGATTATAATCATTATTCTGAAAACAAAAACTGGAGATTTAAAAAAGTCAATCCAATGGCTTGGGTCTTCCTGTCTTTTTTTCCAAAAGTAAGCAGCAAAAGGCATGGATAAAATTCCCAGAAAAGCGAGTGCTAAAAGCCCCAAGTTGATTCCCCGAACGATAATATCTCCCAAACCCGTAGACTTGGCAGCCAAAGAAACATCTTGCGCATAAGAAAAAGTCGGTAAGAACAGACTTGAAATAAGGATGAACTTGAGCTTTCGCATATAAATATTATAACCATGAATACTTTTTTTTGCTAATGTTATCGATTTGACAAACACTTGATACCGCTATAAAATCACTCTATAAGATAGCGAGAGGTCATGGCATATAAAATACTGCTTGCCGAAGACGATATCCAACTTATTGACATGTACAAGCGCAAGTTTGAACTTGAAGGCTTTGAGGTTCATATTGCTGAAGACGGCCAAGCGACGTTAGATCAGCTTGACACTTTCACACCGGATATCGTTCTACTTGATATCATGATGCCAAAGGTTAACGGACTCGAGGTGCTGAAAAATGTCAGAGAAAACCCCGAGAAAAAAGATATGCTGGTCATAATACTAACAAATCTCGGTAATGAAACTACATCTGAGGAAATTTATAAACTAGGCGCTACTGACTATATTGTAAAAGCCGAGATGACACCCATAGAAGTCGTAAATAAAGTAAAAGAAATACTCAAATATTACAACAAATAAAGTTTGAATTAAAAAGAGACCCGACAGGCCTCTTTTTATTTTGAACGATTATAGAGTTTTATTTAAGGTATTTGTTGACCATGTCGAGAAGCTGCTGCTTTGTCTGCTCTCCTTCAACTTTTTCAACTTGTTTGCCATCTTTAAATACTATAAAAGTCGGTACACCGCCAATATCATATTTGGTTGCTGTAGTATTATTTTCTTTGGAATCCAGCTTACCAACCTTTGCTTTGCCAACCAGTTCGTCAGATACTGCGGTAACACTTTTTGCAACATTTTTGCAGTGAGGACAAGTTGCAAGGTAAAAATCAACAAGGTAAACACCCTTTGAGTTCTCAACTTCGGCAGCGAAGTTTGCATCCGTCAGTTTTACCTCATTCTTGCCTAGAGCACCCGCTTCCGATGATTCGGTTTGCTGACTGCCACTAGTTCCTGATGTATCCGCGGTATTGTTTGAACCGGTAGTTGCAGACTTCTCGTTATTTTTTTGTTGAAGCATAAAAATTGCCACAGCAAGCATTGCCACTAAAATCACAATGATTGTTACCGCAACTTTCATGTTGTTTTCAGTACCGTTTTGAATATCTTTTTTCTCTTCTGCCATTTTTCTCTTATCCTCCGGATGACTCCACTCCGCTTAAGCGTTATCAGAGCTTCCTTGTTAAATATTAGTAAAGTATTTAACATTATATATCATGTTCATCAGAATGTGAATACAAATTTTTTACTTTTTCATTCACAAAATACTCAAAATCCGCTATAATATATTGGTTCAAGAATGGTAAATTTAGTAAATGATTGGATTTTGAAAACTTGTACTTTAAAAATTCATTGAAAATTGTAAATTAAAAATTGATAATTATGATATGCCCCGGTAGCTCAACAGGATAGAGCAACAGCCTTCTAAGCTGTAGGTTACTGGTTCGAGTCCAGTCCGGGGTACCAGATTCAATTAATAGTTATCAATTCACAATGCACAAAAATTCCTTAATTGTTAATTTTGAATTATAAATTATCAATTAATTCCGGGTTGCTAGCTCAATCGGTAGAGCAACTGCCTCTTAAGCAGTAGGTTCTGGGTTCGAGTCCCAGGCAACCCACCAGAGAAAATTTTTTAATTTTTGAAGGATTTTCTCTGGGTTATCTGGGTGAGAACCCAGACTGAAGACGCCTAAGCTAATTAAGGTTTGGAAGTTATTTATCCGAATCTAAAAAACTACCCAGCAAACAAAATTAGAATGATAAAAGTGGCCGAGCCGCTTCGAGTCCCAGGCAACCCACCAAAAAAGGAATTTTTAAAGGGCGGAAACTATATATTTTCCGCCCTTTTGTTCTACGACAAGATTGTCAGGACATCCGTCGTCAAGATATCTGTCGCACCTGCACTCACCAAGCCAAACGTTACATTGATGAGTTCGGACCTTTTGACAACGGCTTCGATAGCAAACGAGCCATCAGCACACTTGTTAACCGTAGGAGATCTGCGAGAAGGAAGAATGTTGAGGATGGTTTCTTTCTTCAGCCGTTCAGCATTCATTTTCACGAGAACGTATCTATCAGCATCAAGCGCCCCAGTAAGCATTGCGCCGAAAGAAGTCATTTCCGCTGTCTCCTCTCGAGCTATCAACACTGTCGGAGACACAAGCATCGTTACGAGGATATTTAACTTGTTGTCCCTGATACTCTGGCCTGTCTCCATCACACACACTCCATAATCATACCGCCCAAATGCTACCTTGCTCTCAGTCGAACCATGCGAGAAGCGCACCGTAGCCCGCTTGAAATAGTCGGCAGTCAGGTTGGGATATTCTGAAGTGACAAGTATATCCGTACTATCTATGATTTTCTTGGCTTTACCGAAAATCACAACTTTGACCGGACCGGCTGATTTCTTTGAGTAGTCAAGCTCAGTTACTTTCACGAGATTATGTTCAAGACGGCTTTCCATAACACAATCCCAGCCGCATATACCGGCATCAAGCACCCCATCGGTCACTGCCTCCGGAATATCCTGGGGTCGCATTATAAGCGCCTCAGTGAAGTTACTGAAACCGCGCATTTCAACTCGGAATTTTCTGCCCTCCGTGAGTATACTAATGCCAACCTTATCAAGGAGCTTAAGTGTGGGTTCATAGAGACTTCCGTTCGGTATACCAAAACTAGTCATTTCCGTCCCCTTTCTTTGTTATTTTCTGAAGAACTGTGCCATCAGCCGATATTTTTCGGTAATAGCACGACTGCCTATACCTACCTTCACTATCGTTTGTGTGACAGGCGCCTCCTCTTTTATCCATCTCTACAATGTAAAGCAGAGAGTTCTGCTCACAGTTTACCCTCACTTCCATCAATTTCAGCATATTACCGGACGTAAGCCCTTTGACCCACAGTTCATTACGAGAAGTAGACCAAAAAGCAGCAACACCATTGCTCAGAGAATATTTCAGCGCATACTCATTTGCATAAGCAAGCACCAAAACCTCTCTGGTTACATCATCTTGCACCACAACCGGCAGAACATCCTCCCTTGTTCGCTCACAGATTTTCCTAATCTTTTGGAAATCTAACTTCAATACCGCACTTTCTTCCAGCTCACTATCCATCTTTTCTCCTTTCTTTTTCAAGGAACAAAAAACCTCCCCATTCCGGGGAGGGTAGAAAAAATATTTCGCTTCAATACAAACTCAACTCTTCCCGGAATATAAAGAAGAGTTATGATGATTTCTTTTTAATGCCATTTTGTAGCCATTTTGCCCATATCTAAGCCATTGAGCAACACGACTGACCGTAGTCGTAGAAACTTTTGCTTGATCGGCTATTTCTCTATATGTAAGCCCGTCATCTAAAAATCTGGCTATTTTCCATCTCTCGGTCATTTCAGTTAACTCCTTGGTAGTACAAAGATCACGGAAAAAATTTTCCGCTTCGCTTATATTTTTCAAGCTTAAAATAACCCTAAAAAGAGATTCTGTATCTTTATCAAATTTAAATTCTTTTTTCATTGCTTTCCTCTGGGTTACATCAATTTAAATAATTTCAACAATTATTTTACCTATTATCCTATGTTACTGTGTTAACACATTAACATAGGGAAAATAAAAAGTCAAGGCTTTTCTTTGGCACTTATTACATCATAATAGAAATAGCACCTTGAAACAGGTGCTATTTCCTAAACGTCATCCGTCATTCCCATCCTCTTTTGTCATTCCTGTGAAAACGGAAATCCAGTCCAATATATCATTCTGGACAGAGCCAGAATGATATATCACCCCTAAATATCGAGGAAATCGACTTTTTTCTCCTCTTTCTTGAGAGAATCATCCGCTTTTTGATAAAGATCGTCAGAAATTTTAGTTTTCAACTCTTTAACTTTCTTCGCGGTTAAGATCTCATTATGCGCGTCCTTTAAGGCATCGGGATTTTTCTTTAGTTCCTTTGGGTTGTTGATCAAGTTTGCTTTGCAAACCGTGGTCAGAAGTATTACAACATTGCCTTTTTGCGTTTCATAGATCTTAGCCGTTTGCCAGTACTCTTTGTCGCGCGAAAATCCTTTCCACTTGCCGACTTGGTTGCCGATAAAGGCCTGTTCTTTTTCCGCACCTTTTTTACCAACTTTAACCGTAATTTCTCTCATTTCTCCTTTAATCGCCCTGGACCTGTCGACGAACTCCCGAAGCGCCCGAGAAATCACAGACGACATCGCCTCACCAGCAATTCTCTGCGCTTCTTTATAGACATTCTCATCGCTCGACTTCACATATATTGTTTTGTTACCCATATTTTTTATCCTTTCAATATTCGTCATTCTGGCTTGGCCAGAATCCTACCTAGCTTTAATTTAATATTATGTTATAAGTATATATATACGTATACTATATGTCAAGTACTTTTTTACAAAAAACAAATTTTATCTTTTAATGAGTAGCAATTTTTATGGGGTCGGATAGTTTGGGATGTTAGAACTGCACAATGTAACCTTTTATGATTGATTTTTGGAATAGAAAACAGCCAGCAAATATATTGAAATAGCTGTCAGATAATGAAAAATAGCACGACCATTTAGCAAGGAAATTGGATTACAATAAGTTCCCATTCCATCTGGAAGCCAGAATAAAAAACCGAGCAAAAATATAACTAAGGAGGATATCCAATACTTGTATTCTTTATGCAGTTTTTTTTGGTAAGACAAGTATTCAGAAACAATGGCAACGGCAATGAAGAATCCGAAAACAAAGTTGCCAGTATGCCCCTGAAGAATTAGAATAAAAAACATACCCAAGGTAATGATAGCAGTAACAATAAAAATACATTTTTTTATATTGAGCTTATAAACCTTTAAAAGATTAAGAAAAATTATCAGACTCGCAATCATCAGCATCGCAAAAAGGTCAAGCAGCTGTGTCAAATAGAGAGGCTTCACGTCATAAATCATTGAAAATGACCCAACCATTAAAGAGAGAACTGCAAAAGGTAAATAAATTTTATGATTTTTCACATTAAGAAATAAAATTAAACTAATAAATAAGTAGGCAAGGTTACTAATCGCATAATTGGGGCGGGAAATAATATTATTTGTAATTTCCTCACAAAAAGTAACGGTTGGTTGAGATAATAGATTTTTTATCATAAAAAGATTATACCATAATAAAAATAATACCTTCACAAAGGCATTATATTGGGGTCGGATAGTTTGGGATGTTAGCACTAGACTTACACCTCACTAATCACATCAAATCCCTTAGCGCTGCCTGTTATCGCAAGCCCTATGATTTTACCCTTACAAATACCTTTTTGCCTAATTTTCTTTGCTGTTTCGTTAAGCGTCGCGCCTGATCCAACTGCATCATCCAAAATCAGGATGTTGTTATACTGTCCGGTGTCATCGACAACGATGGTCTCTCTTGCATTCACAACTCTGTCCTCTAACTTTCCAAGAGTTTTTTGGGGAACGATGATAGGTGTTTTGATTTTTACAGTTTTTACTTTTCTAATATCTAGATTCAATCTTTTTTCTAGCTGCTTCATCAGTTGTTGCTCTCTTTTTACAGTTGGAGGAATATAGACGATACCATCTATTTTGAATTTTTTTACCGCCTGCATTACAGACGGCTGGATGCTATCTATCATTTCATTCATCAAGCGGACATCTTGGCTCTGCTTAACAAAAAGCAAGGTTTGCCCAAGCTTTGTTTTACCGAATATTTCTATACTATAGAAATCTATATAAAAAACTTTATCCAAGACGACATCTTTGAAAGTTGACTTCATTTTAGCCATACCGTCAATGAGGCCTTCCTTTTTATACCTGTTATATTCTTTGATAGTTTTCAGATAGATTTTAGACATTTTTGTAACATCCTGATTTCTATCTGCACACC
>Ga0172368_10008266_pt1 | contig 10658 bp, 5 predicted proteins | sample Lak11m_FD_114540 | JGI IMG/M metagenome (GOLD analysis project Ga0172368, IMG submission 114540) | Freshwater microbial communities from Kabuno Bay, South-Kivu, Congo - kab_022012_11m | ecosystem: Environmental > Aquatic > Freshwater > Lake | place: Democratic Republic of the Congo: South-Kivu...
GTACTAATTCGTACGCTCGGATTGTGTGGTTGCTCGACATACTCATTCCGCCCAACGCCTCGGGAGTACCCTCGGCGTTCCGCCCTCGCCTTGTGCCACTTCTCCATTCTTATTTTTTTCGCGAGGGGGGGATTTGAATTTGGAATGGGGTGGCACCAAGGCGGGGCGGGCTTCCTGTAAGGAAACAGGAAGCGGTCGGAATGAAATGCAGTGGTGCCTTCGTTCATACCGCTAGTGGTTTCGTCCAACGCCCATGGTGTCCATCCTCGGCATCCGCCTCGGACATTTCCGCTAGGGCTACTCGCGCCTAGATGTCTAGGTAGCGTGCTTTTCCTCGCACTCCCGCTCTGCGGAGCGGGTGCTCGGGCACGCATCTGTTTGGGGGAAGGAAGGGTTCCTTCCCCCAGCGTCGGGCTCCTCCTCGCAGTGGTTTCGCTAAAGTATTCAGTGCTTTAGAGCGGTTAGTGGTTTGCGTACGCTTTTGCCTTCGTTTTTCGTGCCTTCGGAGTCCGCCCTCGCACAACCCCCATCCTCGTTTTCAAAATAGCGTTCGTGGTGTCGCTTCCGCTACTAAACTTCTGCATTGCAATAGAACGGCGGCGCTCATCCAAGGGCGTGGACGCCCTAGCGGAAATGTCCGAAGGCGCGAAGCCGATGCGCTTGCCCCGACCCTCCCATGCGCGCGCAAATCCCGCCCGCGAAAAACAGGGAATCGCGGGCCGGACTCCCTTTAGTTACCAAGCTCGTTATCCGAAAACTGGCTCTCAATTACTGCTTTTCGGTATTGCAACATCTCTAAGTCCTTTTTGAGTTCAGTATTCCTTTGCTGTTCCTGCGCAAACATGCCCTCCAGTGCTTGAAGGGAGTATTTAAAATCTTCTTTCAAGTGTTCCTTGATGTCCTGCATGCCCAAAGTTTTGTTCTCGACCTTGATCTTCGCCTCCAAAATTTCAAGCTCCTTGTCGGACTCTTGAATTTCGCGTTCCTTAGCAGCGATTTCGTTTACGGCTTCTTCGGTTAAATGTTGCTTGATGCTCATGGTGCTTTTTATTTTACTATAATTCCTCGGCAATCTCGATTGCCTCGTCTTCGTCCAAACCCTCGTCAATCAATTCCTGTGCCTTTTCAGCAACATCCTCGTCCACATCATGTTCTTCCATCAGCCGTTTTGTTTCTTCGTCCATATATCTATTTGGCTTTTGGTTTCGTAAGCTTCTTGTCTCCGCATCGACATTCAATCGTATCCGTATCACTGTTGTACATTACAAACTGACTACACTTACTGCACCAAAATTCCGCTTCCAAGGCAAACCACTCATCTGCGGCTCGTCTTACTTCTTCCGGGGATATAGAAGTCGTGCGGCTATGCGATACAAAGTTCCTTAAAATTTGCACGAATTTTTTAGCATCAGAAACCTTGGTCACTAATGGATGAGTTGTGATTTTTTCCTTGAGACGTCGGGAAAGAGAGTCAAACAGTTCACTCATTGCTGGCTGGTCTTTTTTGGAGTAACGGTGCCTGACTGTAGCCCATAGATTTTCACATAGTTCGTTTAGTCGATCCTCAACATGCCCACTTAAAAGCTGACCCGCCTCTTTGGTTTTTGTAGAATCCTTCAGATATTCTTCTAATTCTTCTTTTGTCGTCATCACAGAACCAATTTTTGGACCTGTATCGTAGTCCCATCTCTCGATTTTTTTATGAATCCATGCCGGGAATTGAGCCCTGATTTTGTCGAACCAATGTTCATCGTGCGTGAATAATAAGATTTGATAGTCTGAAAATTCTTTTTGAATAAGTTCAAGTAGTGTATCCCGATTATCTATATCAAGACTGTTCATAATATCGTCGAGCACGATGAATTTGCACGTTTCGTTGAATTGTTTGACGCAGGTGAAATAAACGGCCAAACCGAGACTATTCAATAACGACTCACTCAACACCTTGTATGCTGGCCGTACAGAAATATCAAAGTAATTTAATTCTATTTCAGCAGAGCGCCCAGCAGCTTTGCCACGCTCCTCATTGAGGACAATCTTAATATCCTTTATCTTCTTATCTTTACGAAGAATCGCAAAATATTGCCCAATGCGTTCAGATATTTCATTGAATCTTGATTTTATGTTGTCCTGAATAGTTTTTATTGCCTCATCTTTAAGCGCATAAAAGGCGTTTACCTGCTCCTCAGCAAATTTCTGTTTTGCACGGGCCTCTGTCAAACTCTCCCAACTCGTCTTTGTTTGCGTCAGTTTCTCAATATCCTCCGATAATTTCGTATCCTCTGGAGATGGTTGAATCTTTGTTTTGTGAGCTTTTATTTGAGCGATGATTGACGTCCTCTCCTTTTTGACCTTTTCTAGTGCATCCGCGCTAAGTTCGATCTGAATGGAAATATCAGATACGACTTTTCCCAACGATTCCACGATATTGCTCAAGGTTTTGAGATACCCCGCTGTTTCTTCGCATGCGACTTCTGCGATAATTTCCTTGACTTCTTTGTAACGATCAACTAGCGATTTTACGGATGTTATTTCTGTGTTTATTGCGACTTTCAGCGTTTGCGCGTCGCGTTCTAACTGCTCTTTTTCGTCCTTTGTTTTCTTTAGCAGGTCAAGTTCGTCCCGTATGTGCTTGATTAGTTTGTCGCGTTTCCATTCATTTCCACACACGGGACATTTGGTGTCGGTATCCGTTTGTCCGGAGAGGATTTCCAATGCTTTTGTGTACAGTCCAATGACATCAATTTGCGCCACAAGCGCTTCATTCTTTCTGAATCCACTTACTTTCCCTGAAAATCCCTCGATTTTTTCGCGCAGGTCTTCTTTTAGTACTGATGCAGAAATAGAAGTTTCTGCGCGCGTGAGCTTATCTATGGTTATGCCAACTGAGGATGCGATTTTCTTCTTGCTAATTTCGGGAACTTTTGCCCAAACATCTTTAATATTTTTGCATTCATCAAGTTTGTGTTGCTTCAGTATGCTATTACAGAAACTCAATATCTCATCATCTCCGGCTGTGATCCCGTTCGTCAGCCCCTTAAGTTGGTTCTCAAACGCAACGATGTTTCCAGATAGTCCATCTTCGTACGATTTTATCTTTTGACGAACATCTTTCGCGATTTTTTCCTGAAAACGAAATTCATTTTCAAATCCCATCCAGTCAGCCAACAATCTATACTTTTCGTAGGCAGTTTTTTGATAAACAAAATCAATAATCTCCATATACCGGAGATGAGGAGAGATAACGAACGAGTTGTATAAATGCTCGAAAGTTGACTTGTCTGATTCAGTGGGAGTAGTTTTCGCCTTATGGTTATATTGCTTCGTCAGACTACCTATGACTTTTTCGGTATCAAAGAAACTTATTTCCACGAAACTATTTTCGGCGGTCTGATGCGGATATGATTTTTCTTTTGCTTCGTCGCGTTGAAGCCACGCGATCTTACTTTCGCGCGAGAGGAACCACTCTATCCCGTCCACAATTGATGTTTTGCCAGAGCTGTTCCGACCGTACAGAACAAAAGATCGAGGCTCTTTAGCTCCTTCGCAGAAATCAACTTCTGCGGTGTTTGGTATCCCACGGAATCCGCTAAGCGTTATTTTCTTTACTTTCAACATATCGCTTTTCAATCAACTCGACGATTCTGTCTGCTGTTGTCGCGCCATCTTCATCGTTCTGATTTGAGTCGGATAGGAGATCAATAAAACCATCATCAAACTTCTTTTGACTCTTCAGCTCTTCAAGATGCTTTTTTATCAATTCACTTGCCATATTATTTCATCGGCCATGCGGGGATGGCCTTGTCTATTTCGCCCATGATACGGAGGGTTTCGCGGAGAGAGACGACGATTTTCATATAGTGCTTGAGGTCGTCGGTTGAAAGCACTCGTTCGGCTTTCTTGCGATCTTTGAGCCACTTCTCGCATACTTGATAGCCGCCGATCATAAACTCCCACACTTCTTTTTCTACGCCTTCGAAATACTGTCCGGCGTTTACGTACACACGCTTTTCTTTCGCGTCGTAGCGGACGTCCGCAACCTTCCATTCCTCAAGATTTGCTGGAGCAGTGCCTCCGATTTTTACATTCCATTTGCTCGAATCATCGAGAATCGTTTTTGAGGAGTCAAAAGGGTTTGCGCCGAGTAAGTGCAGGTTCACCAGTTCGTTTCCGAGCGCGACAAGTCTCTTGAAAAGCTCCTTGTCGCTAGCGAGAGGGAGGCGTGGAAAATCAATCTTCAATTGCTCGGCGTAGCGTGAGCGATATGTCGGCGAGTGAAAGACAGCATATGCGTAGTAGAAAATCTCTTCGGGCGTAAGACGCTCATCGTCGTCCTTTGTTGGGTATTCAGCGACTGGATAATAGACTCGTCCAATTCTTTCTGCGATTTCTCGACCCGCCGTAAGAGATATGTTCGGTTGCCGCGCGGCTTGAATTGATCCGGCTTCGCCAACGAACAAACTTGCCCCTTGCTCCGGATAAAGATAGAGCGGCACCAGGTAGTTCCATTCCTTCGTTTTCAGAGACATCGCACCGCTTTCAATTATTTTGTTCGCGACGAGTATGTGTCTGAATCCAGACAAAACTTGTTGCCTTGACGTAACCAGCCCTAGGTTTGGCTGCATCATTTCTTTCATTATCTCTGTACGAGGTCTTTTCAAGAAACCACCTGATTTACCGGTGAAGTATGTATATTGCAGGTCAAAAGGTCGATAGAGAATCTTAGTAATTTCCCCATGATTCTGAAGGATATCTTTTTTTGCCCAATCTGTTTTCCACCCCGCAGTGTCCTTTAGAGCATACTGGGCACCAAGGTCGCTAACATTTTTAGATCGAAAGTCTGAAATCACACTTTCTATTTCACTTTTTTCTGGTCGAACTGTTAGCTCATCACGACCAGTTTGTATTCCGCTGTTGTAGCTCGGGAATAAGTCGGTGATTTTTATATATTCATTATACTCTTCCTCAGCCTTGCCATCCTTAGGAACAAAAAACCATTTATCTTCTTTTGGCGAAAGAGTCTGCCACGTTGTTTGATCAAAATTCTCTTCCAAGAGAGTCGCAAATTTGTGCTCGCGCAAGCCCCACAAATCACAGTATTTCACTGTGCACCCGTCCTGCTTTTCAGGTAATTTAACAAAGATGTTTATTGATACGCCTTGTTGGATATTGAAAACGTTTTCATCCTTGCTTCCATCTGATGCAACTTCACCCTTACGGCTGTTGCCGTGCAGATTGTAGATATAAATCTCATCGAACGTATCCATAAGCGACCGGCGCATCTGACGATGCGTAATACCGTCCACGAACGTGTTTGAGGTAATCATCGCAAAGATGCCCTGGCCGGTTTTCTCTAGTTTCCATTGTGCAAAGCGGATGAATTTTATGAAATCGTCGTCCAAGTTTATTTTCCGCTCGCCGAGTCCTTGCTTGTAGTCTTTCAGCAAGCCAAGTATCCAATCGCCGCGATTCATGCGCCCGAAGTTTGAGTAGGGCGGGTTGCCGATTATCGCAAGGATCGGCACATCACGCTTCACTTTTTGTGCCTTTTCCGACTCGTCTGGGATAGAGTCAAAGCCGAACAGTTTTGCGGGCGGCTTGTTTGGGTCGTCGAGCGTATTGGCGAGATATACCTTAAAGCGGTCATTTTCCGAGTCGCCATCGCCTTTTGTGAGTTTGAAGTCAAAGCCGAGCCGCTCAATTTCGAGCGTGAGTTTTAGGTGCGCGACGGCATACGGCGCAATGAGAAGCTCGAAGCCGTAAAAGTGTTTGAGAATGTGATTGAGGACGATTTTGTTAAACTCGCGGCTTACCATTTCGTCGCCAAGCGACTCGTTTGCTTTCTTCGTATTCCAATAAATCTCTTGAATTGCCGACATGAGGAACGTGCCGGTGCCGGTAGCCGGATCAAGAAGATTTACTGACTCATCCGCAAGTCCTTTTTCTTTGCCAAATTTATTGCGCAAAATCCAATCCACGCTCCGGACGATATAGTCCACGACCGGCTTCGGCGTATAGTATACGCCGCGTGCCTCGCGCTCTTTCGGATCGTATTCGGCAAGAAATGGCTCGTAGAATTGAATAACAGGGTCTTCGCCCGGCTTGTGCTCAATAAGTTTTTGACGGATACGCTCAATCTCCGACGCATTCAACTGATCCACGAGAAGCTGTGCCGATTCTGCGATATTCGGAATCGTTGATGCAACTTTCTTAATGAGGCCGTAGAGGTCGGCGAGAATTGGGACGTTTGTCGGCAGGTAATCAATCGCGTTCGTGAGAGTCAATTCAGTACCATTGCCGCGTCGCTCATGTTCCAGTGCGGAGAGAAAGAGGGAGTAGGCCATCGTCTCCGCAACCATATTCGCAAATTGGTGCGAGGAAATGTCTTGAATGAGCGTTTTTCCAAAAGTTTCTTTGAGTTTCCAGAGATCCGATTTTTCGTCGGCGGTTTCCAGTGCTTCTTCAACCTGCTTAGACAAAAGGCGAGTCTTTTTCGCAAGCGCGAGCGCGAGTTGTTTCGGCGTTCGCGTTTGGTATGCGCGACCTTCAAAGAATCGCACCAAGAGTTGCTCAAAATCTTCTTCCGATGCGCCGTTCGGCTTCGTCAAGTCAAAAACGATTGTCTTGCCGACTTGTTTTGACTCTCCATCCTCCCATTGCCATAGTTGCCACTCGCGCAGGTTGGTAAAGATAATATTTTCCAGCGATTCCCGATATTTCGTAAATTGATCGCGGAATTTGTCCGCGCCGAGATTTTCCTCCGGAGTTTTTACTTCAATCCATCCGATAAGATCGTTTTTGTTGCGGATCGTTATGTCGGGAAAGCCGATTTTCTTTTCATATTGCGTCGTCGTTTCTTCCGGTGTCGCATGAGTATTGCGCAATTTTATAGCGTCGCTTTTCGCAAACTCTTGAAAGAATTCACAGAGAATCGGGTAGTACGACCGCTCCGTCGCGGTGTCTTTTATCCGCGCAATTTTCTGTTTTGTTTGTTCAACGATGATATTCATGGCTCTAGGAGATTATGGAGAAGTAGACGGAGGCGATGCGTTCACGCTCAAACTCCATCTGTAGTTTACCCCGAAGGTCTTTCTCTTTCGTGGAAGCCCCGCGCATCTGATCTTCCTGTGCTTTGATGTATTTCTTTTGCGCTCGGAATAGCTCCTGCTGTTTCTTGCTTATCTGGTCTTGGATTTGAAGCCGCTCATGGTGTCCGAGAGTGCGTGAAGCGCGGACAGTTTTCTTTAGATCGTTGATTTCTTTGCGTCGGTCGTCCATTTCTTGCTGAAACTTGAGAAGCGACTCCTCCACAAATTGATTGAGGCGATCCATTTCCTCAAAAATGTATTTCTCATTCTCCGAAGAAATTTGTTCCTTTTCTTTATTGACATGCTTCGTGGCGAGGTCTTCCAATTCATCGCGCAACCGCCCATCGGCATTCTCCTCGCGTTCGATTTTGAGCGCGGTAAAGATTTTCTCAAGACGCGAGGCGTCTATCGGTTTCCAAGAATCGCCGTCTTTGTAGAGTCCGGAAAGGATGATCTTCTCAAACTGCTCGTCGGTATTGTTTATGGTTCGGCGCTTGCAGTTGAGGACATCGAATATGAGCTGACACTCCTTTCCGACGAATTCCTCAAAAGAGTGTCGTCTCCGCTCGTCGTCATGTCGAAGCGTTATTTTCCACGTTCCGCGCGTCTTCTTGTCCTCGTCCAATTTTTCCTTAATGAACGTCTCTTTTGCCGTTGCTGGTTTATAGCCATTGCGTTTTTCGTCCTCGCTTAGGCTGCCGAGGTAGTAGGTACGCCCGTCATAATCAAAGATATTTGCCGAACGATATTCGATCTTGTCCCCAAGAGACATATCGAGATATGTGCGGAGCAGGGCGTCGTAGCGGTCGAGCGAATCTGCAAGCTGTTTTTGACGCAGGCGTAGTTTGCGTCGCACTTCTTCGTCGAAGTGCTGCACTACTTTTCGGTGCGCATCCTCAACCTTTTCTTGAATAACATCGGAGAGTTCAAGCTGTAGTTGTTTGAAGCCGTTTTCTATCTCTTTCTCTGTTCGACATTTTCGGTATATGTCGAGAATTTTCCGCTCAAAATCAACGCCACTACCGAGGCCGCCGAGTGCAATCTCTCGGACTTCGTAGCCATCGTCCGTAAGCTGTTCTGTTCCAAGTACCTTATCGCTGAAGTCGAACAAGTTGCCGAACAAGCGGATTTTTTCACCCAACAGTTCATATACACGCTGGTCGGCGTAGTTGCGTCGGTTCAAAAAGTTGATAACGAGCACATCGAGCTTCTGGCCGTAGCGATGGCAACGGCCGATGCGCTGTTCAACGCGCTGGGGATTCCACGGAAGGTCATAGTTTATGACGATGTTTGCGAATTGGAGGTTCAAACCCTCGGCTCCGGCTTCAGTTGTTATGAGTATGCCTTTTTCGAGCGTTTTGAATTTCCATACGAGCGCTTTTCGCAAATTTATTGATTTTGACCCTTCTTCTGCCTCTTTTGGAAACGCTTTCTCCCATTCATCAAAAATCTCTCGCGCTCGTTTCCCAGCGTTCGTGCCATTGAAAAGAATAAGATCGTATCCAAGGCCACCGAGTAGTTTTTCAAGGTGATCCTGCGTGCGCCGCGATTCGGTAAATATTACGGCTTTTTGTGGCCACCCCTGTTTATCGGCGTGTTTGAAAACCTTTCCAAGCACGCGCACGAGTGCCTGACTCTTTTGGTTCTGGTCTATGGTCGAAGCAAGGAAATGGAAATCGAGAACATCGCGAAGTTCCTGCAACACTTCCTCTTTTGTGAATTTATGATCAATTTCTCGCTCAACGAATTTCTTGGTGTCGTCGTCGAGGAGTTCATCCTCGCCGAGATCATCCGCGTCGGCTGATTCTTCCTCGATTTTGGACAAATCCTGTTCGATATCGTCGAGGCCGGGTAGGACTTCTTGCTCCTCATCTTTATTCTTCGCTTCGTATTTTGGAAAATCGACCGGAGAAAGCTTTTTCCCAAACTTTGTCTCTGACTCTGCTCGCAACTGCTCTGCTAACGCGTTTAGCTCATCTTGGTTCACTCCAAACTCCTGCTGAAGTCGCTTTGCGAGGAAGTGCGATACGCGATACAGCGTTCCGGCAATTGCGAAGCTAGAGCTTGCGAGAATTTTGCGATACACAAGCTCCATCATGTTTCGTTGGGTTGCCTTTGTAGAGGCGAGGAAAGGGCGACCCAAGTATTCGCTCACATGGTTGTAAAGCTCAACTTCGTCGTCGTTCGGTGCAAAATCTTCCGTGACGCTGTAACGATTGGTAAATGCCACTAGCCCTTTTACTTGCTTGCGTAGCGTGCGCGTCAAAATACCCCCGCTCGGCTCTCCAGTTTCAGGATCAATAGTACCCATCAATCGTTCTTTGAGCTGAATCAGTCGCTCCGTTTTGTTCTGCTTTTTGACAGGGTTGGCAAAGAGTGTTTTGAAGGAATAATCAGTACCGAGATAATCTTCATCCAAGAAACTCGTGAGGCCGAAAAGCTCCATGAGGTTGTTTTGGAGTGGTGTTGCTGTAAGGAGGATTTTAGGGCGGCCTTTCAATACTTCGCGAATTCTTTTCGCTGTTTTATTGCTTTTTCGCCAGACATTTCGGAGGCGGTGAGCTTCGTCAATAATGACAAGATCCCACGGAATGGTTCCGCTGATGAAGTCATACCTGTATGCAAAATTATGCGAGGCAATGAAGATACCGCCATCCTCTAGCGGATTAGCCTGCATCTGTGTTTTCTGCATCTTTTTTAGTATCGGCCCGTCAATGACAGTGCTTTCAAGATAAAAACGATTTCGCAATTCGTCCTGCCATTGCGTCCGGAGGGAAGCGGGTACAAGAATCAAAATTTTATTTCGGCCTTCGGCGATGAGTTGATCTATGACAAGTCCCGCCTCGATCGTTTTTCCAAGTCCGACTTCATCAGCCAAAATCGCGCCGCGTGAAAGTGGACTTTTGAATGCGAAAATGGCGGCATCAACCTGATGGGGGTTGAGATCAATATTGGCCGCACGGATGGAGCCGTTGAGCTTCTCTCTGTCGGAGACAGATTTTCTTTCTGTAAGCGCATGAGCTAAATATGTTTTGAAAAGGTTCGACATAAATTTTATTTCTCGCCAAGCTCCGCAAGCGCCTGTTCGACACCTTCGGGATCAACGATTGAGTAGTAGGCACGGCGACCTTGGCGCGATGTGCCTTCTTTTTTCAAAATGCCGAAGCTGACGAGCAGGCGCAGATTGGAAAATTTTGGACCTCCGCTTTCTTGCAGGCGTTGATACACCCACGCGCCTGCAAAGTCGGCGTGATGTTCTTTCCAAAATTTAAGACACTCCCGCACGATGGGGAGCCAGTCCGGCCTTTCAACGGCAAGCCGTTTGACGGCCTTGTATCCTGAAACTTCGTTCATACTATAATCATAATGTATCAAAGTGATACAAGTCAATATAGCCCAAGCCCGCCCCGCCTTGGTGCCACCCATTCCAAATTCAAATCCCCCCCCCGCGAAAAAAATAAGAATGGAGAAGTGGCACAAGGCGAGGGCGGAACGCCGAGGGTACTCCCGAGGCGTTGGGCGGAATGAGTATGTCGAGCAACCACACAATCCGAGCGTACGAATTAGTAC
>Ga0172368_10008267_pt1 | contig 10657 bp, 10 predicted proteins | sample Lak11m_FD_114540 | JGI IMG/M metagenome (GOLD analysis project Ga0172368, IMG submission 114540) | Freshwater microbial communities from Kabuno Bay, South-Kivu, Congo - kab_022012_11m | ecosystem: Environmental > Aquatic > Freshwater > Lake | place: Democratic Republic of the Congo: South-Kivu...
CGTAATACAAAATACGGATATTCTGATTGGTACTCATGCGCTGATCCAGCCGGGAATGAAGATTGATGGCTTGGCCCTGACGATTGTTGATGAGCAACACAGGTTTGGGGTGCGCCAGCGCGAAGCCTTACGGCATTTGGCTGGCAAGAAACAAGACACAAGAAACAATAACCAAACTAATTTCAAAAACCAATTACCAAAAACCAACCTCCAGGAAATGGCGCCGCACTTTCTCTCTATGACGGCGACGCCGATCCCGCGGACGATGTATCTAGCTCTCTTCGGCGATCTAGATGTCTCATTTCTAATCGAAAAACCGGCAAATCGCAAACCAGTAAAAACCAGAGTTGTCGATGAATTTAACCGCGACAAGGCTTATCGATTTATCCGCGAACTGATCAAGCATGGCCGGCAAGTCTTTGTCGTCTGTCCGCTTGTAGAGGAACAGGGAACGGGGAACAATGGGCAGAGTGACAGAGTGACGGAGAGGCAGAGAGATTTTTTTGAGGACGAGAGGAAAGCTGTTAAAAGTGAGGTAGAAAAGTTAAAAGCGGTTTTTCCTGAATTTGAGATCGCCATGCTTCATGGACGGATGAAAGCCAAGGACAAGGATGCGATCATGGCCGATTTTGTCGCTAACAAGGTGCAGATTTTGGTTAGCACCTCGGTAGTCGAGGTAGGAGTTGATGTGCCAAATGCAGCGGTGATGGTAGTCGAAGATGCCGAGCGATTTGGTCTGGCGACGCTGCACCAGTTTCGTGGCCGAGTCGGCAGGGCCGACCATCAGTCGTTTTGTTTCCTCTTCTCACAGACACAGTCTGAGAAGGCGATCCAGCGTTTGCAAAGTCTAGAGAAGATATCAGATGGCTACAAGCTGGCGGAGATCGATCTGAAAACACGCGGCTTTGGCTCTATCCTAGGCACTGAGCAGTCGGGAATACTCGACATGAAAATGGCAGATTTTTCTGATAAAATGTTAGTGAGTATGGCGGGTGAAGCGGCGAAAAGTATTGCAGACGAGATTGATAAATATCCGCTGGTGATGAAAAAAATCAGTGAATTGAATACAAGCAAGCATCTGGAATAAAAGTTAAACAGTGAACGGTTAAACCGTTAAACGGTTCTTGCGGGTCAAAACTGTTCACTGTTAACAGTTCACAGTTTAACTGCTGGGGGGGGGTGGTCATGGGGGAGTTCGTCGAACGATACAAATATTGGATCGGTGCGACGTTGTTAGTTCTCATTTTGATGGGAGCTGTTTTTCTGTTTTGGCGTGAAGACACCTGGAGACCAGACCTAGAGAAACGTTTATCTGAGGTCGAGAGCGAAATTAAGCTATTAAAACTTCATGATTCAACTTTGGCAAGTGGAAATGGCAACAGTGTCGATCCTGCCGACATCCTCGATTCAAGTCAAGGAGACGGAGAATTAGAGACATCAGGCGCTGTGGCAGGGGCGGCGACTTCAACTTCATCAGAGGCAATATCTTCGGAATCAAGCATAACTATCGGCTCGGTTAGTTCCAGTCAGACAAAATCCACCAAGACGGCTGCTCCGGCAGTCAAGTATCCGATAAATATAAATACTGCCGACGTGACTTTGCTTGACGAGCTCAGCGGGATCGGGCCGTCCAAGGCTCAGGCGATAATTGACTACCGTGTGGCCCATGGCGGGTTTAAATCGATCAGCGAGATTACTAATGTGAAGGGGATCGGTGATGCGACTTATAATAAGATCAAGGGTTATATTTGCGTTAATTGATCCAGTAATACAAAAATACTGCCGGTAAATTGAAGCAGTATTTTTGCGAGTTCTCTATATTTCGTTGGCGGTCTTTAGGATGTCGTCCTCTTGCTTCCTGAGATCACCTATCTTGGTCAGGGTGTCATCGACTTTTTTCAGTTTGGCTTGGATATCAGTGATTTGCTTGTTTAGATCATCCTTCTTTGACTTTAATTTTGTCTCGATAGATGAGAGCGAACCATCTGATGAGGAGGAAGAGGATGAAGTTTCTATTGTCTCTTCCTTTTTTTCTTCCGGTTTTGGTGCCGGTGCTGGTGCCGGTGTGACAGGCTTGTCGTCAAGTTTGAGTTCTGGAAGTTGAGCTGAGCTTGTCATGTCTGACTTTTCAGATATTTTTTCATCTGAAGCTGGAATCGTCGATTCTGCTGGTTTGACATCGTCTTTGGAAGAAGTAGTGTCTAAAGAATCAGAGTTTTCTTTATTTGTGGAATCTGCAGCTGGTTTGTCAGGGGCGGTACCACCCTGAAAGATCTTTGAAAGATCAGAATCTATTGTCGAGTCGCTGATGGTTGTGGAGCTAGAATCTGTCGAATCGGAGTTAGGGTTGGGAGCGGGTGCGGGGCTGGGGCTAGCAGAACTAGCACCTGTCGCAGGTGCTGCTGCAGCCGAAGTAGCCGCAGTATTAGCTGTTGCTGGTTGGGTGTAGTCATCGAAATAAGAGTTCATGCCCCTCCTAAAGAGCTGAAATATTGATTTGCTATTATCATAAAATAAATAAAATCTGATTGCAATAGGTCGGACGGAGGCGGCGGGGTTACCGCCTCCGGGTCGGGCTCGCGGCCGGGGCTGGCCGAGAGTGGGGTTAGTTGTGCGCATGGCTGGTCTCGCAGAGGTTTTGGAGGAGACTGTCCAGAGCTTTGAGCTGAGCGACTTGCGGATCGGTGTCGTGACCGAAGCCTCGGTAGACAACCTCCATGATGCCACTGCTGTTGGCCGGATGGACCCAGCGAAGCGAAACTGTCTTAATTCCGCTCCGCGGATTGTCCGAATACTTGATGGATACTCCGAGTTTGCTGACGACACTGTCGACAGTTTCACTAAGGCAACTTCCTTCCTTCATCCACTGGAGGAGCTGACCGAGCTCGTGTGGACCTCTAATCTGTCGGCAGATGCAGCCGATCTGCTTGTCGCTCTCGTCATAGCGTCCGATGTAGACAAACGGTGTCTTGTCTCCGATGCTGACACCGCTGATTTCAACGGTTTCCCGTACGATTACCATGAGATTCTCCTCTGCCATGTTGGTTTTTGCCAACAAAAAAACCTCTCATCGTTGCGGAGAGAGGGTACGCGTATGAGCTTTTAAACTTTATCTACGCCAAGACCACACTCTCCGAGAGAGGTAGAAGTAGTCCTAGAAGTAGTAAAGTCTGCAAGCTCATGGATAAGAATATAACAAACACTTTTATAAAAGTCAAATTCTGGTGCCCGGGAGAGGACTCGAACCTCCACGCCTTGCGGCACTAGTTCCTAAAACTAGCGTGTATACCATTTCACCACCCGGGCATTATCAAACTCAATCGTGATTATAGCTGGAAATCATCCTTTTTTCAATCTATATCTGCAATCTCTGATTGTGTCTCATCGTGTTAACACAGTGAGACATAATCAAATATAAAAGATTATATTTTAGATAGATTTTTGAGCTGGTTTTTGCTAGTATCTCCGGTATGGACCCATTCGACTCACAAAAAGTTCGCTCAGGGCTGGGAAAGAAGGTAATCACAATTCAGGGGCCGACGGCGAGTGGCAAGACTGGGATCGGCGTCAAACTGGCCAAGGAATTTAATGGCGAGATCGTCTCAGCTGATTCACGTCAAGTTTATCGCGGACTTGATCTCGGGACGGGCAAGGATTTGGCGGAATACGATGGTGTGAAATACCATCTGATTAATATTGCTGATCCAGGCGAGAAAATGACGCTTTTTGACTATCTGCCGCTAGCGCGAGTAGCGATTGATGACATTCTAAGCCGTGGCAAATTGCCGGTCGTCGTTGGTGGTACCGGTCTTTATGTGCAGGGAATTGTCGAGGGGTTCACATTGAGTCAAAAGAAAAATTCCAGCAACAGATCCCTCGACTCTGCTCGGGATGACAGCCAGCTGTCAATTTCTAGTCAAACTACAAACACAAAATCTCAAATTTCAAAATATTCTCGTGAGCAATTAGACAACAAAACAGTTGAGCAATTGAATAATACTTTGGAAAAACTTGATCCGGAAAAACACAAGACAGTTGATCGGAAAAACCGACACCGATTGATTCGAGCCATCGAACTAGCACAAGAAGGGCTGGAGCCGACTAAGGTGAAGCCTGATTTCGAGGCTCTGCAGATTGCGGTCGATTTACCACGGCAAGAACTGTTTGAGCGAATTGACAGGCGAGTCGATGAGCGGTTTGAAGCAGGGATGCTCGAAGAGGTCATTTCATTATTGCGCTCTGGAGCGAGTGCTAAATGGTTGATGAATTTGGGTCTGGAATATAAGCTGATTACAGATTTCATACTCGTATCAGGTATTAGGTATAACGTATCAGGGAATAAGTCCCATAATACTTTATACAAAATACGTAATACGAATGAGTTTGCGGCTATGAAGCAAGATTTGAAATATAAGATTCATCAATTTGCCAGGCGACAATTGACCTGGCTGCGGCGATTTCCGGAGATTAACTGGCTGTCAAATTTTGAAGAGATTGAGCGATTTGCCAGAATATTTCTGAGCCACTGACAGTGTTTTTAGTTGAAGTTTGAAAAGATGGCGAATGCCAATATAACTATTATGATGTTCGCGATAAAGTAAAGCGAAATGGCAGTGAGGAAAATAGTCCAGAACATGCTTCTCTTGCCTTTATCTTCCACTGTCTCGTCCTTGCCCAGCCCAAGGTATGGCGTAGCCGCATGTTTTTCTCCGGACAACTTTTTTGCTAAGACTCCAAGTCCGATCGTAATAAAACCAAGCACGATCACAGTAAGCGGCCAGCCAATTGAATTTTGGAAATACTTATCGGTCAAATTGAAAATACTCGTTATCAGCCCTAGTATTCCCATAATCGGCATGAGGACGATTTTTATTCGTGTGCTGGCAAGTATGAAGATAACGCTGATCACTAGAGCTATGGCCAAGATCAAGCCGTTTGAGGAAAAATTTGCAAGCGAAAGCACGATCAAGATCACACTATATTCTTCTAGAAATCTCTTCGCTAAGTAATAAAGTGGTTGTTTCGCCTGTATCGATAATCGGTACAATCGTGAGGCAGTCGCCAGATACAAGATGCTAAATAAAGAATTTATAACAGAATTTGTTGTGGCAGAAACACTTAGGCTATGGTCAAACAGACTTACTGTTGCTGCAGGAAGCGAGAATGCAGATGTGGCGAGACCGAGCAGAAAAAATATTTTTGCGTCTGAGGGTCTTTTTTTGAGTAAAAAATTGCCGGCAAAAGTAACAATCATGCTTAACAACGCAAATGTCCAGAGTATCACTTTGTCTGTGACTATTTTGTCATCAAGATAAAAGAGGGTGGCTCCGGCAAAAACGTAAAGCGAAATTATCGAGAGTATGGCGTATTTGTCTCTCTTGAGAAAAAATTCAAGCAGCAGATCAAAAACAAGACCGATACCCGCTGATACAACAAAAAGCAGAGGACTGATATCATCAATTATATTCGTCTGGTAGAAAAAAGTGCCGACGACAAAAGGGATCATGGCTGTGCCGGCAAAGCCGGTGAGAAAATGGACGGATTCCAGCTGATCTTTCTGCTCGGTGAGATAGGAGACTACGTAGAGAATTGCCATCGGCAGTGCCAGGTATATGATTCTGGTGGCAGGTGAAACGTCGGCCCAAGTCGTGGAGACAATGATGATGGTGGCAATCAAAATCAGAATTGTACCGATAAGTGTGAGCGCTGTAGTGGCACTGAAATGATGTGGTTTGTTTTTTTGCCTGGTCTCAGCAGTTGCAAACGTATCATTTAATGCTCCATCAATGGCCGTTTCGTCCCAACCGGTTTTTTTGAGCTCCTCGACAATTCTGACGGTACTCACACCTGATTCGCGTTGTTCCCTGATGTATTTTTTTAGTTCCAGACTCATATGTCTCCTCCTCCTTAATTTAGTATAATTATAGCCAATACAATCACTCTTGAATAGACTTGCGCAAATGTAGTGGTTTGCTAAGATATTTTTGGAACACTAGTTATTTATTTTTATAGGAAAAAAATGTCAGAAATATTAGACCACTCTCTTTCATGTCTTAATGATAAGGAAGATTTGGCTGAGACAGAGAGTGGCAAAAGTTTGGCTGAAATTTGTTCCCGCGGCGATCCCGGGATTGATAAAACAACACTTCAAGTTTTGGAACAGGTTTTACACACAAACCCCCTTCTGAACAATATGCGGATTTTTTTAACTTCTCCAGAAGATGAATCAGACACAGGCGGATATTTTTGTCATATAAAAATTGATAAGGAGGTGCTTGTTCCCGCGGTCACAATCGTTAAAAACGATGAGAAACATTTCAGAGAGTTGATGAAAAAACGTGAATTTGCCGTTCGTTGGATGGCTGATTTGCTTAATATCTCATATGATGAAATAACTCCTGATATACTTAGAACTTTCATTATCTTACATGAATTGGGTCACGCAAAAGATTTTGTTGTAAACTATGAGTCAAATCCTGATTGTCAAGGACAAAAGTTAGATGACGCATGGGAGGATCATTATGAAAACTGTCTGATGTCACTGCCGGTACCGGGATTGGATCCAGTTGATCTAAGGCAAGAGATAAAATTTTTTTCTAATCTTGACGATTTTACCAAAAAACATCCAGAAATCCACGGAAGAGTTAATCAGGATGAAATAAAATCTTTCGAAGATCTTCTCGAGTTGCAGGAAAAGGCTTATAGAAAATCGCCTTATGAAAGTTATGCTGATAAGTTTGCCGTTAACATTATTATGGAAAATGGCATTCTAAATTGGTAATTGTCCGTCTAGGCTCGGGCTAGCAGAGACTGATAAACCGGTAACTGGAAATTAACAAAACAAGGAGTTGTATGTGTGGAATTGTTGGCTACATTGGCAAGGGGAATGGTGCAGAGGTCGTCGTCGACGGTTTGAAGCGACTGGAATATCGTGGTTATGACTCATGGGGTGTCGCTATCCCAAATGATGACAAGATTTTGATTCACAAGCAGGTTGGTAAGATTGGCGGTTTTGATCTGAAAGATGCTCCGGAGCTGGTCGGCCAGATCGCCATCGGCCATACGCGCTGGGCAACACACGGTGGCGTGACTGCGGCAAACTCACACCCACACCTGTCAGCAGACAAGACGATTGCTGTCGTTCACAACGGTATCATCGAAAACTATCAGGAAATGCGTGCCAAGCTGGAAAAGCAGGGGGTGAAATTTCGTTCTCAGACAGATACCGAGGTCATCCCGCAGGCAATTGAAATTGAATTAAAAAAGACGCCAAATTTTGAGAAAGCAGTGCGAAATGTTCTCAATGATCTCGAAGGGAGCTACGCTGTTGCCATCGTCATCGAGGGCGGCAAGAAATTGATTGGTGCGCGCAAAGGCAGCCCACTGGTTTTCGGTATTGGCAAGGATGGTTTTTATCTTGGGAGTGATGTGCCGGCTTTTCTGAAATATGCCAATAAAGCAGTTTTTCTGGACGACTTAGAGATGGTCGAAGCGGATGAAAACGGCTATGAGATTATCAATATCATCAACGGGAAAAAGGTTGAGAAAAAGATTACCAAGATTGCTTGGAGTATCGAAGATGCAGAGAAGGGCGGTTACCCGCACTTCATGATCAAGGAGATGCTGGAACAACCGATGGTGCTCGATAAGACGGCGGCGACGAGTGATGAGGAATTAAGCAAAGCGGCGGCGATGATTCGCAAAGCGAAACAGATTTGGGTTGTTGCCTGTGGCACGGCGCTTCACGCTGGTATGTATGGCTCCTATATTTTCGCTTTAAACAACGACATCAATTTGCGTCCGGTCTCAGCCGGTGAGTTTCCTTACTTTGCCAAGTTTGTCGGCAAAAACGACCTCGTCATCTGTGTCTCACAGTCCGGGGAAACTGCTGATGTGATGGAGGCGGTCAAGAGCGCCCATGCCAGTGGCGCCAAAGTATTGGCTCTGGTTAACGTCATGGGGTCAAGCCTGATGCGCGCGGCTGACTACTCGATCGTGACCAAGGCTGGTCCGGAGATTTGCGTCCTCTCGACTAAGGCATACCTGTCGCAGGTGGCGATGTTTATGATGCTCTCTTGCGAATTAAATAATAAAATTGCTGTCGGTAAGAAACAGTTGAAGAGGATCAAGGCGGATGCTGAGAAAATTTTAGCTAAGGACAGTTTAAATAAAATTAAAAAAGTCGCCAAGGAATTGGCCAAGGCTGATAATATCTACGCTATCGGTCGCGGTGTGAACTATCCGACCTCGCTCGAAGCTTGTTTGAAAATTAAAGAAGTTTCCTATATCCACGCCGAAGGTTTTGCCGGTGGTGATCTCAAGCACGGTCCGATCGCCCTGATCGCACCGGGTACACCGGTTCTCGTCTTTGTCGCCAACGACGGCCCCAAAGGGGCACCCTTCGGGGGTGCTGACAAGGAGATCGTTTCCAATGCGATGGAGGTAAAAGCTCGTGGTGCTGAGGTGATCGGCATCTCCTTCGAGAACAACCAGGTCTTCGATCGCTATTTCCCAGTCGATGACCATGGCATCTTCACCGGTATTGCCGCCATCATCTACTCACAGGTTCTCTCCTACTACATCGCGCTAGAAAAGAATCTTGATCCCGACAAGCCAAGGAATTTGGCCAAATCGGTGACCGTCAAGTAATCACGAAATATGAAAATTATACAAAACTACGAAAAAGAAATGTCATCCTGAGGCAAAGACGAAGGATCTAGGTGAAGTCGCACGCTCGTTTCCACTCGCTAGAACCTGTTCTGAGCTTGCCGAAGGATTCTTCACTTCGTTCAGAATGACAGTTTTGTGGCAATTTATTTCAAATAAAAGATCTCTCCACTTTCAAGCCACACCGGTCGAGATGACTGATTTAAATTAAACGTCGGTTTTTATATACGACTCTTGTTTTTATCATTGAAAAATGGTATCGTTTTGGCATTCCTAAGTGGAAGGAGAGTCTGGGTGGTGTACGTCTGTCCGGTTTGCAACTGTGCAGTCTGTGTGGAGAATGTCGGTGGATTGACCCGGGTGAGCCAGCATCCCACCGGGCTTCTCTCCGGCGTCGAATGTCTCGGAACCGGTCAAGAGCCGGTCGTTCGGACACTCCGGATCGAACAGTCCGCCACGGGCGGACAAGGAGCGACAAGTGAGTAAGGGCAACGAAATCCTCGACCGGGGGAAGAACATCCTCTGTGCTGTTCTCATGGAACAAGGTATCGAAGCAGAAGTGGAGATTGCAGAGAACGGTAGTCTATTGGTGCTAGTGAGTGAATACCTAGCTACCGATGCGGAAGCCGCCATCGCTGATGCGATGCGTCGCGGTGGCGTGAAGGCGGTGGTCAAGGCGACCCCACTAAAGCCGGTGGACTGACAGTCACGATCAGTCCACCAGCCGGAGCCGGAGAGTCAAGATAAAGTGTCGAGAAGACAAATTATCACGACCCTCCGGCTCGCATTGTTTTTAGTACATTATTTTTAAAATATTGTTCTCCACAAGGTCGAACAATAGCTAGTATTCAATGATCTTAATTAGAAGTTCTCGATAATCTCGGATAACAATTAATATTCTTCGAGCTTGTCGAGAAGTTATCACCAATCTCTTTTCCATTCACCTGATATTAATTTCTTTTTCTTATCCTGGTTCCAATTTTTGATTTGAATCTCTCTTTTCCGTGCCAATTCCAATTCATTAAATTCTTCATAATAAACTAATTTTTTGACACCGTGTTTTTCTGTATATTTCGAGCCAAGTCGAGAAACATGTTGGTCAAATCTGTTTGCTAAATCCCAAGTCATGCCGGTGTAATATGTACCGTCAAGGCATTCTAGAATATAGACGAACCAATGCCATTTCTTCTTCATTGTTCTCCACAAGGTCGAACAATAATTAATATTTTTCGAGTTTGTCGAGAAGTTCTCGATTAACTCGAACAATATTGTGTCTATCTTTTGTACTTCTTTCTCTTGTCGAGGAATTTTAGTTTGGCGAGTTGCTTTTCAATCATGACAGCGGCTTCGTTGTACTCGACCTCGTTCTGAGCCGAGTCGCGAACAAGCTCGGCAGCTTTTTTGGCCTCGATGATCTTTAGTTCATCGAGAGAGCCAGCATCCTCAGCGGTGTCAGCCAAGACCTTGACGACATTGTTGGCCACTTCGACTAGGCCGCCCTCGGTCGCCAGATTATGTGTGCTGGAACCATTTTTGATGACGATCTCGCCCGGTTTGAGCAGGGCGATCAGCGGCATGTGATTTGGCAGGACGCCAATCTCACCACGATCAGTCGGCAATATGACCTCAGTGGCTTCTTGTTCGTATTTGACTCCGTCAGGAGCGATAAGTTTTAGGGTAAAAGAATTCATAATTAACCTAATTATTCTAATTGCTCTAATTGACCTAAACAAGCACCAGTGTCTCAATTTCTAATTTTGGGATTTTTTTAGAAATTAGGTTAATTAGAAATTAGAAATTTTATTTTACCTGTTCTATGCCACCCTTCATATAGAAGGCTGTTTCCGGTTTGCTGTCATGCTTGCCATCTATAATTTCCTTAAATCCGGCGACAGTGTCCTTGAGCGGGACGTAGACGCCGGGAGTGCCGGAGAAGACCTCAGCGACGTGGAATGGCTGTGAGAGGAAACGTTGGATCTTGCGGGCGCGA
>Ga0172368_10008268_pt1 | contig 10656 bp, 6 predicted proteins | sample Lak11m_FD_114540 | JGI IMG/M metagenome (GOLD analysis project Ga0172368, IMG submission 114540) | Freshwater microbial communities from Kabuno Bay, South-Kivu, Congo - kab_022012_11m | ecosystem: Environmental > Aquatic > Freshwater > Lake | place: Democratic Republic of the Congo: South-Kivu...
GAGCCGAAGAACGACTTGATCGCCGCGGAGATCGGCTTGGTGCTGATCACCGCCTGCGGGGTCACGCTCTCCGGGTCCAGGCTGGTCATGCGCTCGCGAATGATGCGCTCCATGCGCAGCAGGCCCAGACGGAACTGGTTCTGCAGCAATTCGCCCACGCTGCGCACGCGCTTGTTCATCAAGTGGTCGATCTCGTCCACCGTGGTGACCGGATCATTCTGGTCCAGCCGCACCAGGTAGCCGAGGATGGCGAGAATATCGTTCTTCGTCAGCGTGGTGATCGACTCCGGGATAGACAGCCCGAGTTTCTTGTTCACCATGTAGCGGCCCACGCGCGCCAGGTCATAGCGGCGCGGATCGCAGAAGATGCCCGCCAGCCGCTGGCGCGCCAGCTCCGGGGTCACCGGGTCGCCGGGACGGTCGCGACGGTAGATGTCGATCAGCGCCTGGTCCTCGTTGCGGGTCGGGTCTTTCTCCAGCGTCGCTTCGATGAGCGGGTTGATCTCGGTGATGACCACGCGCGGCAATGCCAGCGCGCCGATTTTGCGGGAGGCCTCGCGCTCGATGCGCGTGCCCTTGGCGGCAAGCAGCTCGCCGGTGTTGGGATCGACGACGTCTTCCCAGGCGCGCTTCCCGACCAACTGGTCGCTGGTGGGCGTCTCCAGCTCGGCCGGCGTGCCGAAGAGCGCGAGGATATCGCTGTCCGCGCTGGTGGCCACCTGGTCGCTACCCGGCACGGTGTTGATGCTGTGCATGGCGCGCAGCAGGGTGGTCGCCGGGAAGCGGTGCGTCTGCCCCACCTTCACGGAGATCACGCCGTTGGCGTCGGTATCGAAGTCGAGCCACGCCCCCTCGCTGGGAATCACCTGCGCGCTGTAGAGGATGCGGCCGGAATAGTCGATGGTGTCTTTGAAGTAGACGCCGGGCGACCGCGCGAGCTGGCTGACCACGGCGCGCTCGGCGCCGTTGATCACGAAGGTGCCGGTGTCGGTCATGATCGGCAGATCGCCGAGGTAAACCTCCGACTCCTTCAACTCGCCGGTGGTGGTGTTCAGCAGCTGGACCTGCACCTTCAATGGCGCTTCGTAGGTGGCGTCACGATCCCGACATTCTTCGATGGAATACTTGAATTCGCCCAGCGAGTATTCACCAAAGCTCAGGCGCAGGGTACCGGTAAAGTCCTCGATGGGGGAGAAGTTGTCAAACAACTCCCGCAACCCCTCGCGTAAGAACCAGGCGTACGAGTTGCTCTGAATCTCGATGAGGTTGGGAATCTGCTCGGCGCGGTACTGTCGGGTGCGTCCTTTGACGCGGATCACTGGTCTCATGGATACCTCCGCTATGCTCACGAAACCGGGACGACTCGAGTTCTTCTGTAGAAACGGCGGTCCGGCATGGCGCCGGGACGTTGCGGATTGCTCCGGTCCCACCTCGCGGGCGAGACGACCCGCCGCGCCTGGTGGTAGGCCATTAGACGCGCAAAAGTGAAGCAAGAGCCCCATGCCTTCCACCACATGCGGTCAGCTCGCTTCACTATGACATCTTACCTTATAATATACGACCGGAGGATGCCGTCAACGATACTCCACAGAATGCACGATGTCCCGGGAAACTTCGCACGAAATGTTATCATAGCACCCTGCGACAAGGGTGTCAACAGTCGGTGAAGATATTTTTCCCTATGGTTTAGCGTACCCCGATGTGGTGTTTTCTATACATCTATATAGAGTGTTTCGCAATTTATCTCGGCGTTCCCCGGTCCGGAGCTCAGCAGGATACGATGACGCCGGAGATTCTCGGCTGATTTCAGTTGCAGACTCATTGTCCGACTCGTCCGAATAGTCGGACAGGTCGGACATGTCAGGCCGTGTCCAACCCCCGTCGGCCCCTTCGGCTACGGACCGGAACACCCGGCGCATGCCGGGGTCGAAGGGAGAGACACGGCAAACCGGCATCCGCCCGCCCGACCGCCAAAAAATATCCTGCGGGAAAAACATGCGGCTGGCAGGAGAACGCGCAACGCAGTCGAATTAAGAAAATGTCTCGACAGCGCAACTCATGAATCCGCCTTCCCCCTGCGCGGGTCGCGTTGCTCCGTGATAGGTCGTGATGCCCATGACCAGCCGTGCCGTCCCGTGCGAAGCCCTGGTGCTCCGCCAGGGGCTGTATGGCGCCATGCGAGACCGCTCTGCCCCGGCATGAAGGGGTCGCCGGCAACCGGGAACTGTCGTTCCGGGAGTTGTCGAGGACTGACTTCGTGTGTTATACTAAACGAAGAGGTACCGCGTTGATGGCTGTAGCGCAAGGTGTGAAACTGAAGGACCATGCTGTCCTCGCCCTCGATATCGGGACGCGCTTCATCAAGGTGGTGGAGATGCGCCTGGCTCGCGGCATGATCTCGCTCGTCAACGTCGCGGTGAGTCCCACGCCGCCCGGCGTTGTTGACAGTAACCAGATTCTGGACCCGGTCGGGTTGGGCCGCGCCATCAAGAGCCTGATGGCGGCCAACAAATTCCGCACGCGCAAGGTCGTGCTCTCCGTCAGCGGGCAGTCGTCGGTGGTGGTCCGCCCCATCGATCTGCCGAAGATGAGCCTGAAGGAGCTGACCGACACCATGCGTTTCGAGGTGGAACGGCATATCCCGTTCACCGCCGATGAGGTGGTGATGGATTACGCCCCCATCATCGATCCGGACGACCTCCCTGATGAAGAGACGAATATGAAGGTGCTGCTGGCGGTGGCGCAGGAGGAGTTGATCAAGTCCTACCTGAAGGTCATCGCCGTAGCCGGCCTGCAGCCCGTCGCCCTCGACGTGGAAATCCTCGCCTCCATGCGCGCGCTGATCGACATCCACCAGCGCACCGGCCAGCTCGACAACACGCTGGCGCTGGTCAGCATCGGCGCGGTGAGCACGGATATCAGCATTGTCAATCAGGGGAACCTGATCTTCACGCGCTCGGTGCCCATCGCCGGCGATTCGTTGACCGATGCCATTGCCGACCAGCTCGGCCGCAGCAACGAAGAGGCGGAGGAGCTGAAAAAGGAATACGGGCGCGTCTTCCTGGAGGCCGAAGAGCCCCTCTACGGTACAGCGGAAGGCGAAACCCCGGAAGGCAAGGAAGAAGTGCCGCCCGCCGGCGGTCTCTTCGATGCCTTCGGCACCCCGTCGGCCGCGCCCGGCGGCGGCTCGCTGTTCTCACTTGATGACGACGGGTCCGCCCCCTTCAATCTGGGCACCCCGGTGCCGGCCCCGCCGCCGGCCCCCGCGTCGCCCGCCTTTGAGGTGGATGACGGCGTGGATGACGAATTGCCGGTGTTCCGCTTCGGCCTGGGCGCGGAAGAGGAAGCCGAAAACCTGGATGTGCCGGTGTTTTCGCTGGACGAAGACAACGTGGATGACGACGTGCCCATTCCCGGTGGATTGCAGCCGGAGATCGCCCCCGCCCCGGCGACGGGCGCGGTGTTCGACTTGAGCTCGGAGCTGGAGCGCCAGATGCCCAGCTACAGCCGTCCGGCCACCCCGGAGACGCCGGCCGGTCCGGCGGCGGAGAGCACCCCGTCATCGCTGCCCAACCTGCTGAACACCCCCTCTGCCCCGATGGCGCCCACCGGCGCCCTGTCCTCGGCCCCGGCTGGCGATGGCATGCTGCACATGCAAGTGCCGTTAACCGACGCCTCCGGCGGGAGCGAGGATCAGGGAGAGTCGCTGTATCCCGGCGATCTGCTGGGAGCCTACAGCCCGGAGGACGCGGCGCAGGCGGATATCTTCCAGCGGCGCATCTTCGATGCCATGATGCCGACGCTGGTCGAGCTGGTCACGGAAATTCGCCGTTCCTTCGAATATTTCACCAGCCGCGAACCGGATACCCCCATCGACCGCGTGCTCATCTACGGTGGCACCAGCCGGCTGCCCCATCTCATCGAGTTCATTCAGCAGGAACTGGGTCTTGACGTTCAGCAGGCTGACCCGCTGGTGGCGCTGGATCTGTCCCAGTTCCGCCAGCCTGCCGATTACCTGAAAGATGTCGCTCCCGCGCTGCCCATTTGCATCGGTCTGGGACTGCGCGACATGCTCGCCTGAGGAGTTCGCCGTGATCAAGCTTAACCTGCTGCCGTCATATGTGCTCGAAGCCCGCAAGATTCGGAACGTCATTATCGCGTTCTTCGTCTTGCTGGCGCTCGAAGGCGGGATCATCTATAAAGCGTATACCGACCTGCAGCTGCAAGAGAAGTGGTTCACCTCCGATAAGGTTTACTTCTCACAGCGCACGACGGAAATCAAGGCGGCGAAATCGGCGCGCGACGCCATCAAGGGGCAGTCGGGGATCTACCGCCCGTATATCGAGTTCTTCGGACGGAAAGCCATCATCGAGTATAACAACGCGATTGCGGCGACCTTGCTGCAGGCGGCCAATGATATCACCAGCGGGCAGAAAGACAAACCCTGGTTCGATGAGTTGATCGTCGGTAAGGACGGTACCGTCACCGCGAATGGGAAGATCAAGGGCATGATCAGTTTCCTGGATTACTATTTCGCGATGAAGGAAAAAAGCTATAGCCTGGCGCCGCAAGCCAAGCCCGCAGCCTCCTGGAATCGCAGTCAGTGGACCTTATACGATACCCTTGACGTGGCGTTGACCGGAAAAGTCTCAAAGACCTTCCCGACGAAGCCGGCCTTGCCGGGCGACAAACCGGTAGCGCCGGGCGAGCTGTATGTCCCGTATAAAGCAGCGGCGGCGGCGCCGGCGGCTGGCGCGGCCGCTACTCCAGCAGCCGGTGGCGCGGGGGCTACTCCAGCGCCGGGTGGCGCGGCTGGCGGCAGAACGCCATAAGCATTCCCCGCGGAAAGCGGGAGACGGTCTCCTTTGATGACGGCAAGCCGCTGTCATCGTGAACGGTCGAGTTTCGGCCCCGCACGCGGGGCAGGTGATGTGCGCGCACCGCGTTCGGGGCGCGCCTGGAGGAGGGGTTGATGCGTCGGATCAAGGCCATCTATCTGATCCCGGTATTTCTGGTGCTGTTGATCGGGGCGGCAGTCGCTTCCTACTATTTCCTGTTCAAACCGCAACTGGAAAAGGTCGACGCCGCGCGTGCTACCTGGGAGACGGAACAGAAAACCTGCCAGACGGAAGAAGGTCCGTCAAACAGCGAATACCAGAAGGCCTTCGACGAACAGGCGATGTATGCCAAGCAGATCTACCTTGATCACTACCAGTTCCAGGAGATCCAGAAGACCATGCCGGCCATTTATAACATGAAGGAACGTTATGCCGGCAAGGAAAAAGAAGGCATCTACGAGTGGTATCGCATCATGGGTGAAGGTCGCATGATCCGTGAGCTGGATCGCTGGGCTCGCTCCTTCCATCTGCCGAATTCACCGCAGTTCCAGGGCATCTATACCAGTACCATGGGGTTTGAAGATACACTGCCGTCGTCGAAAACCGTAAGCATCGACTTCGGCACCGGCCAGCCGATGATGTTCAACGTGCGCGGGTTCGGCAACCTGTTGAATTCGCTTCGCCGCGTGACCGGGTACCGCTATTTTCCGATGATCATCAGCCTGCCGAATGACACCGCCACCGTCAAAATCGGGCTGGCACGCACGGACCCCAAGCATAATCCGCAGAGCCCGATGCTGTCCATGCAATATTCGGCGACCGCCTATTTTATGACACAGGGCTGGGATCCGATGGGCGCGGACGCGGAATCCAAAATGCCGGCCATGCGCACCCTGGCGCTGACGAAAAAATCGGCGCCGCCGCACCGCATCAGCTGGGCTCCGGGTCAGCCGGGTGAAGCGGCGCCCTGCCCGCCGGTGCTGTTTTTCATTCAGCAGCAGGGGTTGCAACCCTAGGGCTGTTGGTACCTGATCAGTGTCGGGAACATTGGCCCGGCAAAACCAGTCGAATGGGATGAATGCATACCGGATGCACCGGAGGAGGCGTTGAATCACTTTCCGCTTCACTCCACGGTCCGGTCAGTCATGAGGGGAGGCTGAACACCGAATGGGAATCGATACACCGCTTAATCCCGATCCCGAGACGACGCCGGAATCGACGCCGGTAGTCACTTCGGAGACCGGCGACATAACGCCGGCGGTCGACTCCACCTCGGAAACCCCGATGGCGGATGTCGGAATGACCGCCGAGAATCCACCGCTGGCGGAGGGGGCGCAACCCGCGGCCGGCGAGGAATCCGCGATGGACCCGCAGCCGATGACGGAGGACATCGCGCCTGGCGATGACGACGAGATGCCGCCGGCTCCCAAAAAATCGAACATCCGGGTGATTGCGATGGCCGCCGTGTTCCTGCTGGCTGTCGGCATCTTCGCGGCTGTCTATTTCATGGGATTGCTCCCTGGAACACAGTCGGAAGAAACGCCGGTCGCCACGAACCCGATGCAGCCGCAGAGCACCCCGGTGCAACCGCAAACAACCACGCAGCCGCAGACGACCACGCCGCCAGCGGCGTCCGCGCCGGTGACGCCACCGCCTGCGGCCGCGCAACCGCCGGTGACCGCTGCGCCGCCCAAGCCCGCGGCCGTTCCGCCGCCGCCGCCGGATCCGCTGCCGATGCCCGGGCCGCCGCCGTTTGCCGCACCGATCCAGGTGAATACTCCGACGCCGGAGCCGTTCAACGGTGGCCCGTTGCCGCCGAAACTCGAGCGGATGCGGTTCAAATTCCTGACGCCTGAGAAACTGTCCGCGGTCTTCGCTGCCGCCCGCGTTGACGTCAGTCTGGATAGAGGGGCATCGTCCAAGGAAGTGCTGGTCACCGGGTACGCCTCGCAGTTGGCGAAGGCGCGGTCGGTGTTGAAGACGTACGATGTGCCGGAGCCGCCGCGACTGGTGGTGGCTTCGCTGCCGCCGATGAACCCCACACCGACGCGGCAGTTCCGCGGTACCGGCACCTACACCGTGGTTCCGGTCGAACCGCCGCCCGGCCGTCATGCCGGCTGGATCTACAACAACAGCAACGGCCAGATCGTCGCGATTTTCGAAGATCGTTCCGGCGTCGCCCATACCGTACAGGTCGGCGACCAGGTGGATGGCATGCAGGTGATGTCCATCACCCCGGAGACATTGACGCTGCGGGACAAGCGAGGCACGGAATTCCGCTTGAAACTGCAGGGATTGGATACCTACCAGACCCGCCCGTCGGTCAATGCGACCCCGGCCACCGGGGCGGGGACAGGTATGCCGGCATGGAATCGGGATGGCCAGTAAGGAATTGTGAATTCGTTCCGCGTGTGCTATGATAGCATATCGGATAAACGGTGCCTGAAAGTGCTCATTTGTGAGCAGGTTAACATGGCGAGGCAACCGATTATTGCGCTGGACTCTCGGCGATGCCGGAGACAGTGGATGAGCGGATAGTGCCGATAAGGAGAACGATTATGCGTCGAGTGATCATGTTGATCAGTGTGTGCGCGCTCCTCTGGGGGTGCCTGCTCACCGGTGCGCACGCGCAGCAGGTGGCAATTGCCAACGATAACAATCAGTTGGACATCAGCCTGCGAGACGCGGACTTGACGACAGTGTTGACCGCCCTCTTCAATACCACGGGCGGCAAATATCAGGTGCGGTTGGGCAACGGCGTCAATGGACGCATCGCCCGCCTGCAACTGACGCAGACGCCGTTCGACCGGGCGCTTGATGCCATCCTTGGGACCGACTTCAGCTATACCAAGCAGATGCAGGGCGACGGCGTCTATCTGTATACCATCTCCGGCCGGCAATCAATGTCTAACACCACGCGTATGCCGTCCGTCTTCCAGGCGCCGGCGATCGGCATGCCGAACTACGGTGGCGATGCGTCGCCGGCTGGCGCTTTCGCACCTCCTCCCGCCAGTGGCGGGAACGCCGGTGGATTGCTGTCACTGGGATTCGGCGCCACGGATGCCACCACGGTTGGCGACCCAGCCGCCGCCGAAAGCCATGTGAGGATCGTCCGCGTCAACTACCTGGATGTTCAGTTGCTGGCCGAAGCGCTGGGTGGGAAATCCGTCGACCTGTTTGAATTGATGCAGTCGGCAAACGGCAGCAATGGTGGCAGTGGAAGTAGCGGCAGCAGCAGCAGCCGCAGTAATCGCAGCAGCAACCGGAATAATAATAATAATAATAATAACTACAACAACAATAACAATAACAACAATAATAGCAACAATAATAATAACCGGAATAACCGGAATAATAATAACAACAACAACAACAACAACAACAACAACAATAGCAGCAACCGGAATAACCGGAACAACTAATGATCCCACCCTGACCGGTGCGCCGCGGTGATCGACTGATACTTCGGCGGGTTCGGGAATGCTCTGCATTCCCGAACCCGGAAATTTGATAAAGACCCCCCCCTGATTCAGTACGTCGGAATGATTCGATGAGTGCCGATACGGAAAATCTGATCGTCTGCATTTTCGACCGACGAAAGAGAAATTCACGGATTTTGATCCAATGCTAGAAGTTTGTTGCTTATCCAGCAGGAAATGGCTTGCCGCTTGACGAATAGCCTGAGTAGAACCCTGCAGCTTGTTCACCGAAGAATAATGGGGAGGACCTCACATGCGTAAGGCCTATCGCTTTTGGAGTTGGGGCGTGATGCTCGCCATGCTCGTCACACTCGTCTCGCCGCTGACCATGGCGCGCGCCGAAGAGGTGACCAATGACAACGGCATCACCATGTCGATCACGCAAAGGCCGTTTACCGAAATTGTACAGATGCTGGCGCGTGAGAACGGATTGAACCTGGTCATCCTGGACACGGTCGATACCGTGATCAACCGGGTGGATATCAACGCTCCCGCGAAAAATATCATCGCCAGTCTCGCCACCACCGTGGGTCTGGCATTCTGGCAAGACGGCGATACCTATTTTATTGGGAAGACGCGGACAACCGAACCGACGCCGCGCGCGGTAAAGCCGGCTGAGGTCGTCGCGACGCCGGCAACCGCGGTGGTCGATGATCCGGCGAAACTGCCGAAACTCGCTTCACCGACAGGCGGCGCCACCTATAATCCCGGCGGCTTCTCCGAAGTGAAGCCCACTCCGCAGCCCGCCGAGCAGAAGACCATCATCAAGCGGGTGGATCTGAAATACTTCAGCGCCGTCGAGTTGCTGTATGCCCTGGGCAAGCCGGGGGCAAACCTGGGCAGCCGCCAGGCGGAAAAGCGAGTGCATGATCGTGTGCAGGCCCTGAATGCGCCGAAAAAGGCTTTCGACGTGAACATCGGCAACTCCACCAACGGGGCCGGCGCCAGCGCGCCCTGGGTCAATACGGCCGTCTCCAGCGCCATGAGTCGCAACGGCATGACGAATGCCGATCAAATCCGTAACCCGCGCGATACGTACGGCGCCATCGGCGCCGGCGCCGCCGCCCCACCGGCTGGCGCAACCGGTGCCACACCGGCGACTGACACGGGAGGCCTGGGCGACGGTGAGCTGAAACCGTTCATCCCCAAGGGGATCAAGGACATTGTCGGTCTGGTCGGCTTGAATGCGCTGCTGGTCCGCGCGGACAATGAAGACGATATCGATTCCCTGGAGATGCTGATTAAACTACTCGACCAGCCGATCAAGCAGGTGATCGTCGAGTGCATGATCGTGAAAATGAACGTCGGAGACGCCATGGCGCTGGGCGTCAGCTGGGCGTATGCCGGCATGCCCCTCTCGGTGCTCTCCAGTAACGGCGGCAACTCCGGCAACTTCGCCGTGTCGTATATCAAAGGCAGTCTGAAAGTGGCGCTGGCCACCTCGCTCAGTAATTCGACGACCAAGGTAGTGCAGGCTCCGCGGGTGATCGTCCCCAACGGCGGAGGCGGCAGTATCTCCCTTGAGGACGAAGTGCCGTACATCACGGTCACGTCAGAAACGGATGTCTTCGGACGCGAGATTCAGAATCCTGAAATCGCCTACGAGATGTTTGAACAAGGGTTGGATGTCTATTCCGTGTTGATTCACCCGGATGAGACGATTACCCTTGATGTCTCTCCCATCATCGATATCCCGACGGTGTCCGTGCCTATGCCGGGCGGCGCCGGCGATGTGATGGGGCACCAGACATTTGACCTTTCCTCGCTGGTCACCGTGAAGAACGGCGAGACCGTCATGCTCGGCGGCTTCTCCAGCAAAGAAGAAACGAACTCCGGTTCACGCGCGCCGTTGCTTGGCAATTTGCCCGTTATTGGCCCGCTGCTCTTCCGAAACAAGTCGCACAGCACAACGAATACGGAAACGCTGGTCTTCGTGACCGCAACAATCTTGAAGCCGGACGAACCGATCTTCGGCGAGATGGCCCCGTTGCCGCCGTTGTTCTAAAACAAACAATCCTGCAGGGATACACCGGGTGCGGACGCTTTGTTCGCACCCGGTGTTTTGCTTAGGCGATCTCACCCCACACCTCCAGGAGCTCCGTTTTTAGCTGCAGGCGTCTCCCGCCACTTTTTTCACATTTTTTCGTGGCTTAGCAGGAGTTTCCGCGACAGGCAAGAATTTTCATAACAAGAGTCGCTCACTATCGTTATGGAGGTGGCTACACTGTCCACCGAACGCTGGGAGATTGTTACCCGCAACGACGCTGCGGTGCAGCATGCGCTGGACCGCGGCGAGTGCGATGGGTTGCTCGCGGATGCCTGGAATGGCCCGGATGATC
>Ga0172368_10008274_pt1 | contig 10646 bp, 6 predicted proteins | sample Lak11m_FD_114540 | JGI IMG/M metagenome (GOLD analysis project Ga0172368, IMG submission 114540) | Freshwater microbial communities from Kabuno Bay, South-Kivu, Congo - kab_022012_11m | ecosystem: Environmental > Aquatic > Freshwater > Lake | place: Democratic Republic of the Congo: South-Kivu...
CGGGGCGTTGGCGGGCGTTATCACGTCGACTCCCGTGTCAATCACGCTCCCCTCGACCTTCATCCCCATCTTGCTCAGCTCAGGGGTCATCTCCTTCAGCGCGCCATCGAGGCCCCTGCCCTTTATCAAGCACAGAATCTTCGTCGAAATGCGGCCGAACTCATACGGCTTCTGGACCACCGTAACATCCACGAGGCCGGCTTCGAGGTTCTTCAGGGTCTTGGGCTCGCCGTCGAAACAGATGATCTTCAGCTTCGACCTCAGGTTGGCCTTCATCACCTCGTCTACGATGGCAGGCCCATTGTACGAGTACAGCCCCACAAGCCCGTTGAGCTTCGCCCCGTAGCGCACGATCGCATCGGCGACATTCCGCCGCGCACGGCCGACAGCGTCCTTGTCGTCCTCGTACGGGTCCTGCAGCATGACGATCTTGGTGCCCTCGATGGCATCCTTGAAGCCCTTGTAGCGGTCGCGGGCATTCTGCGCGCTCATGTTGCCCACGAACGCCACCAGATTGCCGCCGGTCGGGAAGAGCTTCTTCGCCTCTTCGCCTGCGACCTTGCCCGCCTCGTAGTTGTTGGTCCCGATGTACAGGAGCCGCTTGCTCTTCTCCGAATCCGAGTCGAATGTGATTACCGGTATCCCCTTATCAACCGCCGCGTCAATCACCGGCGCGAAGGCGTCAGCCTGAATCGGGGAGACGCCGATGGCGTTGCAGCCCGCGGCGACGGCATCCTCGAACACCCTCTTCTGGGCGTTGTTGTCCGGTTGCTGCGGCGCCTGCCAGGTTGCGTCCACTTTGAGCTCGTCACGCATGACCTCGAGCCCTTTGCCCATTGCATCCCAGAAGGGCGAAATGCCGTTGGTGATGAGCTTGATCTTGACAGCCTCCTGCTTGGCCTCGCCTGACTTCTGCTGGGCACAGGAAGCCAGCAGGGCAGCCGCCGCGAGAACGGCCAGCGGCAACGCGATTCTCTTCATGCGCGATCCTCCCGATGCTCGGTTAGCAGCTTATTATGCCCTGTGCGCGCCGGTTCCTGCGCGACCCGGGCCGCAAGGACGCAAAGCGCAGGCTCGGTCCGTTGACAGCCGCGCGAGCGTGCTGTTAGAATGCGGCAACCCGCTCATGCAGACACTCCTTCGACCCCGCGCGCATCTCCTCGCGGGCGTGGCTCTGGCGGCCGCGCTGGCTCTGACCGGTTGCGCCCGTGAGGATGTGCCGCCCGGCACGACACGCCTCGTCGTGTGGGGGCTTCAGTACGGCGAGGAGAGTCAGGGGCTTCGAGCACGCGTCCAGGCGTTCGAACGCAGGCATCGGGCCAAGGTCAGCATTCTGTCCATGGGCGCCGGACAGATGAACCCGCAGAAGCTGATGACAGCGATTGTCGGAAGGGTACCCCCGGACGTCATCCACCAGGACCGCTTCACGATCGGTGACTGGGCGTCGCGGGACGCATTTCAGCCTCTCAACGACCTCATCGAAGCCGACTCGGCCGCTCCTGACGCGGTTCGTCAGACCGACTTCTATCGGGCCTGCTGGCAGGAGGCCCTCTACAAGGGGCGCGTCTATGCGATCCCGTCAAGCACTGACGATCGCGCTCTTTACTACAACCGGGCGCTATTCCGTGAGGCCGGACTCGACCCGGACACCCCGCCGAGGACGTGGCGGCGGCTTCTCGATTACGCCAAGCGGCTTACCGTCTCCGACGCAGACGGCTCCTTCAAGAGGATCGGCTTCATACCGAACTACGGCAACTCGTGGCTCTATCTGTATAGCTGGCAGAACGGCGGCGAGTTCATGTCGGCGGACGGCCGCAGATGCACCCTCGACAACCCCCAGAGCGTGGCCGCGCTCCAGTTCATGGTGGACGTATACGATGCGCTGGGCGGCGTCACCAAGGTGGACGCGTTCGCATCCGGTTTCCAGAGCCAGGAACTGGACCCCTTCCTGACGGGCAAGGTAGCCATGAAGATAGATGGCAACTGGGTGCTTCAGGGAATCGGGCGCTACCGACCGGATCTTGACTTTGCCGTAGCGCCCGCGCCGGTACCCGACGAGCGTCTCGCCCAGACCGAAGGGGGCCAGACGGGCCGGTTCTCCGGACAACCCCCGTTCGTCACCTGGTCAGGCGGCTTCTCGTATGCAATCCCCCGAGGCGCTGCCCACCGACGTCTGGCGTGGCAGTTCATCAAGTGGATGGTGAGCCCTGAGGCGGCCTTGCTCGAAGCCGCGGCCCAGCGCGACTACAACAGGTCCAAGGGGCGCCCGTTCGTACCCGGCATTTCGGCGAACCAGCGGGCCAATGAGGCGGTCTTCAGGGCCTTCGCGCCCCAATCACGCAAGTTCCGGGAGCCGTTGCGGCTCTTCATTGACATGATGCCCTCCGCTCGCTTCCGACCCGTGACCTTCGTCGGACAGCGCCTCTGGGACGAACACGTGCGCGCCTTCGACCAGGCGACACACCATCGTGACACGCGGAAGTCACCGGCGACGAGCATGGCCGAGGGTACTCGCGTCGTTCAGGCAGAGCTGGACAAGGTGTTCAAGCGCCGGGTCTTCCCTCGCCTCAGCCCCGTGGTTCCGGTCACCATCAGCGTGCTGTTCGGGCTGACTCTGATCGCCTTCGTCGCGTTTCGCGCGATGGCGTGGCTTCGCATGGGTCGGATCGCGCGCCAGGAAGCGGCCGCAGGCTATCTCTTCGCCGCGCCGTGGCTCTTCGGTTTCCTTGCCCTCACTGCCGGGCCCATCATCACGTCGTTGTTCCTTAGCCTGTGCGACTACGACGTGCTCCACCCGCCGCGGTACGTGGGCTTCCACAACTACGCCGAGCTGTTCACCGCCGACAGCTACTACCTGAAGACGTCTCTCTACAACGTCGCCTACCTGGCGGTCATCGGGATTCCGCTCGGCATTGTGACCGGCCTCGCGATAGCCATGCTCCTCAACTCCAAGGTGGCGGGCATGAGCGTCTACCGCACGTGCTTCTATCTGCCCTCGATCGTGCCGGTAGTGGCAAGCGCGGTGCTCTGGGCATGGGTGCTCAACGGCGACCCGAATCGAGGTCTGCTCAACGCGGCGTGGAAGGGCACGCTCACGCCCTGGTTCGGCTGGGATCCGCCCGGCTGGTTCGGAGCCGCGGAATGGGCCAAGCCCGGGCTCATCGTCCAGGGCCTCTGGGGGGCCGGCGGCGGCATGATCCTCTGGTTGGCCGGACTACAGGGCATCCCTCAGCACCTGTACGAGGCCGCAGAGATAGACGGCGCCGGAGTTCTGACGAGGTTCCGCCACGTCACCATCCCGATGCTCTCCCCCTACGTCTTCTTTAACCTTATCATGGGCACCATCGGTGCTCTTCAGGAGTTCGATCGTGTCTATGTGTTGAGCGGACAGGGTGCGGGTTCCTCATCGGTCGGCCCTGTTGACAGTCTGCTCGTGCCGGTCATGTATCTGTTCAACAACGCGTTCAAGTACTTCAAGATGGGCTATGCGTCGGCCCTGGCCTGGGTCCTCTTCGTCATCATTCTGGGGTTGACCCTCTTGCAGCTCAAGCTGGCTCCGCGCTGGGTCCACTACGAGGCGGAGAAGAAGTGAAGCGCCGGCGCAACGTGAAGGCGGTTCTGCGCAAGGTCGTCATCCATGCCGCGCTCCTGTTCGGCTCGGTCGTGTTCCTGGTCCCGTTCGCGTGGCTGGTCGTCACGTCGCTCAAAGAAGACGAGGACATGAGCCAGTTCCCGCCGGTGTGGGTACCGCGCCGACAGGTGATGATCACGGTGGATGGCCGGCAGGTTGGGCTCGCGAGAGCGGCTCTCGACGGACGTACGGTGACGGTCGCCGTGATGGATGATCGTGAGACCGGAGAGCAGGCTCTCCGAGTGCTTGCACCGCCGCAGATGGCCGGGCGCACATTCACGGCGCGACGTTCCGATGTAACAAAGGTGAAGCGCATTGCGGCAGTCTGGCAGAACTACCCGGACGCCCTCGAGTTCCTGCCTCCCGAAACCAACCGCGGCGTCGTGTTCGTGTGGAACACCCTGCTCCTATCGGCGTTGACCATCGTTGGCACGCTGCTCGCGAGCTCGATGGTCGCGTTCAGCTTTGCCCGCCTCCGGTGGCCCGGACGGGATGGGGTCTTCGTCGTATTGCTTGCCACCATGATGCTCCCGGGCGCTGTCACGATGATGCCGGTCTTCCTGATCTTCCGCTGGCTGGGCTGGATTGACACGCTGCAGCCGCTCTGGGTCCCGGCGTTCTTCGGCAGCGCGTTCAACGTGTTCCTCCTGCGGCAGTTTTTCCTCACGATCCCAAACGACCTCGAGGACGCAGCCAAGATAGACGGTTGCTCCTACTTCGGCATCTACCGCAGGATCATGCTTCCGCTCATCAAGCCCGCTCTGGCCGCCATCACGATCATGACCTTCATGGGCGCGTGGAACAACTTCATGGGACCGCTGATTTACGTCAGCTCTCCGCTCAAGATGCCCCTCGCCTACGCGCTCCAGTTGTTTCAGACAGCCCACGGTGGCGAGCCCGGCCTGCTGATGGCCGCGAGCACGATGATGATGCTGCCGGTCGTCGTCATCTTCTTCCTCACCCAGCGGTACTTCATCCAGGGCGTGACCCTGACCGGCATCAAAGGCTGAGCGAACGTGGCGCGTCGCACCTTCAATATGCCGCGAGCAAAGCGCACTGTAATGGGTGCGTCGGGGCTTGTGCTCGGCGCCTGGAGCGCGCTCACCGGCATCGCGGCCCAGGCGGCCGCAGGCCCGTACATCGAGTTCATGCTCGGATACGCTCCTCCGAAGGCCGGAGCAACCGCGGGTGTCTTTGCGCTCTGTGCAGCCGTCGGCGCGCTGGCGGCATGGGTTCCGACCACAGGAGCCGCAGTACCGGTCGCCGTCGTGCTCCTCACGGCCTTTGGCGCGACGGTTGGAGTGCTGATCGCATCGCGGGCGGCGCCTCGTATGCCCGCTGTCAGAAGGCTCGGCCAGGGTCTCGTCGTCTTCGCCGCGATCTTCGTGATCGCTGAGGGCATACGATCACGTCTGGGCGGCCCGCCGGTCCTGGGTCCGTCATGGTTTCGCGGACCCGCCGGGTGGCTGATGTGCGGCGCTGTCTGTGGTGCTCTGGCGCAGCTGCTCGCACTGCCGCTTGGCGTGTTCCTGGTTCCTGTCCTGGTGTTCGGGGTGGGGCTGCCTCCCGGCGAGGCCATCATAGCCGCGTTGGCGGTAGCCGCGTTGGCGGCCATACTGCCCGTCCTTGGCTACGTGACCCGCGACGTTGCGGACCGCGAGATCGGACCCGCCATGCACATCGGCGGCGCGATCGGCGCTTGCGCGGGCGGCTGGGTCCTGGCCACAACCGCGCATCCGGTCGCTGCATGGCCCCTGGCCGTCTTCGGCGTGACGGCCATGGTGCTTTCGTCGTGGCTCGCATACCGCGCCGGCTGAAGAGGCTGCCTTGGTTGTACTGGGGGTCGATCCAGGCACCGCCATCACCGGGTATGCCGTACTGCGGAGGACGGGCTCCGAGCTCGAGGCGGTGACGTGGGGTGTGGTCCGTACCACGCCGAAGCAGCCCGCCCCCGCGCGTCTGCAGCACATCCATCAGGAGATCGCGAGCCTGATAGCTAGGTTCGATGTGACCGAGCTCGCCACGGAACGGCTCTTCTTCGCGCGCAACGAGGCGACAGCGTTCGGCGTAGGGCGGACGATCGGCGTCGTGCTGCTGGCCGCAGCGCAACGAGGCGTCCCGTGGGCCGAGTACACACCGCTTCAGGTGAAGCAGGCCGTGGTCGGCTACGGCGCAGCCGACAAGCGACAGGTTCAGTACATGGTACAGAGGATACTGGGTCTGGACGCCGTACCTACCCCTGATGACGCCGCGGACGCACTGGCCGTGGCGATCTGTCATGCCAACACGATGGGGAGGACACGATGAGCGACCGCCTGGCGATAGACGGAGGCGTGCCCGTACGGACCAAGGGGTGGCCTGCATGGCCTGTTCATGGTGAGGAGGAGGAGCGGCTGCTCCTCGACGTACTGCGTAGCGGACAGTGGTGGTCGGTCGGCGGCCAGCGCGTGCCGGAGTTCGAGGAGGCGTTCGCCCGATCTCAGGACGCACGCTACGCGGTGTGCGTCACGAACGGGACCGCGGCCATTGAGATCGCGCTCCGCGCGCTCGGCATCGGGTGCGGCGATGAGGTCATCGTGCCCCCGTACACGTTCATCGCTACCGCAAGCAGCGTCCTGGCCGTAGGCGCCACGCCGGTGTTCGCCGACATCGAGCCGGGCAGCCTGAATATCGCGCCGGCCGCCGTCGAAGCCGCGATCACGGACCGGACCCGAGCGGTCATACCGGTACACATCGCGGGCTGCCCGGCGAACATGGACGGCGTACTGGCTGTGGCGGAAGCACACGGGCTGGCGGTGATCGAGGACGCAGCCCAGGCCCACGCAGCGGAGTGGAAGGGGACCAAGGTCGGGGCTCTCGGGCACTGCGGGACATTCAGCTTCCAGGCCAGCAAGAACCTGAACGCCGGTGAGGGCGGCGCAATCGTCACGAACCGCGACGATGTGGCCGACAAGTGCTGGTCCGTGCACAACGTCGGTCGGACACGCTCCGGGAAGTGGTATGAACACCACGTTCTCGGCGGGAACTTCCGAATGACCGAATGGCAGGCGGCGATCCTGCTGGCTCAGCTTGCGCGCGTTCCCGAGCAGACGGAGCGACGGACGTCCAACGCCAGGATCCTGACCGAAGGGCTCGGGCCTATCTCCGGTATCATCACCCTTCCGCCAGACCCGCGGGTCACTCGCCACGCCTACCATCTCTATGTGTTCCGCTACGATCCAAGCGGCTTCGGCAGCCGCGGCCGCGATGAGTTCCTGAGGGCGCTCTATGCCGAAGGCGTGCCTTGTGGGGCCGGCTACGTCCCGCTCTACAAGGAGGTCGTGTTCCAGCGCAAGACAGCCGGCGTCGGGGCGTGGTGCAAGGCCGGCCGAGCAGTGGACTACGCCGCGTCGGCGTGCCCGGTGTGCGAACAGGTCTGCACCGATGCGGTCTGGCTCTTCCAGACGCAGCTTCTGGGAGAGCCGAGCGACATGGAGGACGTCGTCGAGGCTGTCGCCAGGATACAGCGCGTCTGGGCCTCCGCATGATTGCCGCGATGGCCGCGATGGCCGCGATGGCTGCGCTCGCTCCCGCCGCGCCGGTCATCACGCCCGATGCCTCGACGCTGATGCTGGACGAGATCGGCCTGTACCGGGTCGGGTACCGCCGCCGCAACGCGTCACCGCAAGACATGCCCATGGGCTGGTCCGGGCACTTCGACGACTCAACCGGCATCTCGTGCCTGCCATACCCGGACCACGCGGGGCGGAAGGCATTCCTGCTCCACAGCCCCTGGCGCGGCGGCACAGGCATCACGTTCCAGGAGTTCCGGTTTGCGGTTCCGAGGTCAGTCAAGATCGTCCTGACCGGCGAGACCGCCATGCGAGGCGACATTGTGGGCCGCTCGGACGGCGCCGAGTTCCGAGTCGTGGCGAACGGCCGAACCGTTCTCGACCGGCAGCAGGCGACGTCCGTCTGGCAACCGTTCCGGCTGAATCTAGCGTCGGGCCCCGACGGCGTCCTTCTGCTTCGCTTCGAGGTGGGACCGGGCCCGGCCGACGATCCCGGCTTCGACTACTCGCTGTGGGCGGATCGCAAGCTCACACTGGCCGGCTACGGGCCGCCGCGCATGCGTTCCACGCCTCGCGCCAAGCTCGACCTTCGACGCATGACCACGCAGCGCATCAACGACCCCGCCCCGTCCTGCGGCTTCCCGCATTCCTCGACCGTTCGAGTCTCCGGGCAGACCGCGACGCTCCGCTACGAGGGAGCAGACGGTGCTCTGGAGTACAGATGGCAGACCGAGGCAGGGCCATTGGGTAGCCTCAATGTCACGGTGCGCTCACGGGGCGGCGTCGCACATATGCTCGCCCTGGGCACGGGCGGCGGCATCCGTTGGACGACGCCCGTCCGCGTGTCCGGCACGCGCCTTGCGGCGATGCAGGGAAATGCAGCGGTCGAGTGCCGGCAGGAGCTGTCCGGCAGCTTCGGCAAGGCGCTCCTGACCGTTGGCGCGCGCCTGCTGGGAAAGACGCTGGCTCTGTCGGTCTCTTGCGACAGGCCGATCATCGAGTCCCTTGCCGCCGGTTCCTGGGGTCCAACACTCCGCCGCCGCGAGATCGCCGTCCCTTACCTGGGGACGGTCACGTACCATCCGCGCGAAGGCCTCTTCACCAACCGGTTCCTGGACTGGACGCGTTCCGCTGCGTCAGCCCACGTCGGCGACGTCGCGCGGTATGAGCCGCTGACAGACGGTTCCCGAGTGAAGCCCCGCGAGCGAATCCTGTACACGGCCGCGTGGCACCTCGCCGAGGTGCTGCCTAACATCCCGAACCCGGCCAGTCCCTTCCTGCGTGAAGTGGGTGGGAAGATCGTGCTCGACGTGTGGGGCGGACGGTACGAGGATATCGCGCGCAAGCTCGAGACGCTGCACGGCCACGGCATTCGTAACTGCATCGTCCTGGTCCACGACTGGCAGAGGAGCGGCTATGACAACGCTCTTCCGATGCACCTGCCCGCTGCCGCGGACAAGGGCGGAGACCAAGGGATGGGAGTCCTCGTCGCGACGGCTGCCCGCCTTGGCTATCGGATCGCGCTGCACGAGAACTACGTGGACTACTACCCGAACTACGACCTCTTCGACGAGAAGCACATAGCCCTTGACCCGGCCGGACGGCGTGTGAACGCATGGTACAACCCCGGAACCAGGATTCAGTCGTTCGCCGTGCAACCCAACGCGATCCTCCCGCTCGCGCGCACTCAATCTGCGCTCATCCACGAACGGTACGGTACCAACGCGTGTTATCTCGATGTCCATTCCGCGGTTCCGCCGTGGTTCCATGTGGACTTCCGCGCCGGCGAGCCGGGGGCCGGCATGTTCGCCACCGTCTATGACGCTCACCGCGCGCTTTGGGCCTACGAACGTCGCACGCATGAAGGACCTGTGTTCGGCGAGGGCAACGCTCACTGGTACTGGAGCGGCCTGCTGGACGGCGTTGAGGCGCAGTTCGGGACCGGCTGGCCGGCAAACCAGGGGCAGTCCGCGCCGCTGATGGTTGACTTCGACCTGCTGAAGATGCACCCGCTTCAGGTCAACCACGGTCAGGGCTACTACGAGCGCTGGTGGTCCGAGCTCCCCTGGGGCTCGATTCCGCCGGCGTCCGTGATGGATCAGTATCGCCTTCAGGAGGCGTTATACGGCCACGCCGGCTTCCTGGGTGCGGCTGTCTGGGACAAGTTGCCCTACGCCTGGATCGAGCACCACCTGTTGACGCCGCTAACGCAGCGGCACGCCGGCGTGCCCGTGGCATCGCTGGACTACCTCGTGGGCGGCGAGTGGGTTGATCCGACCCGGGCCGCAATCGCCCAGGACTGGAACAGGCCTCGCGTGGTGTACGCGAATGGTCTCACCGTGATCGGTAACAGCGGTCCGGACACGTGGCGGGCGCATGGAGCCACACTGCCGAAGCACGGCTGGCTTGCCCACGGTGCAGGTGTGACGGCGTACACCGCCCTTCGTGACAGCGTGGTCGTGGACTACGCGGAAACCGATCGCAGCGTCTTCGCCAACGCACGCCCGGCACAGGACTGGGCGCTATCGAGCGTCACCGAAGTTCGCCCGCACGTTGCGCAGTTCCGCCAGATAGGCAACCGCGAGTTCACGGTCACGTACCGGTGGGACGTAGCGAGCCCGCCCAAGTCAGACTACACGTGCTTCGTCCACTTCAGTACGAAGGCGCGCGAGCAGTTCGACGAGGGTATCAAGTTCCAGCAGGACCATGGGCTCCCCCGACCGACCTCGCAGTGGCAGGCCGGCTCGTCGGTCACCGATGGCCCATACCACGTATCCATTCCGGACGATGTGGCAGACGGCGCCTACGAGTGGTCCGTCGGCCTGTTTCGACAGGATGCGGGCAGAGCGACAATCGAGGGACCTGTGGATCGGTCCGGCAGGGTCCTTCTGGGGACCCTCGAGGTGAGCGATGGCGGACGTACGCTGACCTTCCGCGGCAACACGGACGCCGCTCCCAGCAGGGCAGACGCCTACAGGGACCGACTGAACGTGGATTCCCGCTTGGTTGCGTTCGGCACTGTGAAGACCAATGGCAGCGTCGCCGTCGAGATCGTGAACGGCCAGTGGCTACTGCGCCCGTTCCCGAGGGACCGGACCTTCACGGTTCTGCTGCGTGCATCAAAGTTCGGTCGTCCGCAAGAGGTTCGTTGTGTGGGGGGCACTGAAGACGCCGTTCAGCCCCTGCCCAGAGGGCCGTGGTGGGAGCTTCCGTTGAACGGCGCCTCCGAGTACCGCTGGCCGGCTCACTGACGGGCCCGCAGTCCCCGGGCCACGTTCGGGTACCCTACGCATGGACCGGCCAGGGCCCCGCTTGCGTCGGCAAGGCCGGCTCCGAGTTTCGCAATGGAGGTCGCCATGAAGCGCCGAACCGCGCTCGCTCTTTTCGTGCTCACCCTCGGATGCCTCGTCGGCCCGGGGCTCTGCGCGAGGGCACAGGATGATCCCGGCATGCCGCCCGACACG
>Ga0172368_10008275_pt1 | contig 10645 bp, 13 predicted proteins | sample Lak11m_FD_114540 | JGI IMG/M metagenome (GOLD analysis project Ga0172368, IMG submission 114540) | Freshwater microbial communities from Kabuno Bay, South-Kivu, Congo - kab_022012_11m | ecosystem: Environmental > Aquatic > Freshwater > Lake | place: Democratic Republic of the Congo: South-Kivu...
ACCCTCAACGACGCGCTCGGCGCGAGCTCCATCGTCGTGACCCACGACGTGCATGAGTCGCTGAAGATCGTCGACTACGTCTATTTCGTCTCGGAGGGGCGCATCGTCGCCGAGGGCTCGGCCGATGAGATCCGCAAGTCTGTTGCCCCCTACGTGCATCAGTTCGTCTGGGGCGAGGCCGACGGCCCGGTGCCGTTCCACTACCCGGCGCCGCCCTATGGCGAGGAACTGATGGCGCAGCCCGGCCGGCCGCGGGAGTGGTGGTCATGAGCCTTGCCGGGCTGTTGCGCCGGCTCGGTGCCCAGGTGACTGGCCGCATCTGGCGGCTCGGCTTCGCCAGCCGTTTCCTGCTGATGACCCTGCTGTATTCCGGCATGGCCCTGCGGCGTTTGCAGTTGACCCTGCGCGAGATCTACTTCACCGGCGTGCTGTCGCTGATCATCATCCTCGTCTCGGGACTGTTCGTCGGCATGGTGCTCGGCCTGCAGGGTTACGACACCCTGCAGCGCTATGGCTCGTCGGAAGCGCTGGGCGTCCTCGTGGCGCTGTCCCTGGTGCGCGAACTCGGGCCGGTGGTGGCGGCCCTGCTGTTCGCCAGCCGTGCCGGCTCGGCGATCACCGCTGAAATCGGCCTCATGAAGGCGACCGAACAACTGTCGGCGATGGAAATGATGGCCGTTAACCCGATCGCGCGTGTCGTCGCGCCGCGTTTCTGGGCCGGCGTGGTCTCGATGCCGCTGCTGGCGGCGCTGTTCTCGGCGCTCGGCGTGATCGGCGGCTATCTGGTCGGCGTGCGGCTGATCGGCGTGGATGAAGGCGCGTTCTGGTCGCAGATGCAGGCGGCGGTGGATTTCCACCAGGACATCATGAACGGCGTCATCAAGAGCGTGGTTTTCGGCGCCATCGTGTCCTGGATCGCGGTTTTCGAAGGCTACGATGCCGAGCCGACCGCCGAGGGGGTGTCGCGCGCGACGACGCGCACCGTGGTGACCTCGTCGCTGGCCATCCTGGCCGCCGATTTCGTCTTGACCGCATTCATGTTCAGGGGAATCTGATGAATCGTGCCGCAATCGATCTGTGGGTGGGGGTCTTCGTTGCCATCGGCCTGGCCGCCCTGTTGTTCCTGGCCCTCAAGGTCGGCAACCTGAGCGCTTCCGACGTCGGCGAAACTTATGTCCTCGAGGCGCGTTTTGATAATATCGGCGGACTCAAGGTGCGCGCGCCGGTGAAGAGCGCCGGCGTGGTGGTTGGGCGGGTCGGCGAGATTCGCTTCGATGCGGAGAACTATGTGGCACTGGTGTCGTTGCGGATTGACCGGCGTTACCGCTTCCCGCGCGATACCTTCGCCACCATCAACACCTCGGGCCTGCTCGGCGAGCAGTATGTCGGGCTGGATGTCGGCGGCGACACGGAGATGCTGAAGGACGGCGAGACGCTGAAGAAAACTCAGTCCGCCATGGTGCTGGAGAAACTGATCGGCCAGTTCATGTTCAACAAGGCGGCCGAAGAGGATGTCAAGAAATAGTCTTGGGCAAGGAAAGAGCGCAATCATGAGATCGGGGAATACTCTGCAACGCCGTTTGCGTGTCCTGGCGGTCGCGGCGAGCTATGCCGGCCTGCTGGGCGGCTGCGCCAGCGCCGGCGATCCGCGCGACCCGCTGGAGGGTTTCAACCGCGTCATGTACGCCTTTAACGAAGGGCTCGACACGGTGCTGATCAAGCCGGCCGCGCGCGGCTACGATGCCGTCCTGCCGACACCGGTACGCACCGGCGTGACCAATTTCTTCGGCAACATTGCCGACCTGTTCATCGGCGTCAACAACCTGCTGCAGGGCAAGCCGGCCGAAGCTGCCGGTGACATCGGCCGCGTCGTGATCAACAGCACGGTCGGCATCCTCGGCCTGTTCGACGTCGCCAGTGCTGCCGGGCTCGAAAAGCACGAAGAGGATTTCGGTCAGACCTTCGGCCGCTGGGGCGTGGGTAGCGGCGCCTATCTCGTCGTCCCGGTGTTCGGACCGCGTACGCTGCGCGACACCGCCGGCCTGGTGCTCGATGTCACCGCCGATCCGGTAGCCAACATCGGCGACGTGTCGACACGCAACGCGCTGACTGCCCTGCGTCTGGTTGACGCGCGTGCCGACCTGCTGCCCGCCGACAAGGTGATCGAGGAGGCCGCGCTCGACAAGTACGCCTATGTGCGTGACGGCTACCTGCAGCGGCGTCGCAATCTCATCCACGACGGCAACCCGCCGCGCGAACCGGCCGACTGATCCGCTTTCCGGGGAACACCATGAAATACCTGTTCGGCCTGTTGGTCGCCTGTCTGCTTGCCACTGCTGCCGCCGCCGAGTCGGCGCCCGACCTGCTGGTGCAGTCCGTCACCCATGACGTGCTGGAACTCGTCCGTCAGGACAAGGACATGCAGAATGGCAATTCAAAAAAGATCCTCGCGCTGGTCGAAGACAAGATCCTGCCGCACTTCAATTTCCGCCACATGACCCTGCTGGCGCTCGGCCGCGAGGGGCGCCAGGCGACGCCACCGCAGCTCGCCCAGCTGACCGATGAGTTCCGCAGCCTGCTGGTGCGCACCTATTCCAAGGCGCTCACCGAGTATCGCAACCAGGAGATCGTCTTCAAGCCGTTCAAGGGCGCACCCGCCGACACTGACGTCAAGGTGCGCACGGAAGTCAGGCAGTCCGGCGGCAAGCCGGTGCAGATCGATTACTACCTCGAAAAGCTGCCGGACGGCTGGAAGGTGTATGACGTCGAGGTGGCCGGCGCGAGCCTGGTGACCAACTACCGCTCCTCGTTCGCCCAGGAAATACAGAAGGGCGGCATCGACGGGCTGATCCGCAGCCTGCAGAGCAAGAACAAATCGACCCCTGCGGCCAAGGCTTCATGAGTGCGACGCTCAAAGTCGACGCGGCAGGCGCGGCAACGGTGGCGGGGGCCATGACGCTCGACACCGCGGCGGCCCTGCTGGCCGAGGGCCGCGCGGCGCTGGCGAACGGTTGCACGCGTTTCGATCTCGCCGGGGTCGAGGAAATCGACTCCTCCGGCCTGGCGGTGCTGTTCGGCTGGCAGCGTGCCGCACAGGCGCGCGGCGCGGTGCTCGGCATCGTCAATGCCCCGCACAACCTGTTGAGTCTGGCGGCGGTGTATGGCGTTGATAGCCTGCCGCCGCTGGCCTGACCCTCTTTCGATAGGCAACGAAGCGATGCTTGATCCCCGACAGATCGAAACCTGGCTTAACGCCGGCCTGCCCTGCGATCGCCTGACGGTAAGCGGCGACGGCCGCCATTTCCAGGCGCTCATCGTCAGCGCGGCATTTACCGGGCTGAGCCGGGTGGCGCGCCAGCAGCGCGTCAATGCCGTGCTCAACGCGCATTTCGATTCCGGCGCATTGCACGCCCTGTCCATGCAGTGCCTGACCCCGGACGAGGCGCGGGAGCGCGGCCTCCTTGGATAAGCTGCTGATCGAGGGCGGCACGCCGCTGGCCGGCGAGGTCGCCATCTCCGGCGCCAAGAACGCCGCCTTGCCGCTGCTGTGCGCAGCGCTGCTGACGCGCGAGCCCCTGACGCTAACCAACGTGCCGGCGCTCAACGATATCGCCACGATGCTCAAGCTGCTCCGGCAGATGGGCGTCAAAGTGACGCAGGAAAAAGTCGGCGCTGGCGGGACGGCGCAAATGTCTGTGACCCTGGATGCTTCCGGCCTCGACAATCCGGTCGCGCCCTACGAACTGGTCAAGACCATGCGCGCGGCGGTGCTGGTGCTCGGGCCGCTGACGGCGCGTTGCGGCGAGGCGCGCGTCAGCTTGCCGGGCGGTTGTGCGATCGGCGCGCGCCCGGTCGACCAGCACATCAAGGGGCTGGCCGCGATGGGCGCAGAGACGCGCGTCGAGCAGGGCTATGTCCACACCCGCGCCGCGCAGCTCAAGGGCGCACGGCTATTCACCGACATGGTGACGGTGACCGGCACCGAGAACCTGATGATGGCCGCCTGCCTGGCCGATGGCGAAACAGTGATCGAGAACGCCGCGCGCGAGCCGGAGGTCGTCGACCTGGCCAACTGCCTGGTCGCCATGGGCGCGCAGATCTCCGGCGCCGGCAGCGATGTGATCCGCATCCGCGGTGTGGAACGCTTGCATGGCGCCACCCATCGCATCATGCCCGACCGCATCGAGACCGGCACCTATCTGTGCGCAGCCGCGGCAACCGGCGGCAACGTCCGGCTGACGCAGACTTCGGGCAGCTATCTCGACGCGGTGATTGACAAGCTGATGGATGCCGGCTGCGAGATCGTGCTGGAGCGTGACGCGATCCGTCTCGCGGCACCGCCACGGCCGACTGCCGTCAGTATCCGCACCGCGCCCTATCCAGCCTTCCCGACCGACATGCAGGCGCAGTTCATGGCTCTCGACGCGATCGCCGCGGGCACCGCGGCGATCCGCGAGACGATCTTCGAGAACCGCTTCATGCACGCCGTCGAGCTGATCCGCCTTGGCGCCGACATCCGGATCGACGGCAACAGCGCGCTGGTCACCGGTGTCGCGCGGCTCACCGGCGCGACAGTGATGGCGACCGATTTGCGCGCCTCGGCGAGCCTGGTGATCGCCGGGCTGGCGGCGCAGGGCGAGACGCTGATCGAACGCATCTACCACCTCGATCGCGGCTACGAGCGCATCGAGGAAAAGCTCGCCGCGCTGGGTGCGCGGGTGCGGCGGGTAAAATAGCCGCATGGATCGGATCACCGTCGCACTCTCCAAAGGCCGCATCTTCGAGGAAACCCTGCCGCTGCTGGCGGCGGCGGGCATCGTGCCGAGCGAGAATCCGGAAGCATCGCGCAAGCTGATCATTGGCACTAACCGGCCCGAGGTGCGCGTCGTCATCGTGCGCGCCTCCGACGTGCCGACCTATGTGCAATATGGCGCGGCGGATCTGGGCATCGCCGGCAAGGACGTGCTGATCGAGCACGGTGGCGCCGGCCTCTACCAGCCGCTCGATCTCGGCATCGCCCAGTGCCGCATGTGCGTGGCCGTGCCGGCGGGCTTCGATTACGCGGCGGCGGTACGGCGTGGCGCGCGTCTGCGCGTTGCCACCAAATATCTCCATACCGCCCGCGAACATTTCGCCGCCAAGGGTGTGCATGTCGATCTCATCAAACTCTACGGCTCGATGGAGCTCGCGCCGCTGACCGGCCTGGCCGACGCCATTGTCGATCTCGTCTCGTCGGGCGGCACGCTGAAGGCGAACCATCTCGTCGAGGTCGAGGAGATCATGCCGATCTCGGCGCGCCTCGTCGTCAACCAGGCCAGCCTGAAGATGAAGCGCGGCCTGCTGCAACCGGTCATCAACGCTTTCGAAAGTGCCCTGGCATGAATCCGACTCCCCGTCGTCTTTCCTCCCGCGATCCCGAGTTCCTCGCCGCGCTGGACAAGCTGCTCGCCTTTGACAACCGCACCGACGAGGCCATCGAGCGCACCGTCGCCGAAGTGCTCGCCAACGTGCGTACGCTCGGCGATGCCGCCGTGCTCGATTACACGCGCCGCTTCGACCGGCTCGACGCCAGGACGATGGCCGAGCTTGAGCTGCCGCTGGCCGAGCTGAAGCTCGCCTTCGACAGCCTGCCGGACGACCAGCGCGTGGCGCTGGAACAGGCGGCCGGCCGCATTCGCAGCTATCACGCGCGGCAGAAGATGGAATCGTGGGAATACGCCGAGGCCGACGGCACCCGCCTCGGTCAGCAGGTGACCGCGCTCGACCGCGTCGGCCTGTATGTGCCCGGTGGCAAGGCGGCTTACCCGAGTTCTGTCCTGATGAACGCGATTCCGGCCAAGGTGGCTGGCGTCCGGGAACTGATCATGGTCGTGCCGACGCCGGGCGGCCAGAAAAATCCGCTTGTGCTGGCGGCCGCGCATCTGGCCGGTGTCGACCGCGTCTTCACGCTCGGCGGCGCGCAGGCCGTCGCCGCGCTGGCCTACGGCACACAGACGATTCCGCAGGTCGACAAGATCGTCGGCCCGGGCAACGCCTACGTTGCCGCCGCCAAGCGGCGCGTGTTCGGCACCGTTGGCATCGACATGGTCGCCGGCCCGTCCGAGGTGCTGGTGATTGCCGACGGTTCGGGCGCGCCGGAATGGACGACCATCGATTTATTCGCCCAGGCCGAGCACGACGAACTCGCCCAATCCATCCTGCTGTGTCCGGATGCCGGCTATCTCGACCGCGTGGCGGCCGAGATCGGACGACTGCTGCCGACCATGCCGCGCCAGGACGTGATCGCCGCCTCGATCAGTGGCCGCGGCGCGCTGATCCACGTCGCCGATCTCGACGAGGCTTGTGTGATCGCCAACCGCATCGCGCCGGAGCATCTGGAGCTGGCCGTCGCCAATCCCCGCGCGCTGCTGCCGAAGCTCCGCCATGCCGGTGCGATCTTCCTTGGCCACCACTGCTCCGAATCGCTCGGTGACTACTGCGCCGGACCGAACCACGTGCTGCCGACCTCGCGCAGTGCGCGCTTCTCCTCGCCGCTCGGGGTCTATGACTTCCAGAAGCGCTCCTCGATCATCGAGGTGTCGCCGGCGGGCGCACAAGTTCTTGGCCCGATCGCCGCGACGCTCGCGCACGGCGAAGGGCTGTTCGCCCATCAGCGCGCCGCCGAACTGCGCCTGCGCAAGTAGAGAAAGTCGGCGGAAAGTCGGCGCCGGCGGGACGGCGAGTTCAGGCCAGAATCTCCCGCAATACGGAAATCAGCGTGTCGCACTGCCCATCGGTGCCGACCGTGATGCGCAGGAACTGCTCGATGCGCGGCTGGCGGAAATGCCGCACGATGATGCCGCGCTCCCTGAGGGCTTGGGCCAACTCACCCGCGTCCCGTGCGGGATGTCGCGCAAAGACGAAGTTGGCGCAGGAAGGCAGCACCGCGAAGCCGAGGGACTCCAGATCGCGCGTCAGCCGGGCACGGCTGGTGATGACTGCCTGGCGGGTCGTTTCGAACCATTCGTGGTCCGCGATGGCGGCCAGCGCGCCGGCCTGGGCCAGGCGGTCGAGCGGATAGGAATTGAAGCTGTTCTTGACGCGCTGCAGGCCGTCGATCAGCTCGGCGTGGCCGATGGCGAAGCCGACGCGCAGGCCCGCGAGCGAGCGCGATTTCGAGAAGGTCTGCACCACCAGCAGGTTCGGGTAGCGATTCACCAGCGACACGGCGGATGCGGCGCCGAAATCGACATAAGCCTCGTCGATGACCACCACCGAGTCGGGATGGATCTCCAGCAGCTGCGCGATGTCTGCCAGTGGCAGCGCGCGGCCGGTCGGCGCATTCGGATTCGGGAAAATGATGCCGCCGTTGGGCTTGGCGTAGTCCGCGAGGCGGATCGCGAAATCGGCGTCGAGCGGCACCGTCTGGTAAGCGATGTCGTAGAGCTTGCAATAGACCGGGTAGAAGCTGTAGCTGATGTCCGGAAACAGGATCGGCCGCGCGTGCTTGAGCAGGGCGAGGAAGGCGTGGGCAAGCACCTCGTCCGAGCCGTTGCCGACGAAAACCTGAGCGGGCGCGATAGTGCCGAAATGCGCGGCAATGGCGTCGCGCAGGCGCGTGCTTTCCGGATCGGGATAGAGCCGCAGCGTATCGTCGCTGGCGCCGCGCACGGCCTCCAGTACCTGGGGACTCGGCCCGTAAGGATTCTCGTTGGTGTTGAGCTTGACGAGGTTCGGCAGCTTCGGCTGCTCGCCGGGAACGTAGGGTTGCAGGGCACGCGCAGTAGCGCTCCAGAATCGGCTCATGGCGAAAGGGCGGGCGGAAGGGGCAGGGCTTGTCGTTGCAGCGGAATGGTATTATGCCCCGCTCCTGCTTTATTGCCGCAGTTCGGACCGATCGTCGCCATGCGCACCGCAGAAATTTCACGCCAGACGCTGGAAACCCAGATTCGCGTCGCCCTCGACCTCGACGGGGCCGGCAAGTCGCAACTGGCGACCGGCGTCGGCTTCTTCGATCATATGCTCGACCAGCTGGCCCGCCACGGCCTGCTCGACCTCAACATCGAGGCGCGTGGCGACCTGCACATCGATGCGCACCACACCGTCGAGGATGTCGGCATCGCGCTCGGCCAGGCGCTGGCCCGGGCGCTCGGCGACAAGAAGGGCCTGACGCGCTACGGCCATGCCTACGTGCCGCTCGACGAGGCGCTGGCGCGGGCCGTCGTCGATCTGTCCGGGCGGCCGGGGCTCGTGTTCGACGTCACCTTCAGCCGGGCGCGCATCGGCGAGTTCGATGTCGACCTGATCCGCGAATTCTTCCAGGCGCTCGTCAATCACGCCGGCATCACCGTGCACCTCGACTGTCTGCGCGGCGACAACGCGCACCACCAGGCCGAGGCGGTGTTCAAGGCCTTCGCCCGCGCGCTGCGCATGGCCATCACCGTCGATCCGCGCACCAGCGGGGCGGTGCCTTCGACCAAGGGAAGTCTGTAACCGATTCTGCAGGACGCGACCCGATGAAAACCGTCGCCATCGTCGATTACGGCATGGGCAATCTGCGCTCGGTCGCCAAGGCCGTCGAGCACGTTGCGCCCGGCTGGCAGGTTCTGGTCAGCGCCGACCCGCTGGCGCTGGCGGCTGCCGACCGCATCATCGTCCCCGGCCAGGGCGCGATGCCCGACTGCATGCGCGAACTGGCGGCGCGCAACCTGACCGAGGCAGTGCGCCGCGCCGCGGCGGAGAAACCCTTCCTCGGCATCTGCATCGGCCTGCAGATGCTATTCGCCCACAGCGAGGAAGGCGATGTCGCCGGCCTCGGCCTGCTGCCCGGCACGGTGCGCCGCTTTCCGATGGCAGCGATGCACGACGCGACCGGTGGCCGCCTCAAGGTGCCGCACATGGGCTGGAACGAGGTGCGGCAGTCCGGCCCGCACCCGCTCTGGCAGGGCATCGCCAACGGCGAACGCTTCTATTTCGTGCATAGCTACTATGTCGCGCCGGACGATCCGCAGGTGGTCACCGGCACGACGCAGTACGGCATCGCATTTACCAGCGCGGTGACGCGCGCTAACATCTTCGCCGTGCAATTCCACCCGGAAAAGAGCGCCGCGGCGGGCCTGCAACTGCTCGCCAACTTCATGCGCTGGCAACCCTGAGACCGCCTTTTCATCTTCCTCTCCAATCATGCTGCTGATTCCTGCAATCGACCTCAAGGACGGGCATTGCGTGCGCCTCAAGCAGGGCGTCATGGACGATGCCACGGTGTTTTCCGAAAATCCCGCTGCGATGGCGCGCCACTGGATCGACCAGGGCGCGCGGCGGCTGCACGTCGTCGACCTCAACGGCGCCTTCGCCGGCAAACCGAAGAACGAGTCGGCGATCAAGGCCATCCTGAAAGAGGTCGGCGAGGAGATTCCCGTCCAGTTGGGCGGGGGCATCCGCGACCTCGATACCATCGAGCGCTGCCTTGACGACGGCATCAGCTTTGTCATCATCGGCACCGCGGCGGTGAAGAATCCCGGCTTCCTGCACGATGCCTGCACGGCCTTTCCCGGCCACATCATCGTCGGACTGGATGCCAAGGACGGCAAGGTGGCCGTCGACGGCTGGTCAAAGCTGACCGGCCACGATGTCGTCGACCTGGCCAGGAAGTTCGAGGACTACGGCGTCGAGGCGGTGATATACACCGACATCGGTCGCGACGGCATGCTGACGGGCGTGAATGTCGAAGCCACCGTCAAGCTCGCGCAGGCGCTGCATATCCCCGTGATCGCCAGCGGCGGCATCGCCAGCCTGGCCGACGTCCAGGCGCTGTGCGCCGTCGCCAATGAGGGCATCATGGGCGCGATCACCGGCCGTGCCCTCTACGAGGGCAAGCTCGATTTCAAAAAAGCACAGGCCGCCGCCGACAAGGCGGCGTCCTGAGCACGCCGTCCCGCCAGCGCCGATTTTTCCCGCCATGCTCGCCAAACGCATCATTCCCTGCCTCGACGTCAATGCCGGCCGCGTGGTCAAGGGCGTCAATTTCGTCTCGCTGCGTGATGCCGGCGACCCGGTCGAGATCGCGCGCCGCTACGACGAGCAGGGCGCGGACGAGATCACCTTCCTCGACATCACGGCGAGCTCGGACCAGCGCGACATCATCCTGCATATTGTCGAAGCCTGCGCCGAGCAGGTGTTCATCCCGCTCACCGTCGGTGGCGGGGTGCGCAAGGTCGAAGATGTGCGCCGCCTGCTCAATGCGGGCGCCGACAAGGTCAGCATGAACACCGCCGCCGTGCAGAACCCGCAACTCGTCGCCGATGCTGCCGGCAAGGTCGGCAGCCAGTGCATCGTCGTCGCCATCGATGCCAAGCAGACCGCGCCGGGCAAGTGGGAAGTGTTTACCCACGGCGGACGGAATAACACGCACATCGACGCGATCGAATGGGCGCAGCAGGTCGCCGCGCTCGGCGCCGGCGAGATCCTCCTCACCAGCATGGATCGCGATGGCACCAAGAACGGCTTCGATCTCGGCCTGACCCGCGCGGTGGCCGATGCGGTGACGATCCCGGTGATCGCCAGCGGCGGGGTTGGTACCCTGCAGCACCTGGCCGACGGCGTGACGCAAGGCCGCGCCGACGCCGTGCTGGCGGCGAGCATCTTCCATTACGGCGAGTTCACCGTG
>Ga0172368_10008278_pt1 | contig 10643 bp, 10 predicted proteins | sample Lak11m_FD_114540 | JGI IMG/M metagenome (GOLD analysis project Ga0172368, IMG submission 114540) | Freshwater microbial communities from Kabuno Bay, South-Kivu, Congo - kab_022012_11m | ecosystem: Environmental > Aquatic > Freshwater > Lake | place: Democratic Republic of the Congo: South-Kivu...
AAAATAAATTTATTGGAAATATTACAATAAATAATACAGGAGATTCTGCCTATGCAAATAATAACTGCAGCCTTGACTTTCATCTTACACACGATTTAACAATAGGAAGAATCTATTTTAATAATTGGGGTTTAAATGCTTACTATAATTATTATGATACCTCATCTGTTTTGGCAAATTCAAGCTTAGTTATTCCTATAAATGCAACATTTTTAAAAGAACTAAAACAGGAAAATGTTATTATAACCCTAACTGAAACTTACTCAAGATCAAATACTTCTTCTCTTAATACAACTGCTATTATTGTTTCAAATCAAGAAGGGCCTTATTTATATCAAACAATAACTTCCTATCCAACTTCAATTTATTTAACTCCTGGAAACTTCAGTTTACAGGGATATTTAAGGAATTTAATGGGAAGTTCAACTGTTAATGTTAATAACACTGCCTATAACACAACCTTTTATTGGAGTTTACCTTCTGGCTTGACAAATATTTCTGGAAATCTTATTATTAATTATACAAATATTACAGATAATGGTTTGAATTACAATAATATCAATGCAAGTTTTTCAAACCTTGCTTCTTTTACACCAGGCAGCCAGGAAATTTATCTTTATTCCTATGGATACAATTTATCAGGAAACCTGATAAGAGATGCTGCTAGTAATACTTTGTTTTCAAATGCAATTAATATCAGCTTTTTATGCTATAATGTTAGCGATAGTATTTGTATTACCTCTTGTGGAAATTCACAAGATCCTGACTGCCCTGCTGCACGTTCAACAACAACTACAACAGGAAGTTCAGGCAGTGGCGGTGGAGGAGGAAGCGGATTTCCTCAAGCAGTAGATATTGCAACTTCTGCTGACTATCAGTTAGTAAGAGGAAAACAAAATCAAGTAAAAATAATATTTGAAAATCTGGATAAAAATGAATCCATAACCGATATAGTCTTTTCTGTTTCTGGAAAATTAGCAAAATATATTGATATTTCTCCTAAATCTCTTTCTACACTAGGTTCTGAACAAAAAGAAACAATCATACTTACTATAACCTCTCCTGCTTACATTGAACTAGGAAAGCAGGAATTAACAATAACAATGAGTGGAAAAAAAGGTTTATCCAGCTATAGAGATTCTAAAAAAATAACTCTCGAAATTCATGAGCTATCTATAAGTGAAGCAAATCAGCTGCTCAATGAGTCAAAGGATTTAATATCACAATTAAATAAATTAAATATATCGTCAAGCTACTTAAATAAATTATTAAATAAGTCAGAAATTGAAATTAATAATTTCAATCTAGAAGTTGTAAGAGATAATTATAATGAAATAAAAGACCAGGTCAAATATGCTCTTGATTCAAATAAGATGATAACTGAACTCAGTTATTTAATTAAATCTGCTGAAGAAAAAGGCATTGGTGTTTCTGAATCTAAGCGATTGCTTGAACTTGCTAAGCTTTCTATTGAACAAGGCGAATTTGAGCAAGCCTATAAAAGAACAAAAGATTCACAGCTTACCTATGCGCTTGAAGTTAAAGGAGAATTTGGAAAATTAAATTATTATTTTAAAACTTATCCAAAAGAAATTCTTTTAGGGACCTTTTTCCTGGCTGTTTTTTTGTTTGGATCTTATAATATAAACAAGTTAAGAAGAATAAAAAGAAGGATAACTGAGCTAAAAGAAGAAGAAAAGATACTCAATGAACTCATTAGAGTTGTTCAGAATGAATGTTTTAAAGAGAAAAGAATGAGCATGAGCGAATATGAAACAGCTATGAAAGAATATAATAGGAAACTTTCTCTTATTATAGGAGAGTTAATTGAACTTGAAACTAAAAGAGCACAAATGTTAAGATTTGTTTCAAAAACAAAAATGCTTGAAATTGAGAAAGAGAAAATAATTAGTTTAATAAAAGAATTACAAAATGATTATATGAAAAAGAAAAAATTTGAGACAAGAACCTATGAGTTTAAAATGGAAAGTTTTAATAAAAAACTGTCTGAAATAGAAGAAAAACTTGCAACTATTGAGGCTAAACATGCAATAGGTTTTGGCATATCCTTAAGAGTTCCTAAGGAGAAAAATTAAATGAAAAATAAACTCGCATATAGAACAGTAGTCTTTTTGATATTGTTATTCGGAATTTTACTGATTTCTATTTCAAATATTTCTGCTTTGAATCAATTAAGCAATGAGTCTATCAATGCAAAAAATGCTATGGACCAGGCTGAAAAAGATATTTCTGAGATGATTTCCAAGAATATTTCAATAAAAAGGGTAAATGAAACTTATCAGGAGGCACTGCAACTCTATTCAGCGCAACTCTCTTTAGAAGAAAAAGGTGGTCGCGCAAATTATAAACTAGTAAATGAATATGCCTCAAAAATAGATTCAATTAAAAAAACAGCCCTGGAAGCTAATGATGAACTGCGTGTTTTTTTAAAAAATTATGAAGATTCAAAAAAAAAGGCTAATCTTTCTGAAATGCAAAGCGACTATAATCAAATTATACTTTCTTTTAATGAAGAAAGATTTGAGGATACTTTAAAATCAATAAAAAAAGGATATGATAGAATTTCTGAAATACAATCAAGTCAAACAGCTATTAATTCAATTTATCTTGTAACTTCCAGGTCAATTAAAAACTTTTTTATAAAAAATGGGATTAAAATAATAGTTATTATTGCCATTGTCTTTATTTTATTGCTTATTTTTTGGAATTCTCTTATTAAACTAAAAATGAGGATTAAATTAAACAATCTTATAATACAAAAAAATGCAGTAAATGGCCTTATTAAGGAAATGCAAAAAAATTATTTTAAAACTAGGAAAATCTCTGAATCTGAATATAAAATAAAGTTGAAAAGATATGAAGAATTGATAAGGGATATTGACCGGCAGATTATGATTTTAAAGGAAGAAATTTTCAAGAAAAATTTAATCAAGCAAAACAAAAAATTCAAGGAATAAATGCCACCTAGGAAACCCTTAAAAATATTAAGAACTAAATCTCTTCTTCTGCATCTTCTTCATCACTAGATACTTCATCTTCAGGATTAGCAAGTTCCATTATTTCCCCTTCTTCTCCAATTTCCTTTTCTTCTTTTTCTTCTCCTTCTTCTGTTACCTTATCTTGAACTTTCTCTTTCTTTTCTTCCAATTTCATTTCCTTTTCTAATTTTTCTTTTATTTCTTCTTCAGAAAGTTTCTTTATTGTTTTTCCAGATTTCTTTGGAAGAGGCCTTTTAACAGTTATTGGAAGAACTTCAGATTCCAATTCCTTCTCAGCAATTTTTAAAGTATTATAATTAAGTTCATCTAATTCTTCTTTTGATAATTTTAAAAGAATAGGTGCATCCATTGCAAGCTGTAAGCTTCTAGCCCCAAGAACTCTAGCAACTTCATATTTTGTGAATTTATCTTCAAATTTCGACATCATTTTGATTTCCTTTGGAAATTAAAAGACAGAAAATTCAGAATTTTCTGTATGTTTTAATTCCTTTTGAATATTATGGTTATATATAATCTAAAATATAGGTTTATAAATTATACGGTTTCTTATTTACTTAGGCGTTTTATTTTCTTCTCTATCTCTGGAAATATTTTATCGTAACATTTTTCAGCTTCTTTGATTATCTCATCCATTTCTTCACAAGTTATACTAGTTATCCCGCCCTTTTGCATTGAATTTATCATTTTGTCTTTTTTACTCGCTTGTGAAATAGCAAGTGTTAATCTACCATCACTTGAATCTTCTTCATCCCTATTTGGATCAAGCAATAATTTATTTCCAATTTTATGAAATGTCATTGTAAATGGAATATGTTCTGTTAAAGGAAGTGGTTTGTCAGTAAATTCCCCATAAAGAACTTTTCCAGTTTCTTCATCATATTTTGGAAATCTACTCATTTTTAATGCAGTAACTGCTCCAATAGCACTTGCATCCATTACATTTCCATCATCATTTATGCAATAAATATCAATCATTATGCTCCATACTTTTTCACCTTCTTTAATACATAATTTTTTCCAATCAATATATTTGCTTTCCCTTATTCCTCTATCAACAACTCTTGCAACTTCAATTGAATCCATTTGTGGAGGCCCATTTTCATATCTATCTCCAGCCATTGGTGAGAATTCCATTCCAGTTACCATTGTTCCTTCATCTTCATGATCAGGATAAGGTTCTTGAGTTCCCATTTTAACTCCAACAATAACTTCTGTTTTTCCTATTTTAACTCTTGCAGTTCCTTCTGCATTAACAGAAATTCCCGTTTCAATTTCAATATCTCTAAAATCAAAAGGTTTTCTTCCATCCAATCTTTTGCCTTCTTTTAAAAGGTCAATTATTTTAAATCTGTTTATATTTGGTATTTTCATATTATTTTGTCTCGTCTTCCGAAGCTTCGTAAGAAGCGAGGACTTGAAAATGAAATTTATTTTTCATTTTCATTGATCTTCTCTCCTTTTAATGCTCTTATCTGATATTGATGTATTTTTTCACATGCAGCCTTTGCAGCATCAACAGCTTCCATAAATCTATGTGTTTGAATCTTTCCGTCTAATTGTAAATGAGTAATTTCTTTTGTTACAGAAGTCATTGTAAATGCAATATCAGTTGCACCCTCTCCCTCTTCCCAATCTTCTTCAGCCTTAGTTACATCAGCAACAATTTTATCATCTATCTTTCCAATAGATACACTAGAAACTAATTCTTTCATAACAACTCCTGCTTGAGCAAGAGCCATTGCAGCTGCATTTATTCCAGCACATCGAGTACTTGCATTTGCTTGAAGTATCATTATTTCAACATCAATAACAGTTCCTGGAAATCTTTCTAAATCAATAACACTAGCAAGTGCATTTCCAGCAACCATTGAAATTTCTTTGCTTCTTCTATTTGGCCCTGGTTTTGCTCTTTCAGTTACAGAGAATGGTAACATGTTATAATTACATCTAACAATTCCTCTTTCAGGATTTTGCATATGAGCCGGATGAAGGGGTTTAGGTCCATAAACAGCTGCAATTGCAACTGTCTCGCCAAATGCAAACAATGCACTTCCATCAGCATTAGGAATTATTCCAACCTCTGCCTTTATTGGCCTTAATTCATCAAATTTTCTCTTGTCTATTCTTTTTGGATATGATGTCATTATTCTTTTCCTCCCTTTAAGAAATTTTCAATCTTCTCTGTTAAACCAGAAGAAGTAGATTCTTTAACAATTAAATTAATAGTTTCTTCTGCTTTTGTTTCACCTGCTAAATCTCCCTTAATCCAAATATAACCATTTTGTCCAACATTAATTTCAGTTTTTGTTGAATCTTTTATTAAATTTATCATGCTTCCTTCTTTTCCAATTACTCTTGGAACTTTATGAGGATTTATTTTTATTAATCTTCCATCTTCTAAAACACCAAGTCCTCTGAATTTTAATGTTAAATCAATTCCACCTTTTTTAACACCTGCAATTTTAACAGCCATGATATCTCCAATTCCAGCAAACTCATCAATATTATTTCTATTAATAAATCTCGGACATTCCATTAAAGGCAAGAAAGCACTGTAAGGCCCCCCAATATCCATCATCCATCCAGAAAATGTAATATCTTCAACTCTTCCAATAACATTATTTCCTCTTCTTGGTTCAAAAACTCCAGATATTGGAATTATTTTAACAACTCTTCCATTAGTTTCAACAAGCCCATATCTATTTGAGATTACTTGATTCCCTTCTTTTCTTGTAAAATCTCCAGGTAAATAATCTTCTCCCTCGATAATAACTTCTCCAGGAACAACTAATTTTCTTTCCTTCTTAGTATCATAACTTTCTTCAGAATAATTATTTTCATTCATTTCTGTTTTCTCTTCCATATCTTCTCTAAATTCTCTCTCTGTCATTTTATTTCTTATTATTTTAAATAATCTCCCTTTATATTGATTTGGATTGTATTGTTCATCATTATCTTCTATCTCCTAGCAATCTAACTAATGTATCAAGTTCATCATAGGTAGGCACAAAACCCTTGTTTCTATATAATTGATAGGCAGACAAAGAATCTCTTTCTGCCAAACAAGCTTGAAATCTTGAATAATTTCCATCTGCAGATCTCTCATGAGAATCTAGTTCTTCTCTTGCTACGGCAACATCACGGGGAGCTTTAACTCCGAGTTTTACTCTACTTCCTGCAATACCCAATACTTTTACACTAACGTCTTTTCCAATCCTGAAACTTTCCCGTTCTTTTCTAGTCAATACTAACATTTTTATTCCTTTATCTCACTTGTGATTGATGCACCATGTGTTATTTTATTTAATTTATCATAAAATTCCATTTGTAATCCAACTGGAATATTTAAAATCACTTCCAAACTCCCATCATTAAGCCAGTCTTCTTTTTCTTTGTACTCATTAATGAGTCCATAAACTTGGCCTGTGAATTGAGGCGGAACTTTTAATTTTATTTTTTTTGTTTCTATTTTAATTGGAATTACCCTTTTTAAACCTTCCAGTACCTTTGCAATTTGTTTTTCAACACTAACATTCTCAATTTTAATTCCAGCTTGTTTTATTGCACTTTCAATCATATCAGAAGTATAGGGCCTTCCAGTTTGAGCATTAACTCCATTCTTTGATAAAAAATCAACAATTTGTTTTCTTCTGTTTTCAAGAGCTTCATCCCTAAATTCTTGAGTTACTTCAATCTCACCTTTTTGAACAATTCTTGTAACTATTTGAGAAAAATCAGTTGTATTAAATGAATTCATAAGTTCAGCACTTCCTGCCCTCATACCTTTTTTTAAATCAGTATAAACAAAATTATCTCTTATAACTTCAGAAATGTTAACAGGCAACCCTTTTTTTAATTTCATTGCAGAATCCAAATCAACCATTGTTTCAAAATCTAATTTTCCAACCTTGAGCCTTGCTATGGTGTCTGTCATCTTAAATATATTTTTTTAAATCTTCTATTTTTAATCTTTTTAATTTATCTTCGTTTTTCTTAACATAGGCTGCATTAAATCTTTCAATATGAAATTTATCTCCTAAAACTTCTTTAAATATTTCAATAGCTAGTTTTAATCCTTCTTCAATCTTCATTTCTTTTTTATATTTTTTTCTTAAAACATCTTTTATTTTATCATCATTTTCACCAATTGCAATGGCAGTGTATTCATAGTAATTTCCAGTTATATCTGAAGTGTAAAGTTTTGTTTCATTTCCCTGTTTTCCTCCAACTATTAAACTAACTCCAAAAGGCCTTACTCCTGGATGTTGAGTATATTGCTGTTGAATATCTGCAATCTCTCTTATAACTGATTCAACTTCAATAGGCGAGTCATAGGTAACTCTATGTTGTTGAGCATTAAGTCGAGTATGATTAATTAAAAGTCTTGCATCACTTATGATTCCAGCAGAGCTTGCAATTATATGTTCATCAATTTCGTAAATTTTTTCAGAAGATTCAGGAATAATTAATGTATCCTTAACACCCTTATCAGCAACGATTAAAACTCCATCAGAACAATTTATTCCAATACTTGCTGTTCCAAGTCTAACTGTTTTCTCTGCATATTCTACTTGAAGAATATGTCCATCAGGTGAAAACATAGTTGCACTTCTATCATAACCCATTACTTGATGCTGCATATCAGGAATTTCCATCTTATTGAGTTCCCCCTATTTCCATCATGTAAGATGGAAAGCCTAAAAATTTCATAATTTTTTTGATTTCCATGTTTTTTTATCTCCTTATAATCATAACTTGCTTCAATCCAAAAAAAGTAATAAGAATTATTCTTTGGTTTTGAAACTATTTAATTTTCTATTCGTTTTTTATAAGAAAAGAGGGTTTTTAAATTTTTGTGTCAAAAAATTAGGAATTTTATCCATTCAAAGTAATAATAATCTCAATATAGCACAGTTTATATACAAGTCATTCTTTTAAAAGATAAGTAAGCTAGTGAATCTAGAGTGATTATAAAATGTCAATAGCTAATCCAGAAAAAGTTTGCTACAGGCACCTACAAATATTAAAAAAAGGAAAAATAAAACCAGAGGAGCTTGTTCATTATTTTTGCAATGGATCTAGATCATCAGATTCTTCATGTCCTTGCGATAGTTTTCTTTCAACAGAAGCTGTTTACAGAGCTTTTTCTCAAGGTTTGTATGTACTTGAGGATATAGAAGACGGATGGAAGAATGAGAGATGTGCATTTGAACTAATGGCAAGAATAGGGCATATCAATCCCTATGTAAAAAATAGGGGCAAGAACTGTGTTTCTTGCAATAGCAACTCAAATTCTGGAAAATCTTGTGACTTTTATGTTGACTTTAAAGATTTTTCAAGAAGTATTTGTGCATTTCAGGTCAGGGCAAAAAGATTAGTGGATAAATTTGGTTCTAAGGAATTGCTAAGGCCAGCTGAATTATTTTGCTTAGATGAGTGTCATGGAACAATACATACAGCCGCATGTGAACAAAAAGTAGGTTATTATGATGTTACCTATGTAGTACAAGGTATATGTGCAGATAAAGCAAAAGTTACAACAAAAATAAGAAGAGGCCAAAAATTAGAGGAACTAGAAACCAGATGTATTGCCTGCTCTGGAAAAATAGATTGCAAGCTTTGTCCTTCTAACTCTCCTTTGGCAACAGAAGTTTATGGAATAACTGTTGAAAATGCACTCCCCCCAGTTTTAATGAATGCCTAATCCTACCCTAATTTCTTAATCGTCCCACTTACTCTTTCAATCCTAATGTCTTTCTCGCTCATTAAAAAACAAGTCCTTATTTTATCAACAGATTTATGATTAATGGCAAGAATAAGTCCCCTTTCATTTTTCAAAAGTTTAGGACTTGATTCTGCATATCCTAAAACTCCGATAAATTCAAGAATACAATTATCAATATTTTCTTTAGATACATCTTTTCCAATTAAAAAAAGATATCTTTTATTCTCTCTGTGCGATGGTTTTAATGTTTTCATTAGGAGTTGAATTTTTTTAAAAAAGGTAACTTTTTACCTAGGTTTCTTTTTACTTTTTTATTGAATATTTTTCTATATTCTGCTAATTTCTCTTTTCTTGGCTTCTTTCTAGCAATAATTATTTTCACAATAATAATGATTATAACAACAAGAACTACTATAAAAATTATTCCTATAGCAACTATTACTCCAATATATTTTTTATCATTAGAAGGATATTGAGTTAGACTATAATCTTTTTTTTCTTCAGTAATATTTGCAAATGTATTATTCTTAATTATATTTTCATGAATATTCCTTACAGTTATACTTGCAGTATTATTAATTATTGAATTTAGTTTTATATACAAATCATAGTAATCAGAAGAAGTTAAATTTAATTTTTTTTCATCCCCAATAAAAAGAGTAAGGTTTATTAAATTACTAAAAACACTTAGTTTTACAAAAGAAGCAGTAACTGAATTAAGATAAACACTATGTGTAGAATTATTTTCAATTGAAAATTTGATACTATCTTTTTCTTTAATTTGTTTTACAGAGCCACTTGCTATCTCAGAAGAAGTCAGAACATAAGTAATAGGAAGGCTTCCAACAGCTCCACCTCCTCCACCACCCCCTCCTCCACCACTGCCAAGGTTTTCAACAGAAGCAGAGGTAGTAAAGCTATAGGTACCATTTGATAAACAATTTCCAACTAAATCACAATAGCTTACATTGTAATAATAAGTAGTCGAAGCACTTAATCCAGATAAGCTATCACTATGAATAGTTGAAAAATTAGAATTATTAATAGCGGTTCCAAGAATATTTGTTGCACCATAATTAATAGAATGATTGCAATTTTCATTTGTTGAAAATGAGAGAGTAGCCGAGGTTGTTGAAGCAGAGCTTGTTATGTTTGAAACTATCGGACTAGTTATATCATAGAAAATAGTGTTATTATTCTCTGCAAAGGAAATATTAGAATAATTGTTGTATAAAAAACAATTCCACTTATAATTATCTTCAATACTTAAATTATAAAAAAACACACTAGTATTACTTATCCCACTAATATTTTTTGTCTCATTATAAACCAAAACATTGCTAGAATTCCATAGGTAGAATGTAACATTCTTTAAAACCCCATATTCTCCACAAGAAGAATTACAAGAGAAATTAGTGTTATTTATCAAACTACTACCTTTTTTTATATAAGTCTGATTTAAAGGAGAAGTAAGGTTTATTGAAAGAATATTTATCGATAAACTATTGTTTGAAGTAGCAAAAGCAGAATTTCCCTTTAAATCCTTAACTAAACAATTCCATTTATAGTTTTTATTTTCAAGATTATAGACAAACACACTAGTATTACTTATCCCACTAATATTTTTTGTTTCATTGTAGATCAAAGCATTACTCGAATTCCATAGATAAAATGTAACATTGGAAAGTTGCCAATCATTCCCATTGCAATTAAAACTCATATTGTTACTTGAATTAAAATGATTGTTTAAAGGAAAAGTAAGATTAACAATAGGAACAGTGGAGTCAACAGAAAGAGCAGCAGAATAAACATCTATTCTAGAAAAGTTTAACCCATTTCCAGAACTATCATTTATTTTCTTTCCAGTATTATTAAGCAAATTTTGTATTTCAAAAGGT
>Ga0172368_10008281_pt1 | contig 10639 bp, 14 predicted proteins | sample Lak11m_FD_114540 | JGI IMG/M metagenome (GOLD analysis project Ga0172368, IMG submission 114540) | Freshwater microbial communities from Kabuno Bay, South-Kivu, Congo - kab_022012_11m | ecosystem: Environmental > Aquatic > Freshwater > Lake | place: Democratic Republic of the Congo: South-Kivu...
CGTGGTTCATTCTCAATCATTTCAAATGAATATGAACCACAAGAAGGACATTTAGATGAAGCCATATTTACTCCAAATTGATATTACACCTAACGCCCGCTTAGACTGCACGCGATTAGCGTGTCGGGCTCAAGCGGAGTTATGCCAGCAGGCTCTTCATAATTTTATCTTTTATTTCGGAAAGCGTTTTTTCGGAGATAACAAGGAACGGACGCGCGGGAATACGAATGGAAGACATTTTGTTCCCGTTTTTTTTTAATGATTTACTTAGCCTTTTATGGGTGTCGAAACGGAGTTTCGACCTACGACTTTTATTCAAATACGATTTTAACGTAGAGCGGTGAATAATGCCGCCGTATTGATGAATAGCGGCGTAAATTTTTTTTGTGCCAACCTCAGCGGAAGTTGCTGAATAGCGGGAAGTGATGCTGCCTTTAAGTCCCGCGCCGCCGCCGCGCCGTTGTAATATTTTCCCCGATCCATATCCTTTTTTTGCGCGCTGTTTAACGGTAGATTTTGCAAGCCTTGCCCACGGTTTTCCTGCGGCAGATTGTTTCTCAAAGTTTTCCATTACGGCGTCTTTAAGATCTCCGGCGGCAGCTCGCATTTGCGGGGTTAAGTCCTCAAGGTTCTTTTTAAGATAGATGAGGAGCTGGGGAATTATTTGTTCATCGGGCATTGGGAACAATCAAAAATTAAAAATTAAAAACAGTTGTTTGTGAATGAGTAAATAAAAGAGTAAGTTTGGGCACCAGTTTATAGTTGTCCCGTGACGCTAACTATAAACGGTGTAGCCCAGTTCACGGGAACTGCAAACGGGCTACGCACCAGCCTTCGCATAAACCAACACTCCTTTCCTCAATTTATCTACTTGAGGCGTTTTCCTTTCAAAGGCATTCCAAAAGACGGTAGAGTCTTTTTCTTTTCTTAGAACAATGAATACATCTTCTCGCTTTTGTGTATCGTGGAACAGCCCGATATAAACCTTGCGGTATTCAAAAGACTTTCCGTTTGTATATTCGGTTAAATAAACTTCAAAAGGATTTTGCAATGTCGGTTTCAGATAAGAGGCATAGCGTTCTCTGCCGTCTTGTTTTTCGTAAAAATGTTTCAAGTTTTCGCGTGAAAAAACAGCAAGGTCTTTGTCAACGGTTGGGATGGAGCTTTGGTCACGGTCTTCAAGCCCTAACTCTTTGTAAAGAAGTTCAAGGTATTTCTTCTCACCAACTTCTTTTACTGAAGGGAATTTCTCCGGAGACGGCGCGCGCTGATCGTTAGGGATTTCTTTCGCCGGCAGCCGTCCGGCGTCTCTAAACGTTTTGTTATTCGCAGATGTTTTAAAGTCCGTACCCAACGGTTTACTAAACGATAAAGATTCTTTAGCCGGGTTGTAAGCCCATTCCGGCGGCTGGAAGCCTTTCGGAATATCTGTGCCGGAAGGTTCAATAGGGAGACCTTTGGCTTTCACTTGCGCTTGGGTTAAAGGGCGCACGGTGCAGCGGCAGTTCCAATCGTTCGGCGGATAAATTTTATTCCAGATAGGATCATCATACCGGAAAACTTTACCGTGTAAAGCGGCGTGAGAAGGTCTTGTATTGGCGTCAAGAGTGGCTTCATACATCCAATACGGACGGTCTGCGGCATTATCCATTTGTTCTTTAAACTGTCCGGTTTTATACGCCACATTTAAGTTTGTTTCGTAAATAGTTTTTAGACGGTGCGGGCTTCCGAGCTGAACATTTTTCACTTCGCCGGTGTTCGGGTCAACAACATCTTTTCTACCCCACCAACCTTTCTTTTGCAGTTCGGGAGTAAGATCATTCTTAAACTGTTGGAGCGTTTTGCCGTTTGTTAAAGCGTCTTCAACGGAGTTGCGAATAGTTGAAAGAATATCCAAGTCCATTGCTTTAGCCACGGTGAAAGCTTTTGTGTGGGCTTCTTGCCAAACTTCTTTCCAGTTAAAGCTGAACTTATATCCTTTGCTTTTAAGATAAGCAATTGCTTTTTCCGGCTTAAGGTTAATGAGATAATTGACGTTAAGTTCCGGCATTTGCGCGTCCGTTTAGTTCTTGATAAAAAAGAGCTTTAGTAAGGAGCGATTCAAAAAGGGAGGTATCCATATCTGGATAGAGTTCTGCAAGTTTGGAAGAAATTTCTTCAAAGGTTTCCGCCGATTGAACCATCTCTAAAACCGGTTTTAAGGTCTGTTCAATCTGCATTTGTAGCAGCTTATCCGGAAGGTTTAATTGTTGATCTGTTGATCTGTTGATTTGTTGATCTGTTGATCTGTTGATTTGTTTAATCGCCTCCGGCGAAGCAAAGGCGGCGGATTGATTCTCTGTTGTCGAAACAGAGTTTCGACCTACAACGGCGGGCGGCTCACTTATCGTAAAGTCCTCTTCGGCGAGGTTATAATTTTTGATGAAATATTCTTTGGTAAACGTAACGCCGGAGCGGGTTAAAATCTCGTCTCGTTCGGCGAGTGTTTTATCAACATCTTCGGGGAGGTAAAATTCAAATACCGGAAGTTCGGCGTTACCGAAGTTCACGGCATAAATAAGCGCGATCAAATTGTTGAAAGCATTTTCAACTAACCGTTTGTCTCCCTTAACTAAACTCTCGCGCATATCGGCTTGAGTGGAAGAAGCGGCGTAAGAGCCTTTGTTGCCAACTTCGGTGGTAAGCGTTTGGGTAAGGATCGCTTTGGAGATTTCGGAATTCATAAACGATACAAGCCGCTCGTAAACATCTGCCGAAGCCGAGCGTTGAAAATCTTTTATGTCAACTGAGGCATCGTCGGGAATAACGGCGCAAGCGTCTTGCACCATTAAATCGAGCATATTTTTAAGATCGTCGTACTTTTCTTTTCCAAGCCCTCTCGGCAGTTTGCCGATAAGATACGGCATGCCGAACTTTTCTGTAAACGTAACCCAGAATTTTATTCCGCCGCGTTTGAATGTTACTGGCCAGAAACAACGGCTAAGAGCGCGCTCGCCGTAAGGGTTGGCGTAGGTTGGTTTATTTATTACGGCAAAAAACTTATAGGGATTAAGCGCGATTCCCTCGGCGGAAAGAGAGCTTCTTAAACGGAGTTCGTTCTTCTCGTTAAAGAAAAACCACTCGCGCGGTTTTTCTTCTATCCGAGCGGGGATTAAATAATTGCCTGATTTTTCCCAAACAATTTCAAAAACAGACATTCCGAAAAAGACGGAGTTTAGCATTTGATCGGCGAGGTTATAGACGTTCAGATTTTGGAAGACGTTCTCTACAAAAAGAGATTTATCTTCTTGCGCATTGTTTCTTGCGATCTGCCAATCCATTTCCAACACACCGCTTTTGCGCTGTTGTTCAACGCTGAAGACATGGCTGTCGTTGCGAAGGTCGGCGTAAACGGAAACGTCTTTCCCTATCTTTTTTAGAATCGGATCGGGATCGGGCAAAAGTGAAAAATAGGAAGAGAGCGATTGGAAATTCTGCCGGACGGCAATCTCGGAGGTTAATTCGTTTTGTACGATTGCCGGTGTTTTTGTGAAAAATTTTTTTAGTGAAGCAAGCATGGGTTACCTATAGGTTAAAATTCCAAATGACAAAAAACAAATAACAAATGACAAATGACAAATAACAAAAGACAAATTCCAAATGACAAATGACAAATTCCAAATGACAAATGACAAAAAAACAAATTACAAGGGTCATACTCAAAGGTCGAAACGGAGTTTCGACCTACAAACTGGTTAGTAATTTTTAGTGAGATCATAGGACTCTCTTTTTTTGCCGGTGGAAATATGAATATCTCCTGCTGAGCCTTTGCCGGCGGAAAGTGCAAGGGCAAGCGCCCAGAAGCGGTCTGCGTGTCCGGATACTTCTGATTTTTCAACATCAAAGCGGATATTGTTTGAAGGCGTGATTACTTTACGGATGCTGTGCAAGTCTTCCCTCAGTTCGTGATCAGCCGGAATAGCAATATTACGGTCATCAAAAACGGTGAGCAGATTATAGGCAAGGTCTTCTTTTACTTTTCCGGTAAAGGTAACCGGCTCAACGGCGTATTTGCCGAATGCGGTTTGCGTCTCTTCGGCAAGCTGCATCCCGAGTCCGGTAGCGTCAATGCAAACTCGGCGGAATTTATTTTGCTTCAGCAGTTCAAACAAAATTTCTTTTTGAAGCGCGAAGGGAGCGCGTTCAAGAATTTTTGCGAAGCGGAGATAAAATCGCTGCCCAAGTTTTTCCAAGCCGTAAATCACGGTTAAATCTTTTCGTCTGCCAATATCCACGCCGAAAAACAAATCGCCGATGGTTGTCGATCCACCGGTGGCGGAAGAGTTCCGATCTACAGTTGTCGAAACAGAGTTTCGACCTACAGCTTCTGTTGGAGGCTCGGTAAGCGTTTCGCACGCTTGAATTTGTTCATAAGAAAGAAAGGCGGTCGCTTCATCAACCGGAATGCAGCAGTATTCTTCAAGCCACGTTGTGCGGTCGAAGGCGTTTTCCTCTTCCTCTTTCAGCCAAGCTTGTTTTTCTTCGGCGGAAACTTTTCTCTCAAATATTTTTTCTAAAAGTCCGTCTTCAACGGCTTTGAAAATATCGGTAGAGTGCAGCTTCCAGTGGAGTTTCCCTTTTTGTATCTGCTCAATAAATTTAAAATAGAGCGATTGTTTGCCGTGATGCGTTGAAAGAATGCGGAGCGGGAATCCCCACGTGATAACGGGTTTAGCCGCTTTCCATAAGGCGGCGGAGTCGGCATGGAAGGCGAACTCATCAAGCACAACTTTCCCGCCTTTGGAGCGGAAGGCTTTTGGGTTTGAAGATAGAGCATTAATACGCGCGCCGTTGGTAAACTCGATAGTAAATGTTTTAACCGATTTGTCGGACTCAAGAACTTGCTCGCCGAGATCGCGCGCTCCTTTATCAAACAGCTTTGCCCATTGGGCGCAGTAAAGGATATATTCTTTTGCGGCGGATTCATCGGCGGAAGAAAACCAAACGGAAGGAACGGTTCGGGAGACGCAGTCGCGCACGTCTTCATAAGCTTGAACATACGTTGCGCCGATACGGCGGGATTTCTGCCAAATTTTAATTTTGGATGTATCTTTAAGCCACTCCATTTGATACGGGAGAAAATATTTATTTGGCGCTTTAGCGCCACAAGTTTCTTTCATGCCGTTACTCCGGAGACAATCCTAAAATTTCGCGTTCAATAAGTTTGATGGTATCTTGTTTAATACCTTTCTCTGCCGGAGCGGCGTCTTTTTCGGGGTCGGAAAGATCAACGCCCTGGAACATTTTAATTGCGCTGATGGCTTTAACCACGGCAAAGATTGCATGGGGAGAAGGATTTGCTTTTGCTTCTTGTATAGCGGTCTTAGCGATTTCAAGAAGGGCTTGCGTAAGGTCGGCGGTTTGCGAAGCGCGTTCTTTGCGTTGGTTATCCCACTCGTGTTCCGTGCGCCAATTATGAAGCGTGCGGCGCGAAATTTTGTTGTTGAGAAGTTCAACAATGGAATCGAGTGAATAGCCTTCAAGAAAAAGTCTTTTAGCTTCTTCATACATTACTGCTGATTTCATAAGTTGTAATTATCCTCTATCTTGGCGATAGTTTCGCCGCAAGTACGGGCTTCTATTTGCAGTTTGCGGAACTCTTTTATAAGGAGGAGTATCTTTTCCGTTTCGATAGAAAGGAATTCTTTATACGGGGAAAGCAGTTCACGTATCTGCACAAAGAGCGATTCGGCTCTTACTTCAATTTCACTCAACTGTTTTTTAGTTTCGGCAAGTTTTCCTTTTGCCATTAAAAGCTCACTCATATTTTTTCCTTGTAATGTTACTGAGGGCAATATCTAATTTAGACTCGAGGCGGGAAAGTATCCCGACTAAAAGCTCTTTGTATTTCACATCTTCTTCGATGTGTTTGTAAAGCCGTTCAACGTGTTCGCTGTACTGCTTGTTAATGGTTTTGTAGGTTATAAACCAGATGATAAAAATAACGACCGAGGTTCCGCCGTTAGCCAAAACTTTAATAATTTCCGAGTTAAGCTCCATAGACAAAATTCCTTCTTTTTTTGGTTTCCTTTCCGCCGTGTACATTTTTCCACCGCAGACCCTTTCTAAAAGTGTTTAAATGCCGTTTAAATCGCCCCAGGATTGTTTAAAGATTTTTAAACGGGTAAACTATCGGCTTTTGGGTGAACACGTCTTAAAACGCCTCTAAACGCAAAATTCCATTTGGTAGATTCCACGGGTTTTTTTTTACTTACAAACTTACCTCGCCACCCTCTCTTAATCTTTTGAACGGTGCAATAGGCGGGGGGATTTCAATAGAATAATTTTGCACCATGGAAGTTGAATTGTTGAATTGTTGAATTGTTGAATTGTTGAAAGTTGAATTGTTGAAAGTTGAATTGTTGAATTGTTGAAAGGTGAAATTTTATGAGCAAATGGTTTGGAATTTTTAAGAGCGGAACGCACACAAACGGAGCCGGAGTTGAGAAGACGTACACGAACGAAGATCTGGATTCGATTGTAGCACGGTATAACCCGGCGGAGTTTAAGGCTCCGATAGTGATCGGGCATCCTAAGACAGATGATCCGGCGTACGGATGGATCGGCGAGGTGAAGCGCGTTGGCTCAATGTTGTTTGCGAAAGCTTCTGAAGTTGTTCCGGAATTTGCCGAAGCGGTGAATAAAGGGTTCTTCAAGAATCGTTCAATCGCGCTTAATAAAGACGGTTCGCTTAGGCATGTTGGCTTTTTGGGCGCCGTTCCTCCGGCGGTTAAAGGTCTTGGCGATGTTTCTTTTTCGGAAGAGGACCAAACGGAAACTTTTGAGGAAGAGACCACAGCCTTCGACATTAGCGATGAAATTCTTCTCGCTCTTGAAGAAAACGAAAAACTAAAAGCAACCTTCGCAGATTTGCAAACCACAGCGGCAAATGAAACCGCGGCGAAAGAAGCCGCCGCACAAGAGCTTGACCGGCTAAGGCTTGTGATGCGCAAAACGGAATACCAGCAATTCTTGAACGAACAAATCGCTTACGGCAACGTACTGCCGGCTCAAGCTGAAACGATTACCACTATTCTCAACTTTCTTGATACCGTTCAATTTGCACAAGGCGAAACGTTTGCAGAAGGCGCTGAGCCGGTTGCGCTGTTTAAGCAGTTTATAAAAGGGCTGCCGAAGATTATCGAGTTTAACGCCACCGCATCACCGGAGAAGAATGAAGATGTGCCGATAGCTGCAACCGATATTGTAGCAAAAGAAATCAGATCAAAAATGAATGTTTAATTATCAATTAACAAAAAAGGATACCTATGAAACTGGGACAAATATCATCGAGTGATGCGGTAACCGCGCAAGTGGTTGCAGCCGCTGCTTCAAGGGCAACCGTGTTAGAGTTTGCCGAATTTTATAAAATGATCGGCAACGCCGATTACAAAAAGAAAGCCGCAACGGCAACCGGCGGACAGTTTAGAGCGTTGGATAATGATTACGCCGATAATAAAGTCGCTCCCGAATACGCCACTCCGGCGCTTAAAATTCTCGGCGATAAAGTGCAAGTTGACCAAGCGTACGAAAGACGCGGGCTTGACGTTGCAAGTGAAAGAGCGAGACAGCTTCTTTCTTTTGCGCGGAATCTTGGAAAGCAATTTCAGAATTATTTTTTCAACGGCGATACGGCTGTTTCCGCAAATCAGTTTAACGGTTTAAAGAAAATTATGCCCGGCGGGCAAGTAATCACCGCATCTACAAACGGTTTAGATGTTGTAACCGGAAACGATAACACCGCAAAGAAAGCGCAGCAAGCGTTTCTTGAAGCGCTTAATCTGCTCATCCGCACGATAGACGGCGGAGCGCAAGTGTTGTTTATGAACGGTTACGTGTTAAGCCGTTTAACGACCATCGCGCGGGAATTTATCACCTACCAGCCGAATGAATTCGGCGTACTGCTTCCGTTTTATAACGGCATTCCGTTAAGGGATTCCGGCTTTGATAAAACCGGCGCGTTAATTATTCCGAATGATGAAACTTGCGGCACCGGAACTACCTGTACAAGTATTTATGCCGCACGGTTTGGCGAAGGAGACGACCTTTCGCTGGCAACCAACATCGGAATTGAAGTGAAAGATAAAGGACTTGTAGGCGTTAATTACGAACACTCCGTTGAGTTTGATACTGATTTGGTTCTGTTGAACAACAAATCAGTAGCGCAGCTTAAAGGCGTTATTGTAGTTTAACCGATGTATTGTGCTATTTCAGACATCTATCCACACCTAACCCTGGACGAGCTCCTCCGGCTGGTAAACGATGAAAATCGCGCAGCCGGCGGAGTGAATCTGGCTGACCCGGAAGATGTTTGCGCAGTAAGAATTACCGAGCAAATAACAGCGGCGGATTATGAAATAGACGGTTATTTGCGGAGTCTTTTTACGCTGCCGCTTTCCTCTGTACCCGGATTAATAAAAGAGATTTCGGTTGACCTTGCCATTTACAATTTATACAAACGGCGTTTCCGGCTTGATATGCCGGAGACACTTACAGCGTTGTATAACGGAAGAGTAAAGCAGCTTGAGAAAATACAGAGCGGAGTTATTTCGCTTGATGTAACGCTTCCAGCCGGTACGGAAACTTCCGGAGAAATTTCGGTAAATAAAACAGCGGAAGATCGGCTTTTTAACAAACAAATTTTAGACAGTTATTAATGCCATGTTGACGGGAATTAAACAGATCTTAAAAGAGGCTTTAAATACGGCAGTTGCTTTGCTGCCGGAAGCCGAACGAATACCGGTTGAAACGGAGGTACAGTCTTTATCGAGTTATAACCTCGCTCATCCGATTGGAGCTATTCTTCTTTTCTATAAAGGCAGCGCGTATTCCGAGAATAAACTTTTATACGCTGTAGAGCAAGACCGGCTGTGCAGTTTTGGAGTTCAGCTTGTATTAAAAGGCGGTAAAGAAAAACCGCATGAAGATTGGATTGATTTTGTGCTAACTACCGTTAGCGGGATTGAGTTTAACCAAAAAGTTTCTTTTGTGCAGAGCGATGAGTTTGTTGATGAGGTTGAAGGAATTTGGGTTTATGAAGTTACGGTTACAGTACCGGTTGAGTTTTTTAAGTAGAAAGTAAAAAGTAGAAAGTAAAAAGTAGAAAGTAGAAAGTAAAAAGTAAGATGAAGCTCTTTGAATTTTTACAGGAAGATAACGGCGGGTTTAGTATGATACGGCTGTTGTCTTTTCTCTCGGTTGTTTGTTTGGTTATTGATTGGATGCACGCCGTCTTTACTACCGGCGTTTGGAAGCCGGACGTTGCCGTTTTGGCTTATGTAACCAGCATTATCGGCTTAAAAGTTGTTCAAAAAGATAAGGAAGCCGCATGAACCTTACCGAAAATTTCACGTTAGAAGAAATGAGCCATAGCAATATGGCGGTACGTAAGCAAATTAAAAACGTGCCGGATGAAAAAGCCGCAGCTAACTTAAAGCAGTTAGCCGAAACAATTTTAGAACCGATAAGGAAAGAACTCGGCGTTCCGATCCGCATTTTAAGCGGGTACCGATGCCCGACCGTGAATAAGTTGGTTGGCGGAGCGGTTAATAGTCAACATATGCTTGGGCAAGCGGCAGACACGGCCGCCGTTGGAATGGATACCGAAACATTTTACAAAGCCGTGAAAAAATTGGTAAAGGAAAAGAAGATCGTTTGCGGGCAAGTAATTCAAGAGTTTAACGCTTGGGTGCATATCTCAACTCCTTCGCTTAGTGTAAAGAAGAATAGTTTTTTACGCGCCGTTAAAAATGAGAGTGGGCAAACAGTTTATTTGAAAGAAAAGATTTAGGAGAAAAAAATGGTTGAGACAATCGGCTCGGTGGCGTTAATACAATTAGGTCAAAACGGTTTTACAAGAATAGCGGACACAAACGTACACAACGGATCATTTGTTGCTATTAAAGCTATTAACGGTAATGTCGTTTTCGGAGCCGGTAATACCGTCTCTTCGGGAGACGCTCCCGCCGTAAATGATGTTCTGATGGACGGCGACACGCTCTTAGCTCCGTTTATAAATATTTAATTACTTAGCGGCGCGGCTTACGCCTATCGAGGATAAGCAATGTTTCTCGGTTTACGCCTATCATTAATTAAAGTGAAAAACCTTTTGGGATATTTCTTTATTACCTCAGACGGCAAAACTTACGTTACTTCTGATTCAAAATTTTTTAAGGTAAAATAATATGAGTAATTATAACAGCATACACACCGGCGAAACCATTGATAACGCCGTTTCGTTAATTCAAGCGAACTTTGGCAGTTCCTTAAACAACATCGGCATTGCCGGAACCGCCGGGTTTGGCGTTGGCATTTGCCCCGATACCTTGCCAGCCGGTATGCTTGCTTTGCCTGGTTATAATGTCGTTGGGCATGACAACTACGGCAACTACCAATACAGCGACGGCAGTATTATGGTATGGGTCCCTAAGTTTTACTACAAAGTTTTACACGATGGTGTTACCAACATTAACAAAGTGCTTATTGCAAGCGTTTATGATTTTGCAAATGAAACCGATGCTAACAACGCCGGTTATGCACTGCATCGAGCTTTTATTGACGGCGGAGTGATTAAGAATGGGTTCTTTATTGACAAATATAA
>Ga0172368_10008282_pt1 | contig 10638 bp, 8 predicted proteins | sample Lak11m_FD_114540 | JGI IMG/M metagenome (GOLD analysis project Ga0172368, IMG submission 114540) | Freshwater microbial communities from Kabuno Bay, South-Kivu, Congo - kab_022012_11m | ecosystem: Environmental > Aquatic > Freshwater > Lake | place: Democratic Republic of the Congo: South-Kivu...
AATTCATTGACATATATTTTTTGTGTTCTATAATATTATATAACCAGGTTGTTTTTCTTTTATTTTTTTCTATATTTAGCTTACTTTTATTCGTTATTTTTATTATGAATCCTGATCTTTGATTGATTATTGTTTGAGTGATTATTTGAATTCTTGTTTGATATCTTATAGCAAAACTGTATTTTATGATCAGACTCAAGAAACAAAGAAATGATGCAGTTACAAGGTCTCGTAACGTAGTATTGGGGCATGTCCATGAAAAAATAGCTCCTCTGCTTCCAAATTTTCCTTATTCATACAAAGATTTGGTGTTTTTGGGAAAGGGAGTCGATTATCTTGTCCTCGATGGTCTCTCAAAAGGTAATCTGAGTCAAATAGTTTTTCTAGAAATCAAAAGTGGTGTTTCTAGTCTCAATAAAAACGAGCAAATGGTTAAAAATTGTATAAATCAGAAACGTGTAAGTTATGAAGTATGGAAAAACTAATGAAAAATGAATAATGAAAGATTTACTGGAATCTGTTATTGCAAATTATAATAGTCTGTAAAAAACAATTCATTCGCTATTCACTATTAGTTATTCGTTATTAATTAAATCATATAGGGTCGTGGTGAAATGGTATCACACTGGTCTCCGAAGCCAGTAGCGTAGGTTCGATTCCTACCGACCCTGAACTAACCAGTTTTGCTGGAATGATAAATTTTACATGTTGAATGTTGGATGAATAAGAATTTTGCTATCATATTTACCTATCTCAAAAAACTTTTTCCAAGTCCAGAAACTGAGCTTCACTACTCTACTCCTTTCCAATTCGTTGTGGCAGTGATGTTGTCTGCGCAAGCAACTGATGTACAAGTAAATAAGGTGACAGATAAAATATTTCAAAAAATAAAGAAACCTGAAGATCTTTTGACGATTGGATTTGCTTCATTTGAACGTAGTATTAATTCTATTAATTATTATCATTCTAAGGCGAAACATATTTTTGCGACAGCAAAAATAATTCAGAATGCAGAATTCAGAATGCAGAATAAAACATATAAAGATTGAATACCCGATACACTTGAGGAGTTGATGAAGTTGCCATGAATCGGCGTCAAGACTGGTAAATTAATCGCTCATGTATTATATGATAAGCCATATATCGCGGTTGATACCCATATCCATAGAGTAAGTAATAGGCTGTGATTAGTGAAAACCACGGTGCCGGAAAAGACTTCAAAACTCCTTGAAAAGATCATTCCTGATAACTATAAGGATCATGCACATCATGCTTTAGTATTGTTTGGTCGTTATTATTGTACTGCTAGAAATCCTAAGTGTGAAACGTGTAAACTCAAAAAGATTTGTAATTATTATAAACAATTGTCATTCTGAACGAAGTGAAGAATATAGTTTTAGTTCTATTATACATATATGAATATTTACTATGTATATATTTTGACCACAAAACTTAATAAGTTGTTGTATATTTGAGTTACTAACAATTTATCTAGAAGGATTTATGAACATAAAAGTAAATTAGTAGATTAATTCACTAAAAAATATAATATAAACAAACTTATATATTATGAAGAGTGTTTCGATATAAAAGATGCCATAGCTAGAGAAAAACAATTAAAATGATGGACTAAAATAAAGAAAAATATATTAATCTTAGAAAACAATCCTTTAATGAAAGATTTGTGTGAAGAATTAAATTAGTAGTCACTATATCCTTCGTTGTACTCAGGATGACATTTGTTTGTATAGTTGTCATTCTGAACGAAGTGAAGAATATGATGATATCCTTCGCTGCTCTCAGGATGATGTTTTTATATTATATATGACAATGACTTTTATATTATATATGTCTCAATGTATAAAATCGTAGAACCACAGTGGTGAGTTAATCTTTTGAAATCATTATTTGCTTGGATGCAAGCCAGCGTTTTCTGGTCGTATCGGATTCCCGTCATGGCTGATATATTTGTCTTCACCTACCCTGTCTACTTATTGGCTTTGTATGTATATTGACGAGTCAAAAAGAATATCTACTACAAGATAGCTGCGTTGTATATCACGGCTGGTATAGCGATAAGTTTTATCGTGAATATCTGAATGCAGTTTTTCGTGGATAAAGTCAGACCCAATGTTGTCTTATGATTGGCTGATCTAAAGAACGAAACCATATTAAATACTTTTATGCCTACGAGTAGTTTCCCTTCCGATCATGCTGCAGTTACGATGAGTATCGCTATGATGTCATTGTTTCGAGGGATAAAAAACAAGGATAAAAAATTCCTCCGATTTGGAGGAATCCTGATTATATTTTCATTAGTAACGTGATTTGCGAGAGTGGCTTCTTGAGTTCATTGGCCAACAGATATCATCGCAGGTAGTCTGATTTGAATACTTATTCCTCTCCTTCTTATGCGAAAGCCTATCTATAAACTTGGTACATGAATCGCTGAATGGATCGGTAAAACTATTTAATTTTCTATGCGGTAAATTGTAATTTCATAGCGTCTCATTGTAAAGCTCATGTTATACCATTCTTGTCTGCAATACCAGAATATGTATTTCATCAATCTAAATAGATTGCGTTTGTACATCCTTTTCCAACAAATATTTTTGCAAATTCATCCATGGTTACAGCTTTATTTGAATAGATAACCATTGCTTTTCATTCTTGTGTAAATCATATACCAGATCTTGTAGCTTTTAAATTTGCACCAAAATTAAATTTTTTTGTTTTTTTGCCATCTTGTACAAGTATAGGTCAATTTTGAAATGCCCGTTCAAATGCGGTCTTGTTAGTTTGTTGTTCTGCATATGTTGTAAGATGTAATTTTCAATCTGTTCAAAGACCGAAAATTCCATTATTATCACTAAAGTATCCTCTTCTATTTTGAGATAATGATGCAGGATCGATAAAATCTTTTACACTTTTACCATCTTTAACATATCCTCAAACTATTTCACCTTCCCCATCAACTTGTGGTCAATTTACAAGAAAAGAACCTTCAGTCATTGTTGTTGCTTTTGTTTTAGTGAATTCAAATTTTGAATTATCTTTTATATCATACACCGCGTAATCTTTATTTACTTCTTTTGTCTCATTTGTTTTAGAATCTTCAGGTAATGTTATCTTGTCTCATTCATTTATTATCACTCTTTTTACTGGTTTGCTGTCTGTATATACATATGTGTTTATTTCTTTTCATCCAATTGTTGCTTTTCATTGAGTGATTTTTTTTGCAGTTGTTTCTCATTTAAGCGTAAATAACAAATCTTTTGAAGTTGTTTCATAACTAGTGGCGAATACTTCATGAATCATTTTTGTTGCTCATTTTGCTGTTACTGTTCATGTTGCTGCATCAACGTCTTCTGTATTGAATGCTAATGGTTCTTGTTTTGGTTTTACTATTGTTGGTGTTTTTTCTGAACCATTACTAAAATCATTTTCAGTTACTAAATAACTAAGATCTTTACTTCCTGCAAACAGATATGAAGTTAAGAAAGTTCCTATATCTTTTTCTGAATCTATAATATATCCTCTTCTGTTTTCTGGATTATCAAAATATTGTGAGTATTGTGTTTTGTCTTGTCCTTCTGTCAATCATCGAATTTTATTGTTTGCTTTTGCTATAATATTTCGTGTTTCTTTGTCCTCTGCTATTGTTGTGAGTATTTCTTGGAATCCATTAGGATTGGCTTTGATTCATGTCATTTTCAATTCTTTCTTTATGATGAAATCACTTTCTTTGATTTCTGGTTTATTAGTTTTGTCTTTTTTGTTTTTCTCATTATATGTTTGTATTCATCTTTTTACTACTACAGGATCTATCCATTTATAGTTTTTTTCATCTTCCATAATCTTCTTTATCAATTTTGTTTTTGTTTCCGCTGTAAATTTATCTTTGATTACTGATCATTTGGGTGGTGTATACACATCTTTCGTTGTTTCATCATATCGTTTAAATTTTTCTACACTTAATTCTGACGTAAGTGTTCCAACGAGATTTCTTTCATCTTCTTCCATAGCAAATTGTTTACCATACATTTCATTGATCTTGTCTGCCATTCCAGGGAACATTTTTTTCATTTTCCCTTTTCCGAAACCAAACATACTCATCAACTTTATAATGATTTCCATGACGGATATTGGTTTTTCTTTTGCGATATCAGCTCTCAAATCCAAGATTGCTTTTTGTTGTTCTGCTGGAAGTTTTTTTACTTCTGCCTGGAAGATATCTGAAGCTAATAATTTATTGAAATTTTCTATTCTTGTAGTCTCATCTGCTCATAAAATATTTTGTTTGTCCGTATTAAGGTATTTTATATACGTTGTCATAAGTGCTACATCAGTCTTTGATGTTTCTAATATATAATCTGTAAGCATATTTGCGTATCCATTCTTCAATACACCATCGTTTTCGTATGTTGTTGTTTTCTTTCATTCTTTATCTGTTACTACCACATCATGTCCATGATCATCTCTATCTGTACTTGGTAGAGGTTCATATGTTAATATTTGTCAAATAATTACATTGAAATTATTTTTAAGATATCATGGTTCTTGTTTATCTTTTCCTTTTATAAATCTATCAAATGATACATAACTTCCTTTATCATCAAAAGCATTAATACCGTTTTGGGTACTTGTTCGATCAACGTTTTTAAATTGTGCATCAACGTCAAATGTTGAAGTTCCGTCTTCATTTATTTTTGTGGGTATATATTCGTCTGCTGCTATTGTTTTTTGATCTTTATCATTTCATCGTGGAATATATTTAACTTCATTTCAATCTTTATACTGTATTAATCGTTCATTTGACTGATTAAATCTTCCATCGCTGAAATCTTTTCCTTTTCATATCTTTATATCAGTTATTTCATTAGCGTCTGTTTTTCATTTTGTATAAAGTTTTATGAGGTTGATTAAACGTTGTTCTTCTATTTTTGTTTTGTTTGTTTCTCATTTAATATCTTTAATGTTTCTATTTGTTTCGTCTATTGTTGTACTTGCGTTGTATATTGTATTCATAGTTGCGTCAAATGCTTGTTTATTAGTTTCAAAAAAACTATTTTTTACCTCTTCTTGCGTTTCATAGTTTTGATTTATGGCAAATCCAGCTATTTCTCCATTCTTTTTTTCTGTTTCTACTTTTTTGTTTTCTGTATTTATATCTGTGATTTTTTGGGTGATCAATGTTTGAAGAATCTTTTTAGTTCCCTCATTAAATTTATTGTTTTGTACAAAAGCTGCTAGTATACCTAAACCTCCTACATCAAACGTACCTGTATTTTTTTCTAGTTTTTTCAATTGAATGATATTCTTTATGTCTTTTACCAATGTATTGAGTTTTTCTGTTTTTTTGGATATTTTTGCTTCTGGATTTTTCTTTGTATCTGGCATGACAAATGCATTTATATCGTTTTCAAAAGCTTTGTTTGCGTTTTCATATATCGATAATTGAGGATCAGTCTTCTCTGTCCCATCTATCTTGGAAAACCCATTAATCATATTTTTCTTGATTCATTCGAGAATTTCATCTCCATATTCTGTCAATGCATCAGCTATTTCATTTATATTATTTGTTGCATCTTTTACTTTAAGTTCATCTGAAAATTTGGTAAAATCTTTCTGTATATCATTAGTGATCAGATTTCTATCGATATTGATACTTTCTATTTGTTTGTTTGTCATTTCTTTGGTGTAAGATATTTAAAAAACTAAATGTCTTTGATTATGGTATCGAGTTCACTCAATGACTTTTGGTCACGGAGATATTGTTCTCATTCTATTTTTTTAAGTTTTTGTAGAATGATTTTTGATTTTTGTAATTTTTCTTTTGTATCACCGTTTTGTAATCCGTCTATTGCCTTAGCGAAAATATCGACTAAACTATCGATAGTCTTATTGTCCAAAGTATTTCCTTCAACAAGGATTTTAAGACCTTTGGCCAATGGCCAATGTCCTATCAATGTATCTAGAACTTTGAGAATATATTCCTTCTTTGTCATGAGCAAATATCTAAACGATAAAACGGTTCTTCTGTATTACTTTAATAATACTCAAAATTGCTTTTAAATACAAAAAAACCCCACTATTGTGGAGTTTAATTGTTGACATATTTTTTATTTATTGGATAACTAGTATTTTTCTTCAAACTTGTTGTCATTCTCTTCCGTACACTTCAGGTATAGCTTCGATAGCAAGCTCAATCTTTGTACAATAATCAGATATATCTTTTTCTAAAGAATTCTCTTGTCCTGCATAATATGGAATAGTAAACACCGCAATCGCTGATCAGAGTTCTTTGACTCTCTCTAAAAAGCTTTTATATATCTGTAAAACCTGCTCTTGAAATTTTTTGATATCTTGTGATGATGTATTCTTCATTACTATTGGACCAAGTCGTCATTCACTGACTATCAATATATCCTTGTCTTCTAGTTGATTCCCTAGTGGTTGTGTAATATCATGTTTGAAGATATCAATCTCTTTGTCCGGGGTATAAAATTTACTTGTCTTTCGCCAGGTGGCATTTTGCTGGGCATAATTTGTTTTAATATCTGATCCTACGAAGTCATATCACATATAATTTGCCAACATTCCTGTTGTTCATGATCATACGAATGGATCATAAATACAGAGTTTCTCAATATCAAGTTCTGAATCATGAATAAATTTAGCCAATCAGATGTTTATCATCATATGTGCTAATTTTGCTGGCATCATTCACATTTCCATGCTGCGTCCTGGTTTACCAAAATCTATAGCTTCATATAATTCTATATTTTGATACTGCTCTACTATTCCATACAGACCATTTTCTAAATTAATAATTTCTTTTCCTTTATTTTTGATTTCTTTATCGGTATGAAAGATATCTACAAGCTTGTATCTCCTAATTCAGACCGTCCTCTTGAGATGTTTCCCGTTCGCTTCGTTCTGGATTCATATAATCTTCACATCAGCCAATAATTCTTGCAAATCTTTTTCTTTGACGACTATTCCCGTTTTGATAACTCCTCCGAGTTGTGGAAGTAATTCTTTATATTTCGTATCAAAAATCATTATCCCCTTTTTCGGATAACTTATCTCTTTTGCCTGAACTAATTTGAGTTCCTCTCTACTTATCTCTGGATTTTTTCATAAGACAGCGAAATACATTTTAATTAATTCAGAATTTAGAATTTAAAATTTAGAATGAATATTTAGTCGTATTATGGACTATAGTGAAATCATTTTTGTATTCAAAAGAAAAATCTGGCTGAGTTGGCCAGATTTTTTCTCCCTTTATATCTCTTATTATATACTCGGCTATTTTATAATGCTGAATTTTGAATTTTGAATGTTGAATGAATGTTTTGTGTTGGTATGGACTATCGTATTTTACAATGGTCTATGAATAACAAATACCATCATTTAGCATTCAACATTTAGCATTCAACATTGTTTTAAAGTTATGCTGTCTGAAGCATCTTTTTAAGCTGAATATCAGCGTTGATTTTTTCTAATCTGATCAATGCTTTTTCTATCTCTTCTATACTTCATTCAGTTTTGAGTCTCTTGATTTTTTCTTCAAGAGTTTTCTTGTGCTCCAATAATGTATTTTCTGATTCTTCAGGAGCAAGTGTTGCATCAGCGCTTACGATACGAACAATCTTTCCGTCTATAAATACCATTCCTTTTGATATACTTACGTACATTTCATTTCCTACTTTCACATGATTTTCCATAGGCCATAATTTTATGAGACCAGGTTTAACTGAAGTTACCATTGGTGCATAGCCATCCATAACTTTAAGATTACCATTGTCTGTAGGAATTGATATTTTCTCAATTTCTCCTTGAAAGATTACTTTTGCGGGTGTTGAGATTTTTAATTTCATACATTGTTTTGTTAGTGTATAAATACAATATAAGTATATTCCGGATCTCTTTCTATGCAAATATAGTGCTTCTTGGGTAGCTATTTGACTTGACATTATTATCTTTTAATATCTATTTTTTCTCTCTATTAAGTGATCTTGCGATAAATGGTGGAGTCTCAAAGTCTTCTGCTGGTTCTTCTGTTACTGTTTCTTGAATAGTATCTTTTTTGATTCCTCTCATAATAAAGTTTTCAGATTCTCTTCTTACTGGCATGGTTGGTCTTCCTAGAAGATCTCTTTTTGGTTGTTTGAGAATATCTTCTTTGCTTTGTTCTTCGAATCCAGTTGCGATTATTGTTACTTTAACTTCATCGTCCATGCTTTCGTCGAGTGTCATTCCCCAGAAGAAGTTTACATCTGGATCAATAATTTCTTCTACTACTGCTGCAGCTTCTCTTACTTCTGCAGGCGTTAAATCATGTCCTCCAGATACTGCGAAGATAATATTTTTTGCTCCATCTAGATTTTCTTCTAATAATGGATTCTCTATAGCTTTTCTCGCAGCTTCTACTGCTCTCTTTTCTCCTGCTCCGTAGCCAATTCCAAGCAATGCATTCCCTGAATCTGTCATCACTGCTTTCACATCTGCAAAATCGATATTGATGTCTCCTGGTTTGATTATCAAATCTGAGATTCCTTGTACACCTAAGTAAAGAATTTTATCTATCATAGTAAATGCTTGTTTGAAAGTAGTTTTCTTATCTATTACATTGAAGATTTTATCATTAGGAATAACAATCAATGTATCTACCGCTTCTTTAATTTTCTTTAGTCCATCTTCAGCGTTCATTGTTCTTCTGTTTCCTTCGAAACTAAATGGTTTTGTGATAATACCGACTGTAAGGATTCCCATACCTTTTGCGATGTTCGCAATGACAGGAGCAGCACCAGTTCAAGTTCAACCTCCCATTCCGCAAGTGATGAATACCATATCCGTATCCTGAAGCATGGCTTTGATATCTCATTCGCTTTCTTCAGCGGCTTTTCTTCCTATTTCAGGATTTGCTCAAGCACCAAGTCCTTTGGTAAGATTGAGTCCTATGTTTACTTTTTTTTCAGCTAAATTAGTAGCAAGATCTTGTGCATCAGTATTGATAGCAACAAATCCTACTCCGTCTAATCCTTCAGAGATCATTCTATTTAGGGCTTTGTTTCCACAGCCACCTATCCCTAATACTTTAATTTTAGCTCCTGGAATAAATTCTGGATTGATTTCGTGAATTACCATTTTGAAAATGAATTAATAATTAAAAGTTAATAATGAATAACCTTGGTATTTATCTTATTATGAGCTATTATGATATTACGATAGTCGATATATAATCGAATCATTTGTTTTTTATTTTTTGTTATTAGTTATTCACTAAGTTTAGAAGAGATCTTTGAAGAATCCTCATATTTTTCATATAACACCTCAGAAATCTATATTCATTCATCATCCTTTTCTTCCTTCCGTATATTTATTGGATCGCACATATGTTCAGAGGACGTTGATGAATTGGATGTTTGAAGAGATATCTCCCAGATTTAATATATTGTCTTTTCCATAGAAGGTCGCCAATTTGAAGATATCTTTGCATAATAAATCAAGATTTGGCATTCTTGCTCCTCATCAGATCAAAAGCACTCCTCCAGCTAATCTACCATCTTTTTCGATATCTTTGAGATGATTATTTATTTTCATGAAGATTTGTTCGTATCTTGCATTGATGACGTCTGATAAGAATAGACTGTCTATAGAACTATCATCTGTCACTCTTTCTTTTTGTACAATAGCTGATCCGTGAGTTCTTTTGACTTCTTCAGCTTCTTTGATGTCTATTTGAAGGCCAATGGAGATGTCTTTGGTTACGTCTTCGCTTCCGATAGGAAGTGTCCCATATCCAAGTGGATATCCATCTTCGTACATTACATAACTTGTTTGATTTTTACCTATATCGACAAGTATTGTTCATAGATCTTTATGATCATAATCCAAAGCTACTTCACTAGCAGCGATGATATTTGGTACGATATCGACAATATTTAATCCTACTTTTTCAAATGCTTCTATGACACCGTTGTAGATATTCTTTGGTATCATAAAGACATCAGCAATGAGTTCGAGTTTCTTTCCTTTCATACCGATAGGATCTTTTTCTCTTTTAGTCTCATCTATAAGGAAATGGACAGGTACGATTTTTATTGTCTCAAAGTTACTTTTGTTAGAAATTTCAGCAATAACTTTTGAAAGATGATCAATATCTTCTGGGCCTATTTCTTCGGTCATAATCCTTTTTTGTTCGATTATCCTATTCACAATCATCTCGGGATGTGAAATTCCTACGAAAACTTCTTCTATGAAGTCTCCCCCAAGTTTCTTGATGAATGATTCTGTAATTTTGTTTATGGTGTTCACAAAATTTTCCGCATCGAGAATTTTTCCTTTGCGCATTCCCTGAGTAGGTTCCATTTGTTTAGCCAAAATGATTTCTTTTCCATCATCGTTAGCAAAAACCACTCATTTGATGACATCATTTCCGATATCGAAGACTGCCTTGATGTCTTTCATACTGGTTTGTGTGTTATATAGATAAAAGAAATTGTTTACAATGGATGTATTAATACTACTATAAAAAACAAACCTATTTTTAGCTATTGTGATATATAATGGTTATCAGTTATAAAAACATCAAAAATGCTCTTGCTAATATATGGTTAGCGGGTAAAAATA
>Ga0172368_10008283_pt1 | contig 10638 bp, 9 predicted proteins | sample Lak11m_FD_114540 | JGI IMG/M metagenome (GOLD analysis project Ga0172368, IMG submission 114540) | Freshwater microbial communities from Kabuno Bay, South-Kivu, Congo - kab_022012_11m | ecosystem: Environmental > Aquatic > Freshwater > Lake | place: Democratic Republic of the Congo: South-Kivu...
TAGAATTCTAAAATAAATTGTAATTATAGTTTCCTTTTAATTTTGGGATATAAAAAGCACTTAAAATTTAAAACGGGATAATCTTAAAGTAGATAATTAATACAGGTCAAAGAGGGGGGTATACTTTGTGTATTGTATTGTGAGGTATTCTTATTTTGCATCTTGCATAAATTGTTTTTTCCTGATACAACGCATTCAGTCGAAACATTTCATATTCTTCTTTGATGATTTACTTCCTTTTTTCCGGAATATCCTTCTTTGGTCGCCCAAGGCCGACCCATATTGTAGGAATTTCACCAGTCGATTTGTATATCTCATGGATTTGCCTGAAACGTCTTGGCGTAATGCCAAGAGCTTTGGCGCCGATTTCTGAGATGAATTTCCTGAGTCATAATCTTTCAAATAATACTTTAGTTTCCGCTTGTTATTGATTTTTACCACATATCTACATTTATTTAGAATGAGGAAATTTTTTTGGGAAAAGATAAGTTTTTTATATTACGAAATATAATACATAATAATCATACATAAAACCGGACTGTAATATCTTAGAGGGTGGAGGTGTAAATAAAATCAAATAGAAGTAAAATATCAAGTGTTTAATCTAATATATTTAAAGAAATTTGCTATTGATTCTTCAGTAGTTTGAAACGACAATGAACATATAATATAATTTGATGAGAATATAATATGAAATTATTTGTTGATGATCGAGGCAATGTATATGACTTCGATGATGAAAGTATTTTAAAGCGGGTCGAGACAATCAGTGTATATAATGATAAGGGAGAGAAGTTCAAGGTCAACAAAAATGATGCAGAGAAACAGAAGCTCACCGATGAACAAATAAAGGAATTAATTTCCCATCATAGCCATCTCATAAACATGTATTGTAAGACACACCCCGAAGCAGCCTGTGCTGCTCCAGTGGGTGCTTATGCAGCCTGTGGAGCCCCGATGGTTACTTGTGCGGCCAATGCAGCCCCGGTAGGTGCTTGTGCCGCCTGTGCTGCCCCTGTTAATGCCTGTGCAACCCCTGTTAATGCCTGCGCTGCCTGTGCCGCCGCTTGTGCCGCCTGTGCCCCTGTTAATGCCTGCGCTGCCTGTGCCGCTGCTTGTGCCGCCTGTGCTGCCTGTGCCGCCACTTGTGCTACACCTGCCTGCCAGCCTGTGCAGTGGATGAGGCGATCGTTTTAGGGATATGCCAGTAAAGTCGCAGTTCGGTGACTATAATAATAGCATTATAGTTATCGAACTACACATTGGTCAAAAAATATCCCTGAAAATGTTCTTATCGTGATGAAAAATGTTTAATCGGGTGATGACATTACAGAATTCATTCCGATGGATGACCGACACAAGAGTCTGCATCTTTTTTGGAATTTAAAGATTAAGAGAGGTATAATGTGATGGATAATTTGCGCGTTCTGTGGCTAGATGATGGAGAATGTATATTGTTCAATTCTTTAGAGAAAAAAACTTCAAGCCGGAGTCCGGCTTTCGTTGGCAAAGTAGCTGAAAGAGTACTTGCTGGCGAAGAATTATCATCTGCAATTGTCTCAGAGAATGTAGATGAATCCATGAGATTGCGCACTGAGCAAATAATTCAATACATCGAAGGAACCACAAAAGTTGGAAAGTTCCCGATCGGGAAAAACGAACACAAGTTCTATAGAACGCTTGTTCTTTGTCCAACCGCAACCTGCAATCTCAGGTGCATCTATTGTTCAGGAAATGCCGGGAAAAAGTCTTCCGATATGATGGATTGGACATTAGCTAAAAGCGCAATTGATTTTTTCTTTACCCATTCATATGAATATGGGCCATGCACATTACAGTTTCATGGAGCAGGAGAGCCGATGGCAAATCCTGAGATCGTAAAAAAATCAATCGAATATGCCAGGCAAATGGCAGCAAAACGGGGGCAAATATTGCTTACACGTATTTCAACGAACGGTGTATTTTCAGACAAAACTGCCAAATGGGTTGCGGAGAATTTCAATCATGTCAGCCTGTCACTGGATGGCCCGCCAGATATTCATGACCGGCAGCGTCCCAAAATCAACAATAAAGGCAGCTACGATACGGTCGTAAGAACGATGAGGCAACTGGAACAAAAAGGAGTTTTAAAACGTATTAATACTGTAATCACACCTTACGGTATAGACAGGATGGAAGAAATCCTCAGGCATATCCATTCTTTAAGCAATGTGAAGGAAGTACGGCTATTGGCGATGGAGTATTGCGGGAGATGTGAACAAACCTATATCCCGGAACTCGACACAAAGAAATTCGAAGAAGAATTCCAGAAGGTCCTGCCTGTCGCCCGGTCCTTGAATATCGAGATGCTTTCGATGCTTGAGCAGGTGGATTACTATACTGAATACTTTTGCGGTGCATGTGGTTTTAATATGTGTACGGCTCCAAACGGGAATATCAGTACTTGTGTTGAGGTCATGGACGAGCAAGATGGCGGAGCCAGTGAGTTGATTATCGGTCAATTTGATCGCAAACAGGAAAAGATAATAATCGATTGGGACAAAGTCTCAAAGTTGCGCAATAGAACATATCATACATTAACGGGGTGTACCGAATGTACCTTTCGTACCAATTGTTCAGGAAATTGCCTCGTCAGGGCAGGCCGTAAAAATGGTACAGTGATGTCTGTCGATGCGGACGCATGTGAAATGTTAAAAAACACGTTGAGGAAATATTTCATTGAGATGGCAGACTGCAATACGTCAGGATCCGGGATCCCTGTAGTTAATTGTGACAACAAATCCCCTGGCGCAGGGGTCAAAGATGATTCTCGCCCGGAGGAGATAATGAAACAAAAAGACACCAGTTTTCAAGAGATGATTGAACTTTCAAAAGACATAATTCATCGGTTTGATGAAATTGAGCAGCGACCCTGGACAATTGAAGTGACCATGATAGAATTAATGAAACAGGTGGGAGATTTATCCAGACATCTGATGATGTATGAAAAATACTATTTGTCAGATAGATCCCATCATCCGAATTACATAACGTCCCGGGAGGCGATAGCAAATGAACTTGCGGACATTTTACACTGTTTGATCCGAATATCAGAGCATTATCATATTGATCTGGAGGCTGCTCATATTAAAGCTCGCAATGACGAAATAGGATATATTTGGTCTATTAAGAATTCAGGATATATAAAAAAATAAAGTAGGATAAATAATTATGCCGGATTTGCATGAAGATTACAGAGAATATACTGAGCCCACAAAATTGGCGCAGGTGCCATTGACTTTTCCCGCTTTCAAAAGCTGGAGCAATGTTCGTTCCCAGTTTGTACTGGATCCTGATATCATCTATTTGAATTCAGGTACGGAAGGTTCCATGCCCAGGATAGTTTTGGATCAGTACCATAGTTACTTGAAAAAATGGGCATCCAGCCCCAGTTATTACTTTGCATTTGACAAAGTTTTCCAGGACTGGCAGACAATAAATAAACAAAAAGTCGGAAGTTTTGTCGGAACAAGCGGTGATAATATCTGTATTACCGATAATACGACTGAAGGTCTAAGTATGGTTATTATGGGATTGGACTTCAAAGAAGGGGATGAGATAATTTCGACACTGCATGACTATCCTTCCTCGTCGTCCATGGTGCATGTTCTTCAAAAGACCAGAGGTGTTATTTATACGCTGCTCCCATTACCAAGTCCTGCAAGCTCAAAAGAAGAAATTGTTGAAATCTTTAAGAATGCCATAAACCCCAAAACAAAAGTATTGTGCTTTTCACATATTAATTATACAACGGGTCTGTGCATGCCGGTGAAAGAACTGTGCGATTTAGCCAGGGAGCATAATTTGATTTCAATCGTTGATGGTGCACATGCCCTGGGAATGTTACCGCTTAATATGGAGGAAATGGGCTGTGATTTTTATGCAGCCGCAGGCCATAAATGGTTAAACGGTCCTCCGGGGACGGGACTGCTTTATCTGCGGAATGCCAAAAACAATCCTCATGATCTTCTTCCAACCATTTCTGAATTATATGGCTTCGAAACCCAGTACACGCTGGATAAGATGCTGCAAATCCGGGGATGCTGTAATACCCCCGGCTTCACGGCCCTGGCCGATGCCATGCAATTCAATAATAGCATCGGAAAGGAGAGAATCCAGAAGCGAATATTTGAATTAAATGAGTATTTAAAAAAGAGTGTCATAGAGGAGTGGGGTGAGGAATGCATGTTTTCACCTCTTCCCGGCAAAGACACTGCTTCATTAAGATCGGGTCTTGCTTCTTTTATCCCGACGACGGATTTCAATAAACGGTTTGACAGTGACTTTATGTCAAAAGTAACCTGGGACCTCATCAAGGAGCACAAGATCTGGATTCGGTCTACCAGTTTTCTCGATAAGGTCTCAGATGGGAAAAAATTAACAAATGTCATCCGGGTGTCCACAAACCTGTTCAATGACTTTGATGATATTGATAAGCTGATGACAGCAATTCTGGCCGTTCTTCCGTGCTGAGTACGGGTTTTGAGGTACAATGGTAACTGTATCAGAGCATTACAGGAATTTATTGTCAGGATATTATACCTGGATGTCCGGGGGTGCCTTATCTAAAATAGAAGAAAACAGGCAGTTTTTCCAAATCCACAATATTGCTCCACGTCTCTCAAAAACAGCTGTGGATTTGGGTGCCGGTTCGGGTTTCCAAAGCATCCCCCTGGCAGAAACAGGATTTAAGGTCATCTCTTTTGATTTAAGTCAGGACTTACTTGATGAGCTTGACAACCGCAAAAACCAACTGGATATCAAAACAATCCATGATAATATAGTTAATTTTTCAACGTACCTCTCGGACCCGGTTGAATTGATAGTATGTATGGGAGATACGTTGACTCACTTGGAATCCTTCGATCTGGTGGACTCTTTATTTCTAAAAGTCCACAGGATGCTGGAAAAGGGTGGGTGTTTTGTTATGACGTTTCGAGACCTGACAGCGCCCCTGAAAGAGTTGGATCGGTTTATTCCAGTTAAAAGCGATGGAAATACTATTTTTACATGTTTTCTTGAATATGAAAATGATCATGTTAAGGTCCATGATCTGGTTTATTCAAAGGAGAATGGTATGTGGACTTTTAAAAAGAGTTTCTACCTCAAACTCAGGATCCCGATAGATTGGGTCACAGGTTGTCTCCTCAATATTGGATTTCAAATAGAGATTTCAGCTAATACCAAGGGATTAATAACAGTAATAGCCAGAAAATGAGACCGGGATTTCCATGACCTGACGGTATGACACAGGATGATCAATCTCCCCTCATCCTCCTCGCACGCTTCTCCATCTCCTGTGCCTCAGCCTTGCGGTTTGTTTTGCGAAGGGGGGCGGTGAGTTTTTCCATGAAGGTGGCTATGCCGGGTGATTTTTATCAGGCAATTTTTTTAAGTATGTCAGGGTGCTCCTGAACATCGGCTCAGGTTTGTTATACTTGCCCTGTGAATCATAAAGTATCGCCAGAAGCTTCAGAGAACAAAAGCATACAGTGAAACAACGCAGGAACACGGATTGCGCGGATGACGGGGATACGATCCGTGTCATCCGTGTGCCTTTTGTTTGCTGACTTTTCCACAAAATCCCTGACAATCTCTAAATAGCTATAAAAATGAAATCAGGCAAACCTTATCATATTTCGCATCATAACAAAGATAGAAAAAGTATGTTCACAATAATCACAGGCGCTCAGTTCGGGGACGAAGGAAAAGGAAAAATAGTAGACATGATGGCATATGAATACGATGTTGTCGCCCGGTTCCAGGGAGGCGACAATGCAGGCCATACAGTTGTCGCAGAAGGCAAGACCTACAAACTGCATCTAATCCCATCAGGAGTGCTTTTCGGCGCACGCCTCCTGATTGGTCCGGGTACTGTGATGAATCCCAGGATATTGATGGAAGAGCTTGCCATGCTTAAAGAAAATGGCATTGAAGTCTCGCCTTCAAGACTTGGCATCGATGCCAAGACAAGCATAATAATGCCCTACCATGTAGCACTTGATGGTCTTCGTGAATCAAAACGCGCCGTGAAAATAGGAACCACGAACCGGGGAATCGGTTTTGCATATGTCGATAAAGTGGGGCGTGAAGAGATTCAGATGGCGGATATTGCAGACAGGATTCGTTTCCTGCATAAACTTGATGAAATCGCTCCCCAGAAGGAGAACGCGATAAAAGAAATGGGTGGAGATCCAAAAATCGTACGGTCAGAAATTGAAATATATCTTGAGATCGGGAAAAAATTGAAACCCTACATCACTGATGTTTCAAAGGAGATAAATGTGGCTCTGAAGGCTGGTAAAAAAGTCCTTGCCGAAGGGGCGCAGGGAACACATCTTGATATAATCCACGGGACGCAAAAATTCGTCACATCTTCAAGCACAGTAGCGGGTTCGGCGTGCGCTGCACTGGGTGTTGGACCAACTAAAGTGAATGAAGTTTTAGGAGTTGTAAAAGCTTACATCACAAGGGTCGGGGAAGGACCGCTTCCCACAGAGCAGAAAAACAAAACTGGCGAACACCTGCGCAAGATCGGCGGGGAATTCGGGACAACGACTGGCCGTCCCAGGAGATGCGGATGGTTTGACATGCCGCTTCTGCAAAAAGCCATCGATCTCAATGGGTATACGTCCATGGCTCTCACCAAACTTGACGTACTTTCAGGGCTTGATCCTGTGAAACTCTGCACAGGGTATGAACTGGATGGAAAGAAACTCGACTATATGCCGCAGCTTTCACATGATGTCGCAAGGTGCAGGCCAATCTATGTCGATATTCCCGGTTGGCATGAAGACATCTCGAATATTGAGGATTTTACAGATCTTCCTGAAAACGCAAGGGAGTATGTGCAAAAGCTTGAAGATATGATGGGCGTTAAAATAAAATATATATCAGTGGGTCCGGGCAGAAAGCAAACATTTATGAAATAAAATAAGATTATTTTAGCGGCTTTCCCGGACTTATCACGTTCCCTACTCTTCCATCGGGACAAATTTTGTCCCGTAATATATCATTCCCTTTTCGCTTTCTTCGCCAAGCTTCCTGAATGCTGCTTTTACCTTCATGCCGATGCGGATCTTTGAATGGTCGCATATAACTTGTGAGGTAAGCTGCGGCCCCTCATCAAGTTTTATTATGGCGAGTATATAAGGCGTTAGTTTAGTGTAATCCTTTGCGCCGGTATGTACGATAGTATAAGTCAACACTTCACCAAAACCCTTGAATTTGTAAGGTGTGGTCATGCCATTTCGTCTGCATTTGGGGCACATATTCCTTGGTGGATACAAATAACTTCCACATTTATTACAGTGCGTTCCGATGAGATTATATATATTCTTGAGTCTTCTCCAGAATCTTGGGACTGACATATTACTTATCCCTCCCGAAAATATGGACAACAGCAGTGCCGCCTGAGCCGCCTACATTGTGCGTAAGACCGATATTTGCGCCATCGATCTGCCTTTTTCCTGCCTCGCCTCGAAGCTGGAGTACCATTTCAACAGCCTGTTTTACGCCTGTTGCTCCCACAGGATGACCGCATGCTTTCAATCCTCCTGACGGATTTATGGGGATCTTTCCTCCGATCGCAGTCAAACCGGATTCGGCAGCTTTACCGCCTTCGCCTTTCTTCACAAATCCAAGATCTTCTATCGCGCATATCTCAGCAATCGTAAAGCAATCATGGACTTCTGCAAAATTAATATCCTTCGAAGTCACCTTTGCCATCTTATAAGCCCAGTTCGCTGCAGCAACTGTTGCATCGATCGTGGTAATATCGGGTCTGTCATGAAGCGAAATGGTGCCGCTTGCCTGAGCAGATGCTTTTACATATATGGGGGTATCTGTATATTTCCTGGCGATATCAGCAGAAGCAATGACAACAGCAGATGCGCCATCAGATATCGGGGAGCAGTCAAAAACATGTAACGGGTCGGCGACCATCACAGAATTAATTACGGTGTCGATAGTTATCTCACTCTGGAACTGCGCTTTTGGATTCATCGTTCCATTGTGGTGGTTCTTGACCGCAACTGCTGCCAGTTGCTCCTGAGTTGTCCCATATTTATGCATATGAAGCCTTGCCATCATGGCGTACAGACCCGGAAATGTGGCGCCCATTATTCCTTCCCATTCCCTGTCGGATGCTGCCGCAAGGGCATCAGTTGTGGTTTCAACTCCAACATCTGTCATTTTTTCAGCTCCTCCTGCAATCACAATATCATGATAACCCGAAGCTACTGCAATAATTCCCTGCCGCAGCGCAAGCCCGCCTGAGGCACAGGCTGCTTCCACGCGCGTTGAAGGGATATGAAGGCTTGCAAGCCCCGAATAATCTGCAATGAGCGCGCCAAGATGTTCCTGTTCGATGAATCGTCCGCCACTCATATTCCCGACATACAGCGCATCAATTTTGCCGCCTTGTACATTTGCGTCCTCTATTGCGCTCACCCCTGCTTCAACGAAAAGCTCCCTGAATGATTTATCCCATAATTCGCCGAATTCAGTACATCCGACTCCAATAATAGCAACGTCTCTCATTTTTCACCTCATAATTTGATCTTATTCTTGTGTCTGGCATAGGTCGCATAATTGATATATATCGGATCAGCCAGCAATTTTTCAATACTGGGTGCGCCATTGCGTATTTCTTCGATCCTGTCTGTTACGGTGTAACTGAAAGAATCGCTTCCAGCGCCTGAACCGAATGATGTCATGAATATCCTGTCGCCTGATTTTGCAATATCAAGGGTTGCAGCAAGTCCCATCATGCATGAACCGGAATATGTATTTCCAAGTCGTGTTACAACAAGACCTGGTTTTATCTGTTCGCTGCTAAAACCCAGCATTTTGGCCACACGAGTGGGGAATTTGCCATTTGGCTGGTGGAAAATCGCGTAATCGTAATCTGAAGGTTTTGTGCCCATTTTGTTCATAAGACCCTGGGCTGCGGATGCAACATGTTTGAAATATCCGGGTTCTCCGGTAAACCTGCCGCCATGTTCGGGATAAGGCATTCCCTCCCTTCTCCAAAAGTCTGGCGTATCTGTAGTAAATGAATATGTGGATTCGATATTTGCCACAAGATCCTTCTTTCCTATGACATAAGCAACTCCGCCTGCTGCAGCAGTATATTCCAGTGCATCTCCAGGTGCGCCCTGTGAAACATCTGCTCCTATTGCCATCCCAAGTTTTATCATTCCTGAATCCACCATGCCCATACATGTCTGGATGGCGGCTGTCCCTGCTTTACAGGCAAACTCAAAATCTGCTACAGTAAGATTAGGTGTAGCCCCGATAGCTTCAGCAACTACTGTGCTTGAAGGTTTGACCGCATAGGGATGACTTTCCGAACCTGTGTAAAGGGCTCCAATTTCCTGGGGATCTATGCCAGCGCGATTAATTGCATGACGCGCAGCTTCCACTGCGATCGTTATTGTATCTTCGTCAAGATCGGGCACTGATTTTTCATAAACCATTAATCCGTCGATTATACTATTCGGGTTTGCACCCCAAACTTTTGCTATTTCTTCAACCCGTATCCTGTATCTGGGTATGTAAGCGCCATATGAAACAATTCCAACACTCATCTATTGTACCTCTTTTTTGTTTGATATTAAAATAAAATAATTAATGTTTAAGATCGTGCGACTGGAGCGCCCTTATCAAATCCGTTATGGGCATGACCGTTGCAACAAGGGGAACATGTTCTATCTCAGCTATCTTTACCGCTATCTTATCGACCTGCTGTGCCGTAAGTCCATGAATTACTATGAGAGCGGGTTTTAAATTCGTAACTCGCAGGGCTACCATAGGGGATCTTCCAGTTGAAACCTGGGTATATATCATAGCTCTTTCAGAGCTCCACCCATATAATTTCTGGAATTCATTATATGATAGCTGCAGGATCGCCCTCAGGCTGTCCACAACCGTATAACCATATAATGGTTTTATGAATTCCGCTGGCGGGCTGTAAACCACTTCTCCATTTATGAGTTTAATCAGCTCTTCAATAGACAACGGGGACAGGTATTCATGAATATCATAAATGGCATCGGCGCTAAATCCTCCCCGGAGCATCCCTTCATACGAGCGAATTTTTGCACCGCCGCGCGCTACATCCATTTCAAGGATCGCTTCAACGATCTTACTGACGATGAATATCCCGGGGGATTTTCTCCTTCCGCTTTCATAATCGCTGATCACGGAAGGTGAGACTTTGAGGAACGAGGCCAGGTCAGTTTGCGATATTTCAAAACTTGCGCGCCATTTCTTTAGTGTCTCTCCGGGATTATCAGAAAGTGTAATCTCACCAGCCATTTTTTCAGCTAATTTATTCCTTAAGTCCTGATAAGAACTATTCGTGACGGGAGGATTAATACCAGGAGCAGGAGGGGCATTAGTCGAAGCAATTTCTGCTTTTTCATTCATGTTAGCGCGAGTTATTGATTTGATGGGATATAAAATTAACGAACCGTACAGTATCTCCGAAAGAATATTAAAAAATTAATACAGTAAAATTTTCCCACCCAACATCAACCTCAATACCCCTTTTTTCAACAAACCAATATCCTCAAGGTTTATATCTTAGGATATCCA
>Ga0172368_10008284_pt1 | contig 10638 bp, 7 predicted proteins | sample Lak11m_FD_114540 | JGI IMG/M metagenome (GOLD analysis project Ga0172368, IMG submission 114540) | Freshwater microbial communities from Kabuno Bay, South-Kivu, Congo - kab_022012_11m | ecosystem: Environmental > Aquatic > Freshwater > Lake | place: Democratic Republic of the Congo: South-Kivu...
ATTAAACAAAACATCGTCAACAAAATAAATAAAGCCGCCAACGCAAAAGTTGCGGATATTTCTGATTTAGTTTCTCCGCCAAACCCGGAAATGGGCGATTTTTCTTTCGCCTGTTTTAATTTGGCAAAAGAGTCATCCGTCCAAGGCGGACCAGCTAAAGCTGGAAACCCGGCACAAATCGCGCAGGAACTGGCAGAACAAATAAATCCGGATACCGTGATAAAAGAAGTCAAAGCCGTTGGACCGTATGTTAACTTCACGTTGCAGCCAAATAAGTTAGCGCAGAACGTTTTAAGTGAAGTAAAAAAAGATTTCGGCAAAATAAATTTAGGCAAAAGACAAAGCATTATCGTAGAATATGCCTGTCCGAACGTCAACAAAGCCTTTCATATCGGGCATCTGCGCAACATCATCACCGGTGAAGCAATTATTCGGTTATTGGAAAATGCCGGGTATAAGGTGGCGCGAGTAAATTATCAGGGCGACGTGGGTATGCATATTGCTAAAAGCATCTGGGGCATTTTGCAGGCGGAAAAAGAATTTATAAAAATGAAAAAAGCGCCGCTGCAAAAGCGTGTTGCCTTTTTAGGCCAAACCTACGCGGCCGGTGCGCGTGCCTATGAAGAAAATGGACAGGTCAAGGCGGAGATAAATAAATTAAATCAGCGCATTTACGAGCGCGACCATTCAGTAATGCCAATTTGGAAAGTGGCGCGGCAGTGGAGTTTGCAGTATTTTGAAACTATATATAAACGGGTACATTCGCGTTTTGATCACTATTTTTTTGAGTCGGAGATGGCGGACAGGGGAATAGAAATTGTCCGGCAAAATGCAGCTAAAGGAATTTTTAAAGAGTCAGACGGCGCGATTATTTTCCCCGGCGGCGAGCACGGCCTGCATGACCGCGTGTTTATCAATTCCGCCGGATTTCCCACCTACGAAGCCAAAGATTTGGCGCTCGCTGAAGTTTGGTTTAAAAAATTCAAACCGGCGCTGGCCATCCACGTGGTCGGCAAAGAGCAGGCAGAATATTTTAAGGTTGTATTTAAAGCGTTAGAGTATACTTTGCCGGCGAGCAAAAATAAAGAGAAGCACATATCTTACGGTTGGGTACATTTGAAGGGTGGCAAGATGTCCTCTCGTTTGGGTAATGTCGTTACGGGTGAAGATTTGTTTGCCGTGGTAAGTGGTGAGGTGAACAAATTGTCTGTTGCGAGCACGGTAAAAAATAAGAAAAAATTAGTGGAAGAAATTACTTTAGCAGCCGTGAAGTACGCAATGCTTAAGGGTGGTGTACAAAAAGACATTGCCTTTGACATGGAAGAGTCAGTTAGTTTGTCCGGCAACAGCGGACCGTATTTGCTGTACACTTACGCGAGGATTAGAAGCATCTTGCGGAAATCATTGAAACACGAGAACATTAAAACATTAAAACAAAAAGATAAGATAATATTAGAAGACGAGAGACGAATTTTATTAAAATTATCGCTGTTTCCGGAAATAACGCAGGCGGCGGCGGAAAAATTTGACCCGTCAATCATCGCCAAATATTTATTTGAGCTTGCGCAAAGTTTTAACGATTATTACCACCGCGTGCCGGTGTTAAAAGCCGAAACAGACGAACGGAAATTCAGGTTAGAGCTTATCAATGCAATTGCGGTAGTTTTGAAAAAGGGGACAGAACTTTTGGGGTTTGAAACGGCGGAGAGAATGTAGCGTCTCATTAAAGCATTAAAACCCATCTCGCGTCGACGCAAGCCGAGGCGGACATAAAAACAATTGACATTTGAGTATTTTAAAATACCTTTTAAGTTAGGGTATTTTTTTGATTGACAGAAATTAAAAAAAGTGCTAATATTTAAAGTCATTTCTCTCTTTAGAGACTTGGCGGTTTTGGCCTTTAAAATTGAATAAAAAGTCCTGAATTTCGGGACTAAAAAATAGGAAAAATCTAGAAGAAAGAGGTGCGAACAAATGAAGAGGCAATGGCTTATCGTGTTGATGATTTTAGCTATCACATTCGGTCCTGTTCTCTACGGCAATTTCATTGCTAAAAGAGGAGGTATCCTAGACAAAGCGATTCTTAATCCTCAAGATCCATATTTCATTATGGATCAAAAAGTTAAGATGCTGATTCCGGAAGGATTGAAAACGGGAGAGCAAGTTGTTTTTGTAATCCCGTTTGAAGGAGAGTTGACGAAAGAAGATTTAAATCTCGTCAAGCTCCTAACCAAGAGAACGCAGGAGGCTTTGCCGGATATCGGCGTTTTAAGCCTCTCGACCGCGGCGCGTTATCAAGATATTAATGGCGAGCTGAAAAGCGAGCCGTATGTTACTGACGAAGCGTTGGCTGATCCGGCATTTAATTTTGCCGCATGGAAAAAAGCGATTAAGGGCGATTCAGGAGTTTACGGATTGCTCATCGGTCGCAATTTTGACTACGCGCAAGTCATTCTTTTTCTGCCTGTTGACTGCAACGAGGTAGAAACCTTCTGGCGCATCGTGGAGATCCTCGAAGGACGTTCGATTTCCAAAGTCGAGCGGTACTTCAAAAAGGATATCTATCTTGTGGGAGATTTCGCAAAAGTTTTGCCGGGAGGCTGGCTGATGGGTCGGGGACTGACGGACGCCGCGCTTTTAGGTGACGTTCTAAAGCTCTCAACCTGCGGTCTGCTTCTAACCGGGATGCTGTTTTTTATACAGCTCCGGTCAAAAAGGCAAGCGCTTATCGCCACTTCAGTCGTGGCTTTAAGCTTCTGGTGGACGCGAGGGGCTATCGGCCTGTTGCAGTTTGCCGGAATAGATCTGTACGAACGGGTCTATATCCTGCTTGTATTTACCGGGCAGATTGTCGCTGGTATCTCGTTTGCCGAGCATAAGTTGAGCCGTTACCAAAATGCCCGATGCTACTGTCCATACGCTTCGTGCGCGGAAGTTTGGGCGACAACAAAATCAGTTCATGAGATGATTTTCATGACGGCTGTTATCGCCATCCTGAATTTTGCCACGCTGTATCAAATCGGCGTGCGCGGAGTTATGGAAATCGGCGTATTGTCGGCCATCGGAATTGTCTTTCTGCTGATTTTAACCCTCTGGTTTATGCCAGCTCTGCACTGTATTGTCGGCGGCGAAGCCAGAATCTGTAATCATTCCCGCCTGTCGTTATGGTGGGGAGCTTTAACAGATAGAACGATTAGCAATATTTGCCGTTTATTAAAATTAGATCAAGCGCAGGCATTCAATCCCCACCGCCGTGCTTGGCAGTCTGTCGCTATAATTATCACCGTGGCTTTTATAGCCATAGCGCTGGTTTTTTCCGGCAGGCTAATTATTAGAACCAAGCCGCTTGAGTATATACACGGCACTATTGTGTATCAAGCGAGCCAGTTCCTGCAGAAGCCCGGACGTTATGGCTTTGATCGCATTTCATTTTTAGTACGGCCGAAGCAGGCTACTGGCGAAACGGCTTTCACGCCGGAGTTTATCGCGGAAGCGGGCAGATTTCAGCGTATTTTGCAGGAACAGCCTAATTTTCGCGAGGTGAATTCTGTGCTGGATACGATAAGCGTAATTACGCGCGAGTCATATAAACATCCATTGCGGAACGCGCAGGAAGCGCACGACGCGTTGCAGCTTATTGAGTGGGATTTGAACCCGCTCGTCAAAGAGCAACTGTGGTACGACGGCGGACTAGTTATGTTCGCCTCAACTAACACCATGGATGACAGCAATTCAATGGGCCGATCCTGCGACGCGATCGTCCAGCTGGGAAATCAGTTTCCCAACTTGGAAATCCTGCCGTTCGGGAAGGTCCCAGCGTATCCGCGTGCCGACAAGTATATCCGCGAGGGTAAACCGATTAACCTGCTCACTTCCCAGTGGCTGGTTATGCTGGTTTACTTTTTGTGGATTGTTTGGCGTAATCGCGGAGTTACCAAAGAACTGCGTTTAAGCTCCTGGCGCATTGGGCTCGTAATGAGCGTTCCGTTTGTATTTGCAAGCGGCATTATAACAATGGTAATGGTTTTTGGCCGCGTGCCGCTGGATCAGGCAACCGCCTGCATAACGGCGCTCGCTATAAACGCCGCCGCTGATTTTGGCCTCTATCCAATGGCCGAGTTTAGCAGCTTTAGGCGGCAGGGATTTAGCGTCCAGACCGCTTTGCGCAAGGCAATAGAAGAAAGGGGAGCGGTTGTCTTAACCGATATCCTGCTCAACTGCCTTTGTTTCGCGCCGTTGATACTATCGTTTTTCATCCCGGTCCAGCGTTTGGGCTGGATAATGATAGCGATGCTCGTCGCCTGCGGTTTTGGATCTCTGTTGTTAATGCCAGCGCTCCTGCCATGGTGCGTAAGGACACCTCACCCTAACCCTCTCCTTTGCAAGGAAAGGTATTCATGAAGGAGATAAATCATGAAACAACTCGCTTTAATTATCACTTTATTTGCAATCGGGATTCCTTGCCAAGCGGAAGAGTTATCCGGCAAGGAAATCATCACGAAGGTCTTTGAGCTCTATCGGCAAACGCCGAGTGAGCGCGAAGAGACAGAGGTAACGATCACTCCCGACGGCGGCAAGCCGACGGGAAAGAATTACACCCGTTGGATCATGTTTGATTCGGCGGGCGAGGACAAGGTCACCGTCAAGTTTAGCGAGCCGGTCATGGATAATGGTCTGGGGCTTCTGATCTGGCGGCATACCGATGGTTCAGATGAGCAATGGCTGAAAATGCCATCGTTCAACCGAACCCGTAAAATCGCCGTTTCCGACCAAAGCAAATATTTCGGCGGGACGGACATCACTTTTGAAGATGCCCGCCAGCTGGTCGGAGAACGGACGCCGGACTTTGAGTATAAAATTCTGCGGTCCGACAAGCAAGGATGGGAAATTGAAGCTTTGCCAAAATCCGGCGTAAAATCTGGCTATGGCAAGCGGATATTTTTTGTCCGGCCTGATTGCGCTTGCACCGCGATTGAGTACTACGATTCTCGCGGTGAACTGTTGAAGAAACAGGAAAACCGCAAGATTCTGGTGCAGGATAACGGAATGTGGCGCGCTGATCAAGTCATAATCACAAACCGTCTGCTCAAACGGACGACGGAACTGACAGTGACGGCGCGGGAATTCGGGAATGTGGGCGCGAGTGCGTTCACACAGGAGTTTCTCCTGAGAAAGGGCTGAGCCATGAAGAAAGTATTAGCGGTATTATTGGGAGTGATTACACCGCTGGCTTTCGGCGATGAGCCAAAATTTAGCGGGGAACTGCGAACCTTCGGTGCGGCCTATTTTGAAGACAGGGGTAGCGCCGAGGACCTTTTCGGCGAAGTCCGCTTTTTGCCAGTAGTTGCCTGGCAGACGGATTATGAATGGTTTTTGTATGTTCAGGGCGACTTCCGCCTAGATAGCGAGGGCTACGCGTCCGGAGTTTTTGACGGAGTTGAAGACAACGGCCGCTGGATTGGGAATCTGCGCCAAGCTTACGCGGAATACACGGAGGATTTGTTTAAACTCCGCGTCGGCAAGCAGATTTTTGACTGGTCGGTGTGCGATACGATTTCACCGAATGACAATATCAATCCAAGGGACTGGGTTGATGTTGTAGAGTGGGAGCGTGTTGGCGTGCCGTCAATCAATTTGCGGTACGGCGACTCGACTTTTTGGGAATTGGTTTACATTCCCTGGAGTACGCCGTCCAAACTTCCGACCGGACGCTGGGAATACGACCTACCTTCAGGACTAGTTTCTGATGGTGCTGATAGTCCGGATAACGATTACGATCAATTCGCTGTTCGTGCAGGGACAAATATCTCCGGATGGGATTTGGGAGCGAGCTATTATCATGGTTTTTCCTACAATCCCGCGGTTCGTATGAACCTAAACTTAATTGTTCCAACTTACATCCGCGAAGACGTTTTTGCTATATCGGCAACGGGTGAAATCGGTGCTGGACTTATGCTTCGCAGCGAGGTTGGCTACTTTCGGCAGTACGGAGACGACGACTTTGTGCAATTTGTTATCGGAGCCGATCGGTTTTGGAACGACGTTTTCCGTCCAACTGATGAGTTTTACCTCCTCGTTCAGTACGTGGACGAGATTGAGGTAGATGATATCAGTCCCGCAAGTTTCCGCCGATACGATTTCCGTCGCTCGTTTAGTCGCTCCATCATGGCGCGCGCGCAGTATACTTTTGACGATACGCGCCAATGGTCGGTTAAGCTGGAAGGCAGCTATAACCTTGAAAAAGGGGATAGCTACGTTCAGCCGTCGATAAGCTGGCGGAAGAACAACTTTGAGCTGGAAGCCGGCGTTGGCTTCGCCTCCGGCCCCAAAGATGAATTTTGGGGCGGCTGGCGCGAAAACGACCGCGCTTTCTTAAAGTGCACCTATCATTTTTAGGGTAGAGCACCGTACAATTGCTTTCAAAGGGTTGGCATCTGCCGACCCTTTTTTCTTGACTTTCCCGGCAAAATAGTATAGGATGAAAAATTATAAAAATATCTATTATGAATCCAATTTTATCCTATTTTCTGCAAAACATATTTGTTTTTGCTTTAGTTCTGATTTTAGCTTCCTGGTATACAATATATACTTTAAGCAATTTAACCGCCGGCAATAAGCCGAGTTCCGCGGCTTCCCAATCCGATATAATTGGCTTTAAAGACGAAAATCCAGTCCCCTGGATATTTTCTTTAATGGCAGTCGGTATTTTAGTGTTTATTTGGGTAGCGCTCGTTTTTTTAATGCCTGATGTGTTATTCTCCGGCATTTATAACTTATTGCATTGGATTTTTTCCCAAATTTAGGTTTGAATTATGTCCTCTTGACAGATTTTTAAAATTTGCTACAATATAAGCATAATATTGATTTTTATTTTTTTTATATAATTTTAGTATATTTTTTGCTCTTTGATGTTTAAGAGCAAAGAGGGGCGGCCTGTAGCGAACAGGGTCGCGCGGAGACAGTCCGTCATAAAGGCCGGCTTAAGCTGGCAAGTTCGCTGAAACAATTCTCACAAACCGATCTTTTTTAAGGGGTCGGTTTTTTCTTTATATTGACAAAATTGTAATTTTTGTATATATTTATACGAACATTTTGATCATTTTAAAAAACACTAAAAACCGCTCAGACGAAGGAGGTGACAGCTAATGTCTCGCCGACACTCAAATCCCGAAAAAAACAAAAGAGAGGTATCTTCTCTCACTGGCGTTTTGATAAAAAACGTGCCTGACGCATTGGTACAGGTGGACATTTACGTACCAGAAGTATTCAAGAAAATTACGAACAGAGAGGATTTAATAAAGTTTTGTGTTGATTTTGAAGTATGGAATAAAAATGTTCCCTGGCTCGTATATGCAAACTCCCAGCCGCATAAGGATTTAATGCGAAGACTAACTTTTCTTATGCGGGATAAAACAGGAGAGAGTTGTGTAGATTTAGGGTGCGGCTATGGAGAATTTTTAACCCATGCATTACAGTTAGGCGATTGCAGGATACGAAAATATTTTGCTGTTGACTTAGACTGGAATACGTTAGCTGCCATTCCAAAAAATTTGAAGCACACAGTTTTTTGCGACAGTGATAGTAAAAAAATTTTTCTTATCCGCGCAACTTTTATGTTCCGGACGCCCATTAAGGATGGTAGCGTAGATTCGGTTATTTCCAGCCTCGGCGCATTAATGTACGCTTGGGCATGGTTTGACCAGAACGGAAACCAGGTCGCTTTCGGCCGTGATGCTTTTGTTCAAGGGCTGAAAGAAATACATAGGATTGTAAAACCCGGCGGCTATTTAGGAATTTCGGCTCCACTGCCGAATCCTAATTGGGCGACGATAAAGAGACAGGCTTTGAAGTATTTAATATTCCACGAATTTTCTTTTCGCAAGCCTGTTTCGTCGCTTAAAAGGATTATAACGAGCGCGCGCCATGGACATAGAGCCGTCCGCTATTCCAAGTTTATGAATAATTTGGAACAAGAAGGCAAAGCGCACTTTTTAACTCTGGCTGAATGGGATGAGTATCTAAGCCAGACTGGATTTGAAATTATTGCTTATGATGATGATTGCTATGCCAAACAGGGCATCATCGTCATAGCGCAAAAAATATAAATTAGGCTCCTATTGCTTACCGTGACTCGGTAAACGATAGGAGCTGTTTTTTATTTAAAAACGTTGTTTTTTTGTTATACCTCTGTTCAAAAAATCGCCGTTACTTTATTTAATTCTTTAAATACTATTCCTTGGGAAAGGGGTAACCTTGACTATGCAATCGTACAAGTTTTGACCCAAGTTAATCTTACAAGTATTGACAGATATTAAAATTAGGTATAAAATTGTAAGTGTAATTACATTTTTATATAAAAATATGCAAACATTATTAAGAATTATCCAAAAAAAGGTAGAAAGCCAATTATTTAAAGGTAAAATCATTATTATTTATGGCGCGAGACAAGTAGGGAAAACAACCCTTGTTAATCAAATAATTGCTAAAAATAAAGAAAAAAGTCATTATTTAAACTGCGAACTTTTGTCTGTTCAACAGGGCTTGGAAATACCGGAAGCTGAGCGGCTAAAGAAATTTTTAGGAGACTACCGGCTTATTGTTTTAGATGAAGCGCAGAAGATTGCCAATATCGGTACTATTTTAAAAATAATCCACGATACATATCCAGACATTCAAATTATTGCCACCGGTTCATCCAGCTTTGATTTGGCCAACAAAACAAGCGAGCCGCTAACCGGCCGGGCGGTTAGGTTTATCCTCTATCCTTTTTCTCTAGAAGAGATACGGCAGGAAAGCAATGCATTCAGTATTGAGGCAAAACTGGACGGCCTTTTGCGCTTCGGATCATACCCGGAGGTGTTTTTTTCCTCCGAAGAGGCGGCGCGCGAGCAGCTTAATGAAATAGCCTCCAACTATCTGTATAAAGATATTTTAGCTTGGGAGGGCATTAAAAAATCAAGCGTTATTGTTGACTTATTGCGGCTGCTCGCTTTGCAATTAGGCAATGAAGTTTCCTATCGGGAGCTGGCGCAAAATTTGGGCATTAGCCGCCAAACAGTACAAAAATATCTTAATGTATTAGAGCAATCGTTCGTTATTTTTACTCTACGGGCGTTTAGCCGCAATTTACGTAAAGAGATAGCCAAATCAGTCAAAATTTATTTTTATGACCTAGGCATCAGAAACAGCATTATCCAAAATTTTAATCCGCTTAATTTGCGCAATGACGCGGGAGCGCTTTGGGAAAATTTTATGATCAGCGAACGCCTGAAATATACCGCCTATCACAATAATTACGCCAACCGATACTTTTGGCGCACGTATGACCAAAAAGAAATTGATTTAATTGAGGAAAGCGGCGGCCGCTTGTGCGGCTATGAATTTAAATGGGGTAATGCCAAAGCGCCGGCGCCGCGGGAGTTTTTAAAGACGTACCCGGACAGCGGCTGGAAAGTCATTAACCAAGGTAACTATCAGGATTTTTTATTGCCGTGATTGTGAGGAGGATAAATTCTATACTCCAATAAGTGCTGCTTGCTTCCATTCATATTTTCCTCATCATATTCCCTAAAAATTTTTCCTCCTAAAAATTCCGGAATTCTTCTGCTGGCATAATTTATATCAACCACAGGATAAATGATATATTCGTAATCAAGATTTTTGTCAGCCCATTTTTTCAGAGCGGTTATCGCTTCTTTCCCGTAGCCGTTTCCATGGGCGGACTTTTTTATCCAAATTCCTAATTCCGGAGTTTTGGTATTGATATGATGCAGGCCTGCGTTTCCCAGATATTCTTTGGTTGTTTTGTTTAAAACAACAACTTGGAAATTACTGCCCTCCGCGTTTTCTTTCATTGATTTTTCAATAAATTCTATAGTTTCTTCAATTTTTTTTGGTGATCTCGAAAACATGTAAGCGGTAATTTCGGGGGTAAATTCTTTAAAGATTTCTTCTTTATAGTCCAATGTTATCGGCTGCAATAACAGGCGTTTGCTTTTAATAAGTATGTTTGTTGTTTTCATAATTTTATTATTTATTTAAAATTATATCATGAAATTTTAGTTAAAGAAAACGAACGCACCAAAATTCGTAAAGATTTATTTTTTTGTAGTGAAAATTGATTTTTCCAATAAACTGTTATAATATTTTAATCTTTAGATCTTTAAAAAATTACCATCAATTTCTTGTATTGGAAACGCAGAACCCGCGCGTTATGGCAAGTATTAAACATTGTAAATTATTTAAGAATGTATGGCCCAACGAAACCGATGCGATCCCGATGCTCATTTAAAATATGATTCATGAATTAAAGCCGAATGAACTAATGGATGGTTTAATAGAACGCAGCAGTGCCAAAGAGCCGATGTTTTCCGAGTTTCCTTTAGCAAAGGATGTGTGGATTAATAATTTTTTTAAAAATCACCTCGGTCCTTGTAAGGTATTCATTGTTGCTGAAATATAAAATGTGCTTGACTTATACATAAATACAAAAACCCTTATTTTTTTAGGGTTTTTATTGTTTTAAGCACACACATTTGGCGGTTTTTAGTAAGTAAGTAAAGCCTCATTCGGAGTTAACCCATTTAAGGCGCAATGTTCCAAATTATTATAAGCATAATTCCATTTTTTAATCTCCCG
>Ga0172368_10008285_pt1 | contig 10638 bp, 6 predicted proteins | sample Lak11m_FD_114540 | JGI IMG/M metagenome (GOLD analysis project Ga0172368, IMG submission 114540) | Freshwater microbial communities from Kabuno Bay, South-Kivu, Congo - kab_022012_11m | ecosystem: Environmental > Aquatic > Freshwater > Lake | place: Democratic Republic of the Congo: South-Kivu...
ACTGGTTTGTCCAGCTCGATTACAGTCCCTACCCTTCCTACTCATTCTCCGGCCCCGACCTTTCGGCGAATCCTGCCTTTGGCATTTATCTGGAAGATCACTACTTCAACCGCACCGATGCCAGTGTCGTTTTCCGCCTGGAAGAGCGCTGGAACGGCCGCAACCGCTACGTCTACCACGGCAATGACGGCACAACCATGCCCTGGAACGACACAGCCCAGTTGAATTATCTCAACGCTGAAGTGCGTGAAGCCGTCATCCAGACCATCCTCGCGGTGGCGCGCCGCTTCCCGATCATCCGTTTCGATGCGGCCATGACCCTGGCCAAGCGCCATTACCAACGCCTGTGGTATCCCGAGCCTGGGACGGGCGGCGCCATTCCCTCGCGCGCTGAACAGGGTTTAACCAAAGAAGAGTTCAATCGCGCCTTTCCAGTCGAGTTCTGGCGCGAAGTGGTCGACCGCATGGCAGTCGAATCTCCGGATACATTGCTGCTTGCCGAAGCATTCTGGATGATGGAAGGCTATTTCGTACGCACGCTGGGCATGCACCGTGTCTACAACAGCGCTTTCATGAATATGCTGCACAACGAGGAGAATGCGAAATATCGCACACTGATCAAAAACACAATCGAATTTGAGCCAGAAATCCTCAAGCGCTATGTCAATTTCATGAACAACCCCGATGAGCGCACTGCCGTTGACCAGTTCGGCAAAGGCGACAAGTATTTCGGCATCTGTGTTTTGATGGCCACTTTGCCCGGCCTGCCTATGTTCGGCCACGGCCAGGTGGAAGGCTTCGCCGAAAAGTACGGCATGGAATTTCGCAAGGCACTCTGGGAAGAACAGGTTGACGGCTATCTGGTCGAACGCCACGCTCGTGAAGTATTCCCGCTCTTGCACCAGCGCGCCCTTTTTGCCGGTGTAGACAACTTCCTGCTTTACGATTTCACCACAGCCACTGGGGTTGTGGATGAAAATGTCATCGCCTACAGCAACCAATATGAGGGCAGTCGCGCACTGGTGGTCTATAACAACCGCTACGGCGGAACTGAAGGCTGCATAAACATTTCCGTGCCTGGCCTGATTCGCAGCGGTTCGTCCGACAAGATGCTTTCGCAGCGTTCATTGGCCGAAAGCCTGGGACTGCACCCCGATAAAGACCTGTACACCATCGCCCGCGATCAAGCCAGCGGGCTGGAATTCATCTTCTCGTCATTCGAGATCGCGACCCGCGGCCTTCAGCTCACTTTGAATGGCTACCAGTACCACGTCTTCCTCGATTTCCGCGAAGTGCGCGATGATGAATGGAGGTCTTACTACCATCTCTGTACTTACCTGAATGGGCGCGGCGTGCCAAACGTAATTGAAGCGCTGCGCGAATTGGCCCTCCAACCGGTTCTGGGGCCATTCCGGGAAATTGCCAATCCGGGCTACATCAGCTATCTGGTTGGACAGCGCATCGAGACCACCTCGGCTGCAATTCCGCCCGCACTGCTTGAAGAAGCCGCTGCGAAATTAGAGCACCTTCTGAACGGAATCGAGCATTTAAGTGGATTTTCCAACCAGCGTGATGTAATCCAGGCTCGCTTGCAGAGTGGGGTTGCGGCTGCCCTGACCCTGCCCATCATGGCCGAGCGTTATCCGCTGCCATCATCGAAAACGTACAACACTTTCTTTGCCGAAATGAGCGCTGCTCTGCAAAATGGCAGCCTGCCGCGCTGGACGCCGCTGGTCGCCTGGATCTTCATCCGCGACCTGGGGCGGCTGTCCAACACGAAAGCACCCGAGGGCGTGACGCGCTCCTGGATCGATGAGTGGCAGCTAGGCAAATGTATCGAAGATGCTGCACGCGGTTTGGGACTTGATCCTGCCGCAGCGGGCCGTGCGGTCACGATTCTCCGTCTTCTGACCGATCTGCAGGGCTGGTACAAGAAAATGGGCAGACAAACCGTCAGGCAGTATTTCACAACACTGCTCGATGACGAGGAAATCCGTCGCTTCCTACAAGTGAACCGCTATAAAGATATTTTATGGTTTAACCAGGAAGCCTTTGATGAATTTGTCTTCTGGCTCAATCTTCTGGCTGTTTTTGACGCCCTTTCCGATGAGAACGCCAGCGCTTCACTGTTGGCCGAGAATGTGCTCATCTGCGGAGGAATCACAGCCCGCTTAAAGAAAGCCTGCCTGGCATCCGATTACCAGGTCGTCAAACTCCTCGCGGGGCTGTAGCTCCCGCAATGCTGTCCAATCAAAAACCGGCGTCATGCCGGTTTTTGATTGGAAGATAACTTTGTCCCTTATTCCCAGGCGCGCCTGGCGCGCTGCAGATGCCGCATAAACACATTGTCCGCGCGCATCCCGGAGCGCCAGGAAACAACTTTCTCCAGATGCTCGCCTGCCAGCTCGGTCAAGTCAACCCCGGTCGCCATACGCGTCAACCAGACCGCCTGGGCCGCATAGGCGGTGTTATTCTTGGGTTCAATCCGGTCGTAATCGTCAAAGAACCAGCCGCACGAGGTGAACATGCGCTGCCGCTCATACTGCGCGCGCAGCAGCCATTCCAATGCGCGCATCGAACGCGTATCCGGTTTCCAACCGCTTAACTCGTAAATTAAATCTTCCAGTGTGGTCACCCCGTGCAGCACATGAATATAGCGGTGGCGCAGCTCCCAGGGGTCGTCCAGTCTGCCACCCAACACGCGCAAATATTCAGCATCGATCGCTTCCGCCAGTTTTTCCAGAGCCAGCCTGAACACCATTTTCCAATCGCTGTGCGGGGTACAGTTGCACACCCCACTCCAGCGCAGCACCCCGTGATGACAGCTCCAAGAGGTCGACTGGCGAATTTTCATCACCGCTTGCGGAGGGTTCTGCTTCAACCACAGCGCCGGGTACGTCAGGCTGACTGTGTGGTTGCGCAGCGCACCGTCCAAGAGATACGCCAGGAATTTATCGCGAAACGGCTGGTGGTGTCCGTACAATTCGCCATCCGAAGCAATCATAACCAGCTGCGATTCCAGATCACTGCCATTGCGCGAGATATCCATATTGAATAGCGGCAGGATATGCTCAGCTAAAAACCGGTCTGCGTTTACTGTCGAGGCAGGATCGAAACTGACCCGCGTGCTCAACTCCTGGTTGTAGAAGAACACATTAAAGTCACGCCCGCCGGGCAACTCGACCCGGTAAGCCTGGTTTGTGTTCAGATGATTCGTATCCGCCTGCCACGGCGCCAGAATCGTAAACTGGATCCCACAGTCCGCCAGCACAGACAGGGTCGCGTCATCAACCCCAGCTTCAGGCAGCCACATTCCGCTCGGTTTGTATCCAAAACGCAATTGAAAGTCAGCGATGCCCCAGCGCACCTGGGTGATCTTGTCATGTGCTGAAGCTAACGGCAGAATGGTGTGGTTATACGCCTGCGCCATGGCATTTCCAACGCCGTTTTTCTCGATATTCTTTTGGTTTTGTTGGATGATGCTGGTTTGAGTTTCAGGATCGTAATCAAACATCCATTCCATTAAAGTTGGACCGATGTTGAAACTGATCCGTTCAAAATTCTGAAGGAGTGCATTAGGATAATAGCATTGCGAATGAATCCGTTCATTCCAATTCCGGTAAGGGGCGGCACCTGCTTCAACTGGAATTTCCCCGGTCAGCGGGTCTTCGCGTGGAGGCTGGTAGAAATGTCCGTGAACACAAAATCCCAAATTTGGCATAATCGTTGATTGCAAAGCGGAATAGTCCAATTATAGCCATCTTGAGAAAGTTAAGTGAAATCTGCCTTATTGGATTTAAGTCTCGCGATGGACAGATAATCCAGATTCTTACCCATGCGCTCGGGCATCAACCCGAACAGGCGCGGCAGGGTATCCAGCTCGCAAGTGCGGTCCGCCGCCAAATAGTCTTGCCAGAAGGTTGACACGGGGAAATCGGACGCGTTATGCTCTGCCCATACCCCCAAAAGGCGCAGATAAGCTGGCGAGAAATTAACGATGTTCACCCGCGTCTGTGCCGCTCCGGAGACCAGTTCGACCACCTGCCTGAAGGTCAGGTACTCCGGTCCGCCGATATGAAGTGTTTCACCTGCCATCGAGCTGTTCTCCATTGTCAACATTAAGCTGGTGACCAGGTCATGAATATGGATTGGCTGGATATGGCTGCCGCCATCGCCAGGCATCAAAAAAAACAGGCGCGACCTTCGGAACAGGCGCGCCAGCCCCGTCGTCAGGTGGTCTCCCGGCCCATAAGCCCAAGCAGAGCGCACAATCGTGAAAGGAACCCCACTCTGTGAGATAAAACGTTCAGCGATCCCTTTGGCTTTGAAAACTGGATAAGCTGAAGCCCGGTCTGTGCCCAGGTGTGACAAGTAAATCAGCCGCTCGACTCCCGCTTCCGCCGCAATCTGTGCCACTGTTCGGCTGCCTTCAATGTCCACCCCCTGAAGGTCGGCCTGCGCGCCGCGGTGTTCCGAACCTGCCAGGTGAAAAACGACCTCAACACCGCGCATCGCGGCACGCAGACCGCGTTCATCCTTGAGCGAGCAAACAACCGCTTCCACCGGCACACCAACGGGAAGTCGCGGAGACTGTTTCGAGGGCCGTAAAAGGGTGCGGACCTGGTATCCCATCCCGGTCAGCAGTAGGATGAGCGACTGTCCAATAAAACCGGTCCCGCCCGTTACAAGGATCATGCCAACAAATTATAGCAGAGCTGCGCATAAATCCCCGGCTGGCACGAGTCTTGCTACTCTCTCCTTGAGACCTTCCTGGATGGAGCGGGATATGCCTGTAGAGTTAAATTCTTCCAATCGACACCGCACGCTTCACGGTACGTCTGCCAGTGGGCAGGCTGAACCCGCAGGGCGCTATGGAATCCACTATTTCCAAGATTCTCTCCATTATCGCGAAGCAGACCTGCAAATCTGGCTTCCTGAAATGGCCTCGCTGGGTATATCGTGGTTAATTCTGGAGGCCGAAACTGGGCGGGCGATTCCTGAAACCTTTATCAGTACTTTGCTGGCCAATGCCATCCAGCCGGTTTTGCGATTTAACCTGCCGCTTGACCAGCCCATCCAGGCCTCTGAATTAAGCACACTGCTTGAAGTATATGCGAAATGGGGCATCCGCCACATTTCTTTCTTCGATAAACCCAATGCCAGATCCGCCTGGTCGCCGGCTGCCTGGGCCCAGCAAGACCTCGTAGAACGCTTTCTCGATCGTTTCATTCCGTTGGCTGACCTCACCTCCTCGCTGGGTGTCATGCCAATCTTTCCCGCGCTTGAACCTGGCGGGAGTTATTGGGACACTGCCTTCCTGCGCACCGCCCTGCAAAGCATGCTGCGCCGCAAGCAAGAGCGCCTTGCCCATACAATGGGTCTGTCTGCCTATGCCTGGACATTTGGCAGAAGTATTGACTGGGGCGCGGGCGGTCCGGAGCGCTGGCCGCGCACCCGCCCTTATCTCACCCCCGAAAGCAGTCAGGATCAGCGCGGGTTCCGCATCTTTGATTGGTACCAGTCTGTGGCTCAATCAATTTTACGCGAACCACGCCCCATCTTCCTGTTCCAGGCTGGCCTGAGTGGAGCGCCAGCGCCTCGCCAGGCTTCGGGCGATCCACAGGATTATCTCAAAATCGCGCGCCTTCTGGCCAACGAAAAGGTCAAGTACGGTGATGGTGAAAGGGACGCACTGGAACCCATCAGCCCCTCTGTAATTTGCTCAGCCTCCTGGCTGCTTAGCGCTCCCGCTGGGAGCCTGCACGAGGCCGATGCATGGTACAACGCGGCAGGCCAAGCCACCCCCCAGGTAGAAGCAGTGCGCAATTGGCGCGCCAGGGCCAAGGTTGCCCAGCTGGGGGTTAACCGCATCCGCCACTATCTGCTGCTGCCTGCTTATGAATGGGGAATTGACGAAGTCCACCTCGAAGCCATCCGCCCCTTCCTGCGCAAGTACAAACCAGCCGTTGGTTTTTCGATCGAGGAGGCTGTGCTGGCTGATTCGGTTACAGTCATCGGCGACGAACTGGCCTTCCCGGATGAAGCCCTCAACCGCCTGCGCCAGGCGGGCTGCCGCGTAGAGCGTATTCAGGGCGATGGCACAACTATTGCATCTTTACTGGCAGAGAGGTGAACCGATGAATATCCATGAATACGCTCATTCTTATCAGCCTACCCCGTTGAACGGGTATCAGCCTGTTCTGAAAATTATCGGTCTGGGCGGCGGCGGTTCCAATGCGGTCAACCGCATGATCGAACTTGACCTGAAAGGGGCTGAATTCATCGCAGCCAACACGGATATGCAGGCACTCACCCAAAGCCTGGCCTCCAAAAAGATTTGCCTGGGACCCAAAAGCACACGCGGCCTCGGTGCGGGTGGTAACCCCTCCACCGGTGAAAGCGCCGCAGAAGAAAGCTATAAAGAACTTTGCGACGCGCTGCGCGGAGCTGACATGGTCTTTCTGACTGCTGGCATGGGCGGCGGAACCGGGACCGGCTCCATCCCGGTCGCGGCACGCGCCGCCAAGGCCATCGGCGCCGTCAGCGTGGCGGTCGTCACCATGCCATTCTCGTTTGAAGTCGGCCGCAGGCAGCGCAATGCGCGCGAAGGCCTGGCAAAGCTACAACCGCACGCCGATACCCTTATCACCGTGCCCAACGACCAGTTGCTAAAATTCGCCGATCCGCGTCTCACGCTGGACATGTCGTTCCGCATGGCTGACGATGTTTTGCGCCAGGGCGTGCAGGGCATCTCGGAGTTGATCACCCAGGCGGGCCTGATTAACGTCGACTTCGCCCATATCAAAGGCGTGATGCAGTCAGGCGGTGGTTCGCTCCTCTCCATCGGAATCGGCGAAGGCGAAAACCGCGCATTGCGCGCCGTCGACCACGCCCTGCACCACCCTCTGCTCGAATCGATCAATGTCCAGGATGCCACCGCGATCATCGCCAATTTTACCGCCGGAGCCGACCTTCCATTCATTGAGACCATGGCAGCCATGCAGTACCTGCACGAGCAGACCAATAACCAGGCTGACATCATTCCCGGCTTCATCACCGATGAGCGCATGCAAGACCGCGTACAGGTCATCCTGGTCATCACCGGCCTGGGCGGTTCTCCAGTCGACGCACACCGTCCGGAAATTCCTGCCGGCCACAAAGCTCCTGCGCCACAATTCGGCCTCCGGCCTGCCACTCCTCCCTCTCCCCAGGCCCAACCCCAGCCTCCAGCTGTTCAGGATATCGATATGCCAGCCTTTTTACGCCGCCGCGGCAGCCAATCCTCAGGAGCATCTGAATGGACCTCAAGGTAATTGAAAACATTTGCAAACAAGTCTATAAGAAATTCCCCGAGGTAGCGGGAGTCAAACCCGTTCTAAGCGAACGGCCTGAAAACCAGATTTTACTGGTCTTTAAAGGCACCGCGCTAACCGCTGATGGACGCACAATTGCTCGCACGGTGCGCGTGGTCACCGACAATGCAGGTAAAGTCGTTAAAATGACCACCTCGCGATAAGGGATTGCGCATGAATACCAGCCTATCCCACCACGCGCAACTCTATGCCATGAATCTGGTCATCATCCTGCTTGCTCGTACGCGCCAAAGCAGCCACCTCACCAGCCTGTTTCGCCAGCTTTACCAGGCAAAACAACGTGAGGTTGTATTTTTATGGACCGCGATTTGGCTGGCGCTCGCTCTATCAGGTTATTTAATTGGATATCTAGCCAGGTATATCCTGCCCCACTAGCTATGCGAAAACTACTCCTGATCTCGCTCTCTGTTTTGATCTTTGGCCTGTTTGCAGTCCTGGGATTTTTGTCCGCATCTAGAGAGCTGGTCACAACCCCGTTGGAGGTCAGCGCCAACCAATTTGCTATAACCGCTCAACAGAAGCAATTGCTGATCGTTCAGGTAGACAAACTTGATTCCTCCCCGCCGCGCCTGCTTTCCGTCTGGATTGCCGGTAAATTTGTATCCACCAACCAGACCATCCTGACTTTCACCCAGGTATTTCCTCCCGCAAGGGAGAATTCTGCTTTTCAAAGCCTGGATGCAGCTTTTGGCCTGGACGACCGCCGTTCCCCCGTCCCGGCCTTTTTGAATCGACTGAAAAGCCGCGGCTTTGATTGGCAGGGTTACCTCGTGCTAGACCAGACGGCCAGCAAGCGGCTGCCGATTGGCTGCGCGCCCAGGGCATGCCGCTCTTCGCTCCACAGCCCTCCAGCAGCGCGGTTGTTGATGCTGTTTGTGCTTACTTCCAAGGCGCACAAACTACCAACCAGACCGCGTTGCCGCCTGTCGACTGGACTGAGCTGAGCCTGCATCTGCTCAGCGACATCCCAACCGAAGACCTTCAGAGCGCCCTACGTGAGCTTCTCCTACCTGCCCGCCAGGCTCCGCGCTGCGAAATTATCACGGAATAAAGAAGTTTGGTATAATTTCTTGGCCGGGCGCATAGCTCAGTTGGTTAGAGCGCATCGTTTACACCGATGATGTCGGGGGTTCGAGTCCCTCTGCGCCCACAGATTTGAACACACAAATTCTGCACTTTCGAACCGCATCGCGCGTGCTAGCGCCTATGGGGTGCTATAATTTTTTAAGTCGGGTGAAAGCCATCCGAAAAAAATCATCTGCTATGGGTTCGAGGGCTTATGAAACACACCCCAAGGGTATTGGCGTTTGTGATCGTCCTATCTCTGTTGCTTCACCCCCTCCTCATTCAGTCTTCTCTCGCTGCGCCTAATCTGGATTCGTGGGCGGCTAAAACTGACATGCCGCTGGCTCGCAATGCGATGGGCGTTGCAACCGCCAGCAATGGTCTGATCTATGTGATTGGCGGCTATAACAACGCTTTTCTCAACCGGGTAGACGCATACGACCCTGCCGGAAATTCGTGGAGCCTCAAAACCGCCATGCCAACCGCGCGCTCAAACCTGGGCGTAGCCGCCGTAAACGACAATATCTACGCGATTGGCGGCATGACCGCCATGGGGGTATCGACCGCGGTCGTCGAGGAATATGATCCCACTGGCGACACATGGACAACCCGCGCCAGTATGCCTACCGCCCGCCACAGTTTTGGGGTGGCCGTTAGCGACAAAAAGATCTACGTCATCGGCGGCTCGAACGGTGCCGACCTGGCTGTGGTTGAGATGTATGATCCGGCCACAGATTCGTGGACAGCCAGGGCCAGCCTGCCATCGGCGCGCGTTTTCCTGGCCGCCGCCTCAGGCGCCGACGGCACTGTCTACGCCATCGGCGGGCTGAAAGGCGGGCTGATTCTCGCCAGTCTCGAGGCCTACAGTCCAAGCAGCAATGCCTGGACCGCCAAAGCCAGCATGCCAGCTCCGCGCCATGGGTTAAGCGCCGACCTGACCAGCAACGGCCGAATCTACGCCATCGGCGGCTACAACACAGCCGACCTGGCCACGGTCGAGGAATATGACCCTGCCACAAATACCTGGGTTGCCCGCACTAGCATGCCGGCGCCGCGCCGCCACCTCAAAACAGCTGTCGCCAATGGTCTGATATATGCCTTTGGCGGCACGACCGACAGCCTGCCCGCCCTGGATACCGTTGAAGCTTACACCCCGCCCACCAGTTCTGCCCCAACCTATAGCATCACCGGCACTGTAACTACCAATGGCACCACCGGGTTGGCGGGCGTGACCGTCTCCACCGGCGCCGTCTCAGCCCAAACAGATGCCAATGGCGTGTACACACTGAGCGGTCTGCCGTCCGGCAGCTACACCCTCACCCCCAGCCTGGCTGGCTACGCCTTTTCCCCGACCGCGCGTGTTATAACCCTCACAGCCGATATGACCGGCCAGGATTTCCAGGCTGTGCAGGCTTTCACCATCACAGGCACTGTTAAGCTGTCCAGCGGCGCGAATCTAGTGGGGGTGCTGGTTTCCGCCGGAATCGGTTACTCCGCGACGACCAACGCCTCAGGGGTCTATTCGATCGCCAATGTGCCTGCTGGAGCTTTTACACTCACCCCTTCGAAGAGCGGATATTCCTTTATTCCACCCAGTTTTTCCGGCATCCTGACTGCGAATTTAACCCAGAATTTCACAGCCTATACCAACCAGGACCTTACCGTCACCGTTGATTCCGGCATCACCAGTATGAATGTATCCTGGAGCAGTTCGACCTATCCCGGCGTTAACGGCTACCGGGTTCGCCGGGCCACTCCCACCGCCCAATCACCTTTTACAGAGGTAATGCCCACTGCGGCCGTAACCACTTACACAGATTCAACCGGCCTGGTCAAAGGCCAAAACTACTGCTACATCGTTGATGCGCTGGTGGGTGCGAGTGTGGTGACCTCCTCCGCCACGGTCTGCGCTATTTTGGGCCAGGTTAACCTGTGGGTTCCTGAGATCTATGCGATCAGCGGCGACCAGAACCTGATCGTGCCGATCAATATCCGCAATGCATCCGGCTTTTCCGTCGCCAGCGCCGACATTTGGCTTGATTACGACCCGTCCGTGATCTCCTGTAAAAGCCTGACCAACACGGCCATGAGCGCCGGTTTCGAGTGGCAGCTCAACTGCGCCACCCCTGGCCGGGTCAAAATTTCGACAATCGCCAGCCCGCCCAAAGCGATCGTCGGCGATGGCTCGCTCTTCTGGCTG
>Ga0172368_10008287_pt1 | contig 10637 bp, 8 predicted proteins | sample Lak11m_FD_114540 | JGI IMG/M metagenome (GOLD analysis project Ga0172368, IMG submission 114540) | Freshwater microbial communities from Kabuno Bay, South-Kivu, Congo - kab_022012_11m | ecosystem: Environmental > Aquatic > Freshwater > Lake | place: Democratic Republic of the Congo: South-Kivu...
GCAGGGATTCGAACCCTGGATACAGCTTTTCAACCGTATAGCGGTTTAGCAAACCGCCGCACTCGACCACTATGCGACCTCTCCAAATTTTACGAAGTAAAATTTGGATCCCGAGCAGCCCTATCCTTGCTTTACGCTGCGAGGGATCCTCTGCTTCAGAGGTCAATTTTATCACATATCAAGGATAGTATCAACATTTCATTTAGGCAGGTGTTTACTCTTTACATTTTGACGCTTATAGATACGTTCCCGCAGGTATTCTGGCTTATTCCAACATTTTCCTTAATGCCGCTACTGCTTCATGATTTTCCAAAGATTTTAATGCCAGGCAGACTTCAATATTTACTTCTGCATTTTTATCGCCAAGTATATTTATTATGTCAAACAAGCTAGTGTCACTTTTTAACAATCCAAGCGATCTAACAACAGCTATTCTCACTAAAGGATCTTCATTATTTAAAGCAGCATTAAGGACTTTTATTGTCTTCTCCGTAGATACCATAGAGCCTAAGGCCTGTGCATACACAATCTTACTTATAATATCCCCTTTTTCCATCCCATCGATACATTTATCAACAGCTGAAGAATCACCTAATTGGAAAGCTGTTACTAAAACTGCGACTTCAAGATCAATATATCTGTTTCCTGATTTTTTTAACACCTCTTTCAACAAGCTTTGTTCCCCCACTAAACCTACTGCCTTTACAGCTTCCACCTGGACATTTTCATCAGGATCATTAAAAAGACTGACTAATTTGGAAGCAACCGAACTGTCCCTTATCCGCCCTATTGCGGTAGCAGCAGCTTGTCTTATAAGCGCATCATCATTATGTAATTCTTCCGCTATAGATAAAACCGAAGCTCTATCTTCTAATAAGCCCAAAGAATGTATAGCACAGCTTTTTACTTTATTAGAACTATCTTTCAAAAGCTTCCTTAATCCAACTGCTGCTTTTTCTCCATTTTCCATTGATAACAAAAATGTCAACTGTGTTTCATCTGATACGGGACTCTCAAGAAAAATATCTTTCAATGTTATCCTTTCGTAAAGAGTCCCTAAAGAAGTAACTGCCTGAATACGCACTTCTTCCGAATCATCCTTTAATAAGTCAAGTAACGCTTCTAAAACAGGCAACGCAACTCTGTTTTTAAAATCGCTTAAGGCAAACGCAGCTTCCTTTCTGATTAATTCATTTCTATCTTTTGTCCGCTCAATGATTACAGACAGCGTCTTATCGACTGAAAGCTGACCCAAGATCCTGACAGCCCTGGTTATTTCAGATAAATCTTTGTTTTCTAACTTTGCCATATACCTATCAGCAGCAACATCTCCAGCTTTTAGTTTTCCAAGAGTTTCAGCTGTTAACAATCTAAACGAATTATCCTTATCATCCAAATCTTTTAAAAGCACATCAACGGCTGAAGTATCTCCTAACCTCACAAGAGCTTCTGCGCAATAAGCTTTATTTATATAATCTCCGCGTTCAGTCCTTTTTAACAGGCCTTTCAAAAAAGGCACATCAGAACTATCAGCTAAGGAAGATAGCGCAAATATAACGCCCCGTTTTACATCATCGTCTATTTTAACCAAGCTGTTTCCGCTAATTTTTTCAACAGTTTTTATTTTTAACGTTTTTTTGCTGTCTGAATTATTTTCTTCTCCATAGAGGAGATTCGAATTATAAAAACTTAACAAAAATGCGATCAAGATAATGCTTTTCCAGCAAGATAAAGTTTTATCCATAATATTTTACTCCTTAGATATTACAAATATATTATATCTTCCCTTATCATTTCTCCTTTGCGCGGCTTACGAAAGTATAATACTACTTTGTTAAGACAAAGACAAGACATAAAAAATTACATTATAAGTTCTGTCAAGATTTGGGTTTTAGGGAGGTTAGTATATGTTTGAAGGATTTTTCGAATTTTTTAAAGTCTTCGGCTGTATTTTCATAGCGGATAGTATATAATTTATCGCCTTTTGTGAACATGACCACTTTTTCATTCACAGGTATTAATTTTGCTGTTGCATCGTACAACTTATCTAATGTCTTATATGAAAAGTCCATTACTATCGCATCCTCGCCGAGAATCTTTGAACTTGCTTCTGAAACCAGGCTACAATCCTTGAATTTCATCCTTTTTGACTTCAGGTCATCCGCCATTACTTCAATTGTAACAGGCGGGTCTTTTAATTTAGACGCATCTTTTACATTTACAGCTATAGCTGCCTTAAACGCTTTTTTCTCATCGCCTTTTTCATAAAAAAGCACTTGGGCGTAGCTATTGTAAGAACCCCTGTGCTCGCTGTAGAGCCATCCTGATATGTAATCCATGGAGATATTTATCTCCGGATCCTTGCTTGAATATTTCTCGTATTTCACATCAGAAGAACATCCGAATAAATTAAACATAAAGATCGCTCCTATGATTATATACATGTGAATTATTTTTATCCTCATAATATCTCCCATGATTAATATTCCGGCAAATTACTATAATATTGTGGTTTTCTAAGCTCTGCTTTCATGTAATCTTCGCCCTGGTCATATACTGCCTGCCAGGCGTCATTATTAAAATCCGTATACGTCCCTTTTGTTTCCTTCCAGGTATTAATCTGGGAAGAGAAACTATTGTACTCCTGGTCGATGGAATTTCCGGGATAAGCTTCTATATGAAGATCCTCTTCTGTAAGCTCGGAATGCTTTGCCAGGGTAGATGCTGTCCACTTTTCAGGATAATAATCATAGTCGGCGTGCGTTGCCTCGTGGCTTATTAAGGCGGCGATAGCCGGCTCAGGAGATTCTTCTTTATTTGTCTGATTTATATATATAGTATTCCGTTCAGTGCCCCACCAGAATGCCGCTGCATTTTCAGCCCCGGGATATTTAGAAAAATCATCAAATATGACAGCTATTGCTTTGTCCTGAATCAAGTTATAGAAATAAAGGCCTGTTGCAGAGCCTCTTAATATATTTAACGCTCTTTGAATATCTGAAGCATATAAAGGGGCTGTCGTGCCGGTTTCTCCGCCTGTGGTGTCGCCGCCTCCGGTATCTCCACCGCCTCCACCGGTATCTCCGCCGCCGGTATCTCCGCCACTGCTTCCGCCGCCGGAGCCGCCGCCGGAGCCGCCGCCGATAGTGCCGTCGCCGGAGCCGCCGCCGCTACTCCCGCCACTCCCGATTCCAAGACCACTGCCCGTATTACTGCCGCCTCCGCCTATTGTTATTCCAACGCCTCCCTGAGAACCTCCGACAACATACTGCTCATAACCAGAACTCATCACACCCGATTTGTTCATTGCAATAACCAGCAGCTCGGACGCAAGCTTGCTGGTTTTCATATCCTCTCCTATTCTTTTGGCTATGACTATGAAATCATCATCGGTAACGCCTACTACTTTATATTCATAATATTTCGGGGTTATATCAAGCTCCAGCTGTTTATTAATTTCTTCTATGTTATCAGCCGAAAGATATTTATCCACTTCCGCCTTTTTAATTTTTTCAGCGTCGCTTATTGTTTTTACATTTATCGCCGCTTCGGTTGCCTTTGATTTATCCACTGCCTGTTTATAAAAATAAAAAGAAAGGCTTGAAAGAATCCCTATTATCGCCACTGTTATCAATATTTCAAGCAGTGTAAAAGCGTTTTTTCTTCTCATGTTCAGCTTTTTATCTATTATTTATTGCGGCGTTTAAATGTTCAATGGCACTCTTCGCATCAGCATTATCAGGGTTTACGGCAATAATTTTATTCCACCTCTCTTTTGCCTTTTCATAGTTTTTGTCTTTCATATACGCTATGCCTGAATTATATGCCGCCGCAATATTGCCGGCATCCAGCTTCATTATCTTATCGTACTCTTTTATCGCAGCTTTGTAATCTTTTATCTGCATCAGCGCTTCTGCCAGGTTATTATGGATTTCTGCATTCTTTTCATCTAATTTTACCGCCTTTAGAAATAAATCCTTGGCCTTTCCATATTCTTCATCCTCCGCATAAATAACTCCGCGATTATTAAAAACATCCGCATCTGCAAGCTTATTCTGTATAAGAAAATCATAATCCTGCACTGCCTGGTCTATATTGCCTGTTTTATGACTTATCACGGCTCTCAGGTAACGTATCCTGGTATTTTCAGGAAAATTTTTTAAAAGCATATTACACATATTCATTGCATCGCTGTATTTTTTTTGCGCGATGGAATCTTGTATTATATTATAAAAAAAACTGTAATCGCACAAAGAAACAGACCCATCTTCGTTTTCAATTTTTTCTATGCTATCCAGGCTTACTCCGACAGCACCTGAATCGTGTTTGACCCATACAGAGCTTTTGGTGCGGCACAATATCGTGCCATACACCACCCTGCCATCTTTACAATATACCTTATCTGCGTAACAAAAACTAAACCCTGCCAGATATAAAGATAATATACCCGCGGATAAAATACACAGTTTTTTCATGTTGCTTTTCCTTTAAGATGAAAAAGGCAATCCAAAGCTATCGCTTAAGATTGCCTTATATTCTAAATATATCAATTCTTTCTTCATCTATCTGCGCCTTTGTGGTTTACCAGGCCTATAGAATGAATATATAATATCAGATTTTCTGCTGGCTGTAAAGAGGGACTTTTTCTCTTATTATTTTCTTTATCATCCTGGCGTGCTCTTTTACTTTACGGCTTATCTCTTCTGGTTTTCCGCTCCAGGTAAGAGGATCATATAAAAATGCGATATGTTTCTTGTCCTGGCTTTGAATAATAGCAGGGGTATTATCACTGAAAGTCGCTATGATACAGCAATTTCCTACCTCTTCTTTGGTAAGTGAAAGCGCAAATGGAGAAACTCCTGAAACAATAGTCCTGTCCATGGAAACGCTGATTGGCACATTCCTGCTAACACGTTCTTCCAGGGGGGAAGCAAGGTGTATTCCCATAACGCTGAGACAAAACGGTTCAGTGTCTTTATATCGTTCGTCTCTAATACCGATAAGGCCTAAGGTGATAGTCTTTTTTGTAGATAATGCTAATCTATCGTTTTCAGAGAGTTGTTCAAGAGCCCTGCCTGCTAATATAATAACAGCGTTATCAGAAGGAATGCTGGAAGTAAACTTAAAAGGAACCCAGGTAGAATTAAATATATTGCTAAGCTCCTGTAAAAAGGCTATCTTGGTAATCTCCTCCGTAGGATCAACGATATATGGCAAAGTTTTTTGTACCAAGGCTTCATGCTGAGTAAAAAAAGCATCTTCTAAAATCATAACAAGAGATTTATACTGCTGATAACTTGGAAAAGGAGAACTAAGGGCGTAGCCAGGATAATAGAGCCATAGTTGAGGATTTTTCTCGGCACTCATATTTGGAAAAAGCTTTTTATTGAAGAATTGGCCAAAAGAAGAAACAGGTTTCAAAGACCTGTCATCCCTAATATAACCAAAATCTCCTTCGGCTAATTTATCATACAGCATAAAATATCCCCAGCCTATTATCCAGGGGCAGGCGGTCATAAGAGACATCTGGCGGAAATAAAGTTCCGCAACATGGACTTCATCATATTCTCTGGCAAGGGCATAGGCCATATTGGGGGGATCCTGCGCCAACGCAGAAGTTCTGAAACCTGTATCATTAATATAAACCGGCATATTGTAAAGATCGTGCAGCCATTTGGTCATGTATAAAAACTCCGCCGCGCCAATCCAGTCTCTGTTAAAATCTTCTTCGCTGTTAAAATGAACCGGAGAAATAAAGTCTACGCCGCTATTCTGTGGAGTGGATATGGGAAAAGGAATTACTTCTGGAAGATCATTAGTATAAGTAATAAGGTGATAGGGATCTATGGTCCTGATGTATGATGTAATATCCTTTAGGAAATCATTAATAGTCCATAAGGTATATTCCACGAAATCAAGACGCCACGGTTTCCTGCTCAGGTTACGAATATTGCTGTCTACAACAATATCTTTATCGCTTAATAATTCCTCAAAATCAGCATATTGTCTCCCCCATACCTTATTCAGGCTCTTTATGTTCTTATATTTATTTTCCAGCCATTTAGGAAAATATTCCAGGCTTTTGGGCCCTAGCTTTGGAATGCCGGAACGTTTGCTGCCGTGCCAATCTACGTCAAACAGCCAGCGCTGATCCAGGTCAATAGCCAAAACACATTTATGAGTTTTGGTAATAGTCAAAAGCCTGTCCAGGCTATGCTTGGCGAGCTTACGGAACCGAAGGTTCATAAAGTCAGGATATTGGGCTGAAAAGTCTTCCACACTGGGAAAATTCGTATAGTCCACTCTCGGATATACAGCTATCTTGTTCTTATCGCACCATGTCAGCACCTCGTCCAGAAACTTATCTCCGTATAAATTCAGGGTGTTAAAACCATGATTTTTAATAATAGTAAGGTCTCCTATTATCCGTTCAAGCGTAAGGTCTTCCTTCAGAGGCCCCTGGTCAGGGCCATAAGAGTAAATCATCCCTTTTGAATAAAAAGGCATGCCGATTGGATCGAGAAAGATTTCTCTGTTGTCTATGGCGCTTAATTTAAAGCGGTCTCCCCTGGCCCAGTCGGTTAAATCTGTCAGCACTTCGAATGTAGACACAAGTTTTTTCAGATTATTTTCTGCAGATACCCTGTCTTCAGAGAGCTTGGAAATCCTGTCTTTCAAAGACATGGTTTCTTTAGATAAGCTGGCTGCGCTAGAAAACAACTTTTGCTTCTTGCGCAGCGTTTCTTTTAGTATTTTCTTTGACTCTTCTTTTTCTTTTTTAAGGCCTGCTGCGAGCATCTCATCTTTTTTCTTGAGTTCCATGCTTATCTTTTCTAATTCTTTCGCTCTCGATTCGTAGTCTTTTATCTTTTTTTGATTTTCTAAAAGTTTTTCCGAGATGCCTCCTTTCTCCCAGTCAAATGTAAGAATCTTCTTTTCCAGTTCAGCCTTTCCGGCAGAAAGTTGGACAATCTCTTTCATTAATTTTTTGTTTTTTATGTTAGACTTAAAATCTGAGATATAAAAAAATGACGCGCTGATTATTAAAAATAGTAAGATAGCTGCAATGAATTTGGGTGTTAACGACATCCTTCTAGCGTGAAAATAGATCCTATTTCTGTCATCCGGATCTATGTCTAAAAAAGTAAGGCCTATAAGATACTGGTTAAATCGCTCATGTTTTATCTTTTCGTACCAGGCAATACCAGCTGTCGCTTTTATTTCTTTACAGCCTGCCGGGATATGGAGGTATAATTCTAATTTGGCAGTGCGTTCTTTTAAAATCTTTTCAAAGCCTTCTTCCGCGCTGTTAAATTCTAAACATATTCCTCCCTTGCTGATATTCCTGGTAAAACCCTGTTTTATATCGCCGATTACAGCTCCTGTTTTAATATCCCGAAGCTGAAATTCTACAGGAAATACGGCATTAAGCCTTATATATGCTCTGAGTTCCATAATAAAAAACCCTGTATGTTATTTATGGAGAGATTTTCTTTCTCTTTATTTTAAAAAACTCTTTTATCAAAGATTCTGCTTCGCGCTCCAGAATCCCATTTTTAACTTCAACCCTGTGGTTTAATTTTTTATTGCTTAAGATTTTAAAAACTGATTTATGCGCGCCTGTCTTTGGGTCTTTTGCAGCGTATATTAAATTTTTTATACGGCTTAGAACCATTGCCCCTGCGCACATAGTGCAGGGTTCAAGCGTGGAATACATTGTGCAATCCAGCAGCCTTTCACTCTGTAAAAAATTTGCCGCCTGCGTAATAGCTATTATTTCTGCATGAGCAGTGGGGTCTTTTAACATTTTTATCTGATTATGCGCCCTAGCTATTATTTCGTTATTATGTACAATAACAGCCCCTACCGGCACTTCATCAGCGTCAAACGCCTTTACAGCTTCTTTCAAAGCTTCTTTCATGTAGTGTTCGTAAGTCTTCATAATAATATGGCGGATTCATCTGCAATCGAACCGAACTGACCCACAAGAATCCGACGGTACGAATTGGTATAACCGGCGGATCCTCCAAAAATTTTGTAAAGAAAAATTTTTGGAGAGATCTCGCCATTTTTTGGCTTTGCCAAAAAATGGCGGAAGGAGCAGGATTTGAACCTGCGAGGCCTTTCAGCCTGGGCGTTTTCGAGACGCCTGGATTAAACCGCTCTCCCATCCTTCCGGCTTTTCCTCTTCGTTTGCTAAAAGAGCGCTGTAGAAATCATTATAATTCAACCCCGCCCATATTTAAAGCTCTTTTTCACCCTAAATTGTATTATTTAGGTAGTCAGATAATCTCTAACTTTACAAATAGTACCAGGCACTATTTGTAAAGTTAGAGATAAAAAAGACGGCAATTATTATATAATCGCCATCTCTTGTTGGCCCTTCACATATACAGTTATAGCACTTGGTAATTCTTTTGTCTTTGTCAGCCAATTCTACTTTCTGAGTCACATCCCTATTTGCACATCTTCCGTTGTAAATTATTTACTGTTAGGGCAAAAGCTTATGCTCAACTAATGTGTTATAGACATCTTCCGATATTATTCTATAGCCCTTATCATTGCAATGCCCATCAGGCACAAAAAAATCCTCTACACTACTATGTTTTAATATTTCTTTAAACACCATAATATTGTCAACCAGCTGAATATTGAATTTATTGCTTATTTTCAGAAAAACATCATACAATAAATAGTTGTCATGAGGATATGTCTGCAAAATAAGAGTAACGCCTTTACTCTTAGCAATCCTAATTATTTCATTTAAATCATATTCCAAGACTTTTTTAGGCATCTGTTTGTCTTCCAAAAAATCCAACCTCGCATCTATTAATTTTACAAAATTCTTCCTTTTCTCGCTATTTCTTGAATATTTAGCTTCGATATATCGCTTAATTTTTTTTAGTTCTTTTTTAGTCATCCTGACCGTCATAATCAAATCAGAAACAAAACTATCATTCCACTCATCTATAGCCTCGATTGCTTTATATGACTCTTTTTTAGCTTTTTCAAATTCTAGAAGGAAGTTATACGTATGCACTAACCAAAAATAGGCTTGATAATTATTTTTATCTAATGCCTGCGCTCTTTCTAGTGCTCTCTTGGCTAAATTATATTTGCCTTTTAGAAATAGTTTTTCTCCGAGCGTTGAGAATCTTAATGATTTCTTATTTATTTCAATGCGTATTCTTTTCAGACTTTCCTTTTTATTATTTTCAAAATTAAGATATCCTATTTTTATCAGTTTATATACCCTTAAATGGCTCAGGGCGCTATCTATCTTTTCTAAATATCCTGCTTTATTTTTTAAAATAAAATAGCTGCTATCTTCAAGATTCCAGAAATTGTTTATACCTATCATTACTATTGCTATATCCGGGTTATATCTGGCAAGATCTTTCCTAAAATTCTTTAAAAGCAATGACGAAGTATCCCCCAGGCGGCCCGCATTAATCACTCTTATATCTTTACCTGTATTTCTCCGTAATAAACGTTCTAACTGCCTGGGATAACTATTATCTGGCAAAGCCCCTGCACCAAATGTAAACGAATCCCCTAAACATAAGATATTAAACTTTCCTTTGTTAAAATCCTCAATCCTGGCATGGGCATCCGGGTTATGATATTGATTGTATAGATACCCTGTTATTCTCATGCCAATTTCAAGAATAACAAGCATCGCAAAGATACTAGGTAAGGATATAAAAAGTAATTTACGCAGTATTTTTTTCATCTTCATAGAAGCACTCGTATTAATTACTCAATATTTATTTTCTACAACCGACCGAATATTGGATCCCTGCCATACCATATGGAGATTTGACTAATCTCTTTTTCTATTCCATAGCATAGTACTGGCTTTTATTATCTTTAATGCCCCAGATATTATATATCTTACATTATATCAATTCCTAAAGTATATAAAATTTTTTGGGAGCAGGGCAGTCTCTGGCAAATAACCAAATTTACCGTCGATAAAACAAAAAAACGGCGATTCATGTTATCTCCGAGTCTCCGCTTTTAGATATATGGTAACTCTCACTGAAGGAATGCTAAGAACATGCTGCTACTAAAATAACGAATCCCAATTTTCTCTATATACAGTCGATCTAGGTTTACGTTGCCTTTTTGCTGTCTCTACTAAACTTATTTCACTTTTATAACTAGAAAATATATGTTGGGGCATAATATAAAAAATATTTAGGTCTTGTATATAAATTATCGCGAAATCAAAATCGTTCTCATTATAATATTTTCTTATCATTTTTCTGCGATTAGTTTTTGTCATTCTAACATCAACTTTATATGCCTCTCTATAAAACCAAGCGCTTTTAACTTGTATTCGCAAAAGTTTTTTATTAACATCCACGGCTAAATCATAAGGAAGCCTATCCCCTATAGGCTTAAGAACATTAAATCCTCTCTTCAAAAGTTCTGTTATAACCGCTGATTCCGCTATATCTGCCTTGAGCTTTGTATTCATATTAATCACCTTTTAATATACTAGACACATTTAACGCTATTTTCTTTCAAAATATTATTACCTAAATAAAAAGGCGGCTTTCTTTTTAAGAAAACCGCCTCTAAAATGGTAGCGGGGTTGGGATTTGAACCCAAGACCTTCGGGTTATGCTTAC
>Ga0172368_10008288_pt1 | contig 10636 bp, 10 predicted proteins | sample Lak11m_FD_114540 | JGI IMG/M metagenome (GOLD analysis project Ga0172368, IMG submission 114540) | Freshwater microbial communities from Kabuno Bay, South-Kivu, Congo - kab_022012_11m | ecosystem: Environmental > Aquatic > Freshwater > Lake | place: Democratic Republic of the Congo: South-Kivu...
AGACATCACATTCCGCGCCGAAAAATGACATCTGAAGCTTCAGGCTGATTTTGGTCGCGTCCTTTCTACGAGGAGAAAAAGCAAAACACTTTCTGTGCTAAAAGATGTTCGGATCTACTGCAGAAATGTCCAAGCGGTCTTTTTAAACAATATCTGCGCATGTCAATTGGCGACTTCTATGCCGAAAAAGCAAGAAACCACTATTCAAATTTCCCGCTTGTCCAAGCACTTTGGCAAGCTCAAGGCAGTGGACGGCATAAGTCTCAATGTAAAGGAAGGGGAAGTATTCGCGCTTCTGGGTCCCAACGGCGCAGGCAAGACAACAACAATTTCCATGCTCTGCGGGCTGCTCGCGCCGACTTCCGGCAGCGCGGTTGTCGCCGGATTCGACGCGCATACTGAGCCGCTCAAGGTGCGCCAGTCAATCGGCGTGGTTTTTCAGGCGCCAAGCGTGGATGACCTTCTATCGGGGCGGGAAAACCTCGAAATGCACGCGCTTCTTTACGGCGTTCCGTCGCAGGGCAGGCGGGAGCGCATTGACGAAATGCTCGAGCTTGTCGGGCTGACCGAGCGCCAGCACAGCCAGGTGCGGGAATATTCCGGCGGGATGCGAAAACGCCTCGAGCTTGCGCGCGGGATACTCCACAAACCTGCAATCCTTTTCCTCGACGAGCCGACAGTGGGGCTCGACCCGCAGACGCGCCAGCACATCTGGGAATACATACGCAAGCTCTCCAAGCGCGAGGGCACAACCGTGGTCTTCACCACCCATTACCTCGAGGAGGCAGAGCAGTTCGCGGACAGGGTGGCGATAATAGACAAGGGAAAAATAATCGCCTCCGGAACTCCGTGCGGGCTCGTTGACGGGATGGGCGGGGACGTCGCGCTCCTGAAATCGTCCGAGCCGAAAAAGCTCGTTGCCGCGCTGCGCAGGATGAGTTTCATCGGAAGCATTTCGCAGGAAAATGGCGGCGTGCGCGCCACGATACGCCACTCCCACCTGAATCTGCCGAAGCTCCTGCGCGCCTGCAAGGGGATAAGCTCCATTGACATGCATCCCGCCACGCTCAACGACGTATTCATCAAATGCACGGGCAGGGAAATCCGCGCGGACTCCGCGGAAGGCGGATACATGGAGCGGATGATGGGCAACAGGGACAGCAAGTGATTATGCGCCCGCGACGGTTTGCTTCATTCAGCAGGAAGATGTGCAACATGGACAACATAGACAACATGGACAACATAGACAACATGGACAACACGTGGTTTTCATGAAATACCTCGACGCCGTATACGCAGTCTGGCTGCGCGAAGTGAAAGTTTTCTTCCGCGAAAAGGAGCGCGTGGTCTCGGCAGTGGTGACTCCGCTTTTGTGGATTTTCATTTTCGGCGCGGGCCTGGGCTCTTCAGTTGAAATAAGCGGCGTGAATTATCAGGAGTTCATCTTCCCCGGCATAGTCGCAATGGCGGTTCTTTTCGGCTCGATATTCTACGGGCTCTACATAATCTGGGACAGGAAGCTGGATTTCCTCAAGGAAGTGCTGGTCGCGCCGGTTCCAAGGAGCGCGGTCTTCCTCGGCAAGATGTTCGGCGGGGCAACCGACGTGCTCATACAGTCGGCTGCGCTTCTCGCAATCGGGCTTGCGCTCGGCATGGTTCCGTCCCCGATTTCCGCGCTCGCAGCCCTCGCCGCCGCAATGCTGATTGCGCTTTGCATAACCAGCCTCGGGTTGATAATCGGCGCGAACATGAAAAGCCCCGAGGGCTTCAACCTCGTGATGAGCTTTGTCATGTGGCCCATGTTCATGCTTTCAGGCGCGCTTTTCCCGATTGAAAAAATTCCTGCCTATCTTGGAATCCCCATACTGCTCAACCCGCTCACTTACGGCGTGGATTTGCTGCGCAACATAATACTCGGCGGCTCGGCATTCAGCCCCCTGCCAGACGTTGCCGCGCTCGTGTTCGCAACCGCGATTTTCATATTCGTTGGCACGAAAAGCTTTGAGAAAATGCAGGTGTGAGCATGCTTCGCATCCACAACAGTTTGAGCGGAAAGACCGAACTCTTCAAGCCGCGCGCGGGCAACACTGTAAAGCTTTACACGTGCGGACCGACAGTCTATTCCCGCCCGCACATCGGCAACTACCGCACTTACGTTTGGGAGGACACGCTCAAGCGCCGCCTTCTTTCCACGGGCTACTTCGTGCGCCACGCGATGAACATAACGGACTTTGACAACACAATCCTGCGCGAAGTGAAAAAGACCGGGGTTCCGCGCAAAAAAATGACCAAGAAATACGAGCGGCTTTTCAGGCAGGACTTGCGCGCGCTTGGCGCAATTCCCGCGGGCAGATATCCGCACGCAAGCGACTACACGGGCAAAATGGCGAGCTGCGTCATCGCCCTCCTGAAAAACGGCGCGGCATACGAGGACAAGCGCGGGCGCGTGTTTTTCGACGTTTCGAAATTCAAAACCTACGGCAAGCTCGTGGGAAAAAACCTCTCGCGCGCCTCGCGCAAGGTTCTGTGGGAGGAATACCGCCCGTCGCAGGCGGGGGATTTCCTCATCTGGCAGCCGTGCGGGGGCGGACGAAGCCGCAATCGCGGGAAAGGGCGCAACGGCGGCTTCCCCGACTGCTTCGATTCGCCGCTCGGTTTGGCGCGCCCGCCGTGGAACATACAGTGCGCGGTGATGTCCACCGAATGCCTTGGGCGCGAAATCGACATTGCCATGGGCGGCACGGACAACAAGTTCAACCACCACGAAAACACGCGCGCAATCGTTGGCGCGCTCTCGCATTGCGAATACGCGAAATACTGGGTGCACGTCCGCCACCTGATAATAAACGGCAGCAAGATGAGCAAGCGGAAGGGAAACTCGGTGCTGCTCCCGGACATGGCGCGGCGCGGTTTCTCCCCTCTCGAAACGCGCTTCATCCTTCTTTCCGTCCATTACGGGGAGCGGCTGGATTTCACCTGGGCATACGCCCGAAAAATGAAGGGGAAGCGCGAGGAGCTTGCGGCGTGCATCTCAAAAATGAAAAAAGCAAAAGGGGCGCCCAATCCAAGATTCAACCGTCTGCTCCCCGCAGCAAAAATCTATTTCGAAAAGGCAATGGACAACGACCTGAACGCGCCGCAAGCATTCGCGGCAATCGAAAAGTTCGCCCTTGCCTGCGCAGGGCAGGGCTTGTCCGCGCAACAGTCGCGCGCCGCGCTTTCATTCCTCAAAAAATGCGACCGCGTGCTTGCGTGCCTGCCGTTGTAAAAGCGAATAAGCTTAAATATCTGGGAGCGGAACCCCTTGCATGGACGAGCTTTCCTCCCGCAGAAAAAAACTTTTCGCAGGCGCGCCCTTCCGCTCCGCGCTCTTTTACAGCGGCGACGATTCGGGCAACCCGAACGCGAATTTCCGTTATTTTTCTGGCTGCGGAATTGACGGCACCTATCTTCTCCTCCGGCAAAACAGCGGAATGCTTCTCGCGCACGAAATGAACTATCGCGCTGCAAGGGAAACATCGCGCTATCCGGCGAAGCTTCTCGGCAAGGACAGGGCGCGAGACATCCGGCTATCGTGCGGAAGCGGCAAAATCGGGCTCGCACTCGGAGAACTATCCGCATCGCGCTTCTTCGCGCTCAAGAACAGGGCAAAGCTTCGCGCCTGCGCGGCGGACGGGAAGGCATACGAAGTCCGCGGAAGGAAAAGCCCCTCGGAACTTCGCGCGCTTTCGGCTTCCGCGGCAATCGCGCGCAAAATTCTCGATTCGCTCGACGTGTGGGGGTGCAAAACCGAAGTCGAACTCGCAACCCGCCTGAAAATCGCCGCTCTCGAAGCGGGCGCGGAAATATCATTCCCTCCCATCGTGGCTACGGAAAGAAACAGCTCCAAGCCGCACCACGAGCCGACTGCAAAAAAACTCGAAGGAGCGGTGCTGGTGGATTTCGGGGTGCGCCACAAGGGATACTGCTCGGACTTCACGCGCTGCTACTTCAAGGGCAAATGCAGGGAAATGGCGGCTTACGAAAAGTGCAGCGACATATTCGCCGAAATCCTCGACGCGCTGCCCGAATGCGAAAAAGGCAGGGACGTTTCCCTCCTTTCGCAAAAGCTTCTCGCCTCCCGCGGGCTGCCCGCGCTCGTGCACGCCATCGGGCACGGCATTGGCTTGGAAGTGCATGAATACCCGCACCTCGGCGCGAAATCGGGCGATTCGCTCGCGGGCGCCGCGCTCGCGCTTGAGCCCGCGGCATACTTTTCAAATTACGGCGTGCGCTTCGAGGAAATGGTCGTGAACGCGAACGGACGCTGGAGAAAGGCATAAACGCGGGCTTTCCGGTAGTCTTTTTAAACAGTTATACCGAATAACCCTCACTCGAAGACTTGTCTTCTGACAGAGAGTGATATGATGAAAATTGTTATCTCAGATGCCAAAACCGGCAAAAGCTACGGGCTTGACGTTCCGAAGGACAAAGAGTCCTCCTTCATCGGCAAAAAAATCGGCGAGAAAATGGAGGGCGGCGTCATTGGCGCGGACGGTTACGAACTCGTCATAACCGGCGGCAGCGACCAGTCTGGCTTCCCAATCCGCCCGGACGTTTCAGGTCCGCGCAGGGCAAAAGTGGTTCTCTCAAGCGGAACGGGCTACCGGAGCGGGGGCAAGGGAATGCGCGAGGCGCGCATTGTCCGCGGCAACGTCATCTCCGACCAGATAATGCAGATTAACGCAAAGGTCGTTTCCGCGGGCGCAAAATCCCTCGACGAGCTTTTCCCCAAGGCGGCGGGCGAGAAGACGGACGCCAAAGGCGGCGCCCATTCGCCGTAGGCGAATCGGGAGGACGAAAAGAAGAAGTAACCGCCAAGCAACCAGTTTGAAAGACGGTGGAATATTTGCAGGCAGAAGTAAACATCGGAATGGTCGGGCACGTCGACCACGGCAAGACGTCGCTCACGAAGGCGATAACCGGCAAATGGACCGACACGCACTCCGAGGAGCTCAAGCGCGGAATCACGATAAAAATCGGCTATGCCGACACCACTTTTTACAAGTCCAAGGACGGCAGCGAATACGCCGTGGAAACCGAGGGGCTGAAAGACAAGGAAAAATGGACGGTCTCGCGGCACGTATCGTTCCTTGACGCGCCCGGGCATGAAACGCTCATGACCACCACCATTTCCGCCTCGTCCATTCTCGACGGCGCGCTTCTTGTCATCGCTGCGAACGAGCCGTGCCCGCAGCCGCAGACCGAGGAACACCTTCAGGTGCTCGACATACTCGGCATCAAAAACGTCGTCGTTGTCCAAAACAAGATAGACCTCGTTACAAAGGAAAAGGCGGTCGAGAACTACCAGCAGATAAAAAAATTCCTCAAGGGCTCGACTGCGGAAAAAGCGCCCATTGTCCCGATTTCCGCGAACTACAACGCCAACATAGACAAGCTTGTCGAGGCGATTGAGACCCACATTCCGACGCCCAAGCGCGACGCTTCGCTTCCGGCGAGGATGTACGTCGCGCGCTCGTTCGACGTGAACAAGCCCGGCGCGGAAATACAAAAACTGAAAGGCGGCGTCATCGGCGGCTCGCTCATACAAGGAACGCTCAAGGTCGGCGACGAAATCGAACTGCTCCCCGGCATAACGAAAAAGGCAAAGGACAAGGAGACAATCGAGCCCATGGTTCTGCGCGTCGAGGCGCTCATGGCGGGCGGAACTTCCGTTTCCGAAGCCGCGCCCGGCGGGCTTATCGGCGTGGGCACGAAACTCGACCCCGCAATCACGAAGTCCGACCATCTTTCGGGCAACATGATTGGCGCGAAGGGCACGCTTCCCGCAATCCTCTCAAGCATTGACCTCGACTACAAGCTCCTTTCGCGCGAAGGGTTCGACAACCCCGCGCTGCGCATGGGCGAGCCGATAGTGGTTTCCGCAGGCACCGCCACCTCGGTCGGAGCAATCGTGAAGCTCAAGGGCACGACTGCCAGCATAAAACTCAAGCGCCCGATTTGCGCGGAGAAAAAGAGCAAGGTCGCAATCACGCGCAGGCTCGGGCAGCGATGGCGGCTTTCCGGATTCGGAATACTCCGCTGAAATTTTGCATCTGCCCGCAATTCCGCGCGCCTCTTCGGTCCGCGCTTCGTGCGTCGGACTCTCCATCTCGCCACTGCTCTTCCTCGCCGCTGCGCCGCCTCGTCTCCTCGCCATCTCGCCACCGCACCACCGCTTAAATGTTTTGCCATCGTTCCATTTCCGGTGATTCGCGTGGGCGCAGTGGATTGCGGAAAAGTCGATTACACCTCTTATTATGGAGACGTGGAAGTGAAGCGGAAAGGCGGCAGCATAAAGTTCGCGAACGCCAAAAATTACGACGAGGAATTCGCGCTCAAGGAAAAACAGGGGCTGCAGGACGGCGACAGGATAGCCACGGGCAGAAAATCTTTCATCACGATAATGGGGCAGCCCGAGGACGGCAAAACGCAGATTGTCTGCGTCTTTCCCGACAGCGAATTTTCAATCGGGATAAGGGAATGGAAATCGTCCGCGAAGGGCGAGGAGCGCAGGGGGGCGGAAATTTCCAAGCTGTCATTTGCCTCAGGCGCGTTCTACGTCATGCCCGCCTGCGCGAAAATCGAAATCCCGCTCGCCCAGCTCAATCACATTGACAAAAAACGCGAGATGAAATTCCTTGTTGACATTTCGCAGGGAATGACTGTCGTGCTTCCCGGCTCGCGGATGGAAGTGCGCGGCAACGGGGGCAAGCCGCACGAAACCTGGCCTTCCTACGGCTCGCTTGGAATGACGGAACTTATCGTGACTTCGAGCGGAATGTATGAAAAGAGCATGGAAGTGGACGAGCGCGCCTCAATTCTCGCAAGCGCGATGTTGCAGTTCGGATTCGCCATGCCCCAAGACCTGAAATACGACGAGGGCATGATGGAATACAGCGCGCGGAAAACCGCGGAGGGCAAGAAGAAGACCGAGGAAGCGATGAAACAGATGCTCTCCGAGGAAGACTTGGAGAAAATGAAGAAATCCGGCAAAGTGAGCGGGGCGCAGTTCGAGCTTGCGCGCTCCATGGCAAAGGCGATGAAGGCGTCGGGCGACGCTTCAAGCCCCGCATTCGGGATAAACATGCTCGCAAACATGGATTTTTCCAAGATGAAGGACATGCCCGGGCTGACAGCCGAGCAGAAAAAGCAACTCGAGGAGGGGCTTCCGCAGATGATGAAGATGCAGCAGGAATTCGCCTCAGGCGGAAAGCTGGCGCAGCTCACGGCGCAGGCGAACCTCTCTGAAAAATACGTTGCGCTCGCGGCGTCCGACCCGGTTGCGAAAAAAGGAATGGCGAAATACAAATCCGATTTCAAGGAAAAGCTGGATTCATTCTCATTGCCGCCCTATCCCAAGCCGGACGAGAAGTTCAGGGTGAAGTGAGGCGATTGCATGGCGGGCAAAACGAATTTTCAGGACGCGGCGCGGGAATGCAACCGCGCGCTTGCAATGCGCGTTGACGCGAAATACGCCATACTCGAAAATTTCTTCAAGGACAGGAAAACGAAGGAATACGGCGCAAAGATGGCGGAATACGAGGAGAAGGCAAAGCGGCTCCGCGCGGGCTTTGCGTCCGGCGCAGGAGGCGCGCCATCAGCCGCGCGCTCCGAGAAAGAATTGTCATCCTTTGAAGCCGAGTTCGTAAAATGGTACGAGGGCGACGAGGACGTGGACGACGCGCAACTTTTCAGCACGGTAATTTCGTTCATCCGCGAAACCAAGGAGCGGCTGCAGGTTTATGGCGCGGCAATGAATGCTCTTGGGGCTGGGAGCAAGGAGGCATGCCTCGCAATTCTTTCGGAAGCATTCGGACGGATGAAAAATGCTGCGCAGAAAGTGGATGGCATTGCGCAGCAAACCAACGAGGAGCGGCTGACCGACGTTTCCTCCACCATAATGCGCTACATTGACATCGAGCACGAGATGCGGCTTGCTGAAATGATGGCTCCAAGCGGCTCGGCGGGCACCGCCGTGGAGCGGGCGGTTTCGAGAATGGGCGGCACGGGCAGCCGGTTCATGGACATCCGCTCGCGCGCATTCCATCTCAAGAATGCCTCGCTTCAGAAGGCGGCTGCGGAATTGCTTGCGGCGTCCCGCGCGTACGAAGGCGCGCTTTGCGCGGCGTATCTTTTCTCTGATTTGGGCTGACGGGTGGTCTCATGGCTGGCAAGGAAATCAAAGTTGCCGACTGCGGCGGAATGGGCGGAGGCAGCATCGAGTCTGGCACGGGCTATGATTACGAAATGGGCGGCGCGCCGAAAAAGAAGGCGAGGGAATCCTGCACGCACATCTCTTCCGTGGTCGGCAAGAATGTAACAGTCGTGCGCAAGGGGCGCAGACTTCCCGTGAGCATCGAACTTGGCGGCAAGCAGTTCGACCTCGAGGACGGCGACAGGGTGGAAACGGGCGGCGGCTCCTACGCAATCGGCATCATGGACGTTCCGAACAGCGACCCGCCGAGCAACGTCCCGACCACGAGCATAAGCATTTACCCTGAAAGCGCAATTGAAATTTCAACGCGGCATTCCGCCTCGAAGACAATTGTCGGCGGATTCGACTACATCACGCGCGTTGAATTCATCCGCGGGATGCTGCTGTTCGGCGGTCCGTGCGAGTTCTCGTTCAAATCCGGCATTCCAATCAAGCTCTCGCCCATGCCGAGCGGAAACGCCATGTCCTTCTGCGCGGAAATCCGGCAGGACGGCTCGGTTGCGTTCTTCAACAGGGTCGCGGAAATCGAGCACTTGCGCGCAAAAGTTCGGGCAGGGTTGTTTGCGAAGGAAACAATCGCCACCAATGACGCGCTTTACGACATGCCATCAATCGAGCCACGCTACGCCGAGGCGTTCAAGGCAATCGGGCTTTGGGCGAAAAGCCAGGGCGTCGCGGTTGGCAGGTCAATGCAGGGGCGCGCAGCTCCGGGCGTGGATGATTTCAAAAAAGAAATGCAGGGCTCAATCGCAGCCAACGTCGCGCAGATGAAAAAGGAGCTTGCCGAAAACGAAGACCTTCCGCGCTCGGTTGCCGCGGATTACAAAAAGCAGATTGCCGATTTCGAATCGGGCAAGGGCGTTTCAAAAACGTTTGCCGTCAAGGACGAGGCGGACGAGCGGAAAAAGGAGGCGGCAAGGAAAGCATGGGTGCAAAAATTTATCGCCGAAGGGGACGCCGCGCTCTCCCAGCTTGCGAACATGAGTCTTCCCTCCCCGCAGAAGCTCGACTCGAAATACATGGTTTCTTTGGACAAATCCGAGCGCAGGACAATGGGCATGGATGAATACGTCCGGCACGTCTGGAGCAAGGGCGGCGACATGGCAAAGCTCACGCAGCAGTTCAACGCAGGAAAAATTTCCAAGGCGGAATACGCAGCCAAGATGAAATCACTTGACGAGGAGGCGGTTGCTCCTATGAAAAAGCAGATGGAACACATGGCAAACATGGGAAAGGGGGGGAAGCCGATGCTTGATGCGGTTGGCGCGAAGGCGAAGGTGGGGAAAACAATCCAATACGGCGCGATTTCAGTCGAGGTGCGCGAAGCCGAGCGGGGACCGGAATTCCGCATGGTGAAATGCCCGTCCGGCTCTCAGTTCGTCGCGATAAGCGTGAAGGTCGAAAACACTGCAAGCGCGGCAACTGCGTATATCGTGCCCGACGAGGAGATGTGGCTTGGCTTCGGGGCTGGCGAGCCCGCGAAATCCGAAAACTACAAATTTGAAACCGCGCTCGACAAGGGCAAGCCCAGCGAGGGCTACGTCTGGTTCATTGTTCCTTCCGACGCGAAGAAGTTCAGCCTGCTCTTGGGAAAGAGAAAAATGCCGAAGCTGTCGGTGGATTTCTCACTATAGCGCGTTCATTTTCCAGCGCAGCGTTGTAGCGCGCTCACTTCCCGAGCTTGGCTCCGCAGCCCGTGCAGAAATTGGTGCCAACCGGGTATTCTGCATCGCACTTCTTGCAGGTTATAGTAAGCGCCGCTCCGCAGCCGGGGCAGAATTTCGGTCTCGGGTCCGGCAGGGCTTTCTTGCATTTCGGGCAGGCGTTTGCCGGAGTTGCTGCCGGAGTTCCCTTGCCCATCACGGTTCCAGCGCCCTTCACGAGCGTATCGGTAATGGTCTGCCCTGCTTTCCATTCCATGTCGCTTTTTACCTTGCCCGCGATTCCATCCAAAATGCCCATTTCCTCACCAGCGTTTCCATCCCAGCGAAAAGATTTAAGGGTTGCTGAAATTTTGTAAGAGTCTATAATTTTCCAGCGTCGTTAGTTTCACGCTCTACGGCGTGCCGCAGGGTTTCCATGTAATCCTTGCCCTGTAGGTGGCAGGTCATGTAAACGGATTTCTGCATTTGCAGGGCTTCCTGCCCCCACGTGCTCCGATTTTGCTGACTTATCCTTCTTTTGAGGACAAAGTGCCTAAGCGCCCGTTCAGTCCGGTTGTTGGTCGGCTCAACATCTTCATATTGAAGGAATGTAAACCATTCGCCCTCGCATGCCATGATGTAGTTTGTAATGGCATCTCTGTTTAAGCCAGTCAAGCCACGGTATTGCAGCAACTTCAGCAGCTCTTTGTCGTATTTCTTCCTAAGTTCAACGCTA
>Ga0172368_10008293_pt1 | contig 10632 bp, 10 predicted proteins | sample Lak11m_FD_114540 | JGI IMG/M metagenome (GOLD analysis project Ga0172368, IMG submission 114540) | Freshwater microbial communities from Kabuno Bay, South-Kivu, Congo - kab_022012_11m | ecosystem: Environmental > Aquatic > Freshwater > Lake | place: Democratic Republic of the Congo: South-Kivu...
CAACAACGCCAACAGCGCCAAAGCGTGTCCGGCGGCTTTTTTCGCGCCGTAGGTCTTGAATGCCCAGGGAATGCCGAAGGTCATGCTGGCGCCAAAGTCCGCGGCTTCACGCGAAAAGCGGGGATGATGTGTGCCGACGGACTCCATGAGGTCGAATCCGGCCAAGGACCGGACCATCAGGAAGCCGTAGAACGACTCGATGCCGGTAATCTTGTGCACGGCAAAGCCCGTCAGCACCAATACGGCCAATGCGGCGAGGGTGCGGGCCGTCAGGTCGATGGGCGCGTAGACAATCCAGAAGAACAGCACGATGCCGGAGAAGAAGACGGATGAGAGGATGAACGCGTGGCGGCGGTCGGCTTTCGACAGCAGGATGTAGGCGGCTTGCAACACCAAAAGTCCGCCGGTGGCCACTTTCGCCTCGTTGGATGTCGACGTCAGGAATGCGATGCCGACGCAGGCCAGTTGGACCAGGACGGCAAAAGCGGTGTGGAAAAGCGTCTTGGTTTGGCCGTTCACGGTTTTTTGCGTGGCGGTCGAGGTCTTGGCTTTGGCTTGCTTCTTCATGCGTTCACGTCATCCGGCACGGCGTACTGAAGGGCGCCGGATTCAATCGTTTGGCCGGCCCGCGAAGAAAAAGGTATGGATTCTCATGAGCCTGCAGGAAGTTTAAAAAATCTTCAATGCGTTATGGCGTCATGGTCGAATCCAAAGTTGTCCGTCATTTCATGATTCACGCGGAGTCAGATGCTCGACGTGGTCATCATCAAGTCGTTGTTTTGTCGGTAAACGGGCCAAACCGGAGTGCCATTGATGCTTTTCGGAAGTTCTCTTCGGCGTAAGAAGCGCGGAGGCCTGCTCTGCTTGAATCTTTCGGCGGCTCCTCGGATACTCTTGTTGTGCCGCGCGAACACGTGCCGAAGGATGCCTTTGAACTATCCTCGGCCCAGCTACAGACTCTTCGCGAGGCCCACGCAGCCGCTTTGAAAAGAGAAAAGTCGGCATCCGTCTCTTCGAAAGCGCGGCCAGGGGAATCCTCTGAAATCATGAAAATGCGCCGAGCGGCGAACCGCAGAAAGATCAACCCGCTTTAATTGGGCGTCTTCACTTTTTCTTGATTGTGTCGACGTCGCCCCGCGTGACGTCCCTTTTGCGATCGTACTCTTTTTTTCACTTCTTTCGCCGCTTCAGCAGACGCATGAGTGCGAATCCGCCTTGGCCGTTCTGTACGACATTCTCGAAGTGCGTCGTGGTTGGCGCGGCTTTTTTGGCGTAGGCGTTCTGCCTACGTTCACGGATGCGTTGGCCAATGCGCCGGTACGCTACCGCTAGCTGCGAAGGCAACTTGTACAGCGCGTACGCCGCGCCGAATATGGCCGTCGCGCCGACGGCATGCTCCCATCCTGCGTGGTAGCCGATGGCGGGAATCTTCTGGTTCAACCATGCCATGATGTGTCCACCGGCCTGGTTGAAGTCGCCGCCCGGAAGGTTCGCCATGCCGTAGGAGGCGTGGTTCCACATGAGTGTGACTCCTGCGGCGAACAGGCCGGGGCGTTTCTTGCCTCGCGTGCTGTTGCGCTGGTACTGATGCATCAGTTCGTAGGCGGCCGGGCCCGCCGCGTGCGGCAGCGCTAGTTGTAGTGAGTGCGCGTCGATGTGGGCCTGGGCTGCGTAAATCTGTTGGGCCAGTTTCCGGTTGCGTCCCGTTCGGCCCTTAAGCGGAAAGCCCAACATGGCTGGCCCGGGCCGGGTCTTGCCGCTGGCCAGGGCGGCCCGCATCATCCATCCGCCGGCGGCCATACCCAGGACGTTGGGGGCCGCGGAGATGGCGGCGTCTTGCAGGTGGCTGACTTGAGTCAGGGTGCCGTGCATCTGGTGCATGCTTTCCGGCGTGTAGAAGAAGCGTGGGAACCAATGGGTCAGCAAATTGCCGCCGAGGTAGCCGGGCATCGCGATCCCGTGTGGAGAGGCGCCGAACGCCTTGGCTACTGCGGCGTGAGTCAGTTCGTGGGCCGCTGTGCCCACTGCGGTGGCGGCCGCGGGCGCCGTGCCGATCCGGACGAATCCACGCACCATGTCTCGCGTATCCAAGGCGGCCTGTCGCATGGTCTTGCGGTTGATGCGTTCAGCGGCGGTCTTGGGCAGTTGCTTCGCGAGTGTCTGGAAGCGTCGGAGTGCGGCGGTGGTCGGGAATAGCCTCATCGGTATTTCACTCCGGGATCACTTGGATCCCCATCTGCCTGATCCTCTGCTCGATGGCGGCCATCCGGGTGTATAGCCGGTCGCGCATTACCCTTGCTTGGTCGCGGTATCCTTCCTTTGGGAGTAGTCGGCGTCCGGGGCTTAGCGCCTCGATGACGTGTTCGGCCAACCAGATTAGGTTGGTACTCTGGAGTTTGCCTTGGTCCAAGTCCGCCAGGATGTTTTGGATGCCGTTGCTATGGAGGTTGATTCGCAGGGGCGCGGTGGGCATCCCTTTGCTGATGGCGTTTTCGTCTTTGTGGATGAAACGGTAGCCTTTGGCTTTGGCTTGCCCGTTCGCGGCCTGGTGCAGCATTTGGACGAGGCGTACCAGGTGGGTGTGGCCGTCGTCTTTCCCGCGCAGCAGGTTGGCATCGGTCCGGAGCTGTTCTTTCTGCGTCCGGATCATCTCGCCGGCTTTTTCCTGAAGGTTCCGGCGCCATTCGCTCCAATCGCGTGGTTCGGGCTTTTTACGTTCGCTTTCGGAGTATTCGATTTCGGCCGGTTTCCAGTAATCCTCGTGCATGTATGTGCCGTCGGGAAGTTCGAGTGTTTTCTCGCCGGTGACGTCCGCCAGGTCGGACGGCGAACTCAAGGGGAATAGTTGCCGGCGTCGGTTCAGGCGCTGGGCCTCCCGGATGCTGAGGCGCAGGTCTTCGGCTTTTCCTTTCCGCATGCGCAGGGCCGGGAGTATCTTGAGGTTCTTGACGGCGAAGGGGACTTCGCCGCGGTACTTTTCCCACAGTCTGGCGACGGATTCCTTCACCAGGACGGGCAACGCGTTGCTCTTCCCGGCCCGCTCTCGGTGCAGGAGGTATTCATATACGTGGTGGGCGGCGGCGCCGGTTGCGATGCTGGAGCCGACCAGCGTCAACATGCCGGTGAGGTTGTTCTGGAATCCCGGAAGCGTGACGCCTTGCGGCGGTTCCGCGGGGGTCGAACCGGCGGCCGCTTCCGGCTTGGGTAGTGGCGCGCTGTATGCGCCAGTCTGCGTCAGGCCTCCCAGGGTGGCGTCGGCGCCGAGGAGTCGGGCGGTCAGTCCGGCGCTCAGGCTGGCGGCGTACGTGCCGGCGACCAGTCCGGCGCCCATGCCGAAGTACCTCAGTATCTTCTCGCTCAAGGGCGTGGCGCGCCGCAGGAAGGAAATCTCTTCGGGCCGCAAGCGGGGCTTTTTGAGCAGGTCGGCGGCGTACCGGCGGATCATCGGCCCCAATTTCTTGCGCACTTTATTTTGCAAACCCGGCGGGAGGGTGTCGCGTCCGCGTTCCAGGAGGTATTCCGGACCTCCCGGCAGATCCACGGTGATGTCCAACGGCAGTTTAGCGTCCCCTTCCTTGATGATGTGCAATCCCCGTTGGGTCCACTCGAGGGAGGTGTATTTTTCATGCGTGGGTTGGGCGTATACCTTCATTCCGTCGATTTCGCCGATGGGCCAGAAATCGGGGTTGTCTTCACGCTGGGTAGTGTTGACTTGTTCCTGGGCCTCTCCATGCTCGGTCTTCCTCAGTCGGTAAATGGGATATTTGGAGTGCACCCTGCCGCAGAAGTTCTCCACCGCCCATTGGAGGGACGCGTTGGGATCGACCCCTTCGGCTTTGACGTGGAGTCCGTCGACAAATCGGGGCGTGCGGCTGAACCGGGCGACGAATTGTTTTCCGTCGTGTGAGATGACGGCTTGGAGGTTGCGGCTGGCCACGTGCAGGGTCTTGCCGATGCCGAACATGGCTTTGAATCCTTGGCCGTGTCCTCCCACGGCGTCGTGGGCTTTCTCGGTGGCGCCGATGGTCATGAGAAGGCCCAGGAATTTCGTCGCCGGCAGTCCTCCGGCTTGGTCCTTGAATTCGAAAACCTGGCCCTTGCTTGGGTCGTGGTAGTGGCGGAACCACATGGGTCCGCCTTTTTCGCCGTAGGCATCCATGGAGTTCTGTACCAGTTCCTGCACGGCGCGCGGGCGCTGGGAGTGCTGCATCGAGGCGGCCTGAGAAAGTTCCTTTTCGGCCAGGGTGGCGTTGAGGTTCCGGTCGCTTTCGGCCAGCAGCGTCCTGACTTGGACGTTGTTGCCGTTTTCCAACGCGTGGGCCAATTCCGCCAAGGGCTTTTCGCTGGATTTGGCATAGAAGTAGCCGAAATGCCGGACGGGTATGTCGATGGCGGTGCTGCGGCGGGGCAGTATTCCGACGGGCATCATTTCAACTCCTTGTGCGCGTAAGCCAGCAGCATGGCCCTGCGGCTTGCGGCCGTTTGGTGGAATGCCCCGTGGGCCGGATTGATCAGTAGGGCCGGTTTTCCGTCGATTTGCCATATAAGGTAGGGCTGATGGTTGTCGGCATTCAGGGGGATGAAGTGGAATTCGGGACGTTTCTCCCCGTTGAGGCCGGTCTGTTCGCGTTCTACTTCCGTCATGACCCGTACCTGCGAGGTCCGCGCGGTAAGGAAGGATTCCGCGGCCTGGATGTTGGGGTTATGCGGGTAATGCATCGAGCTTAAGTGTTCGATGCGGTTCACGACATTGGCGTCCCGGCCGACGAAACGGTCGAGATTGTCGGGATCGTCACGGCTGCAGATGACCGGTTTGCCGGAGGCCATGGACCCGGGTTCCAGCTGGTTGTGGAGGCGGACGATTTCCTCCGACGTCGCGGTCCGGGCGAACGCGTCGTGGGGGTGCACGATGTTCTCCGTATGGTTGTTCGTGCCCATCACGTTGCGCCAAAGGAATGCGGAAAAGCGTTTTTGCTTCAAGAAGGGTATGCGGCTTTGGTACGTCTTGACGTACTGCATGACGGGCCCGAACGCGGCGGCTAGCGCGTGGACGTAATCCTCGTTCATCACGAAGCCCCTCCTTCCTTCACCGATCGGAAACGACGTGGGCAGGTCGATGACGATGCGGCCGGGGAAGCGGTAGCCGCGGGAGTGGTTTTCTTCCTGGATCTTGACGCCGCCCTGCGTCAGACGGGTCCCGCCGTTCTTCACGTCATAGTCGATGCGCACCTGGATGGGTTGGCCCTTGTGCATGACGGTGTAGGTCCGCTCGGTCCTGCTCTTGGCACGCCGGTTGATCGGTTTTCCGTTGATGCGGATCTGGACGTCCTGCACGTCTTGGAACCGGTCCATGAGTTCGTCGCGCACGTCGCGCAACATGGCGCGGTCCGTCACGCCTTCGACGTGCACTTCGGTTCCCGGTGTCTTCTTGATTCCTTTCTGGAGCTTGACTTCAAACTCCGCGGGTCCCTCCGCCGTCGTGCGCTGGTACGTGGCTTGGTGGGACTGCCCGTCCGCCGTCCGCGTGACCAATCGCAATGCCTTGGCCTGCTCGTTCTTGAAAAAGGAAAGGTTGGAAAAGAATCCGACTCCGAAGCGCCCAATGCCTTCGCCGGTTTTGCTGCTTTGGTAGGGTACGGAAAGCGTGCTGACGACGGTCCCGAGGTCCATGCCCGCGCCGTCGTCGGAGACGGAGATTCGGCCTTTGCCGATTCGGATGTCGACGACCTTCTTCGAAGATGGGTGGCCGCGCACGGAGTCGATGGCGTTGGACACCAGTTCGCCGACGGCGCGTTCCGGTTGGAACTGTTCGAACGCAAGTTCCCGCACGCCATGTTTAAGGAATGATTCCTTGACGTCTAGTTCGGGGACCTCCAGGGCGTTTTGGTTCCGGACGGCGGAAACGATGCGGTCTTGGAACTCCATGAACCGCGGTTGGTCCAGCTTGGCGATTCCGAAAAGCGTATGCAGCGGGATGCGGACGGCAGGGCTTGCGAAATCGCCCCGGATGGGGATGAGCGGGTTGGATGCTCGGTTCCTGCGTCGGAAAGTGGGACCCAGGGAAAGCATGTTTACTGCAAGGGAATCGTCGGCTTAAAATGTGTTGGCTGTTCCGTCGCGTTGCGCGCCGTCAACGCCTCCGGGCCGCATACGAGTGATTCCTTTGTACGAGGGGGTTCAGACCTATTTTTTCCTAATCGTGGCGATGTCGCCCAAGGTGAACTCGTCCATCTTGCGCGGCGCGTTGCGGCCGGCGGCTTGCGGCGGTCGCGGGGTTTCGTCCTTCTTTTCCTTTTCTTCCGGCGCGTCCTTGGCGACCAGTTTGATGTGCAGTTCCTTTTCGAGCCGTTCCACTTGCGCGGGAGTGGGTTTGCGGCGGTCTTCCTCGAAGGCACGGATGTCCGTCTCCGAGATGAAGAGGCGTTTTCCCAGTTGCGCGCGGTCCCAGCCTTTGGCCTCTCGGGCGGCCTTGATGGCGGCGCCTGCACCGTCGATGAAATGCGAGTCTTCCTTCAGCCGCGGCGTCGGAGCCGGCGCGCGGGGCTTGTACTGCTCGAAAACCGTGAAACGGGTGCCGTATTGAACGCAGTTGGGACACAGCGGCACGCGGGCGCCTTCGACATAGCCTTCGCCGACGGCTTCCTTTCCACAGACTTGGCAATATTCCATGAGAATCGCGTGGGTGCTTCTTGTCGGAAAAAGGCTAAAAATGCTTTGTTTTCTACTTGTCGGCCCGCTTTTGCGCATGACGTACTGCACGGCTTCCGGTCTGATGCGGTTCGCCCCCAACGGCTTGCGGCGCGGGTGCGGCGGGATTTTTCGGTGCCGGTTCTTTCCGTCATTGGCATCGTTGCCTCCAAACGGTTTAAACGGCCGGATTCCAACTTCTGAATCGGATTGACATGGGCGTCTATCTCAAACCCATCCTCATCAAGCATGAGCGCACGCTTGACGATTTGTCCGGCACGTATGCGGTGGATGCTTATAACGTCCTGTACCAGTTCCTCACCATCATCCGCCAGCCGGACGGCACGCCCCTTCTGAATTCGAAGCGCGAAATCACGTCGCATCTTTCCGGCCTGTTCTACCGTACCTGTTCGTTGCTGGAAAAAAACGTCGTGCCCATCTACGTCTTCGACGGCGAACCCTCACCGCTGAAAGCCAAGACCATCGCCGAGCGAGTCGCGGCCAAGACGGAAGCCGAGGAACTGTTGCGCAAGGCCCGCGAGGAAGGACGCCTGGAGGAAGCCGCCCGCCTGGCGCAACGCACGGCCCGGCTCAGCCGCGGCATGGTCAAGGACTGCCAGCGGCTGCTGGACGCGATGGGTCTGCCCTGGGTGCAGGCGCCGTCGGAAGGTGAAGCCCAATGCGCGCTCATGGCGCAGAAAGGCGTGGTGGATGCCGCGGCGTCGCAGGACTTCGATTCGCTCTTGTTCGGCGCGCCGAAACTGGTGCGCAACCTCACCTTTTCCGGCCGCCGGAAACTGCCACAGCGCAACATGTACGTCACCGTGCAGCCGGAAGTCTACGACTTACCGGAGAACCTCTCCGCCCTTGGCTTGACGCGCGAGCAGTTGGTGTGGGCCGGCATACTCATCGGCACCGACTTCAACGAAGGCGTGCTGGGCATAGGCCCCAAGAAGGCGTTGAAGATCGTCCAGGGCGCCAAGACCACGGACGACGTCAACGCCAAGCTCGAGGAAATGCGACGCAAGGCGTTGGAGCCGAAGGAAGCGAAGAAGAAAAAGCCGAAGAAGAAAAAAAACGCCGACGCGGAAGACGAAGGTCAACGTGTCGATTCGGAGGAAACGGACGCCGCCGATATTGCCCCGGCTTCAGTGCCCGATTTGCCTTCCTTTGTCCCGGTGGACTTCACCGCCTTGGAGGAATTATTCCTGCGGCCCAAGTACGCCGAAGTCAGCAAGGCCGATTTGCGCCGAAAACCTATCGACATCGCCGCCGTCCGGAAGATCATGGTCGAGGAAAACGATTTTTCGCAGGAGCGCGTCTCGGCCACGTTGGAACGGGCGTTCAAGCACTCGGATGAGAAGCAAGGCAGCCTGAACAAATGGTTCTGAACTTCATTTCAAGCCCATGAGGTATGCCCTCAGATTGCCCGAAAAAACGATAAGGTGGCCTCCGGCAATCGTCCCGTTCTGAAGCTTGTCGCGGAAGTGCCGGACGAGTTCCTCGACGTCGGCCTGCCGCAACGCGTATCCTGTCTTGATTTTCTTTTCTTCCTTGAGATATTCCGACAAGTTGTCGTCGAACCCCAATTCCTTCAGTGGCCGTCGCAAGTCATCCGTCGGCACCGGCGCCTTCTTCCATGCCTGCAACGCGCCATGGAATGACGTCAGGGCAAGCTCGACATTGTTGAATGGCCGCCTTCGAGGCGGTTCCTGCTTCATGATTCAGTTAATCGCGGCAGGCTTGATAATGTTGACGGCATCCGTGGCGTCCCCCGTCGCTTTCGACCCTCAAAACGGCCGAATCCATCCCCCTTTATACTGGGGCCTCCACCAACTTTCCGTTAGGATGCCGAAAAAACGCCATTCTGATTCTAGGATTAGGTGATATGACATGAAAGGAAAAGTCAAGATGTTCAACAACGACCGCGGCTTCGGCTTCATCACGGGCGACGACGGCAAGGACGTGTACGTCCACTCGTCCGCCATCCAAGGCGCCACGTCGTTCGCCGTCGGCGACTCCGTCGAGTACGACGTCGAGACGTCGGACCGCGGCCTGCGCGCCAAGAACGCCAAGAAAGTCTAAACCTGCCTGTCTGGTCTTAGATCGTTCAAACCGCTTCTTTGTGGCCGTTTGGCCTCATCTTTTTCTCTCTCGGTTCAAATGCCGCGTGACAGGTAATCGTTTTTTTCGAAGAGTCGCCGACTTAGGAACCGTTTGAGCCGTTGCCGGTCCGGAGTGCCAATTAGTCCTACCATTTGCCTTCCGGTACGCGGTCTTCTTTTCCAAAATTTCGATCCAGACGCTTGACTATTTTTGGAAGAGCATTCCATCCCATCCCTTTTGAAGGGGTCATTTCACCGGCACGGGTGTGGTTAAAGAGCGTCTTTAACATTTGAGGTCGTTCAACGGGCTTCAACTGGCCTTTTCTCTCCAGTTCATCCATGATTCCCAATGCCCAAATTGTTTTAGCCCGGGCGGCATACGGAGTCATGTCGTTTGCCGGAACGAGGCCCGCTTCTTCCGCGGCCCTACCCAATTCGTAACTTTCGGCCTGGATTTTTCCGCCAGTCATCTGTGAGCCGAAAACCACGGCAATGCCTTTTTTCGCCGCACCTTTCAGGACGGTCAAGTGTTGTGGTGCAATGTTCCCGGTTCCAGGCGCCAGGACGACCAAGCCACGTTTCTTTTCCTTGACTTTTTGCTGTATCATGCGCCTAAGTTCCTTCACGGGCATGTCGCCTTCAAGTTGGATTGTAGCGACTCGAGGGTTTCCATACGCGAGTATAGGGCCTGGCGGGCTACGGATCCTGTCCAGGACCCGTTCATCCCAATCCAACCCATGCGCTCGAAACGTAGCGACGGGCTCACTTGCGGGAGAATGAAATGCGGCTAGATCGCTTTCACTGCGCTAGGCTGCCAACAAACCTCCGTGCACGTGGTCGTGAAACGCGAGGTATACTCCGGGTTGTGCCGCGGTGGTTGCCGCGTAGAACGCGCGTTCAAGATTCGGAGTCGCATCGCATGCAAAATCTTCCGGTGCCATTTGGGAACCCGTCAAAACCACGGGAATTTTCAGGCCGCCGCCCAACGCAAGGGCCAATGTCGACGCCGTAGTTGCCATCGTGTCGGTCCCATGGGTCACGACGATTGCATCATAATTGTGCATGTTCTTTCGGATGGCTGCCAGAATCTTTTTTCGGTCGTTAAATGTGAGTGCCGAACTGTCCTTTCCGGTAATGAAGTGAATGTCGACGTCTGCATGGTCACGAACCCGTGGCGCTAACTTGAAAAGTTGTTGGGGAGTCAATGCCGGCTCCATGGCGCCTTTTGCATTTCTTCGCATCGCGATGGTGCCGCCGCAGAAAAGCACCAGCACGCGAGGCTTCTTGCCGGTTTCGGCCGGCGGCAGGACCCAGCCCGAAGGCGTCGGGGGCGTCCAAATTTTCCGTTCCGGAACGATGAGCCTACGTTCAGGTACGATTAGTTTCCGTTCTGGCACTAGGATTTCAAGATGTAATCTCCATTCTCCAGCGTTCGTGAACATGTCAATACTTTCCGTTGAACGTCTTTAAAGGCTGTTTGTTTTCAGGTCAGCGAGTCGTACGGCGCAATCCTTCGGACGATCCAATGAAATCATTTTGCTGCCGCGCCTAGGGCTTTGAGTTGTATGCGGCTGGCGGGACGTTGTCCTGACTCTATTTGAGAAAAGATACGGCTTCGGGATTCTTGATTCCGAAGATTTGGATGATTTTTTCCTTGCCGCCCGGTTGTTTGGCCAGGCGTCTGTAGAACTCTTCGGCTTTCTCGAACTGGGCGTTGATGAACGCGGCGTGCTCCTTCTTCCAGGCGCCTCGGCTGGTGCGGACATATTCCGCCCAGCGATCAATGGCTTCCAAGCGTTGCGGATCTGTCATAATCGCCACTGGTGTATCAGGTGCTTGA
>Ga0172368_10008296_pt1 | contig 10630 bp, 9 predicted proteins | sample Lak11m_FD_114540 | JGI IMG/M metagenome (GOLD analysis project Ga0172368, IMG submission 114540) | Freshwater microbial communities from Kabuno Bay, South-Kivu, Congo - kab_022012_11m | ecosystem: Environmental > Aquatic > Freshwater > Lake | place: Democratic Republic of the Congo: South-Kivu...
GTACTTCCTTAAAAAATGACCTACCGGTAAAATTCTCGGATCGTTTGTCATTTTAAACATTGGACCGGTCATTTCATTGTTTTCCATTAATTTCTTTTTGATTTCATCAGCATTTTTTACCATAGTTCTGAACTTCCAGCTTATAATCGGTTTGCGGTTATATCCAACAATTTTCCATTGATAAAAAACAGGTCTGCCATCCTGTAAATAAATCAATAAACTAATAATTAAAAAAATCGGCAATAAAATAATTAATCCAATTAACGATATTGATAGGTCAATTATTCTTTTTACAAACAAATCCCCCTCTGATTGGCGAGTTGGATAAAAGCTTATGATATTTAATCCGAATAATTTATCTGTACTTACATTTTTAGTTAAATGTCCAAAAAAGTCTGAGTTCAACCTAACATTGACCCCCATTCTCTCACACTGTTCCAATATTTCTCTGATTTGATCGAATCGCTTTGTTGATATTGTTATTATTATCTCCTCAGGATTATATGTTTTTAAAACTTTCTCTATCTCCGAGTAACTTGCAAGAATTTTTATTCCACCTACTTCTTGCCCTACTCTGTTCTCATCTCCTGTCAATAATCCAACTATGTCCAAACCCCATTTAAAGTTATTTTTTACTGTATCTATAAATTGTTTAGCTCTAGTCCCAGTACCAATTAAAATTATTCTTCTTCGGTTTCTACCTTTTTTCCTTATAAATGCAGCTAAATAAAAGAGAAGTGTTTTTTCAATAACAAATAAAATTATACTAGTGAGAAAAAAAACTAAAATAAACGTTCTTGGTATTTCTTTAACACCAAACAAGAAGAATACAGCTATATTTAATAAAACACCAAGTGAAGTTACTTTTAGAACAATTGAATATTCTTTTAGTAACGAAGTAAATCTTTGGTAGCTGTATGCTTTTTGATCTTTAAAAAGAATTATGTATATAAAACAAATAATTACTGCAATTATTAAATAAAAAGTCCTTAATTCTAACTTCGGCGGGAACAATAATGGATCAACCCTATTAAGTATTGTCGATAAATAATACGATAAAACAAATCCAATAAATACAGTAATAAAGTCTGCTAATTGTGCTATCCTGCTATGATATGATGAACGCCAGATCATAGTTATATATTCTCAAAAATATTAGTAAGTCTTGAAATTATATCATCCCAAGAAAAATTTTCTCTAACATAATTTATCATAAAGTCTTTCTTATCATCGAAATTTTCCTTTTCTTTTATAAAATAGGCTATTTTTTCTTTTAAATCATTCGTATCACCAACTTTAAATTTTAATCCAAAGTTTGCGAGAATATCTAAATTTTCTTTTATATCAGACACAATTGGAGTTATCCCATATCCCATAGCTTCAAGTAATGTAATCGACATACCTTCAATTGATGAAGGCTGAACTAATAATATTGCATTAGCCAGGAGTTGGTACTTGTCTTCGCCTTTTACAAAACCAGTAAAAACAACTTTATCGTTAGCTTCTTTTATTAATTCATAATAATATTTATCATGATAATTTGTATCGCCAGCAATTACAAGCTTTAAATTAATATCCGTATTTTCTCTAAGGTAATCTTTAAATGCTTTTATCAGAATATGAGGGCCTTTTTCCGGTACAAGTCTTGCCATGAACATAATATATTTTTTTCGTTCTAGACTGAAATGTCTAAGCATATCATCATTTGTCTCATAAATTTCTGCAGTCCTCACGCCGTTTCTTACTAATTCAAATTTTTTTTTATAGTTTTCCTTAAAGAAATTCACATCAGATCGACCGACACAAATTGTTATGTCAGGAAATATTGTACAAGCTAAGGTAGAAAATTTAATAAACAATTTTGCTATTTTCCCCCATTTTTCTCGCTTCCAATCTAATCCATGAGTTTGAAGTATTACTTTTTTAAAGAATAACTTTGGTAAGAATGTTAATGATCCCAGAACAATAGCATGGAAAAAAAAAATATCAGCTTTCTCTATAAATATTGCATGAAGTATAGATAAAAAAGTATGGGTGATTGCCTCAGTATTTTTCCCTTTTAAATGCGGCAAACAAATTATTTTTACATTTGGGATACATTCGTTTGATTTGAAGTATTTTTCTCTTACATAAATTATTACCTCATATTTATCCTTATTAAAATATGGAGCCGTATTTTCTACAACATACTCTATTCCTCCAGTATAAGGAACAGTCTTAACGCCAAAAATTGCAATTGTTTTTTTCTCTTTCATCTATTAAAATATTCATTATACTGGGTATAATGCGGGTCTTCTTTTTTGGTAATATTTCTCTTTTCTTTTACACCTAAATAAAATTCCCTTTTAGTATTAGAATCATCAAGTTTTATTTTTTCGTAATTAATATATTCCTCAAAACAAATGTTTTTTCCTAATGTAACTTTGAGCTTATTTTTTACAACCCAATTTAAAACTTTTTTCTTGGGGAGAAAAGTTAGTTTGGGATTTCTCATTGCCGTTCTTGCGGTAGTAACCATCCAGCAATTTTGCTTACACTTACTAACCGAAGCTCTTATTTCACTAGCTTTTTCGCTTTTGGTTATTTCTTCCCAGGATTGTTTCTCTATATTTCCCATTAATAAATCGGGTCTTACGTTGCAGGCATAAACATCGCTCCACGGGTCAATAAAAATAAAATCAGTTGCAGCAGTGCATTCAATAAGCCTATTATGTCCAAGAATCTTTTCAATTAATCCAAGATTTAAATAAGCCCTAAACCAATTTTTAACAGAATTTGTTTTAAGCATCTCAGTAATAAGTTTTTCAACTTCTTTAGCAACTTTTAACCTATTGTATGGGAAATTATCCCCTTTATGAAATTGAAAAGCATTATGAAGGGCTGAAGTAGCAAATTCAACTCCCATTGTTTTTGTCATTTGATATAACTTAACTAATTCGTTGACATTATCATCTTGAATGACGGCACCGAATCCTAAGTCTTTTCCACCAAGTTGTTTAAGCTTTTTTAAGCCATTAACCTTTTTATTAAAGCCATCTTCCTCACCACGAATCAAATTATTTGTTTTTTCAAAACCTTCTAAACTAAACCTTATTTTAATGTCAGGGTATTTTTTGATAATTGGTTCTAACTTTTCTGAATTTAGACCATTCGAGCTAATTTCCAATTTTCTGGCTTTTGGATAAAGTATGTCACAAATTTCTATTAGATCTTTTCTTAAAGTTGGCTCACCCCCGGTTATATTTAAATTATCAAAACCACTAGGCAATTTTTCTAGAGTTTCTAGTTTTACTTCATCTTTAGGATGGGTAGGGTGTTTCCATATGTAACACATAGAGCACTTTGAAACACATCTGTATGTCGAAATAACTGTAAGGTCCATTTTGAATCCATTTTATATTTATAAGATTATTGAAAAATCCATTGTAATTCCATAAAGCCGATTTCGAATTATTTTATATTTATTTATATCAGCTGCATATAATAATTTTAATAAATCATTATGTGTTAGCAAGTTCATATAACTACCAGTTGCCCACTCTTTCCCCATTGTGAATAATAAGCTATCAAACTTTTTCTTTGGAAGCCAATGAAGCAACGGAATTCGTGTATGAATTTCTATTGGGAATAATTTATTTGGTGTTGTTATAAAAGCTTTTCTGCATGTTCGTTTTATTTCTTTTAGAAATAATACTTGGTCATCAAAATTTCCCACATGTTCTAAAACTGCATTAGACCAACCGAGATCAAATTCATTTGCAATAAATGGAAAAACATTCCCGTCATATTGTATAACTCTAGTTTGAGGATAAAGTTTTTTAAAATTATTCGGCTTGTCAATTCCTAAAGCAGTTATATTCGTTTTGAAAGGATAGTTTTTTTCGAGGTAATTATCGTTAGGAGAATATTCTATATCGCTAAACCCAATATCAAGTATCCGGTTTTGATTGTTGAGTCCAAAATATTTTATAAACTCATTAAATTTTCTTTCTCTATTTCTACCACTTATAAAATGTGCAAAGGAATTAAACATCATTTTTATTCCAAGTTTTAAGAATATTTTATCTAAGATGCTATAATGATTCTCAAACGAAATCAGTTTATTTACATGCTCTTTTGCATTCTAGCAAATTTCCAAAAGTCTGTTTTGACCTTAATAGAAACAAGATATTATTTATCTTGTTAAAGATAAACATGTAATAAAAATTTAAGAAACCTATTTAAAATTTTTTTGCATTTCTATTATCCAGTTCCAATATTTATTTATACCTTCATTTAAGGTAGTTTCAGGAATCCATTGTATGTCTCTTTTAATTTTATCAATATCAAGTATAAAATTCGGGACATCATATTCTTTGAATTCCGTATAATTTACTTTTATTTGTTTTTTTGTAATATGTTTTATAGCATCTATAATTTCATTTACTGAAGTACCTATCCCAGAACCAATATTATATTCTCCATGATCATGGTTCATACTTAGTTTATAGCAAGCTTCTACAAAATCAGAAATGAAAAGATAATCCTTTTTAGATTTTCCATTTCCAAATACAGTAATATCTTCTTCAGAATTAACTTTTGTTAAAAAAGTAGAAATAACCCCCTGTGTAGCTTTATGTCCCTGTCTAGGTCCATAGAGATTTGATGGTCTTACAATTAGTGCCTTTATACCATAAAGTCTTTCAAAAAGTCTAATATAATTTTCTATTGTAGCCTTAATTATACCGTATGATGAGATAGGGTTTAAAGATTGATTTTCTGCAATAGGAATGCTTAGGGTATTACCATATACAGCGCCTCCCGAAGAAAGAAAAACAAGCCTGTTTTTCTTTAATTTTACCATTAAGTCTAAAAGATTTATACTAGGTATTAGGTCTTTTTTAATTTCTTTGTTTATATCTAAATTTGATGTGCTAGGAACAGTAGAACTTGCTAGATGATAGACAATGTCAATGTCAAAAAGTGATTCGGCGAGTTCGGTTAAATTGTCGAAGCTAAATATCCTATAATCGACACCATTTAATTTGTTCCGATATTTTTCTAAAGAATAATCAAATACTCTAACTTTATGGCCATTTTTCAAAAAAATATCTACAAGATGTGATCCTATAAAACCGTTGCCACCAATAATAAGTATATTCATCTATTTTACCAAGCTATTAAAAATTTTTATTGTATACTGATAATATTTGCTCATACTATGCAAGGTTTCAACATATCTTCTCGCATTCATCCCAAACTGAATTATTTTCTCTTTATCATCATAAAGCTGCCTAACTTTCTCTGCTAATTGAGCTTCGTTTCCAGTTTCGAAAAGCATTCCATTTTCTTCTTCAAATATCAAATCTCGAATACCACCAATATTTGAACCTATTACTCCTTTTCCAGCTGCAAAAGACTGTAAAATTGAATATGGGCTAGGTTCATACCATTCCGAAGGAACAATTACAAAACAACATTCATTAAGATGTTTTTGCAGCTCTTCAAACCAAAGAGATCCAAGAAACTTAACATTATTTAATGAAATACTATTTGCAAAATTTTTACACTCTTCTAAACCAGGCCCATCTCCAATAATTCTAAGTTCAATATCTTTCAATTTTTGAAACGATTTTAAAAGTGTCAATACACCCTTATATTTTTCAATTCTACCAAAAAATAATACATAGTTTTTGTTTTCATAATTCGGTAAATCTTGCCCAATATCAACTGGATTTGGTATAATGACAGTTTTATCCTTGTTAAAACCGAATTCTACAAATTTATTTCTTGTAAATTCACTTTGAAATGAAAAAATGTCAATATATTTATATAAATTATAAATTCTATAAAAGTAACTTTCAGTTGCAGCAACTATGCTCGCAAGAATTGATTTTTTTTTACATTTTCTTAACGTACAATTATAAAACTTATTTTTTTTGCATAATTCACATATTGCCCCATTTGTAAAAAGAGTTGCATTTGGACAAATTAATTTATAATCTACTACTCTCCATACAATTGGGATTTTAAATTTATTTAGTAAAGTAATAATAGAGGGAGTAATATAATTATGTATATTGACAAAATGAGCTATGTCAACTTCGTTCTCTCTTAAAAGTATTTCTAATTTTTTTCTAGCTTTTAATGAATAAACGGAATTTGCAATTACTTTTATTCCGTTAATAATTGATTTATTATTGTTTAGTTCCCTATAATCAATTTTATTAATAAAATACTTTTCAAATGTTGTCGATTCATTTTTTTCGTTTTTAACTGAAAAGGGAATTATATTATGCCCATTATTTTCAAAAATATTTTTAAATAATTTAACATATGTCCAATCGCCACCAGAAGGATACCATGACCAATTTACAAGCAAAATATTCATAATTTAACCCATGAATCTGGTAAAAGATCAGTTGTATCATATTTGGGATTAAAAATGCTAAACCATTTTTCGGGACCAATTACAATTTTATTAGGGTTTCTATTTAGCCACGCACCCCACCAACTGTATGTACTATTTGCTATTATATTATGTTTACATAAAGACATAAGCTGCATATCTAAATAACTATTTGGACCATAAATAGGATTCCAATCAATGAGTTCATAATTAAATTCTGTAAAATTCTCTTTAACCCATTCAAGATTATCTGCGAAAACATAGTATTTAGGATTTGAAAGGTTTTCATTCATAAATTTTATAGCGTTTTTATAATAATCTAACCCACATGTACCTTTATTGATTTTACGATTACTATGCTCTTTCCTTTTTCTAATATGAATTGAAACAGATTCTTCTTTTTGAATTTTTTTCAATATATTTTTATTCTTATCAGATCTAAATTCATTAAAAGAAAAATCATATAAAATTAAATCTTTAAAACTACTAAAATATTTCTCACTCTGCCAATGCCCGACCAAATATATATCCCCGTCTAATTTATCATATACTTCCGTGTAACGAAACGAAACTTCTTTTATAAATGAATCTTTGTGTAATAGTAATATTTTCCGGCGAACTCTGTTGATAAAATTATTTTTCCCAGCTAATCTAAAAACATCATCTTTGGAGGAAATATTTAATTCCGCATTCGGGAAAATGTTCTTAAACTCTACCAATTCATGGGCTTGCTTAGGTTTAAAAGAAATATTATCCAAAAATACTTTTTTGTCAAGTTTTTTTAATCGCATATAAAATGCATACTGAAACATTCTATTAGCCAAGCCACCAAACATTTGAATTATTATCATTAAATAAAATTAGCCAATCTCATCACTTTAGTATTCAATTCGAATTATATCATATTCATTAATTATTTTAGCAAGAGGAGATTTCTTTTTTACATGTTTTTCTAATTGCTCCATGGTTGGATAGTCATTGTGGCCGGTAAAACATCGGGCATCATCAATTAGAATTATATGCCTTATTTTTAATGAAAAAATAGAATCTAATTCTTCCATTATGGGTGTTTCTTTATTACCTCTAGCTGTTATACCAGTTGAATAGTGACCATCAAGCCAAAACAAACATGGTTGTTCTAATTCTTTACGCTTTATAAGTTCTTTTAGCACATCGCCACTGTCTCCTAATATAATTTCAATATTTTGAAATTTTCTAAATCTTCTTTGAGCATTTTCAAAAAAATTTGATTGTAGCTCAATAGAAATTATTCTATTGAAATTCAATCGTTGAGCATAAATCATTTCTCCCATAAATGTTCCGGTTTCTATCAAGGTTGAAAGCTCATAACGTTCAGCTGTTTCTTTTATAATTCTCTGTTTAAGTATATGAGGAGGTGGCAATGGCTTATTTTTTTTAATCCATTTATGATACACAATATTTCGAAAATAATTTTTATTACGGATATACTGTTTCAAATACGAAATTTGGACTAATAAACAATTAGGCAATATTATATTAAGTGTTTTTTTTATAATCATACGATTTCCTTTTATTTAATTTTTATCAGACCACAGTTTAATAGAATTAAGGAAGAATTATTGGGAAAATTATTCTGATTATCAGAAAGAATTAAAAAACTTGTGATGTCTATTTTTAATTTGAAGTGAATATATATTACTTATTCAAAAGTAAATAATGTGACATTCAGTCAATCAATTTTCATCAAAATGCTTTATTTGTTCCGTTTATTATAAAATTGTATAAAAACTTCTTTTGGAGTTTTATTTGTAAATATTGATTTCAAGGTATTGTAATAAGTTCTTTTTTTTATTTCAGAGAGATCATTATTTCTAAGAATCCAAAATAATAAATATTTAAGTATACCAATAAATGTCAAAATCTCAAGAACTATTCTAGGCCATCGTGAATACTTATCATAAAATAATATCTCTCCTTTTACCATTGCAGGATAAGTTGCAGTTGATGTTTCTTTCAATGTACTCATATGATTATGATAAATAATCGCTGTTGAATCCACAAAGCATTTATACCCTTTTATATTTGCTTTTGTTGAAAGTTCGATATCCTCTGGACAGAAAAAATATGTTTCATTAAACAAGCCTAATTCTTCAATTACTGTTGTTTTAACGATAAAGCAACACCCAGATATATTATAGGTTTGGAATATCCCTTCTTGATTAACATATTTAAAATTTTGCTTGCCTATATAAGAAATTCTAAATAATTTATTTAATATATATTTCGTTGCTGTCGCTGGTGGTCTACCCTTAATAACTCCTCCGGGGTATAATATTATCGGGCTTAAGAAATCAGCTTCATTATTAGTATTATAGGTATTGATAAAATTATCAATAACATTATTTTTGAATATTATATCATCATTTAATATCAAACAATAAGTCCCAGTAATTTTTTTCAGCCCAAGATTATTATTTTCAGCAAATCCTCTAATTTCATTACTTTCAATTATCTTAACTTTGGGGTACCTTTCTTCTAATAGCTTTAAATTTTCATGAGAAAATAAATAAGCAACAACAATAATTTCGTAACTGGCTTTTTCCGTATAATTTATAATACTTTCCAAACAAGGGAAAAGCATCATCAAATTATTCATGCTTACTATCACAATCGACACATCTAAAGATTCCATTTAATTTTTGCTTGTAATTTAATGTTAAAAAATTCAATAATTTTAGGAGGTAGAAGAAGTATCATATAATGTTATATAACTTTTTATAGTAAGTTTGATCGTTTGGAATATTTAATTGGTAAATAATTAACATTACAGTCAAAAAAAGAACTCGAATTTCCATTTCTCCAGTAACCGAGGCAAAAATAACAAAAGCTGAAATCATAAAGAATGAAAAACGGTTAAAATTAGGATTATTTATTATTCTAAATTTTTTAAACATAAAAACAATGAAAATAATGTAACTTAATCCGCCAAAAATACCGCGCTCAAGAAAATATTTTATCCAAACGCTTTCACCCCCCATTAGCTCAGAATTAATTGCCGCAGTTGGATTAAAACTTCCAAGTCCTAATCCAAATAAAATTCTTTGTTTAAAGAGTTCGAATGTTAATTGCAACTGCAGCAATCTCGTACTTAAGTCGCTTCCCCCAACGTTGCTGTGATTGATAGCAATTAGATTTTCGAAATTCTGATAATATGTTGAGATGTATCCACCAAAAAAAAACAAAACCAGACTTATTACAATGATAATACTAATTAAATATCTCGAAAAAACTTGATATTTTAAATTAATAATTCCTAAAAAACCGACTAATAAAAATAGAATTGGTGAACGCGAATTTGTAAATATTAGATTAATAATCATTAAAATTAAAAAAGAAAGAAAAATTAATTTATTCTGTTTTAATTTTGAGTGGTTAAATAGAAAATAGAAATTGGTGACAATAATTATAGCAAGCAACCCACCATATGTTATTGGATGCGATGTAAGTGATTGTATTCTTCCCATTCCCAACCTATCTTCAATTCCATAAAACCAAATAGTTATCTTAGTCGGATCGAGAATCCAAGTTCTTTCAAAATCCATAATTGGATTATAACCTAGCGTTTTTTCAAGGATGCCATAAAAGCTCATAATAGTAAATATTAAAAAATAAGATTTAAGTATTAACATAAACTCATCTTTTGCTCTAATTATCATCCAGAATAACAAGATAAAAAGCCATTCATCATTTATGTAAGCTAACGATTTTACCAAACTCTGTAAAAAAGGAATCGTTGAGAATAAAGTTGATAATGCAATAGAGGATAAATAAAAGTATAAGGGAATAATTAAGGGAAATGTTTTTAAACTCCGAATTTCTTTTTTTTTGAATACTTGATAGTAAAAAAAAGTATAAAAACAAATTGCCATATTCAAGCTTAATAATGGCAACTCAGGCTGACTCAGAATTGCAAAATTTTGATTTATTATTGGATGTAATATTACATAAAGAAGAAAAGTTCTATACGGACTAATAGTTAAAGCAAAAGAATAAATTAAGAAAATAAATAAAAGATAAATGTTCATTTAAATATATTATTGTCCATTTTACTTTAAGTTGGAAATTGATGATTTTACTTAACACATATATCTATAATTCAAAAAATGATAATCTAATCTTTAATTTGGACCGAAAAGAGCTTGTAATTCATTGTTAAAATGAACAATACTTTCATTGTACATTTTAGCTTCAACTAATTCA
>Ga0172368_10008298_pt1 | contig 10629 bp, 7 predicted proteins | sample Lak11m_FD_114540 | JGI IMG/M metagenome (GOLD analysis project Ga0172368, IMG submission 114540) | Freshwater microbial communities from Kabuno Bay, South-Kivu, Congo - kab_022012_11m | ecosystem: Environmental > Aquatic > Freshwater > Lake | place: Democratic Republic of the Congo: South-Kivu...
CTTCGTCAGGTTCCTGTTTTGCAGCTTTGGATTTCTTGGTTTGCTTTTTCGGAGCCGGGGCAGGTTCGCTGACCTGTTCTTCTTCCAGCCGGTTAACGTAAACGGTGTAATCATGGCCGAAGTTGTCGGTATTCTGCAATTTTGCGACTTCCAGGGAGATGTAATCTTCGTCATTGTATTTGTGGGCGAACTTGACGATGTCGGAGATTTTCAGGTTGATCTTGATAATTTCGAGGCCTTCGACTTTCTTTCCTTTTCCGATGTAGTTTTTTACAAATTTTTTCATGACTTTGAGTTTTTGAGGTTAATTTATATGCTGGGTGTAAATAAGACCCTGGAGGGGCACTCAAGGAGGAACTGGAATACCGGAATGCAATGAGGATATGCTGGGAAAATCCTTGAATGAGTGGAACTGTACCCTGGAAGGGGATTTTAGCTTAGCAGATGAATTGACCGGGAAACAAAGGCGTGAAGCTTTGCAAAACCAATCCAGGAAAAGAAAATCTGAAGGGGAAGTCAGATCAAGGGAAATTGTCCTTGTTGACGTTAAGACATCAGAAGACAACATCTGGAAAAAGAAAAATGCAGGATTGACCTGAATCTTTTTTGAGCCCTTAATGAGTCGTATGAGACAATAAGAATGTCCACCTCAACCGCCATTTATGCTCAATTCTGACGCAATATTGACGCAATGATAAATCTGATAAGAACAAATCACATGAAAGATGTTTGATTATCTTTTGCGTTCCATTTTTAACCCTCTCTCAATCAGAAAGTCGTTGATGTCAATGCACCTGACACCATGTTTCCCACAGACAGTGGGAATTTTGTTAGGTTTGATTTTGCTTTCATTAGTGATGAGAGTGCATCGGTGAATGACACAATAACCGATCAGATATGGGTCTGCCTCCTCTTTCCCCTCTGCCTGTTTCTTTGCATCAAAAAATCCGGTACTGTATTCTTCATTTATTATCGGAATCGAGGCATTAAAACTGGCTTCATCAGTTTTTACAACCAGGCGCTTTTTCCATTTCTTTACCCAGGTTTTCAGGAAATCCTGTTTCCCTTCATAGCTATTGATTTCTTGTTCGACAAAATCGATTGTCCGGAAATGACCCTGAATGATCAGATCCTCGATCTCTTCCCAGATTGCCGTGAACACAGGATTGTCCCGTTTGAATGTCGATTCAAGCATGATCAAACCACTGGTATCAATCACATAAACCGGTGTGTCCTGATCAAACGTTATCTCCATTTCAGAAATTCATTAGTTGACGGGTTCTGGGAATATAGGATAACCTGACTCCCAAGAAATCAGAAAGGTCTTTCAGATCGATCCGGTTCTGATCAAAGGCGGAGAACGCCAGGGAGATATAGGTCCTGCCTTTTTCTTTGATGGTTTCCTTCGCAATGTTTCTTCCTTCCGGATTCTTTGACCGGCCAAACTGAGGTTTATTCCAGGCTTGGTGTTTCTCTTTATAGAAAACAGGGGTTGTAAGATTGTTTTCCAGCAAACTCCTTAAAATAGCCAAAGGGCCGACATGAAAATGAACACCCAGGTCGATTAAATCTGATTTGGCCCATGTTTTCTGCCCGGTTTGCTTTTGTTGTAAAACGATTTCCATTTGTAACAATTCAGGAGTCGGTATCAATACCTCTGCCGCAAAAGCATTGCACCATTTTTCCGTTACAAAAGTGGTGTTTTCCGAAAGGTCGCATAACCCTCCTTCATTCAGGAGAATGTGACCCAGTTCGTGAAAAAGAGTAAATATCTTTCCGGTTGGCGATTCTCCGCCTCTTTTGATTCCTATGATTGGAATTGCCTCATCAATGATTGAGAACCCCCTGAGTTTGTCCTGGGTCATAGTGAGCTGAAAAACTGCAATTCCCAATGATTCGACCTTTTCGATATACGCCTCGAGAACCTGGTTCTTGTTATCAATTGCTCTGATCTCATCCAGGTTCATAAGCCTCCGAAGATTAGCTGCCTGAATTTTCGGATCATCTTGAATTGATGCAAAAAAGTTCAGTCCTGGAATTTCAACTCCCAATTCCTTGCGGAGTTCAAGGTAGGATTGAGCCAGGGCGCGGGCTTTCCGCACGGCCATGACGGTTTTCTCGTGAAAAAGATTCAGGGATTGGGAATCAACCGTTCTTCTGTCAAACGGCAATGGTTTCTCCAAAGGCGGCTTTGTCAATAATAGCGTGGCGATCGTCCGTTTATAGACCTTTGAAAGTTCTTGAAGTTCATCAATAGTGGGAGGCTTCTCTCCATCCTCCAATTGTGTCAGCCGCCGACCTGAAATCCCGGTCTTTTCAGCGACCTGGTTTCTCGTCAGTGCAAGCGATTCCCTTGCCCAAACAAGGACTCCGTGATTTACATTTATTTGGATCTTCTCTTTCATTGTCTCTCAAAAGTACTAATATATTTCCGATTCAGCTTCCTTCAACAATCCTGATCTCTTCCTCTGTCAGGCCATACAGTTCATAGACGAGACGGTCAATTTTAGATTCTGATTCATGAGTTAAATGTGATTCTCTTTGAAACTTATTGAAAAGAACCTTATTAATAAGTTCAATTATTTTTAATTCAATTTCTTTATTAAAAGACTTTGGAATAGGAAATTCATTAACATCATTCACGAGTATCTTTGGGAAGGCTCCTTTAGTAGCTTTTGGTGATGAATTGAAATGGTAGAAGGTGGCAAGTTTGGAGTTTAAAATTGCCAGTACACATTCTAACTTAATATGATGTTGTTCTTCATTGTCTTTGACAATAATAATTGATGGGTCGTTATAAAGTTCATCTTCAGTGATTGCAGTATAAATAGCTGGATTGGTAATTTCCCTTATCAACAATCGTTTTCCAATAAAATATTTTGGATCGCGAGGATTTGCAATATCATCACAATAATTAATATATTCTTTGCCATTCCATTTTACAACATATTTTTTAACATCTTCACCATATAACCAAAGCTTATCAAATTGTGAGCTCTTTTGAAATGAATGAAATACCCTATTTTTTATAATTTCTTCACTTTGCCCCTGATATTTATCATAAGCTATAAGACCTTGACTAGTCGCTGGAAATAGGTCAGAGAGTCGAAAAGAATTTTGGCGAATCTTTGAAGTCAATGAAATAATTTCCGGAGCCAATTTAAAAAGCAAACCCCAATTTTGATTATTGTTTTCAACATATTTTTTTGAGATGACTGATTGTGATTTCCTTATTAGCTCGAGAAATGTAGTGGCATCCTTAGTATTACGAAATGTAATATCTTCACCATCCTTTTCTTTTCTCAGCATCAAAATAACATTTCGTACAGTAGCATCCTCAAACACAATAAAATTTGTACAATCAAGAATTTCTTCAAAATGCCAAATAGTAAACATTTCAAGCCTGAATTTTTTTGCAAATAGATTAAAAAGAATAGTATTTGGAACAATATACGAGAATTGATAATTCTCTTTAAGAATACAATTAGCTTTATTTATAAACCAATAAAATACCTCAAAATCAGGAACCTTACCCAGATTAGCTGCTAAAAAGACTCTTTCTGCACCATTTATCGTGACCCCGTATGGAGGATTCCCAATCACAACATCAAAACCTACAAAGTCACCGTCATCATTAAGAACTTCCGGGAACTCAAACCGCCATTCAAAGGCATTTTGGTAAATCTTATTGCTTTTGATCTCATCCAGTTCCGTTTCAAGTTTTTTAATTTTCTCGGTCAGCTCTTTTACTTTCTTGTTCCATGCCTCCTTCTCTTTTTTTGTCTTGTCAAAGAGACTGGTTTGCTTAGTGAGATTAAAAAAATCACCATTCAACTTGTTTAAGTGGATCAGCCGCTTGTCATTGGCAGCCACTTCTATTTCAAAGTCCGATTTGATTGAATCAATCAGCTTTTCCATTGCCCGCTTTTCCTCTTTGGTAGCGGCATTGCGGTAAGTCATTACGGCAATCCGATAGCTGTCAATGCTCCATTTGCTTTTCTTCAAGGCCTGCCGGATATCAGCATCCAGGCAATAGCGTGAAATCAGGGAATTCCCACACTTGATATTGATATCAATATTGGGAAGGGTTTCCAGTTCGGTGAAATTGCTTTCAACTTTGTAATAAGCGTTCTTCAGCAATTCTATCCACAATCGTAACCGGCAGATCTTTACTGAATTCGGGTTGATATCTACGCCAAACAGGCAATTTTCAATGATTGTCTGCTTTTCGTGAAACAACCACTCCTGTATTCTCTGACACTCAATGTTTCCGGGAAGATATTCGAACAGATCGCCTTCCTCATCCGTTATCACAAGCTCATCATTAGCAACTTCCACCCGATACTCCTTCAATCTCTTTCCATCCCGGTCTGATAATATCTTAAGATCGCTTTTAATTGCAATAATCTCATTCAATGCCGAAACCAGGAAATGCCCTGAACCCACTGCCGGATCGCAAATCCGCAGAGAATTAATGATCATGTTCGCTTCCTGGCGATCTTCAATCTTATCATAAATCTGATCTAGCGTGTCACAATTCCACGCCTTTGTTTCATTGAATTTCTGAACAACTGCCCTCCGGATCGTCTCCTTGCACATGTACATAGTAATGAACCCGGGAGTGAAAAAAGAGCCATCCTTATAACCGTTGATCTTTTCGAAAATCAGGCCAAGAACCGAGGCATTGATCAGAGTCTTGTTGTCTTCCTGGATATCTTCTGAACCTTCGCCGGCGAAATCATAGGCATCGAGGAATTCGAAAAGATATTGAAGCCCGGAAAGCGTGCCGATTCTTCTTTTGCCGTGGTTATCTTTCAGGACAGTTGATGAAAGAATCGGTATCAGGGCATGGTCCTGCAAATTGCTTATGAAGATTGTGACCTGTTCAAGCTCGGTGGGTTCAAAAAGAGAAGAGTTCAGGTAGGGAATCCTGCTAAAATGCCTGGCCATCTCAGGATCTCTTTCATCAGTTTTTCTGGCAAGGACCCGAAAAAATAGATTGTCAAGATCATCAAAGCCATCCACCCGGTCACAGTTAAGAAAACCGTATTCGGGATCCCCCTTGTGATACCGGATCAACTGTGCCTCAAGAAGCTTTAGAAACAATATCCGGTTCAACCATGTAATTACGAGCTCTAGTGAGACATTGAAAAGCCTGTCCTGATGCGATTCACCATAAGCGGCAGGTTTAGAAAGTCTGGAAATCTTATCGCGGGTGTCCAGTTGAACAATGGTATTTTCAATGAGCGAGCCGGGATCGCGTAGCGCTTCTTTCTTACGTTCAATGATCTTCTTACTGCCGGATTTTGTTTCAGTTAAACCTATGATATCTAGTAATTCGGAATAAAACGATTTATCAAGTGTGTTGCTGTCATTAACAAAGGGTAGCTTCAGAAGATGCTCAGGAGAAAGGACCTTAAAAAGTGAGATCAGTTTGGCATCGTCTGCCCTATCTGCATTTCGCAATGGCTTCTCATAGTCTCTGAGATCAAACCAGGTGAAGGGAATCTCCGCTTCAATTCCTTTTACGAAAGGTTCAGCAATAGAAGTGTAAAAAAAGTCCGTTGATGTACCTAACAAGCGGTCCTGGTCGAAATCATTGAACTGTTTGATGAATGCCTTGTTCTGAGCGAAAGTTTTTTCAAACCAGACAGCATCGAAAATGAACCATTCAAATACATTGGTTGCAATAACATGTTTTATTTCGAGATTACCGTCTGAAATCCTTTCCCGCAGGTAATATAAAATGAGTTCGTAAAATGCTTTTGCTTTCAGGTCATCTTTCCTGACCATTTCAGTTTTGTTACCGGGCTTCTTGACCTCAACAAGAACACCTGGAGTACTTTTGGAATCAGGACCGTTATGAATGACAAAGTCAGCACGGTCTTTCGTATTGATATAATAACCCGGTTGGTAAAAAGTATTTCTGAGAAAGTTGCCCAAGTCGGTCTTGTTGTGTTCTTCCGATTCGGATTCATCAAGTCCGTCTAACAATAAAAGCATATTTTTCTTAAAGGATTCCATCTCTGAACGGGTCGGCTTTACCTTTAAGAATGCTTTATTTAGTGACTGACGAGGGGTTGAGTAATTATAAGACATTATCGCTGGATTAATATTCAAAATTAGAAAAGAATCCGAAATCATTTGTCATTTAAATACATTACGGGATTATCTTCTTTAAGAGAAGAATTAAGTGGGTGGTCTAAATAGTACCCTCATCCGCAAATGAAAAATACCTGTCATCCCCGACAATGATGTGATCCAGAACAGCAACATCCAGGAGAATACCGCAATCCTTGATCTTCTTGGTAATCCTGTTGTCGGCCTCGCTCGGCTGGGGGTTGCCGCTGGGATGGTTGTGACCAAGAATGATGCTTGTTGCATGCTGGGCAAGACAGATCTGGAAGATCTTCTTTGGATCTACGACAGTCCCTGAAATGCCACCTTCAGAAATTCTGACTTTCCTGATGATCCGATTCGCCTTATTGACCAGAAGGATCCAGAACTCCTCATAAGGAAGATCGCCTGTCAGAGATCTGAACAACTCAAAGGCATCGCGGCTACAGGAGATTTTGTCCTTTAGGATCACTTCGGACTCATTCCTACGACGTGCAAGGGCAAAAATGGCACATATCTTCACTGCCCGCTTTTGTCCGATGCCCTTGATCTTCTGAAGATCAGAAACGCTGACCTTCCAGAGTTCACAAAGGCTGTTGCCACAGCGGGAAAGCAAGTTTCGGGCAATCTCAAGCGAGTTCTCGCCTGAAATGCCGGAACCAATGATGATGCTCAGTAGTTCTGCATCCGAAAGACTTCCGGTGCCTTTCATCAGAAGCTTTTCACTTGGAAGGTCGTCCTCTGCCCAGAGGCGCATGGGAATTCTGTTTTCATAGTGTTTCTCGATGGTGAAATCAGGAGTTGAGTTTAGGTTTTTCATAGGGTGATTGGTTCTAATCAGCCGGCTGGCCGATGGTGAGTAAATGAAATTTACCCGACCAATCATGAGGTGTGAAAATTTTAAGCAAACATTCGGGTCAGATTGTTCCGCAGTGAAGAATCTGAATGAACCTGAAAGGCGACAGGTCCGGAAGGAGGTCGTGTTTAGCGCAAAATATTTTCACGAGCATAACTTTGTGAATTTCTTTTACGGAAATGGGGAAGGATGGATGGCGGCTATGTTTGATGGCAGCTTGACATGCCAAGATGATAAGATCGATTTCTGTTTCTTCGTCAACACTGGAAGTTACATCAGCCATGATGTGATTGGAATCAATGCTGGCTTCGCCAGGGTATGTGTGTATAGAAAATGAGTATAAAGATGAGACTTCGGTGATTTGCACTCCACCATGATATTAATTTTCACGACATTACCGAATTTATTTGAAAAATCCGAAATAATGTAATATGTTTGTGTTAGTAATATTAGTTTGCATCTTTTTATCCCGAAACTATGATTAATCTGTACGTGATAGATGATCATTTTTTAATAGGGTCAGGATTTAAAGAAGAATTTCATCCTGAAACCGACGAGGTAGATGTGATAGGATGTTCCGTAAATGTTCATCTGGCTATTGAAAAAATCCGACATTCAAAGACAGACATCATTATTCTATATCTTTTCATAAAATTTCTTGATCCAATAAAAAACTTCAGGCAGTTAAAATCTACTTTCCCATTAATTCCAATTGTAATAATTTCCTATGAAAATTCTCTGGAATGGCAGGTCAAAATGTTCAACGAAGGAGCAAAAGCATTTTTGAATAAAAATGATGATAAAGAAACGATGAAGGACGTCTTTCATGAGGTTGCATCAGGGAAGGCCATAATCCCTGTTGAAGTTTTAAATGCGAATGGCTCGAAGTTTAACAATATTCCAAAACCGGTTTTGTTAACTCAGGAAAAAGAGATAATCGCTGATTTGTCGAAAGGCAATACGATAAAAGAAATTGCAATCTCGAGTAATAGAACTTCATCCTCAATCGAAAAAATCTTAAGGAACGTTCGAGAGAAATTTAATGCCATGACCAATTATGAACTTTTAATCTTCCTAGCAAAAGCCAAGAAAATCTGACCCTTCTAAGGAAAATAAAGCAATAAAATTTCTGCAATTCCGGAAGCTTACCTTCTAATTTCCGAAAATCGGAATGAATAATTCCGATTTTCACATCTAATTTTTCCGATTATTTTCCTTGACAACACCAGATCTTCCGTATAATTTTACCGAAAAGATAATTAAAATACAAAGTTGAATTCATAAATGGTCCAAGTTTATGAAGTCAAATATTTTTTTAAACATCAATTCCTGAATAATGAAATTTGAAAAATATCAAGCTCTTATTGTTTGTTTTTCAATCATTTCAATGATTGCTCTTTCTCAGTCTTGGGACCAACCGGTGATTATTTATACAGGTGGCCATAACACGACCCCAGATTTTGTCATAGACCATAATAACGTCATACATTGCGTTTGGGAACATAAAATTGGGGTGAATTACACTAAAATTTACTATTCAAAATCTACGGATCTCGGCAAGACGTGGTCTGATGCTGAAGATATTTCGTTAAATACCAGTCTTTGGGTTTCCGATCCACACATTATTTCAGATACAGACAACAACCTTTTCGTGAGTTATGATTTCAATGCAGGGAGCCCTAATAATATGCTTGTCCTTGTAAAAAAATTTGAGGGAATCCAGTGGAGCGAACCTGATACTATTTCTTTTGATATTATACATCTAAACAGCCCTTGGCAATTAGCAATCAGACTACATTATCAAAAATAAGGAATTAATTCGGGTTTGTTGAATTAATTGCAAACATTTGAGTGTTAATATCTTGTGATATTTTTAATGTCCAAAAAGTGATTATTTTTCGTATCTTTCCTTTAAAATTCAAGCACTTATGATACGGTTCAGGAGCGAAAAACAGATCACCATTGAGGAGTTCAAAACCCCTTTTGAGGTCAATCTTCAAAAAGACAATCGCTGGGCAGTCATGGCCTTACAATTACCTTGGGATGAACTCTCGGTCATTTACTATAAAAGTCTTAGCCAAACCCGAGGAGCGAGAGCCAAAGATGCCAGACTGGTGATTGGTGCTTTGATCGTGAAACACATGTTAGGTTTGGATGACCGGGAAACCATAGAAACCATCCGGGAAAATCCGTATATTCAGTATTTTCTGGGATTGTGTGAGTACACTTATGAAGATATGTTTGATCGCTCATTGTTTACGACCTTGAGATATCGTATGGGGGAAGCCCAGTTTGACGCAATGACCTGTGAACTGATCAAGCTGGCCGATGTTCGCCGTCCCAAAAAAAAACATCATAAGACAAAAGATATGCCCGATGGCAATCCCTCCGATTCCTCTACCCAGGAAGAACCTCTTCTTCCAAATAAAGGGAAGCTCTTGCTGGATGCCACGGTGGCTGACCAGATGATCTTATATCCGACAGACCTCGGATTGATCGCCCGCAGCCGACAGGAAAGCGAGAGGCTGATCGATGTGCTCTGTACAGTGCTGCAGACCAGCAAGAAACCCAGGACCCATCGGCGCAAGGCTAGGAAAGAGTACCTGGATCTGGCTAAGAAGAAAAACAAGACCAGAAAAGAAATCCGTAAAGGCATTGGTAAACAATTACGATTCCTGCGTAGAAATATTACCTCCATTCATCATTTACTGGATCAGACCGAAAATCTTCCCTTCCCGCTGAATAAAAGGGACCAGAGAATTTTCTTCGTCATCCAGCACATCCTGGATCAACAGATGAATATGTACCGCAACAAGACTCATAGTGTAGAAGACCGGATTGTAAATATTTACCAGCCATATGTTCGCCCCATTGTACGAGGTAAGGACAACGCACAAATTGAGTTCGGCTCAAAACTCGGAGTCAGTCTGGTTGACGGGTATGCAAGAATAAACACATTGAGCTGGGATGCATATAATGAAAACACTGATCTGCAAAAACAAGTAGAGCAATACAAAGACCTGAAAGGATTTTATCCGGAAGTGCTTATCGTTGATAAAATCTACGGGACCCGTGAAAACAGAGCCTATTTAAAAGCACGAGGCATACGATTCTGCGGTAAGCCGCTGGGACGACCCAGAACAGAGATCCTGACTCCCTATCAAAAGATGAGACAGAAAATTGAACGGGGAATAAGGAATCAGATTGAAGGCAAGTTCGGACAAGGTAAAAATGCATACAGCCTAAACAAGGTACGTACACGCAGTGCCAAAACTTCAGAAAGTTGGATCGCTTGTATCATGTTTGTGATGAATCTGATCAGGTTCAGATCAGATTTTTTGTTCAACTACTGTAAAGAGAGATTTATTTCTGCGTTGGAAAGGTTATTCCTTCTGGCTCAGTTAGACCGAATTATATTGCTATCAGCTCAAAATTAAATTTATTCACCAGACCCTAATTTAGGTTTTTTATCAAAACACCCTTGTATTTCTAAAGTATTAGTGCTATATTTGCCTTGTATTTCTAAAATGAATGGTTATGGAAAGGTTATTCACCCTAAAGTTGAAGGATTGGGAGAAGACGCCTAAAAGAAAGCCACTCATCATCAGGGGGGCACGGCAGGTTGGAAAGTCGTACACAGTACAGGATTTTGGTAA
>Ga0172368_10008299_pt1 | contig 10629 bp, 5 predicted proteins | sample Lak11m_FD_114540 | JGI IMG/M metagenome (GOLD analysis project Ga0172368, IMG submission 114540) | Freshwater microbial communities from Kabuno Bay, South-Kivu, Congo - kab_022012_11m | ecosystem: Environmental > Aquatic > Freshwater > Lake | place: Democratic Republic of the Congo: South-Kivu...
ATCGTCGTCCAGAATTTCGGCATCTTTAATCGATTGACCCAGGCTGCCCCCGGTGACGGTGATTCGGTCAAGGTGGAGCATGCTTGTGCAGGCTTGCACTTCTTTCAGGATGGCCGGGATTCCGCCCGCGCGGTGGACATCTTCCATATGCCATTTACCAGCAGGGCTGACTTTGCACAGGTGGGGAACGCGATCGGAGATGACATTGATTCGTTCGAGCGAGTAATCGATCCCGGCTTCATTGGCGATTGCTAAGCCATGCAAAATGGTGTTGCTGGAACCGCCCATGGCCATATCCAGGGCAAAGGCATCGTCGAGCGCTTCGACCGTGACAATGTCCAATGGCTTAATTTGTTTTTCGATCAGATCCAGAATTTTTGCACCTGCCGTGCGGGCAAGTTCTTCGCGTTGAGCGGTTTTCGCCAGCGCGGAGCCGTTGTAAGGCAGCGCCAACCCCAAGGCTTCCATCAAGCAGTTCATGCTGTTGGCGGTGAACATGCCAGAGCAGGACCCGCATGAGGGGCAGGCATGATCTTCCAAGATTTTAAGTCGCTTCGCGTCGATTTTTCCACTTTGATAGGCGCCGACCCCTTCAAAGACTGAGATCAAGTCAATCGGTTCGCCATCGGGAGTGCGCCCGGCGGCCATGGGGCCGCCTGAAATAAAAATGGCCGGGATGTTAACACGCATCGCGGCCATCAACATACCAGGCACAATTTTGTCACAATTTGGGATGCACACCATGCCATCAAAGCGGTGAGCTTCGATCATGGTTTCGATCGAGTCCGCGATCAATTCACGCGATGGCAGTGAGTACTTCATGCCCAAGTGCCCCATTGCGATGCCGTCATCCACGCCGATCGTGTTGAATTCAAAAGGAACTCCGCCCGCGGCGCGCACGGCAGCTTTGACAAGTTTGCCAAATTCTTGCAGATGGACATGACCTGGGATGATGTCGATGTAGGAGTTGACGATGGCGATAAAGGGTTTGCCCATATCCGCATCGGTAACGCCAGTGGCGCGAAGCAGCGCCCTGTGAGGGGCTTTATCATATCCAGATTTAATTTGGTCAGATCGCACAAAAACCTCCGTATCACGAATAAAAAACCACCCCTTTTTTGGGGCGGTTTTCTTGTTTTATCATTCGATCGCGTTTTACTTACGCTTTGATCTTCTCAACCGCCCCAACCTGAATTTGGCTCTCAATTACGAGAACCAAAATCGTAAGAACGAGGACAAACAGCGAGGAGATCGAGACCATTTTTTCAAAATTCCCTGTATATTTTGTTAATTATACTGCAACGTATCCGCAGGTGTCAATAGTCAAATTGAAAAATTAGGGATGAAATTCCCCAAATGGGTTATTGACCCACTGTTTGCGATTAATACAATATGATTGGTATAGATACAAAAGGTGTGTGAGCATGACTCTTGGCAATGAAGACAGGCTGCTGAATGCGATGGCAAGTCTCAACCAGATTGGCCGGGCGATCAACCAGATTGGCCCAGATACTGCCGATCAGGCAATTGCGCTGCGCTTAGTTGTGGACAGTGCTATTCAAGTCGTGCCAGGGTCGGCTGCGGTGATTTATGCATATGACGAAGTCGAGGGTGATTTTGACGCGACGACACGAGTCTCCGCCGGCGAACGAATTGCCCCTGTCCCGGGCGAACGCCCAAGACCGTATGGAATGGGCGTTCGCGCGATGGATCAGCGCAGGCGGATTTTATCGTATGAAGAAGATGTGATTGGCGTTGACACATTCCGCGTGCACCACGGCGCGGGGGTCGTGGTCTGTTATCCCTTGATCGTGGCGGATCAGCCGTTAGGCGTATTGTACGTTTACCTGTATGAGGAGCGACTGTTTTCACAGCTGGAATTGTTGATGCTTGACAATTTCGTCAATCATGCCGGTATGGCACTATTCCAAATTCACCGTTTGAGCAATGTGCAGCGGGACTTAATTCGAAAAGAAGATGAGCTGAGTCGGCTGCGACGGGCAGGTTTGATTATTTCCTCTAGTCTGAGCCTTGAAGATACATTGCAAGCGATTTTGCACATGGCGATGGAGGTGATCAACGCGAAATATGGGATTTTCCGGTTAATGGATAGTACCGGTCAAAACCTGATCACCAGAGCATATGCGGGCGATAATTTGGGACATCCTTATGTAGGGGCATTGTCGGTTGAATCACCGAGTGTCAGCGCCTGGGTAGCCAAAAACAGGCAGCCGGTGTGCATCGCTGATTTACAAGATGAACCGTGGTCACAGATTTATTTTCCGTTGGATGCCGAACTGAAAATGCGGGCAGAACTCGCGGTTCCATTGATCAGCGCCAGCGGCAGACTGGAGGGGGTGATCAACCTGGAAAGCCCGCTGCCGAATGCCTTCAACGAAGAAGACCGGCATTTACTGCAGTCATTGGCAACCCAGGCGGTCATTGCCATTCAAGAAGTGCGGCTTTTGGATGCGCTGCAAGAAGTCGCTGAAATCTTATTGACGCAGCCCGAAAAGGCGGTTTTGGAACGCCTGGTGGCACTGGTCAGTGAGCTGGTGAATTCGAAAGCGAGTTCTATCTGGATTTTGGACGGCGATTCGGTTTATTTGCGTGTATCCACAAGTCACGACTGCATCGGCGAACGGGTACCGCTCGAAGGCAGCTTTGCCGGGATCGCCATAAAGGCTGGCGAAGCTGTATCGGTGGACCGAGTGATGGCGCAAACCTTTTCCTGGCAGCCGGATTTACAGGGCATCGATTCCTGGTCGAGAGCCTGGGCGATTCCGCTAATGGAACAATCCGGCGACGCGCCGATGGGTGCTTTCTGTGTTTACGGGCTGTCCGATTCGCCAGCCGGGCAGGGCGGTGGCACAGAATGGGAAAGCAAAATTCTGGTGACGCTGGCGCGATATGCTGCCCTGGCAATTTATAATTCGCGGCACATGACTGCTTTACAGGAGGCACGAGAACAGCATGCGGTCGCGGAGATGTTTGCCGCGGTTGGCGACATCGCCACAAATTTACTGCACCAGCTGAACAACAAAATCGGCGTTATTCCCGTACGAATACAAGGGATTCAAGACAAAAGCCAGGAAACGCTGGCGCGCGACCGCTATTTGTCATCCAACCTGGCGGAAATAGAGCGCAGCGCCAGCGAGGCGATGGAGGCAGTGCGAAAAAACTTGTCCCATCTGCATCCGGTGCGCAGGGTTCCGGTGAATCTAGCAACTTGTATCCGGCTTTCGCTGTCAAATGCAAAAATGAGCCCGGGGGTAAATGTGCGCCTTGAAAACCTCGACCATTTGCCGCCAGTAGCGGCTGCTCAACAAAACCTGGCGCTTGTTTTTACCAATTTGCTGGAGAACGCTGACCATGCGATGAAAGGTGTGGGAGAAATCGTTGTTCAGGGTACATCCCGGCGAGGATGGGTTGAAGTGGTCGTTAGTGACAGTGGGCCGGGGATTGCGCCTGAATTTCACGCCAAAATTTTTGAGCTTAATTTCAGCGGGGCCGCGCAACCGGGGAAATTGGGTTTCGGCCTGTGGTGGGTTAAAACCCAGATCGTTCGGCTGGGTGGGACGGTATCGGTTGAAAGCGATGGCGAACATGGAACGACATTCAGGATTCGCATTCCTGCCAGTGTAGGAGAAGTCTAATGGCAAACTTGATTCGGGCGCTTCTGGTCGATGATGACAGCTCATGGCAGCAAATATTGCGTGAGATTCTCGAGGATTTAGGCATGCTGGTCGAATCTGCGACTAGCTATAACGAAGCGCTGAAGAAGATGACAGAATCTTACCGGCTGGCCCTGGTCGATTTATGTCTGGTCGAAAGCGATCATCATAATCAGGATGGGATCCGGGTGGCTGATGCAATCCGCGCGCGTTACCCGGATTGCATTGTGATCATGCTGACTGGGCATGCCACAGTTGAATTAGCGGTAAACGTGCTTACAGAGCATGGAGTTTCAAACTGTCTGCGTAAAGAAGTCTTCCAACGAAGTGAGTTTAAGCGCTTGATTACCCACTCGTTAGAGACCGCGCCAGGCAAAAACAACGGTTCTCCATCTGCTGAGCAACCCGGTGCAACGCAAGCAGGCGAGGATGGATCGAAAGATGCTCAGGGTGGGAAGCTTAAAGATGTATTGATCGTTGAAGACGACTCGGGCTGGCGGGGAATTCTGCACGAACTGTTGTTGGAGGCTGGATACCGGGTTCGCGTCGCGACCAGCTTTGGGGAAGCGCTTGGGTGCTTTAAGCGGAGCAAATATGCGTTGGCGATTGTCGATTTGGCATTGAGCAGTTCAGGCAGCGACCAGGGCGGGCGTGGCGCTTTGGATGGGCCTGAGATCACGGAGATGAGCGGATTTCGCTTGTTGTCATCTATTCAGGCGATGGGGGTTCCGATTATTGTGCTGAGCGGTTTATCCGATCCGGACAGTATCGAAACAGCCTACGCGGAAACAAAGATTTTTGCATATCTGGAAAAACAAAGTTTTGACCGGCGAACTTTTTTGCAGACGGTGGCAGAATCGCAGCGGTCTGCGCCTGTGACTGGCAGCGACCTTGATGTGCTAACCGACCGCGAGCGGGAAGTCCTTGACCTTGTGGCGCGCGGCAAGACGAATAAAGAAATCGCGGATAAGCTGGTGATTACGACCAATACGGTGAAGAGGCATTTAAAAGCGATTTTCGCCAAGCTTGATATTCATACTCGTTCTGCCGCGGCTGCGAAAGTGGCAAATTCTGAAAGATCCTAAATGCTATCGGGCAAATCGCCTGCTTTGACTTTTGGAATGCTTTGCGTTTATAATCCGCTACGAAGTCACGACCACTAGGAGGCGCAGCCAATTTTTAACACTGGGGAATGAAGAAGCGCATGGACCTGATCCACCCAGGTTGACGAGGATGAGGGTTCTTCACCGCGAGGTGAAGTTAACCGGTTGAACCGGGAAAATCGACAGATCAGCGGAAGCCCTCCGAGTTTAACTCAGCAAATTCCCCAATCGATGAATTGCATAGACAGAACGCATGGCTGGTCATTCTGGCTATGTTTTAGCACGCCGCCGCCATTTTGGGAAGCGGTGGGATTGGATAAACTCTATGTGTGGGATCGTTGGATATATCGGGTCGCAAGAGGCTGCCCGAATTATTTTGAACGGGCTGAAGAAGCTTGAATACCGTGGATATGATTCGGCTGGATTGGCGGTTTTGAAAGACGGCAGTATCACGATTCGCAGAGAAGCTGGCAAATTGGACCGACTGGCTGAGGCGGTCGCTGTGCAGCCAGTGAGTGGCTCGATTGGGATTGGGCATACGCGCTGGGCAACCCACGGCGAACCAAGCGCGAGAAATGCGCATCCCCATACCAGCCAAAATGGGGAATTTGTGGTGGTCCACAATGGGATTGTTGAAAATTTTCTGGAATTGAAGGAAGAGCTGGTCGCGGAGGGGGCTGTTTTCCGTTCAGACACCGACACCGAAACGATCGTTCACCTGGTCGAGCGCTGTTATGCAAAAACGGGGGGATTGGTAGATGCAGCGCAAATGGCGCTTAGGCAGCTGCGCGGCGCGCATGGGATCGTGTTAATCTCATCACTGGAGCCGGATAAGATCATCGCGGCGCGGATAGGGAACGCAGGCGGGGTGGTAGTTGGCGCAGGTGAGAATGAGATGTACATCGCATCCGATATCCCGGCGATCCTTGAGCACACCCGGCGGGTTGTTTTTCTAGAATCTGGGCAGATGGCAGTTGTCAAAGCAGATGGGGTCAGCATTCAGACGCTGGCTGGCAAACCAGTGAAGGCGGTTTTTCACACGGTCTCCTGGGATCCGGTGGCGGCCGAAAAAGGCGAATACCGTCATTTTATGCAGAAAGAAATTCACGAACAGGTGCGTTCGTTGACGGATACCCTGGCCGGCCGAGTAGATTTTGACGAGGGTAGGGTGCATTTACCCAGTTTGAAGCTGGACGAGAAAAAAGCGAAGAAGATTAAAAAAATCATCATCACGGCTTGCGGAACGGCCGCACATGCCGGTATGGTGGGTAAAATTTTAATTGAGCATATCGCGCGCGTGCCGGTTGAGGTGGATATCGCGTCTGAGTTTCGCTATCGCGACCCCTTGGTGGACGAGGAAACGGTGGTTCTGGCCATCAGTCAATCTGGGGAAACCGCTGACACACTGGCGGCGATGGAAGAGGGGCGTAAAAAGGGCGCGATGCTGTGGTCGATTGTCAATGCGATTGGTTCGCAGGCCATGCGATTGGCAGATGGCACCGTATCGATGCAAACAGGTCCTGAAATTGGCGTAGCGTCGACGAAGGCATTTACCGCCCCGCTTGTGGATCTATACTTGATCGCAGTCTTGTTGGGCGATCTGCGCGGGGTGGTGAGTGAGAAAGCCAGGCGGAAATATGTCGCTGAGCTATCCTTGATCCCGGATGGGGTTGGGCGCTGCCTGGACCGTGAGCCAGAGGTCCTGGATATCGCGCGCGCGCTGAAGGAGGCGCGCGACGCTCTGTATCTGGGGCGCGGGATCAATATGCCGATCGCGTATGAAGGAGCATTAAAGCTCAAAGAGATTTCGTATATACATGCAGAGGCGTACCCGGCTGGTGAAATGAAACACGGCCCGATTGCGCTAGTCGATAAGGATATGCCTGTGGTTGCTTTGGCGCCGCGCGATCCGTGGTGCGAGAAAATGATCAGCCAGATTGAACAGGTCAAGGCTAGGGGCGGGTTGGTCGCCGCGGTGGCGACCGAAGGTGACGAAAGAGTGGGGAAACTGGCCGATTTTGTCTTTTGGATACCGGAAATGCCCTGGCTGCTCAGCCCGGTTGTCTCGGTGATTCCACTTCAACTATTTGCGTATCATATTGCGGCACTGCGTGGTTTGGATTTGGATCAGCCTAGAAACCTGGCGAAATCAGTTACCGTCGAATAAGTTAGGTTATATCGGCATCACTATAAAATAGGGAGGTGAGGGTGGTTTTTGCGCGAAGCGCCATTCATTCACAACCTACCCCTATCATTGAGATGTCACAAAATTGTTCAATTCTATGGCGCACATCTGGTACAAGTCAGTGTGCGCCATCTTTATAGTTGGGGCAGCATTTTTACCTTTGTTTGTAAGTAAATTGCAACGTTAATGATACTGAAATAGTATTTGATATGAGCGTTACCCGTTATAATTAAATTAGGGGAGACTTATAGGTGGTTTTGTTGGAATGAATGCTGGTTCATGCATGAAGATGAATCCCGACCAAAATTAGATCAATGTTCCAGGAGTACCTGCCTCACATGGTTCAGCATGTTTATAAACGGATACTTGCCTGTTTTTTAATTTTCCTTGTAGTTGGTTCTGTCTATGGGGAAAAACCGGCGAGTGCAAAACCCGCTTTGACGGTCATGTCAGGTGAATACACCTGGCTGGATGCGTTAGGGACGGATTTTTATGATTTAGAGACTTACCAAACTCTTGATCTGAACGACGGCAATGTTCTTCAGGCTGAGATCGGTTTTTCATTTGAGTTTTATCAGGTGACCTACAATCGCCTTTTTGTCTGTTCGAATGGCGTTGTCCAATTTCAAAAATCAATTTTATGCGGCGTCCGGGCTGATCAGATCCCGGGCAGAGGGCATACTTCGCCGATGATCGCAATGTTATGGGGGGATTTGAATCCGGATCAAGGCGGGCTGGTCAAATACGCCACGCTTGGACAAGAACCAGAGCGGGTGTTTGTCTTAGAATTTGACCATGTGATGCATTATGGGGAGGCCGAAGGTTACAATCCGGTTACTTTCCAGCTGCAATTGTTCGAGACCAGTAATTACATCGAAATACACTATCAAGAGGTGTCAGGATTTTTCGATTTTCAGACTGGCCTGCCAGCGAAGCATTCTGTTGGATTGGAGAGAGACGAAAATACGGGGTTGCATTACCACTACGATGTTGATTTCTTGCCCACGCCCCGGCATGTTAAGTTTCAAAACTCGACGGCAATTGTGGAGACGATTATTCAAGACCATCCAGATCATCCATCTTCCTCGAGGTCGGCCAGCTTTACCTTCCAAGGTTTGGAAACTGGTCAGGTTGACTTTGGTTATCAGTGCAAATTGGACGATGGGGGATATGATGCGTGTCATTCGGGGACCAAGACTTACGTGAATTTGGCAGACGGGATGCACACTTTTTCTGTCTACGCTGTGAATGAATACGGTCTTGCCGATGAAACACCAGCGATTTTTCACTGGAAGGTTGACACGACTGCCCCGTCCCTGGCCCTGTTTTCAGCTCCACCCGCTTCTACGAACCGGAACGTGGCAACATTTACATTTGCCGGGTCTGATGGAACTGGGGTTGGTGAATTGATGCATGAATGCAAGTTAGATGATGGCAGTTTTTATACTTGCTCCAGCCCAGTCTATCTTACCGACTTATCCAATGGACCTCATTTGTTTACCGTGAGGGTTCTTGATATGCTCGGGTGGGAAAGCATGCCGATTTCGCACTTCTGGAACGTCGACATATTAGCACCTGATATGCCGGCTAGACTTTTTCCCGCCAATGGGGAATTTGTTTTGCAAGATACGCTAACCCTGACATGGTCAGCCAGCGATGGCGCGAGCGCGTATAAGGTGAAAATCGATGGGACCGTTGTTTCTTTGGGGGATGTTCACCAGTTAACCTTGACGGGCGTGCCGCCAGGCATTCACCATTGGAGCATTTCGGCGCTTGATACGCATGGAAATACGTTGGGGTTCTCTGACGAATGGAACTTCACGGTCTTGAGCAGGAAATTGTATTTGCAAAAGGTGGTGAAATGACCTGGTCAGCTGCGGGACTGACGTGATATATCCGAAAGATTTCATGTAAAATTGTTTTACGTGCATCTTTTCCATTAAAGGGGTTAAGCTGTGTGTAAATATGGCGAGCAGCGCCAGAGATACACATTACAGCCCATGTTATTGAGAGGATGCTTTTAAGTGTTATATCCTATCCGCTGGAGATCACAATGAATATGTTGCTTCCTGAAAAATTTATCCGGGTTGGTGGAGCTGATGTTAGGGTAGTTATCCTGGATATCCGTCCATTAAGCGAAGATTATGGGCTATCTTCGATTGTTTTATCTGTATTGCGCGACATGGCACGGGACACAGGTATTATCATCGATTTTTCAGATGATATTATCAATGAAACAACCTTGAGTGACAAACGGATTGAAGATGCTTTGGCCAAAACAGACGCCGATTTACTGGTGTTTGGCAGCTACCTGGCGACGAGGTCAAATGTCCAGCCGATGATCCATATGGTCTGCACTTATGGCCGTTCAATGGAAGAATCGTATGGATTATTAGAGAAGATGGATTTGAACCAAGCGATTGTTGAAGGGGACGCGATCTTACAACTTCCGCGCCATCTCCTGATGCGCGACATCATGCCGCTGATGGCGCTGGAGACCTTATCCTTCCAAAACAGCCTTGCCGCAGAAATATTCCATATTGCGCGATTTATTCAGGCCTTGAAGCTTTACAAGGCGGAACAATTTAAAGAAAGTATCCAGGTTGTCAATTCAATCGTCACGAATCTCAGTTCGCCAGAGGACTGGCCGGTTTACTGGGCGCCGTATAGCTATATTCACATGCTGGCCGGTTTGGGATATTTGCGCCTGGGCGAAACGCAATCCGCTGTCTACACACTTTCCAATGCGATAGCACGAAGCACCCCCGCCAAAATGCGTGTACAACGCTGCGCCGAACAAATCCTGGCATCTTTGCTGCAGCCAGCCGAAGAGCAGGGAGCTGAAGCTGCAACTTCGGGTGAATAGAGGCTGCGTATGCCGGGGAATCTGCCAGGAAGCTTAGCGTTTGATCGCAGACAAATACAGCTTAAAAGGTAATTCGGCGGGCGTCCCGGGGGAGATTACCCAAAGCGTTATCGAGTTGGCAGGAAAAACTGTGTTGAATGGGGTCGCGCCGATGGCTTGGTCCGGCATTTTTTGGATGCTGCCGAGGTTTGCATGACTGTATTGATAAACAGAGGCTCTGCCATTTGAGGAGAAATTGCTGATCTGGATGGGAGATGCCAGATCAGTGGCTGTTTTGTTGATGAAGATCAAGGTCAATGCCTGATCTCGTGCGCGAAGAGCCGCGAAAACAGACAATTTTGAGTGATCGGTGGTTAGTGCCGTGAGGTTTGTTTCACCAAATGCGCTGCCGAGGCCATCATAATTGCGGTATAGGCGAAAGGCGAATGCCCCTGGTTCATCAGAACTGGGCGGATCCCAAATTGTGGCCAGATCGAGTTTTTCCCGGCCGAAAATGCCTAAAACATCGGCTTGGGCGAGGGCTCCGTTCAGGCTGCAGAGCGCGCCAAAATTGTATTCGGTGACGGCTAATTTTGTTCCGGGATAATTTGCGCTAACCCAATCACGCATGCGCGGGATCAGGTAAACAGGCTCATCGATCCACGACTCATCCGAATAGGTTGGATCCCAGAGTGAGCGAGTTGATCGAAGGCGAAGGGCAGCAGTCTGCGGATCGACGGCATCCGAGAAGACGCTGGTTCCTTGGGGATAGTAATGCAGGTCGACAAAATCCAGGAGGCGCATGCCGCTGCTTTGTTGATA
>Ga0172368_10008301_pt1 | contig 10628 bp, 12 predicted proteins | sample Lak11m_FD_114540 | JGI IMG/M metagenome (GOLD analysis project Ga0172368, IMG submission 114540) | Freshwater microbial communities from Kabuno Bay, South-Kivu, Congo - kab_022012_11m | ecosystem: Environmental > Aquatic > Freshwater > Lake | place: Democratic Republic of the Congo: South-Kivu...
AATTCTTCCTTTGGCAGCCCTATTATTTTAAAAAAACACTTACTGCATTTTATAACCATCGAGTTGTTTTTCATAGTACTAATAGATATATCTTCGTCTGGAAGTTCTTTTATAATATCATTAAACCTTTTTGCGGGGATAGTTATGGCACCTTCTTCTTCAACATCTGTTTCCAACACTGACGATATACCTATATCCAAATCCGTACTTGTTAAAATAATTTTCTTTTTTTCCGCTTCTATTAGAATATTTGAAAGTATCGGAAGGCTGTTTTTTGAAGATATTATATTCTGTACATGTTGTATGTTTTTCAAAAAGACCTGTTTTAGGATTTTAATTTTCATTGTTTCTCCCTATTGTCTATTATCTAATTCAATTTAAAGATAGGAGAATTAGATAGTAAGCGCTGTAGATAAGTTGATAAGATTGAAACCCAAGTTTAATATTATAGTTATGAAATAAAAATAATCCACAAAAAAATAAAAATAATCCACATTGTCAACTTTTTATGTCCAACATCAGCTTTTGTATCATGTTTTTCACATTCTGGTTCTTTTTTAGATCAACCCCTACTTTGTCGCATGCATGTATTACTGTTGAATGGTCTCTGCCGCCGAAATGCTCTCCTATTTCCGGCAGCGTCAGGTCTGTCATTTCTCTTGCCAAGTACATTGCCACGTGCCTGGGGTAAGCCACCTGCCTTGTTCTTTTTTTTGTCTTCATATCGGGTATTTTTATGTCAAAATACTCAGCCACTTTTTTTTGGATAAGCTCCATAGTTATTTTTTTAGAACCTTCGGCGCAGGCGTCTTTTAGGATATTTTTAGCAAGCTCCAGAGTTATTTTTTTATTCTCCAGCGCAGAGTACGCGATTAATTTAATAAGAACGCCTTCCAGCTCTCTTATGTTGGTTTTTATATTTTCTGCAATAAAGTATAAGATATCATCCGGAAGTTTTGAGCCGTTGCGTTCCGCCTTTTTTTTGAGTATAGCCATGCGGGTTTCAAAATCCGGCAGCTGTACGTCTGTAACAAGGCCCCATTCGAACCTGGAGATAAGCCTTTCCTCTAAACCTGGGATTGTTTTTGGAGCGCGATCGCTTGAAAGAACTATCTGTTTGTGCGCGTCGTATAGCGCGTTAAATGTATGAAAGAATTCTTCCTGAGTAGCTTCTTTGCCGGCTATAAAATGTATGTCATCGATCAAAAGCACATCCACGCTTCTGTATTTCTCCCGGAATTTTTGGGTAGTCCTGTTTTGTATCCCGCTCACAAGTTCGTTAGTAAAGCTTTCGCTTGTTGTGTAAAACAATTTCAGGTTCCCGTGCATTTCAGAGATATAATGACAAGCTGCCTGCATAAGATGAGTTTTGCCGAGGCCTACCCCGCCGTATATAAACAAAGGGTTATAAGCTTTTGCTGGCGCTTCTGCGATAGCGAGGGTTGCCGCATGAGCGAAGCGGTTTGAAGCGCCGACTACAAAACCTTCGAAAGTATATTTTGGGTTCAGGTAAAAAGGTTTTTTCTGGGCTGTTTTTTCAGGAGGCGCGGCTTGCGCATGGCTTGTGGAGCCGGCTGATTTTAGCAGCCCCTCTTCTTTTACCTCGAATTTTACAGGTAAAACCTTGCCAAGGGTTTTTAATATGGCGATATTTAATATGTCCCTGTAATGGTCGTAGATCCAGTCTTTGAAAAAATTAGACGGGACCTGGATAACCAAACAGTCTTCTGTAATAGAAGCAAGTTTTGTCTGAGTGAGCCAGTTTTCAAAGGCCTGTTCCCCTATTTCCTGTTTTACGTATTCAAGGATTTTATCCCAAAGATTGGCTAAGTCAAAAGACATAATTTGTCCACAATTTTTCCACATTATAGCAGGAGCGTTCCTGCTTTTCAAGATAAATCTTTTTAAAGCAGGCAAAGCCAATATAGTTAAAATGCAACCTAACTATTCAAATAGTCCTAAGATTGGATTTTTCTTGACGAAAACAAGCCCTGTGTTATAATAAACTACTTAAAGTGAGGATATAATGAAAAAACATCTTACCCGCAAAAGTCTTAGAAAAGGAAAACGCAAGCACGGATTTAGGTCTAGAATGTCAAGTTCTACAGGCAGAAGAGTTATGAGGCGCCGACGGCAGAAGGGCAAGCGCAAGCTCACGGCTTAATGAACATAAACTCTTTTTCAAAAAAAGAGAGCCTAAAAAAAAGCAGCGCAATTAAAGCTGTTCTTGATAACGGTATTTGCTTTAGGGCTAAATCAGTCAATATCTATATCCTTAAAAAACCAGGTTCTGGTTTTAATAAAGCAGCATTTATCTGCAAAAAAGCTCTGCACCAAAAAAAATCTGTATTAAGGAACAGGATAAGAAGAATCTTACGGGAAGCTTATAGAAAAACAAAACATATTTTGCTAACCGGGCACGACATTATTATAATAGGCACCAGAATTACTAAAGAAACCCTGTCAGTTGAAATAGAAAAAGAAATCTTAGATGTCTTTAAAAAGTATAGTAAGAAATAGCATTATTTTTTATCATAACTATATATCTTCATTGATGTTGTGTCAATGTAGATTTCACCCTTCTTGTTCTCAATATACGCTTATGGCGGTAGAGGATAAAGGCGTTGTTTTAGGCCTGCTAAAAGGCTTGGAAAGGATTATACGCTGTAACCCGTTTTCTAAAGGCGGGTACGATCCGTATAAATAAAAATCTATGGAAAAGAAAGTTTTATTAGCAGTCACGTTATCTATTATTGTAATATTAGTTTATCCAATAATTCTCGCCAAAATAAATCCTGATTTAGCCATCCAAACTCAAAAACCGCAACTAGTTCAAAAACAAGTAGTTATAAAAGAAAATATAGATATTCCAACAAAAGAAACAGAACTTGTAAATGAATTACCTTCAAGCGCTATAACAGCAAATTTATCTGCTGATAAGTATGTTTTAGACTTAACCAATATAGGGGGATCAATCAGCAGAATTTTAATAAAAGATCCTAAAAGAAAACGCGAGATAGCTATTGTTGCAAAAGCAATGAACTCAGCAGGCATTCTGTCAGTTGACGGAAAAGGTATATTGTCAGGCATGTCTTCCCAACCCTTTATAATACATAATGATACAAAAACATTTTTATTGGAAAATAATGACCTGAAATTAGAAAAAAATATTTCTTTTTTAAAAGATAAATATGGCCTTGATACAGTTATAAAAATTACAAATAAGACCGCGCAAAATCAGGATCTGACTTTTAATATTACAGCTGCTTCCAATATATCAAAGATTGAAACGGATGAAACAAGATATATAGAATTTGATATTCATTATAAAGATGGGAGTGTTAAAAAATTAACAGGTAATAAGTTATTGGAAAATAATAAGTTATATAAAAATGATATAGACTGGATCAGCCTTAAGAATAAATATTATGCAATAATAGCAAAGCCTGATTTTGATTCAAAGGGCGTGTTTATAAAAAATAATGCTAAGGAATCAATTATTGGATTCATAATAGAAGACGATAAACTCGTGCCAGGGGAAGTAAAAGAATATAAAATAGATTTTTTTATCGGGCCTATGGAAATAAAAGAGCTTGAAAAAATCGATACAAATTTTACAAAGGCGTTGAATTTCGGGTTTCTTACAAGCATAAGCCTGATATTGTTAAGCATACTGCAATTCTTTTATTCTATTTTTCACAATTACGGTATATCAATACTTCTGCTTACTATCTGTATCAATCTGTTTTTATACCCGCTTACTTTTAAAAGCTTAAAATCAATGCAGAAGCTCCAGGAGTTGCAGCCGCATATAGAAAAAATCCGGCAGGAGAATAAAGATAATCCTACCAGATTAAATAAAGAAATAATGGAACTTTATCGACGATATAAAGTAAATCCTATGGGCGGGTGTTTGCCCATGGTTTTACAAATGCCGATTTTTATAGCGCTTTATAATACGTTATCCCGCTCAGTAGAACTTAAAAACTCGCCTTTTCTTTGGATAAAAGATCTTTCTATGCCTGATGCGTTTTTTCCTTTAGGATTCACCATTCCTTTATTGGGCAGCGCTATAAATTTATTGCCAATTTTAATGATTGGTGCTATGATATTACAACAGAAGATATCCCAATCTACCACAGGCTCTAGCCAATCAGAACAACAAAAGCTTATTGCAAATATTATGCCTGTAATGTTTGGGTTCATATTTTATTCTTTACCGTCGGGACTGGTGCTATATTGGCTTACGAGCACTTTGGTTACAAGTTCTATGCAGTTTTTTATGTTTAAGAAAACCGTCTAATTATATGGAAAATAATATAACAAACCAGAATGAAATAGAAGTAGAAGCTAAAACTGCGCAAGAAGCGATAAGAATAGCCTTATCTAAGCTGAAAGTTAAAAAATCAGAAGTAGAAATTTCCGTGCTTAGAGAAGAGAATAAAGGCCTGTTTAGTATGCAAGGTACTAAATTAGCTAAGGTTAGAGTAAAAAAGATACGGTAGACGATACGGTTATGATACGGTTTGATACGCTTATCCTTCGTCGCACAATGAAAAAATTACAGCGACTCGGGATCAAATTCGCCCTCACTTATAAGAAAAAGGAAAACCCGGGGCTCATTTGATGGGTAAAATAATATCAGTTTGCAATCAAAAAGGCGGAGTAGGGAAAACCACAACAGTTGTTAATCTTGGGTATTATCTTGCTTATAAAAGTAAAAAAGTATTAATAATAGACTTTGATCCACAGGCAAACGCTACTAGCGGCTTAGGGCTTGACAAATCAAAAATAGAAAAAAGCATATATGATATATTAATCAATAATTTGAGGCCAGATGAAGCAATGCAGGAAGTAGGCATGCCTCAATTAAAGCTAATACCGTCGAATATTAATCTTACAGGCGCTGAGATAGAATTAATAAGCTTTATGAACAGGGAATATAAATTAAAGCAAGCACTTAAAGAAATCGTAAATGAATTTGATTTTATACTAATAGATTCACCGCCATCTCTTGGAATATTGACTCTAAATAGCCTTGCAGCTTGTAATTCTGTGTTAATTCCAATGCAGTGCGAATACTATGCATTGGAAGGCTTAAGCCAACTATTGACTACTATTAACTTGGTAAGAGAGAACCTTAACAAAGATCTTGAAATACAAGGCGTCCTGTTAACAATGGCTGATTACAGGACAAATCTTACATCTGAAGTTATAAATGAAGCAAAGAGATTTTTTAAGGAAAAAGTGTTTAAAACAATTATACCGCGTAGCATAAAATTAAGCGAAGCTCCTGGATTCGGGAAACCAATACATCTTTATGATAAGAATTCAATAGGGGCTAAAACATATCTTTCTTTAGCAAATGAAATACTCGGAGAGAACATATCAGACGATGTAAATCAGATTGCTATGCAACAAACAATATCAGAGTAACGGAGTGAATGTGAGTAAGTTTTGTGCAGTATGAAAAAGAGGTAAATATGGAAAAGAGAGCTCTTGGTAGAGGTTTAGCAGCTTTGATACCTGAAAAACAAATAGTTGGCAATATACAGGCATTGGAATCAAATATACAACAAGGTGTAATCAACATTCCAATAGAAAAAATAAAAGCAAATAAATATCAACCAAGAGAAGAATTCAACCAGAATACCTTAGATGACCTGGCAGTTTCTATTAAAGAAAAAGGGTTTATTCAACCTGTTTTGGTGCGCCTGAAAGACGATGAATATGAACTAATAGCAGGAGAGAGACGTCTTAGAGCTGCAAAAAAAATTGGTTATAAAGAGATACCAGCTATTATTAAAGAAGCAAGCGATCTGGATTCTTTAGAACTTTCTATTATAGAAAATATCCAAAGAGAAAATTTGAATCCAATAGACCAGGCAAAGGCATATAAAAGGCTGCAAGAAGAATTTAATATGACACAAGAAAAAGTAGCTGATACTATTGGAAAAGATAGGGTAACAGTAACGAATATTATAAGATTGTTAAATCTACCTGTTAAAATTCAAGAGTTTGTTTCACGTGGAACTATCTCAATGGGTCATGCCAGAGCAATGCTAAGTTTGAGTAAAGAATCAGAGCAAATGAGGCTATGCACTAAGATAATAAAAGATGACTTATCTGTAAGAGAAACAGAGAGTTACGCAAAAAGTATGGCTTCCAAAGGGTCTAAAACTAAAACAATTGATAAAGATCCAAACCTTAATTCAGTAGAGCAGGAATTAAGAGAAATATTTGGAACAAAGGTAAAAATTTTAAAATCTAAAAAAGGCGGTAAAATAGAGATAAATTTTTATTCCGACGTAGATATGGAAAGAGTTATAACTCTTTTAAAATCAAAACGATAGAAACAACTTTACAAAACTGACATTGTTAGTTTGTAAAGTTTATAGAGAGGGAAAAATATGAATCAGCAGGCGTTAATTTTGATTAAACCGGATGGATTGAAAAAATCTTTAACAGGGAACATATTGACCAGGCTTTCTGAAACAAAACTTGAGATTGTAGCAGCTAAAATGGTCAGGGTCTCAAGGGAGCTTGCAGCTGAACACTACAAGCACATGAAAGACAAGCCATTTTTTGAAGAGCTTCTTAAATACATACAGGGAGAGTTACACAATAGGCGCAAAGTTATGGCAATGGTCTATTGGGGTGAGGATGCTATCACAAAGATAAGGCAGCTTGCAGGTTCAACAAATCCTGAAGAAGCAGATCCTACGACTATCAGAGGTTCTTACGGCAGGATTACTACAAAAGGCCTTTATGAAAATGTTTTACATACCTCCTCCAATGAACCAGAAGCAGAACGGGAGATAAAACTTTGGTTTCAGCCGGAAGATATAATAGTAGATTTGTATCCAACTAGGGTAGTGACAGTGGAAAAAGAAAAGAAAAAAATTTGGGCATAATTTTAAAAGCACCTGCGAGAACTATATTATGATAAAAAGCATGACAGGTTTTGGAAAAGGCGAAGCAAAAAGTAAAGTGGGGGTTTTTACCGTCGAACTGCGTACAGTAAATCACAGATATTTTGACCTGTCTTCCAAGATCCCCAACAGCTTTACGCTTTTAGAAGACAGAATAAAAGAATTGCTTAATAAAGATATAAAAAGAGGCAAGGCAAATCTTTTTCTTTCGCACCGTTCCCTGGAAAAAGAATCAGCGTCCATAACATTTGATAAACAGGCAATAGATAAATACTGCAGGATACTCGCCGAGATTAAAAAACGCGCAGGCATAAAAGAAGAAGTCAAATTATCCCACATACTTTCTTTCGCAGATGTTATTGTCCACGAGCAGAAGGGCCTTGATATAAACGCTATATGGGCCTCTGTAAAAGAAGCGGTTGTTAAAGCGGCGTTTGACTGTAATAAGATGAGAGAGGCCGAAGGGAAAATGCTCTATAAAGATTTCTCCGCAAGAATAGCAAAGATTTCAGGCTATGTTGACGATGTATCAGGCCTGGCACCTTTAGTGGTGGAAGAATATAAACGCAAACTGGATTCCAGGATAAAGGATATTATAAAAGATAAGATAATAGACAATGCCAGGCTGGAGACCGAATTAGCTTTGTTTGCAAAACAGTGCGATATATCAGAAGAAATTACCCGCATAAAAAGCCACTTGGAAGGCTTTAAAAAAGCCATTGAGACAGGCGAAGAAGCAGGCAGAAAACTGGATTTTATATTGCAGGAATTAAACAGAGAAATTAATACTCTGGGCGCAAAAGCAAACGACATAAAAATATCCAGAATAGTCATAAATATAAAAAGCGAATTAGAAAAAATACGGGAACAAGTGCAGAATGTAGAGTAAAAATAAGATGTGATTGCTATGAAAAAACAAGGTATCTTATTCATAATCTCCGCTCCGTCAGGCTCAGGTAAAACAACGCTTTGTACCAGGCTTGTAGAATCCATCGATGGCCTGTACAGGTCTATTTCTATGACTACCAGGCTGCCGCGGCCCGGAGAAAAAGACGGGATGGATTATATTTTTATCGAAAAACCGGAATTTATAAAACGCCAGAAAAAAAATGAATTTTTAGAATGGGCGAAGGTTTTTAACGAATATTACGGAACCCCCAAAAAGCATATACTGCATATGCTGAAAAGAGGCAGCGATGTTTTATTGAGCATAGATGTCCAGGGCGCTATGAAAATAAAACGGCTTAAGTTAGACGCTGTTTATATATTCATACTGCCGCCGTCTCTTGAAATGCTCAGGGAAAGGCTTATTAACCGTTCAACAGATTCAAAAAAAGCGATTTGCGAGAGGCTGAATGTTGCCAAAAAGGAAATGGCGTGCAGCCATAAATACGATTATGTGATTATAAATAACAGGCTGGAATTAGCTCTTGACAGTTTGAGGGCTATTATTGTTGCAGAGAGATGTAAGGTTAAACGAAGTCATTAAACATAGGTCCCTCGTCCGCCACAGAACTTTGGCGGGTTCGGGATCAAATTTTACAAAGTAAAATTTGAAAGGAGTTAGGATGGCTTATATGCCAGTAGAAAAGATATTTAAAGGGTCGGACAGCATTTTCAAAATTACAATACTTGCTGCTAGACGCGCAGTTGAACTCAATAACGGAACTAAGAAATTAATAGACACTGCCACTTCCAAATTTTCCACCATTGCCTTAGAAGAAATAGCTGCTGGGAAAATAAAGTACAGAGTAAAAGCAGCAGAATAGCCGGAGGTTGAGATTTAGGTTTAGGCTGAGAATTTCTTAACCTCAATCTTAGTCTTAACCTAATATTATTATGAAGAATAAAAATGTTATAATCGGAGTTACCGCAAGCGTTGCTTGCTATAAAGCTTTGGATGTTATAAGCGCTCTCCGCAAGCAAGGCATTCAGGTAACAGTGGTCCTGACAAAAGAGGCGGAAGAATTTATAAAGCCTGTTTTATTTCAAGCAGTGTCAGGCAATAAGGTTATAACGCACGATATGTTCAACGTGCCTGAAGAATGGGACCCATGCCATATTTCACTTGCTGAAAAAGCAGGCTGTATCGCCATTATACCGGCTACAGCAAATATTATCGGGAAGATAGCGAATGGCATATGCGATGACATGCTTACGTGCGTACTCTGCGCTACAAAGGCCCCGGTTCTATTGGCCCCGGCGATGAATGAGGCAATGTATAATAACAAGCTGGTTCAGAAAAACATAAAAGAGCTCAAGAATATAGGATATAATTTTACAGGCCCTGTTAAAGGCATGTTAGCATGCGGCAAAGAAGGCATAGGCCATATACAGGATATACAAGTCATCATAAAGGAAGTGAAAAATTTATTAGGATTATAATAACCGCAGGCCCAACCCAAGAACTCATAGACCCTGTGAGATTTATTTCAAACCAATCCACGGGATACATGGGATACAAGATAGCAGAAGAAGCGCTTAAAAGAAAACATAAAGTCATTCTTATAAGCGGCCCCACAAACCTTATTCCACCCGCAGCGAATAAAATCATTTTTATAAAAACAGCAGATGAGTTATTGAAAGAACTCAAGAAAAATATACGTTATGCAGATTGTCTGATTATGTGCGCTGCTGTAAGCGATTTTAAGGCGCAAAAAATTTCTAATAAAAAAATAAAAAGAAAAGGTAAATTAGCTATTATCCTGGTGCCTAACAAGGACATACTGCATGAATTGGCAAAATACAAGAAACATAAACTATTCATAGGCTTTAACTTAGAAACATCAGACTTAATTAAAAACGCCAAATTAAAGCTTAAATCTAAAAATTTAGATATTATAGTGGGGAACAGGTTGACAAAATATCATAACCCTTTTGGTAATAACAAGTTAGATGTGAATTTAATAGATAAAAATGGGGATATTATGAGAATAAAGAATAAGAATAAAGCTTTTATCGCCCATGTTTTACTTGACAAAATAGAAGAATTGAGGTATTTTTAACAACGTGTAGCAGTGTTTACTAAAGCTACGCGTTTTTTGTCTTATGGTTTAATTAAAGGCGACGTAGCCAAGGGGGAAGGCAGGAGTCTGCAAAACTCTTATTCACCGGTTCGATTCCGGTCGTCGCCTCCGATTTTTGCCAAAGACAAAAATCGTCCCGAGCGACCCTGATTTTGCTTTATGTCGCGAGGGGCCAAAAGACCAAATATTGAATTTGTCCCTCGGCATATATAAGAGGGTAACAGGGTGCCTAGGGATGAAATTTTACTTTGTAAAATTTCAGGGCGAGTGGTGGAATGGCATACACGATGGACTTAAAATCCATTGGTCGCAAGGCCGTGAGGGTTCGACTCCCTCCTCGCCCACCATCCTACGCCCTTTGTAATAGTGTAATAGCGTGACGGGCTTCGGATGGCAGGCCATCTTTTGCGCAAGGATGGTAAATATTGTTGCATGCTTCGACGGAAAGCTATATGATCGGCGCGCGGGCTTGCCCGCCGAAGCTCATCACGTATTTTATCATGTGTTTTATAGAGCGTAGGCGGGCTTATAGCGCAGTTGGTTAGCGCGTCCGCCTACGGCGGAAGATCGCAGGTTTTTTGATTTGTGCTTGCAAAGACAAGTGTTAAATGTGGGCTTATAGCTCAGTTGGTTAGAGTGCTTCCTTGACATGGAAGAGGTCACAGGTTCG
>Ga0172368_10008304_pt1 | contig 10625 bp, 7 predicted proteins | sample Lak11m_FD_114540 | JGI IMG/M metagenome (GOLD analysis project Ga0172368, IMG submission 114540) | Freshwater microbial communities from Kabuno Bay, South-Kivu, Congo - kab_022012_11m | ecosystem: Environmental > Aquatic > Freshwater > Lake | place: Democratic Republic of the Congo: South-Kivu...
GGCGCTGGGCGCCAAGGTCGAGAACCGCGCGCTCGCCGCCGCCCGCGACCAGTACCAGCGCGCCTTCTCGCTGCTCGTGGACGCCTGGGACGAGCTTCGCCGCGGCGTCGTCTACCTGCGCTGGCACGACGGCGACGCGGACGAACTGGCCCCGTCGCTCTTCGCCCTGCGTGCCGCGCCGCGCGCGAAGAAGGTCGAGACCGCGCCGGCGCCGGTGCCCGCGTAGCGGCCCGGGAACGGCTCTCTTGCCCGAACCGGTCCGACGGGACACGCCCGCACCCGCAGCTCCGGTCGCCGGAATCGACCGCAAACGCCGGTAGACTGCGCCTCGGCGTGTCCTTGACGTGCCGCGTCGGGACGTCGATTCTACGGACGGACGCGACGGGGCGTCTCGGTGGCACGCCGATGAGGGACGACTACCGCGAGTACGTCGAAGCCGGGCGGCGCCGCTTCGCGCTGGCGCGTCGCGAAGACGAGGCCCGGGCGGCACGCGCGCTCGAGGCCGCACGCAGGGTCGCCGTGCTGCTCGTGCGCGAATTCCGGGCGTCGCGCGTGACCCTGGTCGGTTCGCTGGCCGTCGGCGCGTTCGGCTCGCGCTCGGACATCGACCTCGTGGTCGAGGACCTGCCGCCTGCGCGGTTCTTCGCCGCGTGCGCCCGGGCGGATCGCGAAGCAGGCGAATTCGCGGTCGATCTCGTCCCGGTCGAGTGTGCCGGCGACCTCATGCGCCGCCGCGTCGCGACGGAGGGAAAGGTGCTGGCCGATGCTGCGCACTCCTGAGCAGGCGCTTCGACTCGCCGAGGACCTGCGGGCCGAGTCGGAAGCGGTCGGGCGCGTCGTCGCCGAGGCGCGCGAGGCGACGGTGCACGGCGCCCGCGTCGCGCCGGATCGCCTGACGCTGTATGCCTTCGCCGCGATGCTGCACTCGTTCTACACGGGAATCGAAAAGGGCCTCCTGCGCGTCGCTTCGCAGGCGGACGGCGGCGCGCCGGGCGATGCGGGATGGCATCGCCTGCTGCTGGAACAGATGAGCCGGCCCCTGCCGGGAATCCGTCCTGCCGTGCTGTCGCCCGCGTCCGTGCGGCTGCTCGACGAATACCTCGGGTTCCGCCATCGGTTCCGCAACCTGTACGCCTTCGACCTGGATTGGGAGCGTGTTCGGCCGCTCCTGGAGGCGCTCGACCCGGTATGGGCAGCGGTCGCCGCGGACCTGCGGGCCTTCGACGAGTTTCTGCGTGCGCTTGCCGCGGGGCCGCCGGGCTGAAACGCGACGCAGGTCCGGCGCGTTCGCAGGCGCCCGGAAGGTCGCCCGGGGCGAGGTCGGAGCCGTCGCAGGCGCCCCGAGGGTCGCCCGGGGCGAGGTTGCAGACGGCTGCAGGCGCCCGGGGGGTCGCCCGGGGCGAGGTCGGACAACGGTCGCAGGCTCCCGGAGGGTCGCCCCGGGGCGAGGTTGCAGGCGGGTACAGGCACTCGGGGGGTCGCCCGGGGCGAGGTCGAAGGCGGTCGCAGGCGCCCGGAGGGTCGCCCGGGGCGAGGGTCGGAGCGCCCGCAGGCGCCCGGAGGGTCGCTCGGGGCGAGGTTGGAGGCGCTCGGAGGCGCCCGGAGGGTCGGGCGAACCGAGCGTGCGGGCGTTGCGCACCGCCGCGGAAGCTGGCAAAAGGACAAACGCCCGTTCGTCCACCGATTCCGCCCGCCTGCCGAGGAGTCAGACATGTCCGAGACCGCGACCGCCGCCGCCCCCGCCATGAACACCCGCCAGCTCGCGTTCGACCAGACCGCCGACCTGCGCCGCACGCTGGACCCCGCCCGACTGCAGCCGGTGACGATGGACGTCGAGGAGGGGGCCAACCGCGCGAAGGAGAAATGGCGGGAACTGGAGACGCTGTTTCCCGCGCTCCGGACGCTGCCGGACCTGGACCTCGTCCGCGTCGAGCGGATTCCGGTGCTGCTGGAGGCGGTGCTCTTCGCGCGCGAGCAGTGGGTCGCGGTGACGCCGGATCCGGTGCGCGTGCGGGCGCTCGTGGCGCAGGCGGGCCCTGTGCGCAAGCTGCTGCTGCGCCAGTGGACGCCGGTGCTCGTGAAGTGGGGCGTCTTCACCCAGGAGCAACTGGACGCGTGGGAGGCCGGCTCCGGGCATCTGGACATGGGCATGGACTTGGTCGCCGTCGGCGAGGCGTGGCTGGCGCACTGGGCGGACGTGGCGGGGCGCGTGCCCGTGCTCAGGCCGCAGGTGGAGCAGGCGACCGAGACGGGGCGCTCGCTGCTGGCGGCGCTGGGCGCCAAGGTCGAGAACCGCGCACTCGCCGCCGCCCGCGACGAGTACCAGCGCGCCTTCTCGCTGCTCGTGGAGGCCTGGGACGAGCTGCGCCGCGGCGTCGTCTACCTGCGCTGGCACGACGGCGACGCGGACGAACTGGCCCCGTCGCTCTTCGCCCTGCGGCCGGCGGCGCGCGCGAAGAAGGTCGAGGCCGCGCCGGCACCCGCGCCCGCGTAGCGGTCGTCGGTTCCGAGTGGATCATCGCCGGCGGTGGGGTAGGCTCCCTGCCGCCGGCGGTGCGTTGCGGGACCGGGACGCCCGCTCGGCGAGGAGAGGAACGCCGCACCATGCAGAAGCTGACCCTCGGCCAGCTCGCCAGCCTGCTGTTCCGCGCCTGCGACGACCTGCGCGGCAACATGGATGCCTCCGAGTACAAGGAGTACATCTTCGGCATGCTCTTCCTGAAGAGGCTCTCCGACCTCTTCGACCAGGAGCGCGAGCAGCTCGCGCGGGAGCTGCGGGCGAAGGGCATGCGGGAGGCCGCCGTCGCCGGCCAGCTCGACAACCCCGACAAGTTCACGTTCTTCGTCCCCGAGGAGGCGCGCTGGTCGCGCCTCCGCCACCTGAAGACCAACGTAGGCACCGCCCTGAACAAGGCGCTGGAAGCCCTCGAGGACGCCAACGTCGAGACCCTCGAGGACGTGCTCAAGCACATCAACTTCAACCGGAAGATCGGCCAGCGCACGCTCGACGACGACGTGCTCGCGAACTTCGTCCAGAACTTCGAGAAGATCCCGCTGCGCGACGAGAACTTCGAGTTCCCCGACCTGCTGGGCGCCGCCTACGAGTACCTCATCAAGTACTTCGCGGACTCGGCCGGGAAGAAGGCGGGCGAGTTCTACACGCCCGCCGACGTCGTGCGCACCATGGTCGAGCTCGTCGAGCCGCAGGCCGGCATGAGCGTCTACGACCCGACCTGCGGCTCCGGCGGCATGCTCATCCAGAGCCGCGACTACATCACGGAGTGCGGCGGCAACCCGCGCGACCTCGTGCTCGCCGGGCAGGAAAACATCGGGACCACCTGGTCCATCTGCAAGATGAACATGCTGCTGCACGGCATCGCGCACGCCGACATCCGGCAGGAGGACACGCTGCGCCGGCCGCAGCACCGCGACGACGGCAACGAGCTGGCGCGCTTCGACCGCGTGCTCGCGAACCCGCCGTTCAGCCAGAACTACATCCGCAAGGACATCGAGTACCCGGGCCGCTTCGCGGTGTGGCTCCCCGAGAAGGGCAAGAAGGCCGACCTGATGTTCGTGCAGCACATGCTGGCGGTGCTCAAGGCCGACGGCCGCATGGCGACGGTGATGCCCCACGGCGTGCTCTTCCGCGGCGGCGAGGAGCGCGAGGCGCGCCGGCACTTCATCGGACGCGGCTGGCTGGAGGCGGTCATCGGCCTGCCGGCGGGCCTCTTCTACGGCACCGGCATCCCGGCCTGCATCCTCGTCATGAACAAGAAGGGCGCCGCCGCGCGCCGGCACGTCGTCTTCATCAACGCCGACCGCGACTTCCGCGAGGGCAAGGCGCAGAACTTCCTGCGGCCCGAGGACCTCTCGCGCATCGTCCACGCCTACCGGACGCTGACCGCCGGCGGGGTCGAGGAGATTCCGGCGTACGGCCGCCGGGTGCCCGTCGACGAGATCGAGGCCGAGGACTTCAACTGCAACATCCGCCGCTACGTGGACAACGCCCCGCCGCCGGAGCCGCAGGACGTCCGCGCGCACCTGCACGGCGGCGTGCCCAAGGCCGAGGTGGACGCGCTGGCCCGCGGCTGGGCGAACTACCGCGGCCTGCGCGAGCGCTGCTTCCAGCCCCGCCCCGGCACGGCGGACTACCTCGACTTCGCCCCCGCCGTGACGGACCGGCGCGCGCTCGCCGCCGTCGTGGACCGCGACCCGGGCGTCGCCGCGGCCCACGCCGCCTTCCTCGACACGCTCGCGGCGTGGTGGAGGCAGCACCTTCCCGAGGTCGAGGCGCTGGCCCCGAAGAACGGCCACAAGGGCAACGCGTACGCCCTCCGGCGCAGCCTGCTGGGGTCCATCGAGCAGGCGTTCGCCGGGACGACCCTGCTGGACGGGCACCAGATCCGCGGCGCGTTCGCGCGGTGGGCGAGCGACCTCAAGGCGGACCTGAAGTCGATCGCCGCGAGCGGCTGGGGCGCCGAGCTGATCCCGGACGAGGACATCCTCGCGAGCCAGTTCCCCGCCGTCCTGGCGGACATGGACAAGTGGCGCAACCGCCTCGCCGAGCTGCAGGCGCTCTTCGCCGCGGCCGACGAGGAGGACTACGAGGACACCGACGACTGCGGCGTTCTGCCCGGCGACGAGGTCCGCGAGCTCAAGGCCAAGCTGAAGGAGCTGCGGGGCGAGGCGAAGCTGGCGAAGCGCGACCCGGCGCTGGGCGACTGGCGCGTCCCGGCGAAGAAGGCGGAGGAGGTCGAGGCCCGGCTCGCGCGGCACAAGGCGCTGGAGGACGAGGCCAAGCAGCTCAAGGCCGACCTGCGCGCCGCCGAGAAGAAGCAGGAGGAGCTGGTCGCGGCCGCCCGCGAGAAGATCGACGCGAGCCAGGCCCGCGGCGTCATCGTCGAGCGGCTCTTCGCCCAGCTGCGCGAGACCTACGAGGCCTACTTGCGCGCCGACGTCCGCGCCTGCCGGGCGGCGATCGAGAACCTGCACGACAAGTACGCCGTCACGGCCGCGGAGATCGAAAAGCGGCGCGACGAGGCGGCGGGGACGCTGGCCGGGTTCCTGATGGAGCTGGGGTATGCGTGAGCCGGAGCTACCGTCCGGGTGGTGCGAGGATGACCTCGGGGGCCTCGGAGCCTGCTTCCGTGGTCGTGGTGGCACCCGTGCCGATGAACAAGCCGGCGGGCTCCCGTGCATCCGGTACGGCGATCTCTACACTCACCACGACTCCATCGTCCGATCTTTCTGCTCGGCGATAGCCCCGGCAAGGGCAGCAGCCTACACAGCGCTGCAGTTCGGTGATCTCGTGTTTGCCGGTTCAGGGGAGACGCCGGAGGACATCGGGAAGGCGGCTGCATACTGCGACTCCGGCCCGGCCTATGCCGGAGGCGACACGATCGTCTTCCGTCCGAATCCGAAGCTCGACTCCCGCTTTGCAGGCTACGCGGTCAACAGCGTTGCCGCGAATCGCTACAAGTCGAAGATGGGGCAGGGCAGCTCGGTCTTTCACATCTCGTCGGCGCATGTGTCACGCCTTCGGTTGCGCCACCCCGTCGCCATCGGCGAACAGCAGCGCATCGCCGACATTCTCCAGACGCTCGATGAGGCCATCTTTCGGGCGCAGGCCCTGATCGCCAAGACCCGTCAGCTCAAGGCCGGCCTGATGCACGACCTCTTCACGCGGGGCGTGCTGCCGGATGGGAGGCTGCGGCCGGCGCCGGACGAGGCGCCAGACCTGTACACGAATTCGGCGACAGGCTGGATTCCGAAGAAGTGGGGATGCGAGCCAGTCGAGTCGTTGCTCGCGGGGACTTCCTGCCCGATGCGGAGCGGCCCGTTCGGCAGTGCACTGCTCAAGTCGGAGTTGGCCGAGACGGGCGTGCCGTTTCTTGGAATCGACAATGTCTTCGAGGAGCGCTTTGTCGCGGACTTCCATCGACATGTCACGCGGGCCAAATACTCGGAGCTGCGGCGCTACGCGGTGTTTCCTGACGACGTCATGATCACCATCATGGGGACCGTGGGCCGATGCTGCATGTTCCCCGAGGGCATCGGTGACGCGCTCTCGTCGAAGCACATCTGGACGATGACTTTCGACCAGTCGAAGGTTCTGCCGGAACTCGTATGCTGGCAGCTCAATCACGCTCGCTGGGTAAGGTCCTGGTTCTCCCGCCATGCCCAGGGCGCCATTATGAGCGCGATGCAAGCGCCGACGCTGCGTTCCCTCCGCCTGCCTGTTCCCCCGATGGACGAGCAGCTACTGATTCGGGCGCGATACCGAGAATCGAACGCTCGGATCGTCTCCGAGTCGATGCACCTCGCGAAGCTTTGCCGCCTGAAGCTGGGGCTCATGCACGACCTCCTCACCGGCCGCGTCCGCGTGCCTCTGGCCGAGGAGCGGAGGGCCGCGTCATGACGGTGCCGATTCCGGCCTGGACGACGGAAGGCGTACTGCCGCCGGTCGATCCGCTCTCTCCGACCAGCACGAAGCGGTCGCCGTACGCGGTCGGCCTGGCGGACCTCGTGCCGCACTTCAACACCTCGCCCGCGCGGGCGGCGATCCTCCGTGGCTTCCTCGACCACCGCCGGGCGCTCCACGCGCTGGGCCTGGTGCAGGGCTTCCAGTGGCTCGACGGTAGCTTCGTCGAAAACGTCGAGGCGCTGGAGACGCGGTCACCGCGGGACATCGACGTCACCACGTTCTTCGTATTGCCCGAACGCGATACGCAGGAGGGGCTCGCGCAACGCGACCCGACCCCCTTCCTGCCGCATCTCGCCAAGGACGCATTACACGTCGATCCCTACTTCGTGCGTCTGGATGCTCGACCGGTGGCGCTGGTGAGGCTGTCGGCCTACTGGTACAGCGTGTGGTCGCACCGGCGCGACCAGCAGTGGAAGGGGTTCCTCCAAGTCGATCTTTCGCCGGACGAGGACGCGAAGGCGCGCGACCACCTCGACAAGCGCACCGCGAACGGAGGGCTGCCATGACGATTTCGGAGATTCGGCTTCTCCAGTCGGAGGTCTCGACGCTGGAGCAACTGCTCGCGGACATCCCTGCCGAGGAAGTGATCGAACGGATGGGGCTGGAATCGCGCAAGCAGGAGATCGAGGAGATCCTGGCCGCGAACCCGCTCCCGGAGCGCGAGCCCGTCCAGGCCCGTTTGACGTTCCGCGGCAAGCCCGTGGTGGGCAGCTACGGCATCCGGGCGGAGTTCGGGGCGAAGGCGATCGACGCGTTCTCGAAGGCCGTCGTGACCCTGGCGAGTCGCGCGCGGCCAGCGCGGTCGCGTGGCGGCGACGAGCCGCGTCTGCTCATCACGGGGACCGCCACCGGCTCGTTCGGGTTCGAGTTGCAGGAGGCGCCCCTCGACGACGGCGCGCTGTACCCGAAGGAGTCCGTCGTCGGGCCCGCCATCCGGCAGGCGAAGGCGATTCTGCGCGCGACGCTGGGCTCCGACGAGGCGCTGACCGAGGCGGTGTCCGAGGCGGACCCGCGGGCGCTGGACGCTCTGCGCCGGTTCGTGGACACGCTGGAGAAGAGCGAGGCCGTCTGTGCGCTGGAATTCGGGGACGACGTCTTCCGGTACGCAGACAGCGGCGAAGTGAAGCGGAGCCTTGCGCGCATCGCCCCGGACAACATCCACGAGGAGGAGGTGGAGCTGCTCGGCGCGTTCCTTGGCGCTCTGCCGCACAAGCGGGAGTTCGAGTTCCAGATCGAGCAGACCGCGGAGACCATCGTCGGCCGGGTGGACGAGGGCATCGAAGACCCGGACGAGATCAACGGCGTGCGTCGGCGCCCGGTGCGCGTCGTCGTGCGCACGCGCCGGGCCGGCGAGGGGCGCCCGCGCTACGCGCTGCTGAGGTACGCGCTCGTCGCGACCGCGCCCGGCCATGAGTGAGTACCTGCACGTCGAGAAGCCGTTCCTCGACCAGCTTCGCGCCCTGGGGTGGACGGTCATCGACCAGGGGCAGGGGCTCATCCCGTCGGACCCCGCGGCGAGCCTTCGCGCGACCTTCCGCGAGTGGATACTGCCGGACGTGTTCCGGGAGTCGGTACGGGGCCTCAACCGGACGCCCGACGGTCGTGCGTGGCTGACGGACCGGCAGCTCGACGACCTGCGCGACCAGATCCTGCGCCAGCCGAACCGCACGCTCCTGGAGGCGAACGAGGCGGTACACGGGCTGCTGCTCAAGGCGCAGGTCGACCGCAACGAGCTGACCGGCGAGGCGGACCCCGTCGCGTTGCTCGTCGACTTCGCGCACCCCGAGCGCAACCTGTTCCACGCCGTCAACCAGTTCCGCGTCGACACGCCGGGGTGCGTGAAGGCATTCATCATCCCGGACCTCGTGCTGTTCGTGAACGGGCTGCCGCTCGTCGTGGTCGAGGCCAAGATCGGCGACGCGAACACCGCGAACCCGATGCACGCGGCCTTCGAGCAACTCCTTCGCTACCGCAACGGGCGCGCGGCGACGCAGAAAGCCGGACTGCGCGAGGGCGAGCCGCGGCTGTTCCATCCGAACCTGCTGCTCGTGCGCACGTGCGGCGAGAAGGCGGAGGCCGCGACGATCACCGCCGGTCCCGAGCACTTCCAGGCGTGGAAGGACATCTGGCCCGAGGCGAACCGGCGCTATTCGCCGCCGCTGGGTGTCGAGCGCGAGCAGGAGCTGCTGATCCAGGGGCTGCTGCCGCCCGCGACGCTGCTCGACGTGCTGCGCACTTGCACCGTCTTCATGGACACGGACGACGGGCGGCGCGTGAAGGTGGTGGCGCGCTACCAGCAGTACCGGGCGGCGCGCCGCGTCGTCGAACGGTTGCGCGGCGGCAGGACGCGGCAGGACCGGTCGGGCGTGGTCTGGCACACGCAGGGCTCCGGCAAGTCGCTGACGATGGTCTTCGTCGCGCGCATGCTGCGCGCCTCGACGGACCTGCAGGACTTCAAGATCCTCCTCGTCAACGACCGCCTCGAGCTGGAGGAGCAGCTCGCACGCACCGCGAAGCTCATCGGGGGGCGGATCAACGTCATCGAGAGTACGACGCAGCTCCGCGAACACCTCGGGACCGACACCTCGGACGTGAACCTCGTGATGGTGCACAAGTTCGCCGAGCGCGCCGAGCGGCTGCCCGAGTCGCTGGAGAAGGTGCTCGCGGCGGGGCGGCGGACCCGCGAACACGCCGCGGGGCTCCTCAAGGCGGCCGACTCGATGCGCCAGGTCGGGGCGATTCCGAGCGCCGGCTCCTTCGGCGTCGTCAACGCCTCGGAGCGCATCCTGCTGATGGTCGACGAGGCCCACCGCACGCAGGGCTCGGACCTGGGCGAGAACCTGCTCGCCGCCTTTCCGAACGCCGCCATCGTCGCGTTCACCGGCACGCCGCTCGTCACCGAGCGCCACGGGACGCACCGGACGACGAAGCGGTTCGGCGACTACATCGACACCTACAAGCTGATGGACGCCGTGAACGACGGCGTCACCGTCCGAATCCTCTACGAGGGGCGCACGGCCGACACGGCCCTTCGCGCCCGGCACGCCTTCGACACGAAGTTCGAGGATCTCTTCCGCGACCGCAGCGAGGAGGAGCTGGCGGCCATCCGCCGCAAGTACGGGGCGACGGGGGACATCCTGGAGGCCGAGGCGCGCATCGCTGCCATCGCCCGCGACCTCGTGGACCACTACGTCGACAACATCCTGCCGGACGGCTTCAAGGCGCAGGTCGTTTGCCACTCCAAGCTGGCTGCGGTCCGCTACCAGAAGGCCATCCGCGAGGCGCTGGCGGAACGCGCCGCGCGCGAGCGGCGCAAGGCGCGCCCCGACGAGGCGCTCGCGCGCCGCCTCGGGTTCCTCAAGGTCGCCGTGGTGATCTCCGCCGACGCCACGAACGAGCCGGCGCTCTTCACGCAGGCACGGGGCGAGGCCCGGCGCTGGAATGCCGTGAAGAACTTCTGCCGGCGGATGGACTTCGACGACCCCGACAAGGAGCTCACGGGCATCGCGTTCCTGGTCGTGTGCGACATGCTGCTCACGGGCTTCGACGCCCCGGTCGAGCAGGTCATGTACGTCGACAAGAAGCTGCAGGAACACAACCTGCTGCAGGCCATCGCCCGCGTGAACCGGGCGGCGTCCCGCAAGCACCGAGGGTTCATCGTCGACTACATCGGGCTGGCGAACCACCTGACGGCCGCGCTCTCCATCTACGCGACCGAGGAGAGCGAGGATCTGCTTCACGGGCTGCGCGACGTGGCCAGCGAGGTTCCGATCCTCGAGGAACGCTACCGGCGCCTGCTGCAGTTCTTCCAGGGGCTGGGCGTCTCGCGCGTCGAGGGCTTCGTGACCGGAGCGCTTGCGGACGCAGCCGAGGAGGTCGTCGTTCTGCACGAGGCGGTCGATGCCCTTGAGCCCGTCAAGGTCCGGGCCGACTTCGAGGCGTTCCTGCGCCGGATGCTGACGAGCCTGAACCTGGTGCTGCCTCACCCGGACGGGCACGCGTACCGGGGGCCGGCGCGCCGCTTCGGCTACCTCCTGCGCGTCACCCGCGAGCGCTACAAGGACCACTCTCTCGACGTCTCGGACGCCGGCGAGAAGGTGAAGGCGCTCATCGACGAGCACCTCGTCGAGCTGGGCGTCGA
>Ga0172368_10008305_pt1 | contig 10624 bp, 9 predicted proteins | sample Lak11m_FD_114540 | JGI IMG/M metagenome (GOLD analysis project Ga0172368, IMG submission 114540) | Freshwater microbial communities from Kabuno Bay, South-Kivu, Congo - kab_022012_11m | ecosystem: Environmental > Aquatic > Freshwater > Lake | place: Democratic Republic of the Congo: South-Kivu...
CACCTCAAACATCGGCGCACCGTCTCGCCGCGAGATCACCGCGATCTGATCCACTTGCCAGCCCCTCTCTTTTAATAGCGAATCAAAAATCTCTCGTCGCGGAAAAATAGTTTCGTTGCTCCAGTGGAAGACAAAGAGCGCCTCGGGCTTGTCGAGTGCCGCGCTCAGGCGATTTTTAAAATCATCGTCGGCTTCCCAGGCATAACCAAAAATTTCTTGCGGCGCGGCTTTGTTTTGAGTCAGCATTTTCACTTGCGGCGCAAAACCCCAATCCATTGCATAGATAGTCTTGTTGCCTTGCGTAGTCAAGTAATCTGATAGTCGGTAGATCGCGTCGCTGTGCGGGCCCAAGCCGCCGCTTTTGTTGAGGGCGAGATGATAATCTTTCACGACGTTAAGATCGCTGACCCACAACCAACCTAAACTAAAGGCGAGAACGATCATGGCGTCGGTGATCAAACCAACGCCGCCCATATAGCGTCCGCGCGTGAAAAAATTTCCGATGGGGTTGGTGAGTCGTGTGGTGAGCATCGGCTCGTGAAACGGATCGAAGATGATCTCACTCGCGGCGGCGACGATCATCGGCAACAGAGGCATGAAGATGGCGTGGTGCGTGGGGAAGATCCCCGAAACGGTGAATGCCGATTGCACGATGCCAAAGTTGAGGATGAGTAATAAAGTAATTGGCAATTGGGAATTTTGTCGGCGCAGCAGAAAACGCAACACAATGGCGAGCGTCGCCACACGCGAGGCGATCTCCCAACCGGGGTTGCCAAACGATCCGCCGAGATACCATAAATGTTCGCGCCCGCCGATCACCGCTTGATATTGATCGATCCGCCCGCGCAAATTCTCGAAGAAGTTTAAATTGTTCACGCCGTAATACGACGTGGTGAGGTTTGTGCCAACGGAAAAAAGGGTGCCGCCTGTTTGCAAGTTGTAGAGGATGAGGGGGGCGATGCCGAGTATTAAACCCAAAAGGAAATAAAGGAGATGGGGGAAATAATTAATGGCGGAATGCGGAATGTGGAATGCCGAAGATGGCGCACGCCTGATGACTGATAACAGATAACTGCTTACTATTTCCCAACCGGCAACCATTATTATCGCGCCGATGACGCCGCCGATGATCCAGATGAATAAAAGTTTGGCGTAGAGGCCTAAACCACAAAAGAGACCAATGAGGAATACCCATTGGCGTTGACGGTGTTTAAACCATTTGAGGCAGCACCACAACAGCGCAACGGTGAATGTGCCGGTGAGTGAAGCAACGAACACGCCTTGTCGTTGCCAAAATATAAATGAGGGCGTTGAAGCTAGTAAGAGAGTGGCGATGAATGCGGCGCGCGAATTAAATGCTTCGCGCATGAAACCGTACGTGAGCGTGAGAGTGATCGCGCCGACGACGACAGTGTACAGGCGCAGAGCGATCACGGTGGAGCCTAGTGTTGCGAAAAATGGCAGCGCAAAATAAATATTGAACGCGCCGATGTAATCTTGCACCATCAACGGAAAAATTCTGCCGCCGATGTTTAACCCCGCGTCACGAAACGCACTGATGGCTTGCCCGTTGAGAATCTGCATCGCTTGTAGACCGGCTTCGGCGGCTTCGTCGTTGTGCAGCCCGGGGAGATCAAGTTGAGGGAGAGCGAGGAGAAAATAGATTGCAAGAGGAAGAGCGATAAGCAGATAGCGTATAGCCGCTCCGCGTTGCGTAGAGTTGCCTGCCATCTGCGATCTGCTATTCGCCATCAGCCATTCGCCATGCGAAGCAGCCATTTGCTAGTCCCCCGCCAGCAATTCCACTTCCGAGATCAAACTTTCAAATGAGTGCCCTTCGGCGTAGATCGAAACGGTATTGATTGAGGCGAGGGTGAAGCCTATGCTTTTGAAAAGAGTGATGAGATCGGGCGAGTCGTAGAAATACCACACGTCTTGCTGAACACGAACATGCGATGTGGCAGATGAAACACACGTGACACATCGCAAGGGGAAGGTGTTCGATGGGTCGGGCAAATAAAAGAATCCCTGCACCCACTCGCGGCGATTGCCTGCCGGGTCGGTGTATTCGATCTTCGCCATCATCGGACATTCTGAACCGTACTGCCCGCAGCTCAACACGTTTTGTTTAACCACGCGCAGAGCAAAGTGCAGCCGCAAAGTGCGATAGTCGCGCACGTCACGATTGACTTTTTGCTGCACGCCGAGTCGCCCCCAATTGAATCCGGCGCGATAAAACGACACCACGTTGCGTCCGTCTTTTGTGGTGCGCTCAATTTTGCCGTCCGAGTCGTTGGGGTCGAAACGATCTTTGTAGATCGTCCAATCGGTTGAAAGCGGCACGGGGAAATCGCCGTTGATTAAAAGATTCCGCTCACCGCTGGCGGCATTTTGAGGCGGCGTCCCGGCGCGCATCACGGTGCGCTGACCGGAATTAAGCGACACGCTGTGTCCGCCCGATGTGGCGAGCGCCGATCCTTCTCTTACGGCGACATCCACCGATTGATCGGTCACTTCAATCGAGTAACTGCCCGGGCGATCCAATTGGATGGTGCTGTTTCCGGCGCGCACAATCAGTGTGATTGATCGGGTGATGCCGCCAGCCAAATTGATTCGTGTGCGACCTCTCTGCACGTCCACGATCATGCGGTGCGGACTCGGATTCCACAATTCAAATTGTGGTGAACGCATCTCGACGAGTCTTACGCGGGTGTTGCCGTACACTTGAACGCTGCCGAGCGTGTTTTTTTTGTCTGAGGTCGAGAAGGTGATAGAGGCTTGCGAGTTGGCGTCGCTGTCCACGCGGGACGACTCTTCGACATTGTTGATCGTATCTACCACGCCCTGTAATGGCGCGGCAGGTCGGGTGACGAATACCGTGCCGGAGATCAGCGTGACGGCGACTTTTTGTGTGACGTTGCTGGTGCTGATGAATCGCCAAGTGCCGAGCGGCACGGCGACGACAAGTACGCAGAAGACGATGAACGCGATGGTCATGATCGTCCATGCCGTGCGTTCGGTATTTTGGCGCATCGGGGTTAGCGAACCGTGAAGGACGCGAACTCGTTTGTGGCAAGCAGCCAATCTGCCGCGACCTGATCCACGCGGGCTTGCGGCGGACCGACTCGCAAAAAGTTGAGCAGCGATTCTAAATTGTCGTGCGTGCCTTCGGCGATCACTTCAACCGATCCGTTGGGCAAGTTACGCACCCAACCGACGAGTTTAAGTTCATTGGCTGTACGCAGTGTGGTGTCGCGAAAAAAAACTCCTTGCACTGTGCCGGAGACGATTGCGTGGAGACGGAGGGGGGTAGAGTCGCTCATGATAGGTGTGTATTACGTGATGCGTGATTCGCGATTGAAACTCACGTATCACGATTTTACCATCTGACCGGCACTTGCCTAACTTTGCCAAACTTGTCACGATAGTTGACGTGTTTATGTTGTTGACCGAAGAGATACAGATCGCGCGTGACGATGACATCTTGTTTGCAGTATTCGATCACCTTCGGCAGTTGACCTTGCTTGAACCATTTAACCGCTTGGAGGCCGTCGGCGCTCTTGCTGTGACCGAGCGTGGCGGCGGCAACCGAATCGAGCGACACACGAAATCCTAATACGCTGTAAATATCCTCAAGCAAATCCACAGTAGGCACTATCAGTTTCTTCCCCGCGTAAGGGCGCAGCACTTCGTAATCGAATCGTTTGACGTTGAACCCGACGACGAGCTGCGCTGCTTTAAGATCGGCGATCAATTTTGGCGCGTCGGCTTCGGTGTATTCGCGGAAGGTGTTCGTCGCAAGATCATGCGTCACGGCGCACGCCAGTTTCATTTTGGCGATGTGATCCCATCCGCCGACATCGTCGGAGAGGAGTTGCGTTTCAAGATCGAAGATGAGAGTTGAAGAGGACATGATGAATACCTCGTATTGATTCGTAGGGGCAGGACTTGCTCCTGCCCTCAGGCAGCCTGACGCTGCCCTGATAGGCAACCGCAAGGATTGCCCCTACGTTTTGTGTTTCGGCACAAAAATAAATAAAGCAATGATCAAGCCCACCGGCACAAAGATGACCAGCCACGGCACGGCGTTTCGCAAAAAATTTTTCGCCGGATCTGAATTCAACACGTCGCGCTGCCAAGCCGTTTGCAGTTCCAAAAGGCTCACACCCAGCACGCGTTGCACGCCGCCTTCGCATGTCGCCCCATCACGATAGGACTCTAGCAAACTTTTCATCTTCGCCGGACCCCATTGATCCAAAATGTAGCGCACGAGCGACGCGCTCTCGGCGTAAGAGAGGTGCGCCCGCTCACTGCCAAACGATCCGCATAACGAGGAGATCGAGACGAGCGAATTATTCTTCACCGCATCGCTCAAGACGGCGGCGAAGTCCGGGCGCGGTTGCAGTTCGCTATTGACGGCGAGCCCTTCGTCTAACCAGACCGGCATTCGCTCATAACCGGCGCGTGTTGCTTGATAGATCATGATGTGCGCTATCTCGTGCGGCACGTCTCGCTCCAAGTCGGCGCGCCCAATGAGATCAGGGGAGGCCGTCACCATCACCACTCCGATCTTCGGGTCGGCGTGACCGCTCACCCAGTTGCGCCCGATGAGCCGCAAGCTCGATTGAAGATCGTTTAAGTTGGCGTAGACATACACATCCACTTTTGCCGGACGCGGCGCGTTGATGAAGCGGCTGGCGCGATCCAATGACTGAAAGCCGGTGTCGGCGATGTATTGCCCAAACGTGAGGTCGCCGGTGTACCAGTGAGCGATGATCGCCCCGCGTTCCAACATTTGCCATTTGAAACGGTTGTCATCGTAAATGTATTTTTGATCAGAAGAAGTGAAGGTGCGTCCTTGAGAATCCGTCAGCCGCCACGAATAGGTGAGGGTGGTGAAGGGCGAGATCGGCTGCGCTTGCAGTTCCCGCGTCACCTGCGCTTTAAGATTTTTGCTCGGAGTCACATTGGCTTGAATCACTTCCGTACGATCCGAATCACTTGTCCGCATTAGCACCACCGCCGCCGTCACGTCGGCGTCACTTTTGGCGGTGACGCTGAATGTGATCTGCGTGCCGAAGATGTGAGTCGCGGAAAATGATTCAAAGGTGAGCGATGATTGAAGAAGCGGGGATTGGACGCGCGCGGCGAATGGCGCAAAGATAAAGGCGGTCAGCGCGAAGGAGGGGAGGATCGCAAGAAGAAAAAATTTTGCACGCATCACAAATAAAGGAAAGCGATTAGCGGCGTGAGCGTAAAAGGACTTAACAACGTGGTGAGCAACACGACACCCGTGATGAAGTCGGGATTGATGTCGTATTCGATCCCCAAGATGGTGACGACGACGGCGGTAGGCATCGCGGCTTCGATGACCGCCGCCTGCCGTGCTACGCCGCTTAACCCCAAGATGGATGCTAATACCAAGCCGATGATGGGACCTGATAATAACTGAAAAACCGAAGCGGCGCTCACCAAGCGGATGTTGTCTATCCGTTTGATCTGTGCAAGTTGTAAGCCTAACACGATCAGCATCACGGGCAAGGCGGCGCCACTTAATAATTTGATGGCGCGGAAGAAGGGGACAGGCACTTCGAGGTTGAAGGCGCGGAAGAGGAGCGCCAGAAGCATGCCATACAACATCGGCAATTTAAAAATTCCGCTGATCGATTCTCGAAACGAGACGCGCCCGCTCGAAGCGATGATCACGCCGAAGGTGTTGACCATGAGCGCGGTGATGGTGTAATACACCGTTGCCCACGCCAATGCCACGCCGCCGAATGCGAACAGCGTCAGCGAGAGTCCGTAGTTGCCGCCGTTGCCGAACATGTTCGTCACGACCAGCGCGGCGAGGGTAGGGCGATTAAGATTTAAAAGTTTGCCAAAGGCGAAAGCGGCAACCCCGAAGATGATGACCGTGCTGGCGGCGAAGATCGTCATTCGACCAAAATCGGTGACGCTCAATGTTGTTTCGGTCAGTGAGACGAACACCAAGCACGGGCTGAAGATGTAGAAGACGAGTCGCGAAGCCGCTTTCACGTCGAGATTGAAGACGCGACCAATGGCGAAGCCCGCGCCTGCCGAGAGCAAGATCGGCGCGATGTTGTTGGCGAAGATGAGTGCAAGGCGATCCATGAGGGGGTTACAAAATGAAGCCGCCCATATGGCGGCAAAGCGATTTCAAATTTTCAACTTCAAACTTTTAACTTAATTCAATCTGCGCTTCAATTCATCTTCGAGATCGTCGGCAGCCAACAGATCGAATTCGGCGATGTCATCCATCAACTCGGCGTTGGCGAGCGCCTCGTCAATCAATTCGGCGTGTTCACCTTTGGCGCGTTTCAGCAACTTCTCCAGAATCTCACGGGCGTCCTCGCCGCTGATCTCGCCTAACGCCCAGATCACGATCTCCTGCACTTCCACATCTACATCGCGTGTCAGTTCACTCAACACCTTCACCGCGTCGCGCAATTGTAGTTCGCCTGCGGCGCGCGCTGCCTCGAACCGGATGCGCGGATTCACATTCTGAAGTTCATGGATCACGATAGAGTTCCAACGATGATCGAGGCTGCGTCCCATCGCGAACAATGCGCTGATCTTAAACAGGTCGTCGGGATCGGCGTAGCCTTTTTGGATGGCGGCGATGGCTTCCTTGCGGTCCGAAAACCCGACGGACTCTAAAGCGTGGCGGCGCACTTCGGGGTCGTCGTCTCCGTTAAAGACGGCGAGCAGCGCCTCTTCCACTTTGTGCATCAGCGATTCGTCAATCTCTTCGATCTCACCCAAATAGACAAACGTACCCAACCCCGTTGCCGCCGCCGTGCGCGCTTCAACTTGCGGATCGTTGACGAGCATATTTAAGAACGGCTCGATCAAATCTTGCCCTTCGTCTTCCCACAAATTGCGAGCCGCCGCCGCGCGCACCAAACCATCGTCATCGGTTAATGCCACGCGTGAGACAGCGCCGAAGTCCACTTCAAAACTCTCTTCGGCGTATTCGCCCAGCGCCGTCATGATCGTCCGGCGGCGTGAAGCAGGGACATGACTCCACAGCGATGCGAACTCTTTAAGTAGATCGCCGCCCAGATCATTAAGTTCATGCATATCCTCTTTAGCAGGCGGATACTTTTCATTCGCCAAGTCGTGCACCAGCCGCGAAAAAGTTTTAGAAGAAGATTTAGGCATACGTCACCTACCGCACCACCACCGGATTGATCAGGTCGTTGATCACCATCACCACCATCAACGTCAATAAGGCAAACAAACCCATCAAATGCACAAAGCCTTCGCGTTCCGGTGCGAGTCGTTTGCCACGCACCGCTTCGATCAGCACAAACAAAATACGTCCGCCGTCTAATGCCGGCAGAGGCAGTAGATTCGTCAGCGCCAAGGCAATACTCAATATCGCCGCGAACTGCAGCACGTCCGTCGCCGTTTGATTTTTAACAGATCGCCTCACCACCTCATCGCTGATCGTCTTCACGCCCACCGGACTCACGAATCGAACTTCGCTCGCTTTGATCTGTCCTGCCACTACACGCGCCGGAAGCATCAACGTCTCGCGCATCTGAAACCCAATCACCTGCACACTGCTCACCATCGCTTGCGGCAGTGCATAAGTTGCGGTGCGAGTCTCTGCGCCCAGCACAATGCCGGTGGGTCCCTGCCCCTCAGGCCACTCCGTGCGCGGCAGAACGCTGATGTTCAAGATTTCTCTGTTGCGTTCCACTTTGAGTGAAACGGGTTGACCCAAACTGGCGCGAATGATTGTGCTGAGTCTGCCATTTTCCACGCTCACACTTTCGCCATTCGCCGTCAACACCACATCGCCGGGCAGCAACCCCGCCGCCTTTGCCGGTGACGGATCCACCACAACGTCAATGCGGATTCGGTTTGTGGGTTCGGGGAAGCCTGTGCTAAAAATCAAAATGAGGATGATCCAGCTCACGATCAGATTCGCCACCGGACCCGCCGCCAGCACGGTGAAGCGCACGCGCTTCGGTGACGCCGACAACCCATTGGGCACCGATGGATCATCTTCACCTGCCGGACGCACAAACCCTCCGAGCGGAATCCAGTTAAGTGAGAGGATCATCGAATTGGGATCTATTTCGGGTGGAGACTTGATACCAAACCAGCGGCGGTTACCATTTTTATCAAGCGCCGTGCCGATCAATCGCGGTGGAAAACCGATGCCGAATTCTTTCACCGGCACATGACACCAGATTGCCGCCAGAAAATGTCCCAGTTCGTGAAAGAACACCAGCCCGCCCAGCACCAGCAGGAACACGCCCCAGAACAACGCTTGCTCCAACAAAAAATCTAACATCGCAAAATTTCCTTTGGAAAGATTATACCCCTCAAGAGTTAAGGAAGAATTAGGAAATGCAAAAATCCCAAATCCCAAATCCCAAAATCCAAACTTCTAACCTCCAACCTCAATTACTTTAGCCCCTTCTCCCGCCTTCGCTTTCAACACATCTTGCACACCACTCATTGCTCTTAATCGCGATTCGATTTCGCTGACCTGATCGCTCAACGTGATCACATGCACGTTTGCCCCGGCATCAATCGTGAAGCACACGGGGATGCCGCCTTTCGCGCGCCACTCCTTAACTGCGCCCATCACTGCCAACGTTGGCGGCAGCCAATAGAACAACGGCGGGCGTGACGTCATCATAATAGTGTGCATCATCACCGCATCTTCTTCCACAATGTCGGCGAAGCGCGCGAAATCTTTTTTGAGCAGCGCCTCACGGCAAATTTTCAATCGGCGCGGCGCATCGTCTACGCGCGCTTGTTGCAGTGGGCTGGTGTTTGCCAGCGAGTGACCATCGGTGGAGCCGACCTCTTTGTGCTTCGCGCTCACAATCGCCACGCAATCAATTAGATTCCAATAATCCGGTGAAGCGATTGATTCGGCAAACGACTCGTCACTGCGCTCGCCGCGATGCCATTCCACGAATCCCGTTGGCACTGAACGGCTCGCCGACCCCGACCCCATGCGGGCGATGATGGTTAGCTCGCGCTCGGAGAGGTGAAGGTCGGCGGCGGCGCACGCGGCGGTTGTCAGGGCGGCAAAGGCAGAAGCTGACGAGGCGATGCCCGCGCCCGTCGGAAAATTATTTTCACTTTCCACTCGCGCCCGAGTCGTCGTCTTCGCCCGATCCCGAATCAGATCGAGATGCTTAATCACTCTTTCGCGCGCCGCGCCCGTTTGACTTTTCTTCTCGATAATTACTTCGTCGTCGTTCAATGACGAATCAAACGTCACGGTGGTTTGAGTGTGCAGCCCGTCGAGATTCATCGAGAGCGAACTGGTGGAGGGGAGACGAAGGGTGTTGTTGCTATTTCCCCAATACTTGATAAAGGCGATGTTGCTACAACTGATAGCCGTTGCTGACCTAACAGACATTTGACGTAAACCACCTTTTCGTTATTTTCGATGGCAAGTTTACCACGCGCGTCTCAGTGCACACGCGCGGTGAGACCCTTTGTAAAAGAATCTTAACAACACCCTGGCTATAATGAGTGCCAATGGCATCTATTCTGATTGTTGAAGACGACACGACGGTGCGCGAAATGTTGGCGCTCAACCTCAAAGCGGAGGGGCACGAGGTGGTGACGGCGGCAGAGGGCGAAACCGGACTGGCGGCGGCGCGCGAGAATCCGCATGACCTGATTGTTCTCGATGTCATGCTGCCTAAGCTGGACGGACTCTCGATCTGCCGCTTGATCCGCAAAGACTCCACTGTGCCTATTCTGATATTGACGGCGCGCGGGACTGAAGTGGATAAAATCGTCGGGCTCGAAAGTGGCGCGGACGATTACATCGTGAAGCCGTTTAGTTTGGGGGAGTTCTTAGCCCGTGTGCGCGCCTTGTTGCGGCGTTCGGCGAGCGCCGCTTCGCCGTCGTCGCGCAAAGATCGATTGGAAGCAAAAGAGATTATGCTGGACCTGATCGCCCGCCGCGCTTACCTGCGCGGAGAGGAAGTGAAATTGACTCACCGCGAATTTAATTTGTTGGCGGAACTTATGCAGAACAACGGGGCGGTCATCTCGCGCGATCTGCTGCTCGAAAAAATTTGGGGGAGGGAGTACGTCGGCGACAGCCGCACCGTAGACGTGCATATCCGTTGGCTGCGCGAAAAGTTGGAAGATGATCCTGCCAACCCGCAATTCATCCAGACGGTGCGCGGCGCGGGCTACCGATTTGAGGGATAACTGATACGATGTCTTTTTCGACGATAGCTCTTGGGGTGTTGTTGATCGCCCTGATCGTTCTCGCCGTGTTCTATCGCCGCTCGAGAAACGAGAACGATTCCCTGCGTTATAAAATCATTCAACTCGAAAAAAGTCTGCAATCACACGCTTCCACTGAAGATCAGGTCAGCCAGCGTTTAGCGGCAGTGGGAGTTGCTTCGTCTGAAGCGATTCTCATCTGCAAAGTAGATCGCACGGTGATCTACCTCAACCCAGCCGCGCAGGCGTTATTCCCCCTCGTCCCTCAAGACAACCCAAGTTTGATCAGTGTGACGCGGCAGCACGAAATGGATGCTTTAGCGCAAGAAGCGTTAGCCGCCTCACCTGCGCGGCGTGAGGATTTAGACAAGCAGCTCTTTTTCAG
>Ga0172368_10008306_pt1 | contig 10623 bp, 9 predicted proteins | sample Lak11m_FD_114540 | JGI IMG/M metagenome (GOLD analysis project Ga0172368, IMG submission 114540) | Freshwater microbial communities from Kabuno Bay, South-Kivu, Congo - kab_022012_11m | ecosystem: Environmental > Aquatic > Freshwater > Lake | place: Democratic Republic of the Congo: South-Kivu...
AAAATTAATTTTTGTAATTACTGTTGCTATAAGGAGACCGATTAGGAGAAATGAACCATATTTGTATAATAAATCATATAAAGAAGGAAACCTCCTAAAATGATAGAAAATAAGATGCGAGCCATCAAGTGGGGGTAAGGGTATCAGATTGAAAATAAAAAGACCCCAATTAATATAAATGGCATAAATAAATACCTCCGATAAGATCTGCATGCCTGATGTTTGATATGCTGGCAAAAATGAAGAGACAACAGAAAATATAACTGAAAGAATCATTGCCAAAATAGCATTTGACAATGGACCGGCTAATGCTATCTTTATAACATCATACTTTGGATTTCTGAGATTATTTTCATTGAACTGAACAGGTTTGGCCCAACCAAATCCTGCAAATATAAGAAACACAAAACCCAGTAAATCTATATGCTTCAAAGGATTCAGGGTAACTCTTCCCTGATCCTTCGATGTCGAATCACCACACAAATGTGCAACCCAGGCATGACAGAATTCATGAACTGTCAATCCGATTATTATTCCTGGAAGAAACTTAAGTACTCTCGCAAGATCAAAACTTTCCAAACTGAATATTTTAATTTGTTATTGTTTATTTTCTGGCCTTTTTTACAGGAATATAGAAATCGCCAGGTGCCAGACCGCATTCTTTAATCATAGCCAAAGCATATTCTGCACCCGAAAAATTCTCATCGGCATTATTTGTTCCAATAGTGAATTTAACGCCGGCAGCCTTAGCTCTCTTGATAAACGCTGAAGAAGGGATTTTGTATCTGTTATTAATCTCAATTGCAATATTATTTTCTTTCGCTGCTTTTATTACTTTGTCCATTCTTTCAGTAGTCCAGAAATAGTCATATCGGCCAGCCATTTGTTCAGGAAGGAAAGTTGAATTGACATAGATATTAATCGGTTCGCTGCTTAGTATTTTTACCAGTGTGCTTACCATATAATCCATAAATTGCTGTTCATCATCAATCCATGTTTCATTTTTCATCCATATCCTGTTTCGCCTTCCCTTAGCATCTGTAAATGTCATACAATCTGTAAATACATAATCAAATTTTTCTCTGGATCCTTTAGAAAAAGTATTGACCCATTCCCGTCCTTCTGCCTGCATTGCCAGATAAAATTGCGGATACCCTTTAAAAGTAGCCAGCACAGAATCAATCTGTTTGTCATTGTGTACAGGAAATCCAACACCGCAGTTAACAGCAATACCATACTGAATATTTTCTGAAACTGATTTTTTTGCAGCATCTTCAATTGTCAGGTTGCCTTTAAGATGCACATGTAAGTCCGTTAATGGGAAAGGGTATTTGGTTTGGCAATTAGCGAATAAAAAGGATAATAGCCCGATGAATAATACAGTAATTTTTTTCATGATAGTATAATTAAGAAGTTCCTTTAATACGATGGCATAAAACTAACAAGAAACATGGCAGCATCCAAAAACAATTTCTATTTTAAGCCAGTAATCTCTTTTAACAGGTTAAAAAATCCAATCTTTCTTTTTGAGTTAATACTCCAGTCAACCGGAACACTTTGATAACCATCAATATATGTCTCGTCTTTCATCCTGTAATCAAAGTACCCCCATGATGCATACTTTTTTATAGCTGCTGTGAAGTTGTTATTATCCTTATCAAATTCAAAGTGGTCATCTTCATTAAATAGGATGGGCTTACTTGTATAACCTTCAACCTGCCTTGTCCTATCGACCATAGTTAAAATCTTCTCAGGATCAGAAACGCCATTACCATGTAAAAGAATGAAATCAGAAGTCTTAACAACATTTGGCAGTGGAATAAATCCTCCTCCATAGCTTGTTCCAACATATAATCTGTAGCCATTTTTTGATTTTTTCTTTACCAATTCTATAAGTTCATGTACCCGCTGTGGCTTAAGAATCTCGTGATCGTACTTATCGACATTACATTCATTGTTAACTTCTACAAGTACATTTCTGTATTTCTTGTTTAACAGCCAGTCTGTCATGTTCTTTACAGCATTGATAACAGCTTTTTCATCATTTAACCGTTCATCCTGGCCAAAATAGAAATATCCCACAATCGGAACCATTCCTAATTCGTCTGCCTTGTCAAGAATTTTCTCAAGACGATTCAGATACTCAATCCTTAAAGATCCGTCCTCTTTAAAACCTGAATTATTCCAGGGCTGTGCAGATGAGTAGCCGAAAGGACTACCTCCCTGCATATTTATTGTAAAAGAAAGCAGGCCATAACTGTACCATTTTTCCATATTGACTATGAACTCGTTGGTATTACGGTCGGGATCCCATTTTTTTGTATCAGGATAGTACCAGTTTTGAATTGTTTCAGGATTCAAATCATCGAATATGCCCTGTACCATCCGGGAGTTCATCAAAAGGCCTTCTATTTTATAATTATTCCAGTAGCACTTTTCATAGGTAGGTTTCCCGTTAATAAAAAACTGATCATTTTTAATAGTTACAACAGTTTTGCGATTGGTCTGGGATAGTGTGTCAATATTGAAAATGATTATTGAAATACAAATAATTAAGAGTCCCTTTTTCATTATCCTTGATTTTGATTACTAACAAATATAAATATTCTGGTGCGATGCACCTTATTCTGCAAAACTTAATTTCGTTTCTACAAATATTTCGGTGCTCTGAACCAGATATCAACTGATAAAGGCTGTCATACCGAAGCTACAGTGATGGATCTCATTTTATGAGAAGGTTTTGTACTGAACCATGCAGCAGGGCTGCAAAATATTTGTAGAAGAAGGAGCATGTAAAATCTAATGTAGGTGCAGCGAACCGAAACATTTATTTATTAATAGGTGCTGTAAGATGAAAATAGAATCCGGCTTTTCCAAATCCATTTACAGAATATTCAGCCCTTAAAGTTTTATCATAGTAAGTTACCATATCGAGCCCTATGCCTCCGCTGTATAGGAACTTGTTGGAATAATTATTATCAAGGGAGGCGTATTTACTTGATACATAGCCACAATCAGTAAAGAGATTAAGATAAACTGCATAGTGTATTTTGTTAAATTTCGGCAGGGGCAGAAATTTCAATTCAGCAATTTTTGGCTTTAACAGAGTAAATTTGACCAGATTTTTAAAGATTATAAAATGTTCTCCTTCTATCGTATTGTATTCAAATCCATGAAGGTTGTATATATATCCCAGTGACCTGGAATAGAAATACGAATGAGTGCTGTTATATGATAATTTTATGGTTAGATTGGATGCATAATGAAATCTGCTGCCGAGTTCAAAAAATTTATACAAATTAGGGATAATAACAGTCGATGAAATGGAGTTTTTTGAGCGGGGCATAGAGAAAGTCTCTCCTGCAAGAACCTCAATATAATAGCCCTTCAGTGGATATGCTTTAATATCTCTGTTATCTTTTGTGTAAACATAATCAATTGTAAAACAGTCCATCTCATTTATATTTTCCCCCAGAAAATCAGAATTGAGTTTCAGAATAGTATCGGATACTTTATATTCGAAATAGTTAATATATAGATTATGCAAATCATTCAGCATTGGTCTGAATGTATAGTTAAGTGTGTACTTTTTTATTTCAAGAACAGGTTGGAAAGTGCTTCTGAATAATACTGGTACGTTATTCTTTGTATCGAATATCATCTCGTCCTGTCTTGAGATTTCTGCCATGGCACCAATAAAATGCCTACGACTCCTGTCCAATGCGATATTCTTATATGAAATCTCAAACTGTTTAGCATATCCAAACAGAAATGACACTCTTAGGTTTTGTTTTCTTCCAAGAAAATTATATTTCTCAAGTGACAGACCATACTTGGTTTTTGAAAGATCTTTTGCTTTCAGCCAGGCACTGAAATTTCTGTCTTCATATTTAAAAATCAAAGCGGGCCAAAAATACCAGCGCTCTTCAACAGTTATATGGATATCAGTATTTTTTTCAGAATTATTATAGGCGTTTATTGTCACATAATTAAAGAGAGAAGTATTAAGGATATTCTCTCTCGAACGATTAAGATGTCTCTCAAAATCTGAACTTAATATTGTATCTCCTTTCTGAAAAGTCAGTTCCCGGAGAATAATACTTGTTCTGGTTTTTATGTTTCCTGAAATAGTAATGTTGTTTATAACCAAATTGCTGTCTGTCGAAAATACCGGATCTGACAAACATAAAACTGATAAGCACAAAACGACTCTGACCATTATGGAGTTTTGATAAAAATCTCTTAAGTTTACATAATGAAAAAGAAACTAATAGTATGCATTCTGGTTGGAATGATATTCCTGCCGGGGGCATTCTCACAACACGATAAAGATACAATAGTTTATCTTTTAACATGCGGACCCGGGACTGAAACATATTCAATTTACGGCCACAGTGCACTGAGGGTGGTAATTCCTGAAAAAAATATTGATATTGTATATAACTGGGGTATTTTTGACTTTGGTGCTCCGAATTTTGCCTGGAATTTTGCTAAGGGAAGACTTACTTATTACCTGGGTAAGGACCAGACCAGACCCTTTATTGAATATTATTTTTATGAACAAAGATATATTCATCAGCAGCAAATAAACCTTAGTTCAAAGGAAAGTAGTACATTATTAGCTCTTATTGATGAGAATCTTAAGCCTGAGAATATAGGCTATCGTTATGATTTTTTTTATGATGACTGTTCTACAAGAATCAGGGATCTTTTAGAGAAATCAATAGGAGAGAAGCTTCTCTACCCTCCTGTTGATACTGAACAACTTCCAACATTCAGGGAGATGGTTGAAAAATATCAGGCTTCGTACCCGTGGCTGCAGTTTGGTATTAATCTAATAATGGGCTCTCCAGGGGATAAGCCTGCCATATATCGCGACAGAATGTTCCTCCCAATTGATTTAAAAGAGGAACTATCGCAGGCAGTTGTTAACAGATCAGGTAAGATGATGCCTCTACTTCAGAATCATGAAAAAATCATCGATTTTGAGGCTCCTGTAGTGAAGAAAAACTTTCTTGTGTCTCCGGTTGTAGTTTTTACTCTCCTTCTTATAATTGTTCTTATTATTTCAACTCGTGTTAAAAGCCTGAAATATAATAACATAATTGATATAGTTATTTTTTCCGTGTTTTCTGCTCTGGCTTTACTCATGATCTTCTTTAACTTTTTTACCAACCATCAGCAGATGAAATGGAACCTTAATATAATATGGCTTAACCCATTCATTTTGATTGCTCTTTGTTCACTCTTTCTTAATATAGGCAAAACAATATGGTTCAGACTGGTATTTTATATTTCTGCCATATTCCTGATTATTCATCTTGTTTTACCTCAATCATTTGATCTGTCTTTCATTCCACTGGTTTTGATTCTTCTGATTAGAAGTTCAATAAGAGGTGGTTTTGACTGGAACCCGATTATTATTGAACGTTAATAATATTATACAAGCATCTTATTTAACCACAAAGTACACAAAGGATACTCGAAGGGCGCAAAGAAAAAAATGTTACAATAGTAATCATATTTTATTGACCATTAGACGATTACTTAGTGCTCTTTGTGAAGTTCCTTAGTGCACTTTGTGTTTAATTGATTTCTATACTCATGTTGTTATTTAATTAACAGCTTCAAGTGCATTCTTTTAACAAAAGTTTAAAACCTTATTAACACTTTTTTATAATTAGCTGTGCTTCTTTTGTACGTTAATTTTTGATCATATTTTCAGGATAATAATTGATATACGATTTATTATATTTGCTACTTAAAATTTTTAGCTATGGAGCAGACTGCCGACATTAGAATTTTAAATGAGAAGATTGAAAAGGAGAGTGCCTTTGTCGATATTATAAGAATGGAGATGAATAAGGTTATTGTTGGTCAGAAACATCTGACTGATAGCCTTTTGATAGGACTTCTTGCGAACGGTCACATACTGCTTGAAGGTGTTCCCGGACTTGCAAAGACACTTGCTATAAAATCGCTTGCATCGATTATTGATGCGAAATTCAGCAGAATACAGTTTACCCCCGACTTGTTGCCTGCTGACCTGATAGGAACAATGATCTACAGTCAGAAGAAGGAAGAGTTTATAGTTAAAAAGGGTCCTGTTTTCGCCAATTTTATTCTTGCTGATGAAATAAACAGATCTCCGGCAAAAGTACAAAGCGCCCTGCTGGAGGCTATGCAGGAAAGGCAGATTACTATCGGTGAATCAACATTTAAACTTGAAGAACCTTTCCTTGTTCTGGCAACCCAGAATCCTATTGAACAAGAAGGAACCTATCCACTTCCTGAAGCGCAGATTGACAGGTTCATGATGAAGGTTATTATTGATTATCCTTCAATCGAGGAAGAAAAGATGATAATAAGAGAAAACCTGACTAAAGAGTTTCCTAAAACCAATAGTACTCTTAGAATAGATGACATCTTAAGAGCAAGGAATGTTGTAAGGGAAGTATATATGGATGAGAAAATTGAAAACTATATCCTTAATATTGTTTTTGCCAGCAGATATCCCGAAAAATATGGAATGCCAAAATTCAAAAGTATGATCTCATATGGTGCATCTCCAAGAGCATCTATCAACCTCTCTCTTGCTGCCAAGGCTTTTGCATTTATCAGAAGAAGGGGATATGTAATTCCTGAAGATATCAGAACCATCTGTTCTGACGTTATGCGTCACAGGATAGGACTTACATATGAAGCTGAAGCAGAAAATATTACGCAGGACCACATTATTACGGAAATTCTTAATGTAGTTGAGGTTCCTTAATGTATCTCTAATGAAATTCTTTTTACTCTTTGTGCTTTTAACGCTTTCTGTTTATTTATCAGGACAGAATCTGATTGGTTATAAAGATTTCGAAATAAGAAAGTATATGAAAGAGAATAAAGGAAATTTGAACATAAACAAAGTAAATAACGATAGATTTAACTATCTGAAATACACTGATGATTCAGAGACTCAAACATTATTGTTCTTTCTTGGCACTGATTCTATATGTAAGAGTGTCCGTATTATCTGCGACTCTGTTACAAAAGATGAAAAAATTAAAGAGTATAACACCTATTGTAAAAAAACTGATGAGAATATTTGGGTTGACAGAAGGAACGGTATTGATTATCTTATTGAAATAAAAGATGAACAATGGTCATCAGTAATAACTATTAAGCCATTTAATTAGTCTGTTGTAACGTGGAAGCAACTGAATTATTAAAGAAAGTTCGGAGAATTGAAATAAAAACGCGTGGACTTAGCAGGCATATCTTCGCTGGTGAGTATCACAGCGCATTTAAGGGAAGAGGTATCGCATTCAGTGAGGTGCGTGAATATCAGTATGGGGATGATATAAGAAGTATTGACTGGAATGTAACGGCTCGTTTTAATCACCCATATGTAAAAGTATTCGAAGAGGAGAGGGAACTGACTGTAATGCTTCTTATTGATGTCAGTGGCTCGGGAAGTTTCGGTACTTTAGTGAGTTACAAAAGGGATCTGATGACTGAGATAGCTGCTGTTCTTTCTTTTTCTGCTATTTTTAATAATGATAAAATAGGAGTGATTTTCTTTTCTGATAAGGTGGAAAAATACATCACTCCTCAGAAAGGAAGAAAGCATATTTTGCGAATAATAAGGGAACTTCTTGACTTCAAATCAGAGAGCCGTAAAACAAACCTCGACGCACCGCTAATATTTTTGACTAATGCAATTAAAAAGAGGTGTACCACTTTTATTATTTCCGACTTCATTGTACCTGATTTTGAAGAGGCACTCAGAATAGCATCAAATAAACACGACATAGTTGCTTTGAAGATCTATGATCCCGCCGAAACAGAAATTCCTGATATTGGTTTGATTAAGGTTGTTGATGCAGAGACAGGTTATGAGAAATGGGTGGATACTTCTTCAAAAGCCAACAGAAAAGTTTATAGTGACTGGTGGGATGCCCATATTCTTGTGATCAGAAATATTTTTAAAAGATGTGGAGTAGACTCTTCAGAGCTAAGAACAGATCTTGATTATGTTAAACCTCTTATAAAATTATTTGAGAGCAGATAAGAAGATGAAGAGACTGGTTTTAAACATATCATTTTTGCTTGTAATAAAATTGGCTTCATTCGGCCAGAATGTTACAGTTACCTCAGCTTTCGATTCAGCGAGAATTTACATCGGTGATCAGATAAGGTATATCCTTACGGTTGAACAACCAGCAGATCTGCATCTTACTCTGCCCGTCTTTAAGGATTCACTGATGAAAAACATTGAGATTTTGTCGGGACCATTATCTGATACCATCAGGAGTGGTGATGGAAGACTAAAAATAACAGATAAATATCTTGTAACATCCTTTGATTCTGGCTATTATCAGGTTCCTCCCATGTACGCCGAATTAAAAAACAATGAAGGAATAAAGCGGTTTTACTCTGACTATGCACAGCTTGAAGTGATGAGAGTACTAATTGCTCCTGCTGATTCTACACTAAAAATATATGATATAATAAGACCTTACAGGGCACCTGTAACAATAGGGGAAATAATTCCATGGGTACTTGCTGCAGCTTTGGTAGCGGCACTTATCTGGTATGTATTAAGATTAGTTAAGAAATTCCGTAAGAAAGAAAAAGGAGTTGAAGAAGTTATTATCAATGAACCTGCTCATATAATAGCTTTCCGAGAATTGGAAAGATTAAGAAACGATCAGGTTTGGCAGAAAGGTGAAATAAAACTATACTATACAAGGCTCACTGAGATATTGAGGCAATATCTTGAAAACAGGTATAACGTATTCTCTCTCGAACTCACAACTGCCGAAACACTTGATGCTCTGGTTAAGACCGGTTTTAAAAGAGATGAGCATTATGATAAGCTCAGAAGCATTCTCAGCGGAGCAGATCTTGTGAAATTTGCTAAGCATAATCCTGAACCGACAGAGAATGATCTCCATTTCCAAAATTCATGGGATTTTGTACAGTTAACAAAAGAGGAAGTAAAAGCCATGGAGGAAAAACCAGGCACTCTTAAAACAGGGGAGGTCAAAGAATGAAAGGAATTACATTTGCTGAACCTCTTTACCTCTATCTTCTGATAGTAATACCTGCAATGGTTGCTTTCTATTTTTTTAAGCAGCAAAAAGCAAATGCTTCACTCAGAGTGCCAGGATTGGATCCTTTTGCAAAAGCGGGAATAACATTCAGATCTTATCTGCGTCATATACTGTTTGCCTTCAGGACAATAGCCATTGCCTTACTTATTGTCATACTTGCCCGCCCTCAGGTAACGGACCGGTTCCAAGATATCTCAACAGAAGGAATTGATATCGTTCTTGCCCTTGATATATCAGGCAGTATGCTAGCAAGGGATTTCAAACCCGACAGGCTTGAAGCTTCTAAAAATGTTGCAACCGAATTCATCTCGGGCAGACCATACGATCGTGTCGGGCTTGTTGTTTTCAGTGGTGAGAGCTTTACTCAGTGTCCTCTTACTACAGATCATGCAGTATTGATTAATCTTATGCGCGAAATACAGAGCGGTATGATAGAAGATGGAACTGCAATTGGAAATGGATTGGCGACATCTGTGAACCGGATAAAGGATTCTGAAGCCAAAAGCAAAGTCATAATACTGCTGACTGATGGTGTAAACAATAGAGGCGAGATAGCCCCTGTAACAGCTGCTGGCATTGCCAAGACCTTCGGCATTCGAGTCTATACAATTGGTGTTGGTACACAGGGAATGGCTCCATATCCGGTTCAGACTCCTTATGGAATACAATACCAGGATATGCCTGTGGAAATTGATGAAGCAGTTCTGAAAGAAATATCTGAAACTACAGGGGGTAAATACTTCAGAGCTACTGATAATGATAAGCTTATACAAGTTTATAATGAGATTGATAAACTTGAAAAATCGAAGATTGATGTAAGACAGTTCAACCGAAAAGAAGAGAAATATTTTGTTCCAGCCCTTCTTGCATTCTGTCTTCTTGCTTTAGAAATATTGATAAAAAATACTTTGTTTAAAAACCTTACATAAGGAAATAGTATATGCAGTTATTCAGATTTGCAAACCCGGATCTCCTCTACTTGTTGCTTATGCTTCCGGTAATAGTATTGCTGTATATTGTTAATGATATCCGCAAGAAAAGAGCACTGAAAAAACTGGGAAGCATCGAACTGGTTGGTTCTCTCTTACCAGAAATGTCAAAATCGAGACCACTAATTAAGTTTATTCTTCAATCAGTTGCATTCATAGCTGCAGTAATAATGCTCGCCAGGCCCCAGTTCGGATCTAAACTTGAAGATGTAAAAAAACAGGGCGTCGAGGTAATAATAGCACTTGATGTCAGTAATTCGATGCTTGCTGAAGATATTCAACCTGACAGACTTACAAGGGCTAAGCAGGCAATTTCGCGATTGGTTGATGATCTGGGGAACGATAAGATAGGTCTCATAGTTTTTGCTGGTGACGCGTATACGCAGATACCTGTAACAACAGACTATATTTCAGCTAAAATGTTCCTTTCAACTATTAATCCCGACATGGTACCCAAACAGGGTACTGCAATAGGTGCAGCTATAAACCTTGGGATGAGATCATTTAGTCCGGGACAGGACAAAAGCAAA
>Ga0172368_10008314_pt1 | contig 10617 bp, 4 predicted proteins | sample Lak11m_FD_114540 | JGI IMG/M metagenome (GOLD analysis project Ga0172368, IMG submission 114540) | Freshwater microbial communities from Kabuno Bay, South-Kivu, Congo - kab_022012_11m | ecosystem: Environmental > Aquatic > Freshwater > Lake | place: Democratic Republic of the Congo: South-Kivu...
CTACCCCAGCACGCACGGCGTGTTCGAGACGCAAGTCAAAGACCTGTGCGCGCTGGTGCACCAGCACGGCGGGCGCGTCTACGTGGACGGCGCCAACATGAACGCGCTGGTGGGGCTGGCCGCACCGGGTGAATTTGGCGGCGACGTGAGCCACCTGAACCTGCACAAGACCTTCTGCATTCCGCACGGCGGTGGCGGCCCTGGCGTCGGCCCGGTGTGCGTGGTCAATGACCTGGCACCTTACCTGCCCGGTGCCGGTGTGGGGTCCATATCAGCAGCACCCTTGGGCAACGCGTCGGTGTTGCCGATTTCGTGGATGTATTGCCGCATGATGGGTGCCGCCGGTCTGAAGACCGCCACCGAAGCCGCGATCCTGAGCGCCAACTACATCAGCGCGCGCCTGAAGCCCTACTACCCCACGCTGTACACCAGCGCGCCGGTGGAAGGCAAGCCGGGCCGAGTGGCGCATGAATGCATCCTGGACTTGCGCCCGCTCAAAGACGCCAGTGGCGTCGGTGCCGAAGACGTGACCAAGCGCTTGATGGACTACGGTTTTCACGCGCCCACGCTGAGCTTTCCGGTGCCCGGCACGCTGATGGTCGAACCCACCGAAAGCGAACCATTGGCCGAACTGGACCGTTTCATCGACGCCATGATCGCCATCCGCGGCGAAATTGCGCGCGTGCAAAGCGGCGAATGGCCGCGCGACAACAACCCGCTGGTCAACGCCCCGCACACCGCTGCCGCGCTCTTGGAAGCAGAGTGGACCAAGCCCTATTCACGAGAGCTGGCGGCATTTCCGGTGCCTGCGCTCAAAGCCGCCAAGTACTGGCCGCCGGTGGGGCGCATCGACAACGTCTACGGCGACCGCAACCTGTTCTGCTCTTGCGTTCCGGTGAGAGTGTGAGCCGTTCCTGATCCGCTTCGCCTTTGATGCGTGAAACGGGTCAGGATACAGGTGAGTTGGTACGTTGGCACCGCGCAGCGGAATAAAGGAGGAGGCTCGGGCTCCCGCCCGAGCCGGGGGACATCCGCGGAGTTGGATACCCAACGTGCGCTGCGGGTTTGACGCGTTTTTTGAATTCTTCAACCGGCGCCCCATAGCATCTGACACGACAATCACCCGCGTTTGCCTGATCCCTTGAAAGCAGCCTGACGTGATCTCTCGCCCTCTGGACCCCGGTGAAGCATTTTTCTTCATGTCCGACCACGTGTCGAGCATGAACTTTGTCGTCTTTGCCCAGCGCAACAACGCCCTGCCCCTTGATCGCATTGAACCCGCATTGGCCGTGTTGCAACAGGAAAACGCCCTGCTGCAAACGCGCATCACCTGGACCGAAGAAGACGGCTTGCGCTTTGAACCCGCGCCGGGTCTACCGATTGCGCTGCATTGCCAACAGAGATCGTCCGATGCCTGGCAAGAACTGATCGAAGCCGAGCTGTCGCTGCCGTTTGCGGTCGGCAGTGCGCCTTTGGTGCGTTGCCACGCCATCACCTTGCAAGTGGACGCAGCAACGACCCCACAGGCAAAGACCACCAGCGTGCTGGCGCTGACCTTTCACCACGCCATTGCCGACGGTCGCAGTGGCGCGGCCTTGTTGCGTCGCTTGCTGGCGCTGCTGGCCTGCCCCATGCACCAGTCCCAGCCCCGCACAGCGATCGCGCTGGAACCCATGAGCGCGTTGATGCCCACTGATCGGCGCTGGGCCGAGCATCCGCAAGCAGCCAAGGCGCTGCGAGATGTGATGATCAGCGACTATCGGCGTCACGGCAAGCTCTCGCCGCTGCCATGGTTGGCCAGCCAAGCGCCCGGCCGCAGCCCGCGCTTTTTTCAGGTGACGCTACCGGCCGACGTCGGCCATCAGTTGCGAACACTCGCGCGCCAGCACGGCACGACGCTGCACGGCCTGATCTGCGCCGCGCAACTGCTGGCGCAACGCACACTGCAAGACGTTGAGGATCGCAGCACCTTCTTTTTGTCGTGCCCGGTTGATCTGCGCCCGCAGCTGGTCAACACGCCACCGGTAACGCCGACGGCGATGCTGATCTCGCTCGTCTCCAACACCTTTCAGATCGACGACAACACCGCCATTTGGCCACTGGCGCGCACCATCATTGAACAGACACGTCTGCAACTGGCGCGCGGTGAGGCGCATTTGCTCTACCACCTGTTTGGTTTGACCGGTGCGCCGGTGCGGCCCAGCCAGCTCGAACCCTTTGCGCAAAAGGTGCTGGCCTCGCTGCCCAACACCATGGTCAGCAATATCGGCGCGGTAGCGGCAGTACCCGATGACCCGCACGTGCAGGCGATCTCGTTTGCGCTGTGCCCGATGCCGTACCAGACGTTGTTTACGGCGGCCAGCAGCTACGCCGACCGGCTGATTCTGAACGTGGGTTTTGACGCGCAGCGCGTCAGCCCGGAATGCGCTCGGAAGCTGGCGCAGTCGATGCAAGAACGGTTGCTGCTTCAGGTCGGCGAATCAGTCCCGACCCCGTGCGAATGACGGTGCTCGCTCATATCCACCAACTGTTCACTGGAGCTCTGCAATCGGCTGGCCAGGATGGCGGCAATGTTGCGGTAGATGATGTGGGCGCTGTCGGCGTGGGCATCGACGCGCTGACGCTCAAAGCGCATCACGATGCATTCCTTGAGCGCGCGCACCGTCGCCGAGCGCACATGCCGCCCCACCAGCGCCATTTCACCAAAACAATGACCTGGCCCCAGCCGTGCCAGCTCGGTAGCCGGTGACTGTTGACCTTTTTCGATGCATACCTCGCCACTGATCAACACATAAAACGCGTCACCCACTTCGCCCTCGACACAGATCAGATCGCCGGGCCGGGCGGAAAAATGCTGTGCCAGTGCCAGCGTGCGTGCCAGACATTCGCTTGACATGCCACTGAAAATCGGCACGCGCTGCCTGATTTTCTGCACCATCGCCGGGTCCAGCTGCACCCCTTCGGAGCGCGGCAAGACCTGCGCGCGCACGTTCTCCGCAGCCAGTTGAACGACAGTCGGATCAATTTTCATGACGTGTCATATTACCCGCTGACCATAGGGCTGACGACAGTCCACCCGAGCGCCAGACTTTTTGCGTCACGGCCTGGTACAGCACCTGCTGCTGTGTCAGCACCAGCGTCAACTGCGCCTTGGCGCGCGTGATGCCGGTATACAGCAACTCCCGGTTCAGCACCGCAACGGCATGATCCGGCAATACCAGCGCCACGTGCTCGAACTCACTGCCTTGTGACTTGTGCACCGTCATGGCAAACACGGTCTCGACGGCGTCCAGACGGCTGGGCAACACCCAACGAACCGCAGCGGCATCGTCGCGGAAAGCCACCCGCAGCCCACGCGCAGTCGGCAGGCACAGCCCCACGTCACCATTCATCAAGCCCAGGTTGTAGTCATTGCGCGTCACCATGATGGGCCGCCCCGCATACCAGCCGTCGGCAGCAAACCCCAGCGCGTTTGCCAGCAGACGGTTGAGAGCATGCACGCCCCAAGGCCCCTCACGCAGCGCACACAGCACCTGGAAGCGGCCGAACGCCTGCAACAGCATGAGCGCTTGCGCGTCGTCGCAAACACCGACCGGAATCTTCTCACGCCAGGGCTTCCAGACCGTGCGCGCCAACTCAGCCAGCGCGCTCCACAAGGACGCACTGGTACCATGGCCACAAAGACGGTGAACCGAGTCGCCGGAGGCGGCATCTGCAGCCCAACCCGGCGTACGCTCCCACAGCGACTGCGTCGCAACAACGTCACCCGCATTCACGGCTGCCGCCCACTGGCCGATCAACCCAGCGGCCGCAAATCGGTGACTGTGACGCAACATCACCGTCTGCTGCGCCAGTGCCGTGCCCGGCCCTGCCCAGGCGCTGATGTCCTGCCCGCTGGCTTGACGCACCCAAGCCATGCTTTCTGCGTTATAGCCACCTGATTGCGCGTCCTCACACAATTGCGCCATGACAGCACCCGCCTCCACCGACGCCAGCTGATCCTTGTCGCCCAGCAGTACCAGGCGCGCCTCCAGCGGGACTGCCGCAAGCAGCCGGGCCATCAATTCCAGGTCGATCATCGACGCCTCGTCGACCACCACCAGATCCAGCGCCAGCGCCGGTGGCGCCCCAACCACCAACGCCGGACGCACCTGCAACAGCTTGTGCAAGGTCTGCGCACGCATTGCCCAAGGAAGCCGCAATTGTTGCGGCAACTGTTGCGCTGCGCTGGCCATCGAGTCGCCCAGCCGCGTCGCAGCTTTGCCGGTGGGCGCCGCCAGCGCCACCCGCAATGGGTGTGACGCCTGCGACTGTAGCAAGGCCAGCAGGCGCACAACGGTGGTGGTCTTGCCGGTTCCTGGCCCACCTGTGATCAAGGTGAAACGCCCCCGCGCCGCCAGCGCACAGGCTACCTTCTGCCAGTCCGGTCCCGCCGACGCTGGTGCGCTGGTGGTTGACGCAAACAGCGAATCAAGCGCGTCTGCCCACACCCACGGATCTGTCCCGGGTAGCGCCAAACGGGCTCGGATCGACGTTGCAATGGCCTGCTCGGCCTGCCAATTGCGGCGCAGGTACAGACGCGCGCCGTCCAGCACCAGCGGGCTGGCAGGGCCGACGGCCCAAGGCAGATCGGACGCCGCGCTGGCCAAGCCCGGAGGCAGCAACGCCAGCGCCGCAGCCTCCCAGCCCAGCGTTTGGTCTGGGCGCAGGCGCAATTGGTCCAGGTCCAGACACACATGGCTGCGCCCGAACTGATGGCTGACCAGCGCGGCCAGCCACAAGTGCCGCTGGTCCGCACTGGGCTGGGCCTGTTGCAAGAAACTTGCGAATGCCAGATCCAGCGCGGTCAGCGGTACCCCGTTGGCATGCAGCACGGTCATCGCGCACCCCCATGGGTCAAAGGCGCTTGCACGGCAGCGTCCAGTTCTTCGATCAAACTGCGGGGCGGTCGCAGCGGTACCGCACCGCGCCCGGGATGATCGATACCTCGCAAGAAAACATAGAGTGCGCCCCCCACGTGCCGGTCATAGTCGTAGTCGGGCAGGCGCGAGCGCAGCAAACGGTGCAGCGCCAGCAGGTACAGCGTGGCCTGCACGTCGTAGCGATGCGTCAGCATTGCCTGTTGCAGGTCCAGCGCCTGATAGTCGGCGAGTCGGTTGGATTTGTAATCCAGCACGTAATAGCGCCCCCGATGCTGCAATACCAGGTCCATGAACCCGGTCAGTAAACCTTGCAGTGAGCGTGGCTGCAGCGGTGGGCGCGGCATCTGCGGCCATAAGTGACGCGCGATCAGGCTGTCCAGTCGATCGCTGGGCAGCCCTTGGACGGTCAGGGTAAAGCCCATTTCCGGCCACATCTCCGGGACATCAAGTGCTCCTAACGTAAGAGCAATCTGGTCATTATCGACAACGGCCAGAGGTAATTTTGACCTCACAATTCGAGCCACCCAACCCAGCAGCAGATGCACCTGCGGCTCGGTCAACCCGAGGCGTTGGGTTTGCTGCTGCAGCAACGCATTCCAGGCGCTGTTGGTGTCCGCCAAAGCAACGCCTTGCGTGGCAGGTGCCAGCGATCGGTCTTCATGGGCGATGATGGGCCAGCCATGCTCGGCCTGCCACTGCAGCAGGTCGTGCAACAGCGTACCGTAGGCAGCACCGGCGGGAAAATCCTGAAGTCCGCCCGACGCCTTTGCCATGACCGAGGCCGACGTGTCGGTTGTCATCACAACGGTCGCGTTGTCCAGCTGGGCATCGTGCCAACGCTGGTCGCGCTCGCTGATGGCAGATGCCACACCCAGGTCGCGCGTGAGCGCGCTGAAACTGGCGCTCCACCAACCGCCCGGATGCAAACGTGTCGGCATCCGGACCGGTTTCAGCGCCTGCGGGGTCGTAGTGGGCACAAAACGGCTGCGGTCAGCCACCGGTGCGGCCTTGATCACGATGTGGGGGTTGGCCCAGGTTTGCAGCCGTCTGGACAGGTCATCCGGCATCTTGCGTCCCAGCAGCGCCGACAGCGCACCACGCACCACGGGCGCTTCACCACTGAGGTCGCCGTTGACTTCGGCCACCCCCAGCCACAGAGCGCGCTGGGCCCGGGTCAACGCCACGTACAGCAACCGGATGTCTTCTTGCAGCCGCTGTTCGTCGGTGCGTGCGCTGTCGTCACTTTCCGTTCGGAACAGCGATACGAACGGCAGGAAAACCAGCGGATATTCCAGCCCCTTGGCCTTGTGCATGGTGACCACTTGCACCAGATCTGCGTCGCTTTCCAGTCGCAACTGCACCGCGTCTGAAGACAGTCCGGGGCGGCGCAGCTGATCCTCCAGATACCGCAACAACGCGCCCTCCCCCTGCACCTGTGCCGCCTGCACCTGCAACAGCTCGCCCAGGTGCAGCAGGTTGGTCAACGCGCGCGCACCCTGACGCTCGTCGGCCAGCAACCGCGCCGGCAACCCCTGGTCGTGCAGCAGGCGGTACAGCATGGGCAAAAAGCCACGTGTACGCCAGACCCGTTGCCACTGCATGAACTGCTCCACCTGCGCGTCCCAGCCCGCCTCGTCGGCCAGCAGCTGAGCCAACGCGTCCCAACCCAGCGCCCAGGTCCGTGTCGCCAACGCCGCCCGCAGCAACCGGTTGCTGGCCGGGTTTGCCACCGCGCGCAAGATGCGCCACAGATCGGTCGCCTGCGTGCTGGCATAGACACTGCCACGCTCGGACTTGTAGACACTGGGCACATTGCGCTCGGCCAACGCCTGGCGCATCGCCGCTGCTTCGGTCCAGTCACGCACCAGCACGGCCATGTCGCCACCGCACACCGCGCCGCTTTGCAACAGCAGCACCATCTGGCTCGCACACCGTGCTGCCATGTCGGTAAGAAAGCGCTGCTTGTTCTGCACCGGTCCATCGGCCAGATGCCACACCGTCGCCGCCGCCTGCTTGACGCCGGCCACCTCAAGCGCCTGAATCTGCAAGTTGCGCGCCTGCACCGGGACGTAGGACAACTCACCAAACGGCGCCTCAGCCTGGCCAAAAATGGTATTGACAGCGGCCACCACACCGTCCGTTGAGCGATAGTTGTACGCCAGCGTGTAGATGCCTTGCGCCAGGCCACGTGCCTTCCGGTAGGTGTCAAGATCAGCCCCGCGAAAACTGTAGATAGCCTGCTTGGGGTCCCCGATCAGGACCAGACACAGGTTTTGCACGGCTGTCGAATTCTCATGCAATATATCGCTCTGGCCATCTTCAATGCTTGGTGAGATGCTATAAATTTTGTGAAGAATTCCGAACTGCCAGGGGTCGGTGTCCTGGAATTCATCAACCAGCGCAACCGGGTACTGGGCCGCCAGAACCTGCGCCAGACGGTGCCCCGGAACGTGCAGCGCGTGGTACAGGTTTTGCAGAAGATCTGAAAAATCGAACTGCGCCGACTGCGTCTTGGCATGTTGCACCGCCTGCCACACCGCCTGCGCGGCGTGCGCCAGCAGGTCATCGACCAGCTGAGGTTCGGCCTGACGATGGTCGCACAGGCATTGGAGATCGTCCAGCGCGGCCCAGTCAACGGCCTGAGCCCAGCCTTTGGCCACAAGCGCCTGCACCGTAAAACGCGACAGCAGCCGGTCGTCTGCCTCTGCGCCTTCGGCCCAGCGTTGCATCTGCGTCAGCCAGTCTGACAGATGTCTGGCCTGGACCCCCTTGAGCCGCTTGTTGGTCCAGGCGTCGCGCAGCGCCAGCACCAATGGCGGCGTCCAGCCACGTCGGGCGGCAGCCTGTAGCCGCTGGTGGGTCTGGTCCCAGCGCTGCCATCGTTTGACCAGCAGCTCGGGACACTCGCCGACGCTGACGCAGGCTTCAGGGCTGCGCTCCATGCGCTCCAGCAACGGTTTGACCTTCTTGAGCAGCTCCTGCGGCGTGCCACCAATCGCATCAAGCGCGGCCAGGGCATCCACAGGCCATGGGTAAAACCAGCGCCGCCAGTAGTCCTGTACCGCCTGTAACCGCAGCCGATCGCTGTCCTCCACCCGGCTCTGTCGGAACAGGCTGGCGCTGTCAAAGGCGTGCGTCGTGAGCATGCGGCTACACCACCCATGGATGGTATGGATGGCCGCCTCATCCATCCACTGCGCTGCGACGTCCAGCCGCGCAGCGCAGGTTGGCCATTGCGCCGGACCCAACCGATCGGCGAGGTCGCGTAGCACCGGGTCGGCCACAGCGGAGTCAGCGCGTCTGAAATACTGTGCAGCCTGCGTCAGCCGCGCCCGAATGCGTTCCCGCAATTCGGCCGTGGCCGCCTCGGTGAACGTCATCACCAGAATCTGCGGCGGAAAGAGGCCGCGCTCCAGCACTAGCCGCAAATACAACACCGCCAGCGCAAAGGTCTTGCCGGTACCGGCCGACGCCTCGATCAGCCGCAGGCCGTGCAGCGGCAGGGCCAGCAGATCCAGCGCCTGAGGTACCGCGCTCATACCGACTCCAGCGGCGAGACCTGTGCGTGCTGCAACAGATCGGCATACAGGGCGGGTGCCCAGACAGGCAGACCCTGCGCCAGCTCGGCGTAATTGTCAAATGCGCGCCGCAGATAGGCGCTTTCGGCCCGTTCAGCACGGGCGCCAGACAAATCCCCGTCAAACACCCGCTCTGCCGTCTCATGGGGGTCTTTAAGTGCCTTACCGACAGCATGCCGGGCTTGATTGGCCTGTTCCTCCAGCAAGTAGGCAAAGGCGCTCTTGCAGGCCACCGGTAGCGGCTGCCGAACGGCTTGGGCGTACACCGCCAGCAGCGCCTCCAGCAGCTTGCGTGCCACCGGCTCAGGCAGTGGCTGAAACACCACCGCGCCGTCCACGCCCAGTTGCACACTGGTCAACGGCCAGCCCATGGCACAGCCCGCCAGATGCCGCACCCACAGGCGCACCACTTTGTCGCCCAGCGGATGGCGCGCGGTTTTCCCACCTCCAAGGACCCGACCGGTGCGCGCAAGCAATTGCAGGCACGCCGCAGCGCTGTCCTTGCGGACGCCACGCAGGCCAGTCAGGGTGCCCGTCAGGGTCACGCCTGGTCCGGTCGATCCACCCAGCGCAAGCTCAATCGACTGGGTTGGCCAGATGACCGGAAAACGCGTGAACCAGCATGCCTGCGCCTGTAACACCACATCGGCACTGGCTGCCAGGTCGGTGGCCACCTGCTGACCGAATGCCCCCAACGGCAGGCTGCCGCTGGCGCGCAAGCGTGCCAGTCCTGCGGCGTCGGCACCGGCCTGCAATAAGTTCTGCCCAGCCTGATGGCGCTGCAAGGCATCCAGCGCAAACGGCTCGTCTTCCTGCTCCAGCGCCTGCACGTCATCGAGTTCAACCTGCAATCGACGCCGGATGAATACCTCGACCGGCTGCCGCAACAATTGCTCAAGCTGACTCAGCGCAAGCGCTTCAAGTGCCGGGTCAGGCGCGCTGGCGGGTTCCGCCAACGCTTCATTTTCAGAAGCATTGCATCCATGATCTTCGGGGACCTCATGCCATAAAGGCGCCCATTCCGAGGCAAATGTCCGGACCCCAGAGCCAGCTTCAAAATAGCGACGTGAAAACGGCTGCAACGGTTGTACCTGGGGCGCATGCGCCGGTGTCCAGCACGCGTTGACCACGTCCAGCAGTTGCGCCACCAGCACAGATGCAGGTCGTACGCTGTTGTCGGCGGCATTGCGCCCCTGCCAGCTTACGTACAGCTTCTGTCGTGCCGACAAAATGGCCTCAAGAAACAGGTAGCGGTCGTCTTCCCGGCGCGAGCGATCCCCCGCACGCCAGCTGTACGCCATCAGGTCGAAGTCGCGCGGCGCCTGCGCACGCGGATAGGCACCGTCATGCATGCCCAACAGACAGATCACCTTGAACGGGATCGCCCGCATCGGCATGAGGGTACCGAACTGCACCCCGGAACCAAAGAATGGCTGCCGCAAACTGTCCTGCTCCAATTGCGACAGCCAGTGCTCGCGCACCACCGACAGCGGTAACGCCACCTGGCAGTGGGCCTGCTCACACGCAGCCTGCCACACGTCCAACGGCTCCAGCAGGTGCGCCATGGCGCGTTCTTCGGCGTCATTGGTTGCGGCAAAAAAACGTGCCACCAGAGCGTGCAAGACGGTGCACCATTGCGCCGGGGTATGCGGGCACTGCAACGCGGGCAAGCTTTCTTCGATGGCTTGCAGCCACTGCACCAAGGCACCGGCCAGCGATGCGTCCAGACCACCAAAGGCCGGTTGCGCCAGCGTGTCATGCCACAGATCCTGCGCGCTCGGGCCCAGTGCGTACCCCAGCAGCAGGCGCTTGAGGCCGAACACCCAGGTATTCTGCGCACACTGCGGCACCTCTTGCGGCACCCCCCACTGCACTCGGTGCGACGCGTCAAGCCCCCAACGCACCCCGGCCGCCACCAGGACAGCGTGCAGCTGCTGCACCTCGCCCGGCGCAACGCCAAAGCGGGCCTGCACCGCAGCCACTTCAAACAGGCACAGCCACTGCGCCAGCGACAGGCGCGACTCAGGCAGATGCAGTAGCTGCTCCAGCGCCAGCACCAGCGGACTTTGGCGCGCGGTCACGTCAGCAACTGCATACGGCAAGGCACCCGGCTGGCC
>Ga0172368_10008315_pt1 | contig 10617 bp, 9 predicted proteins | sample Lak11m_FD_114540 | JGI IMG/M metagenome (GOLD analysis project Ga0172368, IMG submission 114540) | Freshwater microbial communities from Kabuno Bay, South-Kivu, Congo - kab_022012_11m | ecosystem: Environmental > Aquatic > Freshwater > Lake | place: Democratic Republic of the Congo: South-Kivu...
TGTTGTTTTGCAAATTATTTTAACTAAATATTTCAAATTAAAATAAATATTAGGGTAATATTTCAAAATAATTTAACGAAATGAGAGGGAAAGAATTTAAGGGGAAGTAATGGGAAAGAATAGTAGAGAAGTGGGTAAGAATAATGGAGATAGAAGAACAAGAAAGGGAAGGAGGGAAAATCGCCATTAAAGTTACCCACAGGGGTGAGAAAAAGTTGATAGATAATCATGGTTTAGGAGACATTAGGACATCGGTGACAGTGAAGTAGTTTTTATTTTTGTTGTTGGAAAGATAAACCAGGCATTCCTTGCCGATCATATCGTCGAGAGAGAATTCGGAAGCAGGCTCTTTACCCAAAATATTGGTAAGCCATTGATAGAATTTCCCATGCTTTAAGGGGGTGGGCTTAATAATAGCGGAGAATTTGAAGGTTTTGAGATCTCCATCAATAATGGAAAAGATAAATCGGAGATAAGGGCCGTAAGAGCTGGATTCATGTTTAATATCGACGAGTTTGGCTTTGTAGAAATCGGGTTTAATCTCTTTAAAAGTAAATTTCATGGTAATGTTACTCCTTGAAGATGGGTATGATAAGGGGAGGCCCTATCATAGGAACTCCCCATAGTTGGTACTAGAGTAGTTCGGTAGAAGCTACCCGGACATGATCAGCGGTAACCTGGAGGCATTTTTCCGAAGCGGCGGCAATCAGAGAACCTCTGGCCAGATGATTGGCTTTTCGGAAAAGGCCGCCGGAGCCTTGGTGAATGGCGGTGACGGCCTGATCGCAGAAGGGGGAATGATTGAGGCCGGAAATTCTGAGATGATGGGTGAGATAGTCCTCCATAATCTTTCTGTCGGCGCCGGTCAGGTGAGTTTTAGCTACGATGCGGGAGGCCAGAGGGAGGGAAGTGCGCCAATAGAGTTTATCGAGGAGGTTATTTTGCCCGGCCAGGATGATAGGCAAAAGGGGCATGGAATCGCCCTGGAACTGGGTGAGGGTGTGGAGTTCGGCAAAGACGTCGAGGCGCAGAAGCGAGGCTTCGTCAATGAGAAGGACGAGTTTTTGTTTTTTTTCCTTTACGAGATTGAGGATGGAGTTTCGGATGGAGCGGGTTAAATTGGCCCTGCTGTAGGTAGTGGTTTCCACCTCGAGAGCCCAGGCGATCTGGCGGTAGAGTTCGAGGATGGAGCCTCCAATGGCGATGATCCAGATGATGCGATACTCGGAGGGATGGAAGGGGCTTATGGCAAAACGCAGGGCTGTGGATTTGCCGCTTCCCACCTCACCCGTAACCATGGCCATGGCACCCAGGCGGATGGCGTATTCAACCCGGTGAGCTACGGCTAAAACGGCCTCGGTCTTAAGGATTTCTTCCACTTTGATTTCGGAAGAGAAAGGTTCCCGTGAAAATCCGAAGAAATGACGATAGCTCTCAGTCATCGTGACTCCTCCTTGCTAAAGTTGAGTTGTCCTGAGCCAGGTTCTTTAATGTCACTCTGGATTTCGATTTTTCCGCTGCCGCGGCGCACCCTGAAATTGACCTTCTCATCGAGAAGAGAGATAAAACCATAGGAGCGGCCTTCCCAAAATACCTCAACCCGTGCCCGATCATGATCGTGGTAGAGAAGAGCCACCCTTTTACCGATGAGAGAAATGGGGGCCTCATAGATACGGCTATTTAAGGCTATGGTTCTATCCTTGGCTACGACGCGCAAGGCCCGTTTGCGAAAGAAGTCCTCCAGATGGGGGGGAGAGGGTCTCAGGCACTCCAGATGAGAGGAGAAGCGCTGCACGGGCGTTTGGCCTGTCACGGAATGCACGTTTTGATGATAGCTTTGATGGATCCAGTTCTGGAAGTCGGAGTTGATCTCTTCCAGTCCCTTTCCCTGCCATCGCGAGAGAAACTGGTCCCTTACTGTTCTAAACCATCTTTCGCACTTACCTTTTCCCTCGGGCTGGTAAGGGGTGGCGTGAATAAGGGCGATGCCCAGAGAGGCTGTAATCTGAGAGAGATGGTGGGAACGGAAAGTGGGTCCGTTATCGGTGTAGAGTCTTCGCGGGAGCCCCCTTTTGAGAAGGGCCTGGCGCAGGCAATCGAGATAATTTTCTAACCCCTCGCTAAGATAGAACTGGGCATGGGGAATAAGCCTGCTCATATCGTCCAAAAAGGCGAAAAGAAAGGTCTTTCGGTTGCGTCCCTCCACTTTCACAATGGGGCCGTACATCATATCGCTCTGCCACATGTCATTGGGAAATTCGGCCTCAAAGCGCCGCCTGTCCTTGGGAGCCTCTTGGGTTGGCTCCATCAGTCCCTGGTGCTTAAGGAAGCGATAAACCGTGGTATTGCAGAGCCTGGAGGAGGTTTCAACGATCTTTCGCTCCTTGAGTTCTGAAATGAGCCCTTCGACGGAAACGCGCGGAAGTTCCTCTTTGAGTTTTATCAAACTCTGGGCCACCTCGTCGTCCAATACCCGGCTCTGTCCGATATCCGCTCTGCCTTGCGGATAGAGGGACTCAAGCTTGCGGCCGCTTCGTTCATATCGCCTGATCCACTCCAAAAGGGTGGAATATGAGATGCGGGTTCTCCGTGAGTAGGGAATGGTCCACTGGCGGTTGGCCTTCTGACGAAGCAGCTTCTCCCTCTCCCCTCGCTCCAGGTGATGGGCCACCACAAGATCGCTGATCACTCCAAAACGAAATGTGGCAATTTCTCTCTTTTTTTCTTCTTCCATGGGCAAGTTCCTCCTTTCAAATAATCTTGCCCCAATTTTGCACCTCCTGTTAGGCTGGGTAAACGACACTCTTCGGTAGGGTCTTAAAAAACAGAGGCCTTGTCACATAAAAATGACCGGCTCACTGGATTTACTCCCTGTGATACTAAGGTCTCGAAGGCCTCCATTATTTCCCCTGACAGTCCGTTTAATCCCAGGTAAAACTTGATCTTTAAAAGGTAGGATCTTAGCCAGTGTCCCTGACGTTGACGACTGCTTCCAGGCGGCCATAAATGATGATAAAGGCGGTGGGCTATACTCTCCCGGATAGTTTCTATGGAACTTTGGAATCTTCGAAAGTAACCACTGGGTTTAAGCTTAATTACGGTCCTGCATCTGGGACAGCGATAGCGCCTCAACCAGATAGTCTTTCTTATCTTGTCGAAATAGGCCTCGACAAATCCATGCCCCCAAATTCTGCAATTCCCACAACGGGGACACCTCTCCGGTCTTTCCCAGGGAAATTCTTTCCCTAACTCCAAAATATCCTTGATAGAAACTTCTTTTTGTTGTATCAATTATTCATATTGCGGTTACTGGGTTTATCCCAGTTAATTTTCAGGCGAAGGGCGCTCATCCCTTCGCCTCTTTTTCTCCTCGCATTCTTTTTCTTTTAACCATATTTTATTCCGAAATTCAATCCCTTTCCTTCAATCTATTCTGAAAAATCCTCCTATTTTCCCATTCATATTATGTGGTTAATAACAACTTTAAGACGAAAGCTGATCTCTCCTATTTTCATATCTACTTTGGAGAGAGCACAGATAGCCTTACGCTTTTCCTGATCGATCATAGAACTCCTTTAAAGCCCTTGAGAAAACGGACATTTTACTTAAGATGCCTCCTGCCAAAAGGTTAGCCTGGGCAAAGAAGGCATTGTTTTTAAATCTGTCGTCTTTGCCCTTGTGGGTAATCTTCCCCATGTATTTTTGCAGGATCTCCAGGTCTCTTAACATGCTTCTCTCAGGTTCATTCAGATTATTTTCATCCTCAGGGATGGCCTTGATCTTCTCCAGTACCCACAAGATGTGGCCTTTTTTTATCTGCTCACGGAAATCGGAAGGACCATGGAAGTAACCATGGGCTAGCCTTTCTATATCCCTGATGCTCAATTTTTTACCGGCTACGCAACTCACAAACTCGTCAACCTCACCCCTTTGATTTACGTTCATACGTATGAACGGACGCAGGGTATACATGTAGGCATAAACAGGAAAATCCCCCCTGAATATCTTCTCTCTTACCAGATCGCTCATCTCTTCATTGATGCCAAGACGCATGCAGACCCAGGACTTGCTTCTCTCAAGCATCCGGGCTATTTCCATAAGACTCATCTTGTGAACACTCTTTAGATCGTCCAGGAGTCTTGCCTGCTCCAGGATAGTCAGGCTTTTACTGTTGGAGATGCGGATAAGTTGGATTATGCCCATGGCCTCATCAACTCCAAGGGAATAATAAGGCACCACCCCCAACCCAAGCTTTCTGGCACAGCGCAGGCGCTTAAAGCCATTTAGCAGAATCCGACTATCGGATTTATCGACTCCTTCCAGGGGTTCCCGGATGCCACACTCGGAAATCGAGCCTAGTAGGGCCTTTTCGGCCCCCTCATGCCTCATCCGATAGCTTTCATACCTCAAATCAAAGCTGTTTACTTCCACTTCCTGGACCATTTTCCCCTCCTCAGGGTGATCTTTGGACCTCATTGGCATGAGCATAAGCCAATTCTTCTCCTTTGACCATGCTGTGTTGTCTCATTATTTTCTCCACCATTTTTGAAATCTCAGAAAGCTTCACGTAACGCTTTTCGATTAAGCTGACCACCATTTGAATATGGCCAAGGGCAACTTTATCCAGACAGATCACCATCTCTTGCACGGATGGTTCTTTGTGGGCTAAATCGTTACCGCCATTATCCGGCTGGCGGGGGTGGAGGCTCCGAGCTCTGTTATGCCACTTCTTTTTCTTTTTACCGTCATCACTCCGGTAGTATTGCGCGCTTCTTTCTTTTAAGCTTTTCTTTCGGTGGGCCTGCCGGCAGCCAAAGGGACATCTCAGATCCCTGCGGCCGGCGTTTCTCGGATGGGTGAGGAAAAATATCCCGCAATGCTTGCATCTGGTCAGGCATTTGCGTACTTCCGGGTGCTCCCGCATAACTGAACGAAGGACATAGTAGTATTGGAAGACCTTGCCCCGAACTTCACCTTTTTGGTACCAGTCGGGAAGGTATTGGAAGGCTTCTTGAATTTTTACTATAAAAAAGCCAGATTTTGACTTATAATGCTGATAGTTGTATTGTGCATGCCCCATTCTACTACATCAGCCGTATCGATGTGTAGGGTGGGGCTTTTTTTATTGGCTCTCTAATTTTTTCAGAAGTTGGTTTCGGATAGGTCTTACTGGGTGGTCAATTTATCTGAGCAGATACTGGTCTTTTTATCTGAGCAATATAGGGTCAATATGACCTCGCCCTTAGGCTTTTCAAAAAAACCAGAGATGTTTTTGTTCAAAAGGATAATGTAGCCAGATGTGATCTGAATATGGCCAATATTTATGAGAGGCTGGGTCAATATAACCTCGCCCTTGATCTTTACAGACAAGTCAGGGATGTCTTTGCTGAAAAAAAGATGGAGGACTCTGTCGCCGGATGCAATATAGGCATGGCTAATGTCTATGAAAAGCTAGGCCAGTATGAGCGCGCTCTTGACTTTTACAAACAAGCCAGGAACATCTTTACTGAACATAAGATAGAAGATTCTGTAGCCATATGTGATGAAAATATGGCCAATATTTATGAGAGACTGGATCAATATGACCTCGCCCTTGGTCTTTACAGACAAGTCAGGGATGTCTTTGCTGAAAAAAGGATGAAGGATTCTGTAGCCAGATGCGATATGGGTCTGGCTAATATTTATGCAAAGATGAACCAGTATGAATGCGCTCTTGACTTTTACAATCAAGCCAGAGACGTTTTTGCTGAAAAAGGGATAGAGGATGCTGTGGCCCAATGTGATCAAAATATGGCTACTATTTATGAAAAACTGGGTCAATATGAACGATCCCTCGGGCTTTTCGAACAGGCCAGAGAAGTTTTTGTTGAAAAAGAAATGAAGGATTCTGTGGCAAAATGTGATCAACATATGGCTAATGTTTATGAGAAACTAGGTCAATATGAAAGGTCTCTTGAACTTTTTAAATCAGCCAGAGATATCTTTCTTGAAAAAGGAATGAAGGTTTCAGTGGCAGAATGTGATGCAGATATAGCTAAGATTTATTTGAACTTAGATCAATATGAAAGATCTCTTAAACTTTTCAACCAGTCCAGAGAATTCTTTGCTGAAAAAAGGCTAGGGGCTTCAGTGGCAGGATGTGATGCAAACATGGCTAATGTTTATATGAGCTTGGGTCAGTATGAACATTCTCTTAAACTTTTCAACCAGTCTAGAGAATTCTTTGCTGAAAAAAGGCTAGAGGCTTCAGTGGCAGAATGTGATACAAACATGGCTAACGTTTATATGAGCTTGGGTCAGGATGAGCGCGCTCTTGAACTTTTCAGATCAGCTAGAGAAATCTTCAGTAAAAAAAGAATAGATAGTTCTGTTGCCTCATGTGATGCAAACATGGCTAATATTTATCGGAGACTTGGGCAATATGAGCGCTCTCTCGAACTTTCCAGATCGGCTAGAGAAATCTTCGCTGAAAAAGGAATGGATGATTCTGTTGCCTCATGTGATCTAAATATGGCTAATGTTCATAGGGACCTGGGGCAATATGATTGTTCATTGGAGTTTTTCAAAAATATCTATGAAACACACAATCACATCGCATCTTTGAAGTCGAAAACTTTATACGGGATGGGTAAAATCTTTAGAGCACAAAAAAAGAATGAGCAAGCAAGAAGATTTTATCAAGATGCCATTGAAACCATTGAAAATACTCGAAAACTCCTGTCTACAACAGACCACCGTATCTCTTTTTTTGAAACCGTGTATGGTGTTTACCATGAAATGGTGGACCTTTGCCTTGAACAAAGGGATTTTAAGACTGCATTGGAATATGTAGAGCAAACCAAGAGCAGGAGTCTTGCCGAGATGTTGGCCAGCCGTGACCTGATGCCTAAGAATGCTACTGAAGAAGAAAAGAGAGAATACCAAATAGTTCGCTTCCAGATGAGGACTTACGCCTACCGATTAAGCAAGGAGGAAGATAAAACCAGAAGTATTGAATTAAACAACAAATTAAATGCGCTCAAAAAGCAATACAGCGAAGTGATACAGCAGCTAAGGGGAAATAACCCCTATTTCGATCCTGACCAAACAGCACAACTCTCTTATAACGAAATAAGAGAGTTAGTGAGTGATGGAGAAAGCACCCTGGTTGAGTTTTTCCCACTAAATGACAGAATCGCGATTTTTGTAGTGTTAAAGAATAAAGAGATAGAGGAAGCGACCATATTTGTGGAAAATTATAACCAGTTTGCTTTATACGAACATATCAAAGGCTTAGCAGAGAGATATCAAATCTACATAACCAGCAATGGCCGGGATCAAGAAAAATCGCTTAAAATCTGGGAGGACTATCTGGACAATATCCTGAAAGAACTCTATACCAAAATATTTTTGAAGATTATGCCCCTCCTGGAAGGGATCAAAAAGATTACCATAATTCCCTATGGAGGATTTCATCTCTTCCCTCTTCATGCGGTGTATACCGAAAAAGGTGGCAACAGGCGATATCTTTTGGATGATTATCAGGTGATTTATGCCCCAAGCTGTAAAATCCTAAAGCAGTGCATGGATAGAAAGAGAGGCAAAGAAGGAAAGGTGTTGATAGCCTTTGCTAATCCCAAAGAAACAGGCTATCTTCCTTTTTCCCAGATTGAAGCGGATGCAATAAAAGGGTTATTTAGTGAGGTTCAAGAGATTAAAAAGGCAACAAAAGAAACTATTATAAAACATGGTAAAGATGCAAACATCTTTCACTATACAGGTCATGCTCACCTTGGTGCTTTTATCTTGCATAATGAAAAAAATTGGGAAGAAATAGAAGAATACCGTGTGAGTGATATCTTTGCGAGCCTAGATCTCCCCAAAGCTCATTTGGCTGTTCTCAGTGCTTGCGAAACCGGGATGATCAGAGTAGGTAAGACGGATGAGTATATTGGCTTGACTAGCGCCCTCTTACATGCTGGCGCTACCACAGTGATTTCCAGCCTATGGTCAGTTTCTGATGTCTCAACCAGTTTACTCATGCGAAAAATGTACAGTTTAATCAAAGATGGGAAAACTAAGGCCTCGGCCTTGCGCGAGGCACAATTGTGGCTCAAGGATCCAACCAAAAATCAAGAGCACAAAGAAATGCTTCCTGCCCAGTATAGAGGCGAGGCAATCACCGGCCAGAATAAGGCATCAGATGCTTCTCGGTTTGCTAGAGTCGAGCCAGTGATGAACTTTCAACAGGATTTTTCTCGCCCTTATTACTGGGCTGGTTTTATCTGTTCCGGGGCTGACGGATTCATCTATACGCGAGGTCATAAATAGTTTCGCATTACATTAACATGGCTAGATTAAATGAACATAGCTACAAGGAATAATAGCTATATTCATTCGCAATTATTTATGTCCGTGCGTATAACAAGTAAGACTACACGCCTCCGTCCAGTCACTTTAAATAAAGATAGTTGTAGCTTGAAATTTTTCGAAAGGGGTGATGATAGACGAAACCCACTGATAAAATGGCTCTGACTAATGCATACTGCAAAGGGTTGGGGAAAAAATTTAAGGAAATCCCCTGTGAATTTTATAACCCACTCAACGCCTGCCGTCTACTCAAAGAAAATATCAATGATATATTTGATAAATGCAGGATACTTCCCCTTGAAATAATAGTGCGGGTCATCTCTAAGTGTGCAAAAACATTGAGAGAATGGTACCAGGTTGATGTTGACGATCGTGAAGATCTGGATTTTAAAAAAATTCTGGAAAAATTAAAGAACATTAAAGCATTGAATGCGCATACGCTTGAAATATGGTATGGATATATCCGAAGAACCGTTTACTGTGAGATGAAGGAGAATTTAGATAAAGTAGGATTGCTCCCAAGAAGACGGGTTTGCGGCAATTGCAAATATTTAACAGAATTTTTTCCTTATCATTGCCAATTAAAAGAAATCCGATACAGTGGTCAAGAAAGAGTGCCGAATCCTAACTATGGCCAAAAGAAAAGAAAAACAGACCCTGCCTGTACAGGGCAACGGGATGAAGGTTATAAACCCAAGATACCCATTGTCAAATCTGCAAACGACAACTATGGTCACTCGGAAGAGGGGGACTCAACAGCAAATAAAGAAAAAACAATGCTAGATACTCTAGACCGCTCTGAACCAGAACGAGGCCACATTGGACAAGACATAGAAAAAACAATACAAAAACTTGATATAGAAAAGATACGCGCCGCTTTAAGGATACGGGCTGAGGAAGCTGAAGGCGTAAAGAAAAAAATGTATATTCGGCAAGCTCGTATTTACAACTGCCTTTATGATCAACTTTTCGATATGTCGGAAAATGACGATATCTCAGAAGGTTATATCAAAGAAAAAATTTCTAAGGTTATAGGGGTAGATAAAAAGACCATCGAAAGAGATATTGAAGAAATAAGAGCATTTTTAGAAAATTAAATGTCCATCAATTTACAAAATGAGCATCTCTTTTAGAGAGGCAACTATTATGAATGAAAGACCGAAAATATTATTAAAAGACGCTCTAAAGAGCAATGACGGGTTTTTTGCATTTATCAAACAAGAAGCACAATCGACAGAATACCAAGAGCTTAACAAAGCAGTTGAACAAGGTTCCCACCCCAAGAAGGAGGAACTCTACGACTACGTTTTAGGGTGGCTAAGTAAAGAGGAAAACGAAAAAATACGTTATCACTTAGCTGTATGCAGTAAATGCGACAGGGATGTTTTGATCATTATGAGCCTGGAAGAGGATTTAGAAGAAGATTTGCTGAAATCGGCGGATAAAATCCCTGTTATAGATAGGTTGAAAAATTTAATTGCAAACACAAGAGCATCGATGGAGGCATTTATACTTCCTACTGAACTGGTTCTCTCAACTAGGGGAAATTTCCCTATCACCTGGTCATCCTTAAAGAAAAAAAACGATAGTATTAGCCAGTATCATATAGGAGAGCAGGTGATCTTCACCGTTACAGCACCAGAAGACGGACATATAGTAGTATTCCATTATACTGATAGTGGCAAGGTACAGTTGGTTTTCCCCTATAGCTCCCTCGACAATACCTTTGCCTCAGCAGGCAGTGATAAGCAGGTTTTCGGTAAAATAACAGAACCCCTTGGTATCCAGAATTTCAAAGCGATCTGGACCAGAAATGAACTATTAGATTCGAAAACGATAAATTTTGAAGACGCCAGTAAGATTGACCAGGTGGTAGGGAAATTCTTGGATGATTTGGAGGGATTAAACGAGGAGGACTGGGGGGTGGTAATCTATATTTACGAAGTAATCGATGGATAAAAAGCCATTGTTTGGGTGCTAAAATCCAAACAATGACCCACTTCGGCGTATCAGTTCATCGCCAAAGACAAAAGCTTCGTTCCATAGAAATAAGATCAATCTTACAGTACGAAACTCAGGGTAGCCACCATCTTCGTCTTCCCCTGTTAGGGGGAAGGAGATATTGGCTTTGTGGTTATTGTTCCCTCTCCCTGACTCCAGGGAGAGCTGACAGTTAGACACACTTGACACCGTCGGTGTAATGTGATATATAGGGGGTATGAGAATATATGGTCAAGAATTTTCTCCATTGATTATAGATAAAATTAA
>Ga0172368_10008316_pt1 | contig 10616 bp, 10 predicted proteins | sample Lak11m_FD_114540 | JGI IMG/M metagenome (GOLD analysis project Ga0172368, IMG submission 114540) | Freshwater microbial communities from Kabuno Bay, South-Kivu, Congo - kab_022012_11m | ecosystem: Environmental > Aquatic > Freshwater > Lake | place: Democratic Republic of the Congo: South-Kivu...
ACGGCGCTTTGCCCCGCCTCTTGCTGGTTGTGCTTCAAAGAACTGCTTTGGCGGGGCGCGGCCCCCACCCCGCGCCCCGCCTAGCGTTGTCTTTTCAAAAAACTGGCGAAATTTTTAGGGGGAAAATAGGTTGAGTTAATAGATTTAAAGTGTTAAAATATGTCTAAAATAGATAGTTATGAAGTATTCTAAATATACTACTTCATTTAGCATATATTGTCAAGAAAAATGCTTGAGCAAAAAATAAAACAAGTTAGAAAGAAAGTTGGATGGTCTCAACAAAAATTAGCTGAGAAGGCGGGATTATCTTTGGCTGTGATTACTAAGATAGAGCAGGGAGTAGCAAAGAGGCCTTCTATCCAGACTATGATGAAATTGGCAGATGCTTTAGGAATTAGTTTAGATGAACTGGTAGGGAGAAAGTAATTGACAAAGCCACTTTTTCATGCTAAAAATAACATAATAATTAGGTATAAAGTGGTATGTTTCGAAGGGGGAACTGCCACGTTAAAATAATTAAAACCTTCGCTCTAAAGGCGGAGGTTTTTCTATTTATGGTGAAGGTTTGTAACGAAAAATTATTTTCAACTTAAATACTATGGCCATTCCAGAATCGCAATTACAAATATGGTCGCATCAAGGTGCAGTAACTACTGCAAAAGCAACTGCTGATTCTATTAAAAATGCCTTAGATTCTTATAATAACTGGCCTGCAGGAATTGATTTTGAGGTTTATCTTCAGGGTTCTTATAAAAATGACACAAATATCCGCGGCGACAGTGATGTTGATGTCGTTGTGCAGTTTAATTCAACCTTTTACAGCAATCTCTCTGAGGACCAAAAGAGAATCTTAGGCTTGACTCCGGCCTCTTACAGTTTGTCAGGATTTAGGGCTGATGTTTTGAAAGCTCTAAGAAACTATTATGAGCAGGGAGAGATAGCTGAAGGCAATAAATCAATAAAGATAACTGAGAATAATGGTAGGTTGCCTGCTGATGTTATTGTGTGTTCACAATATCGAAGATATAAGACTGTGAATAGCTATGATTATATTGAAGGAATGTGTTTTTGGTCTCGGAATGACAACAGGCAGATTATAAATTACCCCAAGTTTCATTATGATAAGGGTGTCGTAAAACATCAGAGCAGTAGTAGGTGGTATAAGTCTTCGGTAAGGATGTTTAAAAATATCAGAAATTCTATTCATGGAGATTCCACTCCCTCATATTTTCTGGAGTGTATGCTTTATAATGTTCCTAATGATAAATTTGGGACTAGTTATAGTGATACTTTCTGCAATGTGGTTAATTGGCTTAATGGGGCGGATCTAAGCGACTTTGTCTGTCAGAACTGCCAATTAAGTCTCTGCGGATCTTCTCAAGAGCAGTGGGATACTACTCAGGCAGGGCAATTTATAAGGAATCTAATCTCTCTTTGGAATAACTGGAGCAATTGAAATGCAGCCGTATTCAATAGATACTCAGGAAAGAAGAAATATTTTGTTATTGTTAGCTGGAATCAGCATTATTTTTGCTTGGGGTTTTCATAATATGCTTAACAGGTATCATATTATTCTGTCTTGGTGGGTTGAAAGTCCTTCCGTACTGTCTTTCTATGGACTGTTTTTCATTATTTTTGATAGATGGGTCTGGAAATTATTGAGAAGAATCAATCTTGTAAAAACCCCTGAGCTGGCCGGACAATGGGGTGGTTACTTAAAGACTTCGTTTGACGAGCATTCATCAGAAATCAAGGCAACCTTGAAAATATTCCAGACATGGACACACATAAAAATTATTTTATGCACTGAGCACTCATCATCATGCAGCGAGACAGCCTCTATTGTCATTGATACTCCGGAAGGGAAATATCTGAACTATCAATATATTAATGAGCCGAAATCAGACTCAGCCAAGACAATGAGCATTCATAGGGGGACTGCGCGGCTCCTCTTTAATGAAAAAGATAATACCCTTATCGGCGAATATTATTCAGGCAGAGACAGGCAGAATTTTGGCAGCTTAAATTTTAAGAGAGATTAAACTCTTAATAAAAAATGAGTGATACTTATAATATTTTAGTTCCAATCAGGCCAGATGAGCAGGGTATGATAGGTAGGGAGTGTAATAATCCTGACTGCAAAAAATACTTTAAAGTTAAACCGGGAACAGGTATTGTTGATAATTCTGTTATGTTCTGTCCTTATTGTAGATACAGAGGAAGCCCGAAAGAGTTTTTTACAGAAGAGCAGATTGAATATGCAAAATCAATAGCTTTCAGGCATGTTACGGATATGGTAGGCCGGGAGCTGAAGAAAATAGAGAAGCATTCGGTTAAAGGGTCTTTTTTCTCTCTGGAATTCAAGGTAAAATCGACACCAGCTCCTATCAGGTATTATGCTGAGAGGCAGTTGCAAGAGGATGTTATCTGCGAGAACTGCGCTTGTGAGTATGCTATCTACGGGATGTTTGCAATATGTCCTGATTGCGGTGAACATAATTTATTCCAGATATTCTCCAAGAATCTGGATTTAATCAAAAAACAGGTTGAATTAGAAAATGAATTGTATAAAAAATTCGGAGAAACTAACCGTAATGATATTGATGAGTTGATGAAAGGATTGGGAAGCAAGATCATAGAGGATGCCTGCGAGAATACTGTAACTGCATTTGAAACATTCTGCAAGCAGACCTACAGTCAGTCTGTTGGAAGTGCAGTAAATCCTTCCTTGTTTTTATCCGGAAACCCATTCCAGAGTTTGGACAAGACAAAAGAGATATTTCTTTCTCAGTTTAACTTAGATATTCTTTCCTGCTTGTCGCAGCCCGAAATAGACAATCTCTATTTATTATTTAATAAGCGCCATATTCTTACCCACAATTCAGGGATTATTGATCAGAAGTTCCTAAGAAATACGGGGTTACAGGAAAATATACTAAATCATAAAGTAGATATTTCAAAAACAGAAGTTATTCCGGCCTTGCAGAGTTTAAAAAAGATAGCTGCATATATAAAAAGCAATTTATTCTGAGATTGAAAAATTAATACAAAAATACTTAAAATCAAAAGAGAATAAAAATAGTTAGAAAATGAACAAAGACAATATTTATGCAAGACCTTTCTTGAAATGGGCTGGCGGCAAGAGGCAGCTTTTGGAGCAATTTCAATTTCGCTTTCCAACGGAGCTAAATGGAAAAGGCATTATTAAGCGTTACTATGAGCCATTCTTGGGAAGCGGGGCAGTTTTCTTTTGGGTTATGCAAAACTGCAAGATCGAAAAAGCCTATGTTAATGAGTTTAATCCAGAGATATATTTATGCTATGTCGCAATACAAAAGGATGTCGAGCAAGTCATTAAGTATTTGAGAAATTTAGAAAATAAATATCGCAGGTTAGATTTGGCAGCCCAGGAAGCATTTTATTATCAAGTCAGAGATAAATATAATCAAACAAGGAGAAACTTTGATTTTGTTAGATATAGCATAAAGGAGTTTTCTGAACGAGCTGCAATGACAATTTTTTTGAATCGTACTTGTTTTAACGGTTTATATAGAGTTAACTCTAGGGGGGAATTTAATGTACCATTTGGAAGGTACAAAAATCCGACTATCTGCGATTCTCTGAATCTAAGAGCTGTTAGCCGGGTTTTGAGAGGCGTGCTAATAACAAATAATGATTTTTCAATTATTCAAAAGCATATTAAGAAGGACTCCTTTGTTTATTTTGATCCTCCTTATCGGCCTTTAAATAAAACTTCCAACTTTACTTCTTATTCTAGTAATGAATTTAATGATAAGGAGCAGGAGAGACTTGCCTCTGTTTTCAAAAAATTAAATCAACTTGATGGCGTAAAAATTATGCTAAGTAATTCAGATCCCAAAAACGAAAATAGAGAAGATAATTTCTTCGAGCATTTGTATTCGGATTTTAAAATAGAGCGCTTGAAGGCTAAGCGCATGATCAATTGTGATGCCTCAAAGCGAGGAGAAATTAACGAATTACTTGTTATGAATTATTAGTTTTGATAAATAAGGGAGGAATTTGTATATGAAAACTGGCGGCTTAGGTGGTGAAAAAACATTGACAGGTTTGAATTTCGAGAAAGAAGTTGATTTCCAAAAGCTTATTAGTTCAATTCCAGGCTATGAAGTTAAGAAGATTTCAGGTAAAGCGGGAATGGGAGTTTTTTTTGAAGACAAGTTAGTTGCTCGTTGTTTTAGAAAATATGATTTTTATCAATTTTTGTCTGAATCAAAAGTAGAATGGAAGAAATTATTGTCAAGAAAACTTTTGCCAGATGACGCATTGTTAGTTATTGTGCGCGAGACTTTGTTTATCATTGAAGTTAAATATCAGCAAGTAGCGGGTTCTGTTGATGAGAAACTACAGACTTGTGATTTTAAACGTAAGCAATACTTGAAGCTAGTTTCATCGCTAGAGCTAAAAGTAGAGTATGTTTATGTTCTCAGTGCTTGGTTTAAAAAGCCAGAGTATAAAGACGTCTTAGATTATATTCATAGCGTAAATTGTCACTATAAATTTAATGAGCTTCCGATGGCTTGGCTTGGGTTACCGATAAGAAAGAATTGATAAGGTAAGAGTTATGAAATTAAAGCCCGAAACCGAGGAGATTCAAACTACAACAGCATGGTCTTTCCCGGAACGCGGCAATTGGGCTACACACAAACCAACCTACCGAGGCAACTGGGCCCCACAAATTCCCCGGAATCTTATCCTCAAATATACTAAAGAAGGCGATTTAGTTTTAGATCCAATGGTGGGAGCTGGCACCACTTTAATTGAAGCCAAATTATTAAATCGCAATGCCATTGGAATGGATGTTAATCCCCAAGCCATAAAACTTTCTAAAGAAGCACTTAAGTTTGAAATAGATAATAACTCCCAACAAGAATGTTATGCTGGCGATGCGAGGAAATTGGAAAAGATTGCCGATAATTCTATAGACCTCATTGCGACGCACCCTCCATATTTAAACATTATTAAATATTCAGAACATCCTATCCCAGAGGATTTATCAAATATAGGCAGCCTTTCCAAATTTCTTTCTGAATTTGAACCAGCCATAAAAGGATTCTATCGCGTTTTAAAACCAGACCATTATTGCGCTATTCTTATAGGCGATACGAGACGACATAGGCATTATGTGCCTTTAGCCTTTAACGTTATGAATCTGTTTCTTAAAAATGGCTTTATCTTGAAAGAGGATATTATAAAAATTCAGTACAATTGTCAGACAACTCCCAAATGGAGTAGCGAAGCAAAGAAATATGACTTTTATTTAATAATGCATGAACATTTGTTTGTGTTTAGAAAACCGAGAGCAAATGAAGATTTAGCAGTATTTAGAGAAAGTCTGTTGCTGCATTTGTAATTCTTGAGAAATAGGAGCCATGAATAGTAGAAAAAAACAACTAAGCAATCCATGCTCGACAGGTGGGCTTGGTATCCATTTTGAGAATCGCGTTCAAGCATCATTTGTTGTTTTAATGCTTGCAGAAGGCTTTGCCCCTTGTTTGCCAACTTGGCCAATTAGCAAAATAAAATTGCAAGGCAAATATCAAGGTTTTAATACTGATGATTTGATTGTCTATGTGACACAACCGGGTGTTGATAAACAAGCGAAACTGCTAGCTCAAATTAAACATTCGATTAAGTTTACTGAAAATAACAGCGATTTTGAAGAAGTTATTCAAGCAGCTTGGCATGATTTCAACAATAAGGATGTTTTTTGTGAGGGAGTCGATAATATAGCTCTCATTTGTGGCCCATTAAGTGCAAATGATACTGATAGTGTTCGTAGCCTACTTAGACAGGCTAAAGAATCTGAAAGCGCTGAAGATTTTCTAAAGAGAATTGAATTAGCCAAGTTTACTAGCAATCAACAAAGAGATAAGTATAAAATATTCAAATCTCAATTGAAGAAAGCTAATAATGGCGAGGAGATAGCGGAAAAAGAGACATGGCGATTCCTGAAAAGCTTTCATTTGCTTATTTATGATTTGGATATTAAAGGAATAGTCCTTTCTTTGTTACACTCTTTAATTGGGCAGTATTCTCAAGATAATCCGCATGCCTTATGGACTCAGATGCAAGATGAAGTCGAACGAGCAAATGAAAATGCAGGTTTCATAAGTCGTGATTCAATCACTGAGGCAATTAGTTCCATATTTCAGAAAAAAGTTAAAGAAGTTATCCCTGGTGAACTTGTTAAGATGTCTATACCTTCGTTCGATTGGAATCAACATACGCATAGTTCGCAATTAGCAATTGTGAATCTTATTGGTTCGTGGAATGAGAAATCCGATGCAGATGTAGCTATTATTGCTCAGCTTGCAAAAGAAAATTATACAACATGGATTCCTAAGGTTCGTGAGGTTCTTCAGGTATCTGAAAGTCCTATTGCGCTAAAGAATGGTGTATGGAGCATTATTAAGCGAGATGATTTATGGCAGAAGCTAGGTTCGAGAATATTCGATACTGATTTAGACATGTTTAAGCAATGTGCCATTACTGTTTTAAGCGAGCGCGATCCTAGGTTTGATTTGAAGCCGAACGAAAGATACGCTGCTAGCATCCATGGGAAAGTATTGAAACATTCCCATTTTATTAGGGAAGGCTTTGCGGAGAGCCTAGCGCTTCTCGGCAGTTATCCAAATGTATTTACTAATTGCTCGTTACAAAAAGCCGAAACAGTTGCGGTATTAGCGATTCGCGAAATCTTTATTAAAGCGGATTGGATTCTTTGGGGTAGTCTAAATCATTTACTACCTTTGTTAGCCGAAGCTGCACCAGTAGAATTTATGGAAGCAGTTGAGAAAGCTTTGTTACAAGTACCTTGTCCATTTGATGAACTTTTTGCTCAAGAAGGAAAAGGGGTAATGGGAGAAAACTATATAACAGGTCTGCTTTGGGCATTAGAAGGGCTTGCTTGGGATGAGCAGTATCTCGCCCGTGTTTCAGTTATTTTAGGCGAACTAGCTTTACATGATCCAGGTGGAAATTGGGCGAATCGCCCAGCTAATTCTTTAACCACTATTTTTTTGCCTTGGCTTCCTCAAACTATAGCCAGTATTGAAAAGCGGAAAGTTGCGATTAAAACACTTCAAAAAGAAAATCCGGAAAAAGCATGGGAGCTTTTAATAAATTTATTACCTAATCAACAGCAGGTATCATCGGGTTCCCATAAACCTCGTTGGCGCAAGGTAATTCCTGGTGATTGGAGTAGAACAGTATCTAATAAAGATTACTGGGAACAAATTTCTTCCTATACGGATACAGCTGTCGAAATGGCAAGAAATGATATTGCAAGACTTAATCAATTAATAAAATACCTTGATCATTTGACGCCAGAGTCTTTTAGCAAAATATTGGGCTATCTATCGTCAAAAGAAGTTATTGATAAACCAGAAAACCAGAGAGCCAAATTATGGGAAGAACTGATCGCCTTTATATCACGGCATAAAAAATATGCTGATGCTAAATGGGCGATGAAGCCAGAATTGATTTCTAAAATAGAAGATATTGCAAAAAAACTTGCACCAACTAATCCATATGAACTCTACCATAGGCTGTTCAGCGGTCGTGATTTCGAATTATATGAAGAAAAAGGAGATTGGCAAGAGCAACAGAAGAAACTCGAAGAAGAGCGTCAAAAAGGCATAAAGGAAGTATTTGATTTTGGAGGCACGGATGCAGTGTTTAACTTTGCCAAGATGGTAGAATCTCCATGGAATGTAGGTTTTTCCTTTGGTCATCTAACACTCAATGAAATCGATTTAGCGATTTTGCCAAGATTGCTGGATCAGAATGATAAGAAACTTTCTCAATTTGCTAGCGGTTTTGTATGGGCTAAATATTGGAGTTATAGGTGGGATTGGGTTGATAAAATAAAACTAGATACTTGGTCATTACCGCAAATAGGACAATTCTTGGCTTATCTACCTTTTATAAATGGAAGTTGGGAGAGGGTAGAAAAATTACTTAAAGAAAATGATGCAGAGTATTGGAATAAGGTCAATGTGGACCCGTATCGAGAAAAAGATAATCTCAATTTTGCAATAGATAAGTTAATTAAGGTTAATAGGCCTAATTCCGCTATTAATTGTCTAAACAGAATTTTACATGATAAACAGCCTTTAAATAAGTCGTTAGTGGTTAGGGCACTTCTAGCGGCTATTTCTACAAAAGAAAGCCATCGTTCTACCGATACGTATGATATTGTTGAGTTAATTAAGGTATTACAAAATGATCCAGAGACAAATATAGATGATCTTTTTAAAATAGAATGGGCTTATTTACCTATTCTTAATGAGCATAGTGGAGGTTCCCCAAAAACGCTAGAGAAATATTTAGCTTCTGATTATAAGTTTTTTTGTGAAATAATCCGTCTTCTTTATCGGTCTGACAAAAAAGAGAAATCCAGCAATGAGCCTACTAAAGAGCAAAGAGCTATTGCAACAAATGCATATCAATTGCTACGAGAGTGGCGAATACCTCCTGGGCTTCAACCGAATGGAACTTTCTCGGATGACCATTTCAAGAAATGGCTTGATTCTGTCAAAAAAGATTGTTCAGAATCTGGGCATCTTTATCCTGCTCTTTCTTCGTTAGGAAAAGTTATTATATATACACCTCCCGACCCTGGTGGCCTTTGGATAAATAAAACTGTTGCTGATGCATTGAACAGCAAAGATGCAGAAGCAATATTAAACGGATATCGGATGGGAATTTATAATTCTAGAGGAGTTCATTGGGTTGACCCAATGGGAAAACCAGAATTAGAACTCTCAGCTAAGTACAATAACCTAGCTAATGAGATAGAAAATGCAGGTTATCATCGTTTCGCAGCAATGCTCCGCGGCTTAGCCGATTCTTATGATAGAGAAGCGAAGAGGATCATTGAGGAACATAAGAATGAAGAATCGAGCGGGGAATAAGGATAAAATTTAATCATAGAGATAAAAGGATAGGGCGATGAAAGTATTTATAAGTTATAGTACTGACGATTTTGGAGCGGTTCGCAAGTTAGCAAATGCAATAAGTTCATTGGTTGAGGTTTATTATTGGGATAAAGATAAGGCGCTAGGTAAAAATGCATGGTCTACGATTTTTGGGTGGATTGATGGTGCCGATCTTGTTATTGTGGTGATTACTGATGCTACGGTCTCACGGGCTATGGCTATTGGTCAAGAAATAGGGCATGCGAGAGCAAGAGGAAAAACAATAATTCCTTTTGTAGGAGAAGGAGTGCAAAAGAGTGAGCTTGGATGTCTCGAGGGTGTTATTTATGAAGTATTTTCAAAGGATAATCAGGATCGTGCAATCATGAATATAAAGCACCAAATAGAAAATATGATAAAACAAAAAGATGACCAAAAGAAAGCGTTAATTTTGATAGGTTGTTTTATCGCTGTTTTATTTATATGTACGCAGGAATAAGCTTCATGACTTTTAGTTTCTAGTCATTAAGATTGAGGTAATAATGATAAGTCAAAATACAGTTTTAGTTTTAGGGGCTGGCGCTAGTTTCCACTGCGGGTATCCTTTAGGGCAGTCTCTTTACAACAGTATTCTTAAAGACTTGGAAACTATGACTATTGATTTCGAAGAAACGCTAGCATTTCGAACAAAAGGCAATTTCGAAAATCTTAGAGCAGATATAAAACTATTAGAATTAGGATATAGCGCGGAAGCTATTGTGAATTTTCGTCAGGCGTTATTATATGCAGATAGACCGTCCGTTGACAAATTTCTGGAACGCCGAAAAGATTTAATAGAGATAGGGAAAGTATGTATCTCCCAAGCCCTTATTCTTTATGAAAGAAACATACCGATAACTAATAAGGAAGGCAACAATTGGTATCAACTATTATTTAGTGAAATGGATTCTAGTATAGACGATTTTTCTAATAATAGACTTTCAATAATAACATTTAATTATGATCGCTCGTTAGAGTGCTACCTTTTCGGAGCTATAAAACATACTTATGGCATAAAAGACGACCAACTTGTTGCAAAACTAGTAGATAGTATACCTATTGTACATGTCCATGGGCAGCTTGATTTACTTCCTTGGCAAGCTAAAGCAAAAGAAGGGACAAGGGAGTACGGAGGCCGTTTGACTAAAGAAGCTTTAATCAGAGCAAGCCAGGCTATTAAGATTATTCATGAAGACGTCGAAAAAGATAAAGAGTTTGTCAAAGCACGCTCATTAATTAAAGAAGCAGAAAGAGTTTTTTTCTTAGGTTTTGGTTATGATATAACAAATTTAAGTAGGTTAGACATAAAAAGTAATGATAAGAATCAGTTCATTGGTACTGGTTTAGGTATGACTCCCAATTTATATTCAAAAGTAAAAGGTTTCTTCAAATCGTTAGATAGAGAAATTATGCTACTAGAAGGAGTTGATATTGTAACTTTCTTTCAAGAGACAAGATTCTATTAATTTGAATGAAGATAGTGGGTTAATTTCCTCCCCCTAAAAATTTCGCCAGTTTTTTGAAAAGACAACGCTAGGCGGGGCGCGGGGTGGGGGCCGCGCCCCGCCAAAGCAGTTCTTTGAAGCACAACCAGCAAGAGGCGGGGCAAAGCGCCGT
>Ga0172368_10008317_pt1 | contig 10615 bp, 11 predicted proteins | sample Lak11m_FD_114540 | JGI IMG/M metagenome (GOLD analysis project Ga0172368, IMG submission 114540) | Freshwater microbial communities from Kabuno Bay, South-Kivu, Congo - kab_022012_11m | ecosystem: Environmental > Aquatic > Freshwater > Lake | place: Democratic Republic of the Congo: South-Kivu...
TGCTCATAAAACTCATCATAGATAACCTCCAATCAAATTAACTGGAGATTATCTCAAATTTCGGTAACATTTTAAATGAGCTAACGAATCTAGTCAGAGTAACATTTTAGAGTATCTAATTCGTGGCATTTACTCTCAGTATCAAAATGTTTTATACTAGACATTGGAACAGACTCCTTTCTTTTAATTAAGTTTGACGACCTAATTAAATGCTAGCTCTGTTCCACTTTAGTTTAAAGAACCAGCATTTATTATACTTAATGATATATATAAAAAGTTTTCAGTTTTTATTAAACTCTGGGTTTTTAAGTTTAAAAAACTGAATAATTGGAAACTCAATGAAAACTAAAAACTGAAAATTGAGAACTTAGATTAATTTATCCCCAGCTACACCCTATTGACAGATTATTTATATACGCACTTAATAATTATTAAGTGGAAAATTATCCGCGAGCATTTGCAGCATAGCACCTTAACACGCTCTACGGATTAAAATTCCTCTCTCGGGTTTCGGTATTTTATCCCCAAAAAGGAGGTGAAAGGTTTTTGGGGACCATGGGTGAATGGGCAAATTCGGAAAGGAGGTAAAGCGTCTATGAAAGCGAATTTCAAGACGTTCCTCATCCTCGCAGTCGCAATGATCGTGATCGCGATCGCGACCACCCCCGCCTGGATTAACAATACTTCAACCGCCCAGACCAACGGTACGACCCCTTCGTCCGTGGTCTCAACCACCGATTCGACCATGGCCGGCTACATCGACACCGAGTGCACGAACTTGGCAGCGACACGCAATGCGGCGGAACGGCAGCCCATGAAGGGCAACAAGAAGTACGACGGTCACAATGACGCGGCGATGATGCCCACAAACGGTTCGAACTACGAAGACACCGGCCAGGGTAACACGATCGCCACAAACACAGCGAAGCATGGAGTCGATACGACGACACGGGGTGCGCGTAACGCCAAGAAGACGGATATCGCAATGATGTCCACCACCCTCCCCAAGGCGAACCAGTACCTCACAGAATAGCTAAGCGATGAGGTCGGTTTAAGTCCCAAAAGGGACAAAAACGGAAACACAACAGGGCTCCTATCGGGGAGCCCTTTCTTTATTTAGATCTATTTAAAATCTATTAAATCAACACTGGGCCTTCCCAAGTCTTAGTATTTAGATTAATTATTGGAAAATTGAAGCATGAGATAAAAAATAGACATTTTAGACCGGGTATCAAAAACAATTTTCTATTTTCGAATTTCCATTACTAATTTCTAACTTCAATCAACAATTTTCTATTATCTAGGTATTATTTTAGGTATTTATATAAAAAATTCTTAACAATATACATTGAGTTCTTAGCTTTTTCCAGCATTTATTCCTGCAACATATCCGCTAGACCATGCCCATTGCAAATTATATCCTCCGGAATCTCCATCAACATCCAATATTTCTCCTGCAAAAAATAATCCTGGAACAATATCCGATTCCAGGGCTTTAGCATCAATCTCATCACAATCAATTCCGCCCGAGGTAACTTGTGATTCCTTGTACGATCTCACTCCTCTTGGAGTTATTTTTAAATTTTTTAATATTTCAGCTATGTCATGTCTTATTTCTTTTGAAACTTCTGCGGATTTTTTATTAGCATCTAAGCCTAAATTTATTAAGATTTGTTCGGCAAACCGCGGAGAGACTAAACCGCCTAAACAATTTTTTAAGCTTTTTGCGCCATTTTGAGAAAATATTTTTGCCAGAATTGTGTCAATCTCGCAAATTTCTTTATCACTAAATAAATCCAGAATTATGGATAATCCGCTTCCATTAATATTTTTAGAAATAATTGATGCCTGGCTCATAATTGCAGGGCCGGATAGCCCAAAGTGAGTAAACAACAAATCACCATATTTTTCTGAAATAATTTTTTCGTTAACACAAATTTTAACACGGGCTTCAATTTTTAAACCCTGAAGATTTTTTACCCATTCCTCTTTAGCTTCAACTGGAACAAGCGCTGGAAATTGTTCAATTATAGTGTGGCCCAAATTTTTTGCCCAAAAATATCCATCGCCAGAGCTACCAAATTGATGCGCAGATTTTCCGCCAGTTGTAATTATTAATTTTGACGCAATAATTTCATCTCCATTATCAAGTGTAATTTTCCATTCCTTATTTTTATTGATTTTTCTAACCAACGAATTTAGTTTTACACAAACATTATTTTTATTGAGCTTATATCCTAAGGCCTCAACCACGCTAGAAGCTTGGTCATTCCTTGGAAATATTCTGCCATTATCTTCTTCCTTTACAATTAATCCCAAAGACTCAAAAAATTTTACTGTTTTAAATTGATCAAACTGATTTAAAATGCTTTTTACAAATTCACCATTTGCGCCATGGTATTTGCTAATATTTGTATTTATGTTCGTTAAATTACATCTGCCGTTACCCGTTGCATATATTTTTTTCCCAAGTTTTTCGTTCCGTTCAATAATAATAACTGACTTTCCATTTTGAGAAGCCCATATTCCCGCCATCATTCCAGCGGCTCCGCCACCAATTATTGCCACATCATATCTTTTCATTTATATAAATTATATACCATATTAAGCCATTAATCTACTATCAAATAATTTACAAATACTTCCATACTCTCTAGCATAGAAGTATTTGCAAAAAAAATAATTAATGGAGCTGATAAGTAATAGTAAAATATTTATTATATTTTAAAATCCCGCCGTTCGCGAACGGCGGGATCAGGACAAGTTTTGATTCAAATTAAACTTAAAAGTGAGTTTGAAATTGCTTCAAGCAACATTTCGTCTTGGGTTTCTCGTTGAGATTTAGGCTCCCGATTACCACTGTCTCGAGCTGAATCTGAAGTATCTCCAATATTTAGTGAAAAATAATTTTTAGTATCAATTGGGTTTCCACATTTAACATTTACAAGTACTGGAAATCCAAAAAATGGTCCTTTTTTATATGTAATTCCAACAGGAGCTATTTTGGGGTTTACCTTGCTTCTTCTTGCAAAGAAAACAATTCCAGTCTCTAGATTTCCAATACCTTTGCCGCGATATCTTGTACCTTGCGGGAAAAGCACAATAGCTCTTTCTTCTATTAACGCATTATTTATTGCGGTAAGCTGAGGTCTTTTGGGTTTGGTTCTGTCTATTTCAATAACGCCACCCTTGTCAAACCACCATGCAGTAAGTTTTTTTACAAAAAGTTCAGTTTTTGCAACAAAATGAATTTGGCGCCAGCAAAGCTGTGTTGCGAGCAATATGTCTGCCTCATGACCATGAGTCGGGGCAATAATTAAAGCTCCGTCTTTTGGAATTTTTGATTTTCCTTCATATTTTACCCAGCAAATACACAGCATAGCCAAAATCAGCCTAATTATAAAAATAATTATCATGTTCATGTAGTAGAACCCTTTAACACGATGATCCAATAATACTAGTCTTCCATTATCAAAGAGCTTAGATAACTTTTTCAATATTTATCACCTCCAAATATAATCTAGCCCAAGATTATCATATTACATATATTCAGTCAATTATGCTATAATTTAATTATTATTAATATTGTGAGGTAAGTATGGATGTACAAAATCTAGGAATTATAATTGTGCTAATTGTTATTGTAGGCTTTATAGTCGTAATATATTTAATAAACAAAAAACTTTCCGATACAACGAAAGGTAGTGATTCTCAAAAAATGCTTCTTAACATAATGGAAAATCTGCGCCAAGATGTGCAAGACGGCCAGTTAAAAAATCGGCAAGAACTACAACTTAGACTCGACAAAATTCACGATGATCTTAATAAGGGGATTGTTACATCTTCAAATACTCTTCAACAACAATTTGCACAAAGCGCGCAGATTATTAAAGATGTAACATCTCGCCTAACTCAATTAGACGAAACCAACAAGCAAGTATTAGATTTCTCAAAGCAGCTTCAAAGCTTGGAAAACATTTTGAAAAACCCTAAACAGCGCGGAATCCTTGGAGAATACTTTTTAGAATCTCTACTATCACAGGTTTTGCAACCCAACCAGTATCAAATGCAATATAAATTTAAAAATGGCGATATTGTTGACTCTGCAATTTTTTTAAGCAAGCAAGTTATTCCAATTGACGCCAAATTTTCACTAGAAAAATACAATCAGATTATGGAAACAAAAGACAAGGATTCTCGTGATAGACTTGAGAAAGGATTTAAACTTGATATTAAAAATCGCATTGATGAAACCTCAAAATACATACGACCCGAGGAGGGGACTACCGATTTTGCCCTGATGTTTATTCCAGCCGAAGGAATTTTCTATAATTTACTTATTTATAAAGTTGGCACAATTGATTTAAATACCACGGATTTAATAGAATATGCTTTTTCTAAACGCGTAATGATTACCTCACCAACCTCATTTTTTGCATATTTACAAACAATATTACAAGGTTTAAAGGCATTGAAGATGGAAGAATCTGTTGCGGAAATTGTAAAGAAAATTGGTCAACTTGGAAAACATATTAATTCGTACGAGAGTTATATGCAAAAACTTGGAAGTAATCTTGGCACGACCGTAAACATGTACAATAATGCGTATAAAGAATTTGAGAAAATCGACAAAGATATATATAAAATAACCGATGGTCAAGCAGGCGGTAACTCGAATTTATTAATGATTGATAAACCCTTGGAAGATAATTTTAATTAAATTCATGAAATTTTTTTTAAGTCTAATAATACTGCTAGTTATATTATTTTGTGGATTCTATATATTTACAATTAGAAATATTAACGTTGTTCAAAATAATAAGCAACAACAAAAAGACATAGCAAATACAACAAATTACGCTAGCGCAACGCCTAGAATTGAGTCAGCATCCCCCAAAGAGTACAGTGTTCCAATTTTTATGTATCATTACGTTCGTGATTATAATAATCCAAAAGATAAAATCGGGACTAATCTTTCTGTAAGTCCGGAAAACTTTAACCTTCAACTTAAATGGCTGCAAGATAATGGTTATAAAACAGTTGATTTAAATTATCTAATTAATCCATCTGTAGTATCATTTAAACCTGTGATCTTAACTTTTGACGATGGATACAGTGATGCATACACTAATGCATTTACGATTCTACGAAAATATAATTTTACTGGAACATTTTATTTAATTACAAATAAAGTTTCAATCGATTCTAATTACCTCACATGGGAACAAATCATTAAAATGAAAAATGATGGGATGATATTTGGATCACACACTATGTCACATCCAGATCTATCAAAAATCTCAGACGAAAAGACTAGAAATGAAATATTTCAAAGCAAACAAATCATTGAGAATAAGCTTAACACAAAAATTTATGATTTTTGTTATCCATCGGGGAAATATAACACCAAATCTATTGATATTTTAAAGCAATTTGGATATAATACTGCAACAACTACCAAATCAGGAATTGCAAACCAAAATAGTAATATCTATGAATTGCCAAGAACAAGAGTCACGAATAATATTGATTTAGAAAAAATTTTAAAATAAATTATGAATATAATATACGAAGACAAAAATATATTAATAATTAATAAACCAGCAGGGCTTGTTGTTCACGCTGGAGCAGGGGAAACAGGGGAAACCCTGGTGGATTTAATATTAAAAAAATACCCAGAAATAATTAAATTTTGTTGGCCAGATCCAACTAGACCTGGCGTAATCCATAGGCTAGATAAAGACACGTCCGGTTTAATTATGTTTGCAAAAACACCCGGGGCGCTAAATTATATGCAAAAAAAAATCCAGGAACATGATATTTGTAAACAATATTTAACATTAGCGCTCGGACCCGTAAAACCAGAATGCGGCGAAATTAAGTCTGAAATATCAAGATCTAATCGCGACTTTCGTTTGAAATCTTCCTCCATTATAAGTTTTGATAAAAATTCAAAAACTGCAATATCCAGATATCGTGTTTTAAAAAATTATAACTTAGAAGAAAGCATCATATCTTTAGTTTCCGTTCAAATTATAACCGGAAGAACACACCAGATTAGAGTGCAAATGAAATCCCAGGGCTGGCCAATTATAGGTGACCAACATTACAATACCAAAATCTCAAAAAAAATTTCCAAAAAATTAGGATTAAACCGACAATTTTTGCATGCATTTAAGCTTGAGTTTAAATATAATAATAAGATACAAAATTTTGAATGTGAACTCCCTGATGATTTACAATCTGTTATCAATAATTTGAATTAAAAAATTTTCTGGAAATACTAAATTATTTACCAAATCTTCGATCTCTGTTTTTATATTCATTTATTATTTTGACAAGATTTTCTTTTGTAAAATCGGGCCAATAACAGTCTGGAAAGAATAGCTCCGAGTATGCCGACTGCCAAAGAAGAAAATTGGAAATTCTTTTTTCTTTCCCTGTTCTAATAATAATGTCAGGTTTTGATTCTAGGTATACATGTTTATTAAAAAAATCTACGTCAATTTGATCAATATCAATTTTATTGTTTTTAACTAACGCTGATATACTCTTGCATGCATCTACAATTTCTTCCTGCCCACCATAAGCTAGTGCGAAATTTAGTATATAATTGTTATGTTCTTTTGTTTTGTTAACTGAATCTTTTAAAATCTTTTGGAGTTTCTTAGGAAAAGTACTAATTCGCCCAATAACATTAATTCTAATCTTATTTTGCCAGACCCGCTTATCGTTTAGTAGCTCTTGAAATGCAGCGCAAAATAAATCTACTAGCGAGCTTACCTCATTTTCTTCGCGACTTTTATTTTGAATTGAAAATCCATATAACGTAACTTCTTTAATGCACAAATTTTGAATCCAGTCTAAAAGCCTTTTAACGTTCTTATATCCCTCAAGATGTCCTTGCCAAGGTTTTAAATTATGCTCTTTCGCCCAGCGACGATTACCATCTAAAATAACAGCTATATGGCTTGGGTTGTTATTGTCCATTACTGCTCTCTTTCAATTAAATAGTTTATTAATTTATGTAGATCTGATGATTTCTTCTTGTGAACTAAATTTAGACTGAATAATGCCGAATTAATCAATTTTTGACTTTCTTTTTGAGCATATTCAATTGATCCGTATTTATTCATAATTTTAATTGCCGTAGTGATATCTTCTGTTTTTTTACTATGCGATTTTAGAATACTAACGAACGTAGCTTTATCTAACTTATTTGCTTTGTTAAGACAATCAATAACCACAAGTGACGCCTTGCCTTCAGTTATGTCGCTTCCGATTTCCTTGCCATATTTTCCTACGTCGCCGATGAGATTTAAGACGTCATCACGGATTTGAAATGCAATTGCAATGTCTGTTGCAAAATCGGATAAATTTTTAACTTGGGCTTCGTCGTAGCTAACAAGCGCACCAACAATTTTAGTAACCAATCTAACCATACAGCCAGTTTTATTTGCACAAATTGTTTTATAATCTTGGTATGTAAAATTAGCAATTTCTCTAAAACCACTGTGTCCAATAATATCAAAATTTTGACCCAAATGAACAGAAACCATTTCTTCGTCAATAAACTTTCTAATATCGGTTTTTTGTTTTAAGGTCAAATCCCCGTTAAATTGATTTAAAATTAAATTAGGAACAAAATATAAAAAATTTCCAAAATTTATCGATAAATCAATACCATATATTTTATGAATACATGGGGCTCCGCGACGCAAATCAGAATCATCTTCGATGTCATCGATAACTAATGATGCGTTATGAATAATCTCAACCATTAAAAATAGTTTCAACAACCTTCCAATCTCTTTTTTTTCGATCGATTCGTAAAGATATTTGCCTAGTAAAACGCGCCATCTTTTACCCCCACGATCCATCAAATTCCAAAATGGATCTATAATTCCTTTTTTGAGAACATCCTCAGGATAGGTTTTGTCTATTCCTAGAAAATTATAGAATTCTGATGAAGGATTTCGTGGAATAATTTTCTCTAATTCATTAGTAATAACATTTAGTGTGTCGCTATTCATAGCTATAACTCCTTAATCATATATGTATTATTTAAACGATATCCGAGCGAAAAGTAATAACCCCTAGCTCCGACTCCCGAAATTACAGCAATATTAGATAATCCAAATTCATATTTTGTAATTCTTTCGGCTTCAATTATTAATTTTTTACCTAAGCCTTGGTGTTGATGAGCATTAATTTTATTATCACCAATTCTAACCATTGGTCCATAGGTGTGGACTTCTCTAATTATACCACAATTATTGAAAGATTTGATATTAGACTTCGAAGATAGATCAGATGGGATTCTAAGTCTTAGTAACGCGTACAATCTATTGTTCTTATCAACATATTGCAAAAATACTTCCTTACCATCCGACGCCTCATAATTAATTCTATTTAACTTAACCGGCAATTTAGCATCTTCTCTTATTTCACGGCATCTTATACATTTACAAATGTAATTATCAATTTTCAATTCACAATTTTCAGTTAATGATTTATTTTTATAATTTTTATTCAATTTATTAATTTTTAAATTTACATTTTGACATTTAATTTTTAATTTTTTCAATTGCTCTTGTACAATCTGCCTAATATTACTTATTTTACTGCCATATATTATATTGTCAGCAGGGATATCGCGGCCAAGCCGTAAAATACGTACATATTGTGGTATATGCTTTTTAATATCTACCATTAATTTTATCAATTCTTCGTCCGTGTATGGTATAAATTTATGTAATTCTGCCAATTTCTCTAATTTGCTATATTTGGTTACTACACAGTTATAAATTTTAATCATATCGGGCTGAAAATCTGGATTAGAAAATAATTCCTTAAACATTATTAAATCAAGTTTTTTATTTGATCCGTAAAGATTCGGCATCATATGATAACATACTTTAAATCCAGCATTCTTTAACAATTTTGTAGCTTTTATAGTTTGCGCAACTTTATGACCGCGTTTATTAATATCAAGTACACGGTCGTAAATTGATTGAACACCGATTTCTACCCGAGTGCAACCCAGCGTTCTCATCCACTTAATCTCATCTTCATTAATAAAATCTGGCCTAGTTTCCAACGTCAGTCCGATGATTCTATATTTTGCCTTTTCATTTTTCTCTTGCTCATTAACTAAATCTTTATTTTTTAAATATTTATTTGTCATTTTGATATTTGATTTTTGATATTTAATTTTTTTATTAAAATCATTACACGCTCTATAACACTCGATAATATATTTAAGTTGATAATCTCGAGGCAGATACGACCATGTTCCTCCCATTACAATTAGCTCAATCTTGTCAGCAGGATTACCAGCTATCTCTAATCCTCGAAGTCTTATCTCAATTTGCCGAGCAGGGTCAAAATCCGCGAGAATTGCCCGCATTACTGCTGGTTCATTAGAAATATAACTCTTTGGCATATTGGGTTCTGATGGACAATAAATACACTTACCGGGGCAGGGGAATGGTTTAGTTAAAATAGCTACCGGAGCAATACCAGACGATGTACGAATCCTCCGCTTTCTAAGCAACTCGAAAAGATGTGGATTTGCCTTCACCACGCCCGCCTGCCGACGAGGCAGGTAGGTGGATGAGGCAGATGATGCCTTTTCTTTGAATGTTGGCATAGTCAGTTTTTTATACATGTTAAGCAGCATAGGTTGTGTCAAAAAATCAATACCAAATTCTTCACAAACTTGCTTGTGAATATTGTGTAGTTGCTTTTTAGTAGTTACTTTTTCATTTATTGCCCGTAAAATTATTTGCTCACATGCTTGATTCTCTTCCTGCGTCTGCGCAATCGTTCTTGAATTAATAAATTGTAATTTTATATTTTGATTCATAAAGTTTGATAATTACTAAATTATTGGTAAAATTAAATTACTTATACATTATATATCCAAACCCTATCCAGAACAATGCTTTTAATTACTTTCTAGCCAAAATATCAATAAAGAAAATATTATCTGGAGTAAAAGAGCAAAAAATATTATATCTAATTTATCATGCAAATTACAAAATTGTTTTACAAATTTGATGAGCTTCAAAAGCTTTACGGAGAAAAAACGCTTGATAGCGTTTATGGTTGTGGTCAAATAAAAAACCCTGAGTTATGTTTTGTTTTCATGAATCCAACAGCTAGGAATGTTTCATCTAGCAAAGAGTGGAAAGGACTAAAAGCTCCTTGGATAAGCACTAAAAATGTATGGAATATGTTTTATCAATTGGGGATTTTTGAAAAAAAATTTATTGAGGACATAAATTCAAAAAAGCCAAATGACTGGGATTATGAATTTGCAGAAAAAGTTTATCAAAAAGTAAAAAATAAATTAATTTACATTACAAATTTAGCCAAAGCGACTCAAGTTGATGCTAGAGCTCTATCTAGGAATGTCTTTAAGGCATATTTGGATTTATTTTTCGAAGAAATGGATATTGTTAGGCCTAAGGCAATAATAACTTTTGGTAATCTGGCAGGTACCCCGTATATTAGACATATAGTCTCTAAGTTTGCATAATAAACTTAGGAGGTATATGTTTAAACCTATTTCTAAAGAAATTCGTGAGCAAATCCTTACCAGAATTAAAAA
>Ga0172368_10008322_pt1 | contig 10611 bp, 9 predicted proteins | sample Lak11m_FD_114540 | JGI IMG/M metagenome (GOLD analysis project Ga0172368, IMG submission 114540) | Freshwater microbial communities from Kabuno Bay, South-Kivu, Congo - kab_022012_11m | ecosystem: Environmental > Aquatic > Freshwater > Lake | place: Democratic Republic of the Congo: South-Kivu...
ACATTATTACCAGCGCCTCAAGCTCATTGGAGAGAATATCATTGTCCCAGATCGATGGAAATATCTTTTACCACACCAGACATCACTGATTGAAAATATTTCAGCGTTGCATGAGCAACTTTGGATGTATACTGTTGGTTATCTTCCATGCTTATTCATGGCGCATATGTGAGATTCATCCAGATATTATTGGAATCGATGTTGCCCATAAAGGTAAATTTTACGATTCACAGTGGCATCAATGATAACGCTCAGATGAAAAATGCAAGAAATCAAAAAACGATTCATCTGGATCACCATCTCGATTGATTGTTGCGATGATATCGATCTGCAAACTTCACGCCCGTCCTTTCCAAAAACGACAAAGAAGCAGAAGGATGATATTCGGCTCACGATCTAAAGGAAAACAATGCCAACACCGGCAAAATAAACATAGTCACCACCAGCGAAATAGCCAAATTTGAAATGATAGTGATCGGCATAGATCTGATAAATTCACCGATAATTCCTGTCAATCAAAAATAAAGCGGAACGAAGATAACGATCGTCGTCAATGTTCAGAAAAATATAGGTTTCCCATAATTCTTGAGCGAATCAGCTATTGCTTCTCGAATATTTCACGAAAATTTCTGCAGTCCTACGATGATTCATTGGGTAATCACAATCAAGTTATCAATCATAATTCACAGGACCAGAATCAACGCGAACGAAACGATATTATTGAAACTATATCAGATGGATTTTAAGTAAATGAAATTGCCGAGATAGACAATCAAGAATGACAGCATGATAAGCCGAGAAGATCTGAATCACAGAAAAAGCAAAATGATACAGAATACCAGCAACGCCGTTTCCCAAAAATTTTCTATGAAAAGTCCGTAGGTTCTCTTGATGCTTTCTTTCTGTGATAAGGTTTCTATAAATTTGAAATTAGGCGTGATTTTGGCGTAATCGGTAACAACCGTTTTCAGCTCATCGACAAACGAATCAAGACTATATCACGGAGATTTTTTAATCTGAAACGACAACGCGTTCTGCGTATCCATCACATTGATATCGGTAATAACGAATGACTTTTTATCTTGCTGTTTATATCCTATATAGACGGAAGCGACATCATTGAGTTTGATGGATTTACCGGCGATATTGAGCAGATCATAGTCCTTTATCTGTCCGACCAATCAAGTCAAATCAGTTTCATAATTTGTCACTTCAAATGAATAAAGTTTTCCGTTTACGTCTTTTTTGTCGACAGGAAATTTTACAAATGCACTTCTGAGTTGACTTATCGCAAGAGAAAAATCCATATCCGCGACTGCCAATTTTTGTGCATCAAAAATGATTTTCACTTCTTTGATTGGTTTACCTATGATAGCAATATCAGAAACTCATGGAACGGACTTTAGCTGATCTTCCAATGGTTTGAGCTTGTCATACATCACCTGGGTCGGCATAGTTCATGCCACAGAAAACGAATAGACAGGAGTGTCATTGATAGCAATTTTTTTGAGCGTAGGCATTTTTACATCGGAAGGCAAGCTGGGATATACTTGGTCGATGACAGCTTTCAGATCATTGGTTGCATCTACATCGCTTTTGGAAGCAAGAAATTGGATCAATATCGTTCAAAAATTATAATAAGCGGTAGACGTGATTTTATCTATCGAAGTGACGGACTTGATTTTCTGCTCCAAGGGAATGATTACCTGTTCCTCTATCGAAGCCGGATCAGCACCGATATAACTGAAACTGATATAATAATACGGAATATTTACCGACGGAGTCGCTTCTTTTGGTATCGTCAAAATACTCGATATACCGTAGATCGCTACGAATACCGTAAACACCAATATCGCTACTTTGTTATTTTGTAAGAACTTTACCATACTCAATGACTAAACGTTAAAACGACGAAACGATTAAACGATATATTTTCAATTTTCAATTTTCAATTCTAAACTCTACATTCTGCATTCTGAATTCTGAATTAATTAACTATTTCATCTCACCTATTCAAACCACTCATTATCTGAACATATTCGCCGTTAATATTTCACAATTTCACGTATACATTTTGAATTCACGATCCGACTTTTTTTCTGATCACATTACCCTCAAGTCTTGGACTGATATATTGAAGAGGAATTCGTACCTGAGTATTGTCAGTGAGTTGTGATGAAGTAACCAATAATCTTTCATTTTCCTTGAGTGAAGACTTCAATACAGGGATTTCATAAATATAATTTTGCGTTACGGGATCTCTGTATGGATACTCATAGACGAGGATTCCTGTTCATAAAAACTTTCAGGTATCTTTGTAAATACCTACTCTGCTACCTATAGCCAATTGTGTATACGAGAATACTTGCAGGCTCAGATTTCCTGGTGAAGTAGGAGTAATCTGACAGAGTAAAGTATTTGGAACGACTTTATTATCTTCGCCCAACGCTCTCATTTTGACAACACCATCGACACCTGCATAGAGAATTTCGCCATCCAGTGAATTGGAAAGTACAGCGATATTTTGTTGCATCGTAAGCAATTGATTTTTCAATGTCGTGAGTTGGATAGCCTGACTTTCATCAGTAGAACTCATCTGATTTGCTAAAGTTTTCTGCGCAAGTTGCAGACTCGCCTTTTGATTATCGATTTGTAATTTTGTAGATTCAGCGGTGTTTTTAGTATAATTATCGGTGTTCGTATCTAATATTTTTATCTGACTATTGTAAGTATTCTTCACGGAATCATATGAAGAAGCCAAAGTATCAAAAGCTGATTTGCTTCCCATAAATGTCGTAGACAAGGTAGTAAACGTCGTATATAATCCATCAATAGAAGTTCACATACTGCTAGATTGTGGCAATGCTGTGGAAGGTATAGTAGCAGTCACACTGCTCGCAGCCAAAGTCATAAAGTCAGACATATCGGTCAAATACTCTGAAAATTGATTTGTACTCATCGCATCAGAAATCTTGTTTTTCAACCTTGAATATTCTGAAAGCACTTGTTGTTTCAAATTCACATCTTTATCAGAGACAGCATAACTGGTAGTGGTAAATACATCATTTACTTTTTTCAATGCGTCTTTTATCATGATGAGATATTGTTTGTATGCATTTGAAATGCTTGTTTTCATTTTATCGAGATCGATAGATTTGGATTTTTGTAAGGTGGAATATTGCTGGTCAAGAAGGTTTTCTTGATATTCCAAAGAAGAGTCGGTGTATCATTCAGTAGTGTGTAAATTTTCAAGTAAGGTAGAATTGTTTGTGTATTGGTCTTGAAGAATATTTTTTTGAATCGCCAAAGTACTCTCAGTCATAGAAAATATTGTAGTAAGATTATCCAGCTGTTCTTGAAGGACAGAGAGTTGAATAGTAGAATTTTGATAGGTCATATCATCTTCATTTGGCGTTATTTTTGCAATGATGGTATCTCTGTATACGTGTTTACCAGGCTGACAGTCGATATAGTCTAAAATACCTCATCTATTGGTAAGGACATTTTTCGTGCTATCGGAAATGACTGTCCCATACAATGTTTTTTGGAACGATGGAGAACTTCCTACAATATACGTAGTAGTAAATCATTGGACAGTTCATGAAGAGATAACGGTATCATCGACTTGTGTACCACATCAAGCAATCAAGAATAACGAAGCCGAAGCGATGAATATAAGAGAGAAACGTTTCATTGATCAGAATGAAAAAAATAAATCAGATTATGATTTTAGTTCAGAATTGATATACGCGAGAAATTTCTGGACATCGTCAGATTTGACCATCGCAATAGCTTTATCTCATTTAGTAATCAGCATAAGATCATCACCAGGTTTGATATCCATAATTGTCCTTACGTCTTTTGGAATAACAATTTGAGATTTTGGTCAGACCGTAACTTTACCGTGAATCTTCATTTCGTGAATATGTGGACAGTCCATATATAAAGAAAAAGTAGTAAAAGTTGGAAAAGTTTTACTAGAATATTAATTTAGTAAATAAAGTCAATACTATAAAATAAAAGAAAAAGAAAAGGACAGCAAAAGCCGTCCTTTATATATATAATATTATCTTAGTATTAGATCTTTACACAAGCCACTCGAATAGTAAAAAGAGAGAAAAGAATGATAAGCAACGAAGTCACAAGCGATCCCATAGGAGTTGAATAGAACCATTTGTACTTGTTGTATCCATAACTTGGAAATCGCATCAAGACAGCTCATTTGATCAATGAGAGATATCCAAAGATAGAGAAGAACATTGCTCGGCCATTACTAAATCTTTGATAGACACTCAAAAACAAAAATCAGATGATCATAGTAATGAATGCTCGGATCCTGACGATATCAGTATTCTTAAGCATTTTTTCCATGATAGCTCTAAATGTCTTTGGAGCCAACAACATAGGTAATCACATAACAAGCATAAAAAATGCTGTCCGAAGCAGGAGAAGTTTTGGAAATGCAAGCATAAGAGATATAGTAAGAAAATAAAAACAATTAGAATCTAACAAGTGCCGCATAAAGAATAAATATGGTAACACATAATAAAACTATTCACATAGTTCTAGTGCTAGAAATTGTACCATAGAATTTTTTTGATTGTGTTGCTCAGAGTTTTGGGAAAGTTGCCATAGCGATTCCTTTAAGCAAAGTAAGATATCACAGAATAGAAAAAATCATATACCGTGTTCCATCTAATTTAGCATAAACAAGCAGATACAAGAAAGAAAGAATCATAAGAATGATGCCAAACAGGAATGAAAGCTCTGTAGTCTTTACAAGTTTGTCCACTATCCCCATAATATACTTTGGTCTAAAGATCATAGACAAAGTCCATACGAGAAAAAATACTACCGTCCAGAGGAGAAGTAACTTTGGGATTGCGACCATGAATGTATAATAAGAGGATAAAACTACAGAGATACAAGTGACGAAAGCGATATGGTCACTGTTTTAGCGTTAAGCTCTTTGAATACTTCGCCGAAATAAGCATCATTGGAACGTCATGTAGATCAACCGAATACTCCAGGAGCAAATTTTATCTTTCAATCTTTTTGTACAAACGTGTAAAAATTAATTCATCTATGTTCAGAATAGTTTAAGAAATGCTGTATCCGTTTTGGAAGCATTTCCTTTTCCTCATCAGACAATTGCACGTCCTGATCTATATGGATAAGGAAAAAATCCTCCGTAGCGCTATGTATATAAGCTTTGATCAATGTAGTGATATCAACACCATGATCTATTACCGAGAAATAATTATATTGAATCATCTGAGCATCTTCACCGATATATTTTTCTATATTATTGAGTGCATCCCGATATCTGTTTTCATCCATCGATTCTGATTTTTTCTCTTCGATGCTCATCAAAATAGCATAGAGATATTCATTAAAAGAAATATTGGTAGGAATAGTAGGATATTCTTTCTGTGTATCATGGATGATATAATCTAACAGAATAAGGTCACTTTCGTTAATATCATCAAAAATATCCGCAAGCTGTTGTGAAGTGAAGAAGAACTGTTTCTGAAGTTTTTTTTCCAGAGTATCCCGTTTATCAACAATAATCTTTTCTTCCTTATATTTCTCTTTCGATAAAATGGTCGATCATCAAGTATTGGTCGCACATGCTTCTGTATCCAAATCTCTCATAATGAAAATAATAACAAAAAATTAAAAGATTATTGTATTTTTGTTATTTGTTTGGCTATATCGCGCAATTTATTTATATCAGTAAGCGTATGACCAGTCAATCATCACTCAAAAGATTTACCTCATCGAAAAGGATATAATTTTACATGAGCATGGGGTACCTGCAATCATTCGACAACCATACCTACTCTATCTACTCACAATCATTGTTTCATCAGTTTAACAACTTCTTTCGTAGCAAGCATAATATTAGTATATATATCAGTATCCATAAGAAATACATCTGAATCATAATGTTGTTTTGGTAATACCAACGCTTGACCTTTACATGCAGGAAATGCATCCAATAAAGCGACAAATTGATCATTTTCCCATATTTTCACACTTGGTATCTCTCCAGCAATGATTTTACAAAATATACAATCGATCATTTTTTATATAAGAGAAAACATAAAGTAATATATGGATAATAGTCTTTTAAACTATCAAGTCAAGAAAACAAGAATAAACAAAAAAACCGCTTAAAGCGATTTTATAGGATAAGGAAGAAAGTCGAATCGTAGATATAAAAGCTCAAGAATCACTAACAAAGAGAACTTTGAAAGCAAAGAACAAGAACAATAACTCAAAATCTGTTTAACACTAGCATTATAAAGGGTAAAACCCAGAACTAAAACCCATAGACAGCAGTACTATAATCATAAAGAAAGCGCTAGATGCAATCAAGATGACGTTGAAGTAAAGAGCATACAGGAACTAGTAGATTGATGAGCAATGCTAACCGGTAAAGGAAAGCAAAGTATCTATTCATGACCTTCTTCCTATAGCATATATCAGTAGAAACGAATACATGGTATTGAGAGAAGAGCTACATTGTTAATATAATTATAATCAATTTTTTCTACTTGTCAAATTTTTGAAGACTTTTATTTATAACTATTTTTTTGGTAGGGAAGAAGGAACAAATATATAAAACGTTGTATAAGTCAGATTGGTCACTATATAATAGCGAAGCAAAAAGACGTAGTTCAGCGAAATGAACGCAACAAATACAATACAGGCAAGATATACACAAAGGTATAAACCAGTTTTTGACAGTACTATAAGAGCTAATGAAGACTAGAGACAGTAGATAAAAGCTTAATACTACAAAAAGATAAATGTAGGTGGTTTTGTTTTTGTTTTTGGTAGCACTTTTAGGTACGAAACCAATAGTGAAAACACTAGAATACAGTAAGTATGCTGGTAGTGTATTGTATTATAGTTATATAAAGACCTTCTTCCTTAGATAAATTATATTCAGAATGCAAAAAAAAGCAAATTTACAAAAGACTTTTTTAAAACCATTTGTAATTGCAAATTTCCTTCTTTTTTCTATATTTTCGACATATGAACATTCAAATGTTTTAATATTTTATCATTTCAATATTTCATTATGTGATTTAGCCTAGAAACCATAGTTGCACGAGCAAAAAGAAAAGGATTTGTCTACCCGAATTCAGAGATTTACGGATGACTGGCAAACGCATGGGATTTCGGTCCTTATGGTTCATTACTCAAAAAAAATATTGCCGATCTTTGGATCAGGCATTTCACCCAAGAAAGAGACGATATAATTTTTATGGATACAGCTATTATCGCGCATCCTACAACATGGAAAGCTAGTGGGCATCTAGCATCTTTTGCTGACGCGCTGATTGACGACAAAAAAACCGGACAAAGATTCCGCGCAGATAAATTGATCGAAGATTTTTTTGAAAAAAACAGGGAATGACTCAACGACGAACAATTGACCAAAAAATTATGAGTAAAAAATCTCTCTCCGGAATCGCGAGGAAACGAAAATATGAGAGATTTTATCGTAAAATATATTCCAAAAAATCCCGAAAGTAAACAAGTAGCCGAACGGACAGAGTGCAGGAATTTCAACCTCATGCTGGACACCCATCTCGGACCAGTGGCAAATGATAGCTCGAAAGTCTATATGAGACCAGAAACATGTCAATCATTATTCACTGATTTCAAAGCGATTCTAGACACCACAAGAGCAAGAATTCCTTTCGGATTGGCACAGATAGGGAAAGCGTTCAGAAATGAAATAACTCCAGGACAATTTCTCTATAGAACAAGAGAGTTTGAACAAATGGAGATAGAATATTTCGTAGAAAACAATGCTGATAAAACTATGGAAATATATAAAAAACGAAAAGAAGATTCTATGGATTATCGAACAAATATAATATGAATACCTGCTAATCATCTCAGATTCAAAGACCATGAAAAGTTAGCTCATTACGCAGCTGCTGCAACTGATGTGGAATATCTCTATCCACGAGGATTCGGAGAAATCCAAGGAATACATAACAGAACAAATTTCGATCTCACCCAACATCAGGAAGTCAGTGGCAAAGATATGCAATATTCAGATCCGTATACGGGGAAAAGATATATCCCGCGATGTATCGAAGCGTCATTTGGTCTAGGAAGACAGGTAATGGTGAGTATGTTAGAATTCTACGATGAAGAGACTCTCGAAAACGGAGAATCACGTGTAGTAGTAAGATTTCCCAAACAATTAGCTCCGATAAAATTCGCCGTTCTCCCTTTAGTCAAAAAAGATGAGAAGCAAGTAGAATTAGCAGAAAAAATATTCAAACATCTCAGCAAAATATATAAATGCGAATATGATGACGGATGAGCAATTGGGAAAAGATATCGCAGACAGGACGAGATCGGTACCCCATATTGCATCACCGTAGATCATCAAAGTATTGAAGACGGAACAGTGACTATCAGAGAAAGAGATAGTATGAAACAAGAAAGAGTGAAGGCAAATGAGATAATATTTTAATTTCTGAATTCTGAATTTTAAATTCTAAATTCATTTATCATGGTTGAAGCTAAAAATTTTGTAGAAAAAGAGTTAGGGAAAAGTTTGGAAGAAGAACAAACTACAGAACAAACTACAGAACAAGCTCCGGAAAAGAAAGAATTTATTCCCACATATACTCCCCCACCACAAGCAAAACAAGAACCGACCCTACCACCGCCACAGATAATACAACAACCTGTCATCCAGATTGTGGAAAAAATAGTCTACAGAAAACAAAGGATACATGGTTTCTTCAGGACATTGACAATTATAGCGTTGCTTGCTATAGGTTTTCTCATGCTCGGAGAATCTACAGGGATAGTAGAACTTTCGGTGAATACATTCAAACTTCATCAGATATTCCCTCTTGTAATAATACTGGGTACGATCATTATCCGAAGCTACAAAGGGATATTCGGTAAGATATTCGGATTGATTATCTTTTTAGGAGTATGGTGATGATTGTTTACGATATCGGTCTATACATCACTCAATCCATCAAGCAAACGAAAAGAAGGAGAAACGCTTAATTATACTATTCCAGAAGCAAAAAATAAAACAACTAATTTTTATCTTCAAACACTTGTAGGAAATTCATATATCGAAGGAAGTGGCAAAGAAAATAAAATACAATGAACATGGAATTCAGATAGAAATCTATTAGTTTCTTCAGGAAATAATGGGAATGTGGCATTTCTTAAACTACAAGAAGATAATAACCGGAACATATTACAAGATCATGCAAGCAATATCGACGTTACAGTACCAAACGACACAACATTCGATCTACTTTATATCAAAAATATTCTCTGATTACATACCATCGATCTAAATACTTTTCAACGGAAAATGCTCAAATTCCACGCTGGGATTGATGATATCACCGTAAAAGTAGGCAATGTCTTATCAGGAAATAAAATAGAGATCCAAGGGACCGCAGCAAATGTGGAATTCGACATTCCAAGAGATGTAGGAGTAATGATGTATTACAAGCATTTCATAGGGAAATTGAATGCTCCGGAATTCGACGCATTATCAGGACATTATTACCAATCACAGAATATCACGGCAAAAAAAGCAATACTCAATATATATACAAATCTAACTATAGGAAGTGCAAAGATCAATCGAGTAGAACCTAAAAACTAATGAATAATTAATAATTAAAAATGAATAATGTATGACTTGTCCTTTTATAGGCTATGGTAATTTACAATAGCCCATATCAGTAATTCTTTCATCTTTCATTTTTCATCTTTCATTTTTCATCCTTCATCATTCATCATATTGTCATGAAGCTTATCAGTAAAAATAGACATGTATATCATGATTATCAGATCGACAAAGAATATGAAGTCGGGATAATTTTAAAATGATACGAAGTAAAATCAATCAAGACAAGCCACGTAAACATCAAAGATGCATTTGTGAGATTAGAAGATAAGGAATTACGGATACTCAATATGGATGTGCCATTATATGAAAAGATGTCGCACGCACTCGTACCTGGATATCAGTCCAAAGGGAAAAGAAAATTATTAATCACCAAAAAAGAACTTGCAAAAATATCATCAGCATTGGATAAATCATGAACAACCATCATACCGCTGGAAATTTTTATCAACAAAAAAGGCTTGATTAAATTGAAAATAGGTATAGCAAAACTTATGAGAAAAATAGAAAAAAAACAGATACTCAAAGAAAAAGACATCAAAAAACAGATGGACAGAGAAATCAAAACAATGAGAAACTAGAATTGAGAAAATAGAATTGAAAAGCTAGACCGAATTAGTATATATACCACACGACCAAAATGGCACCTTGCTAGAGTGGTCTAATAGACGGGTCTACAACCCCGACATGTCGGGGCGAATCCAGTAAATGTAGCAATAGAAAAAATAGTACGGCACCCTGCTAGAGTGGTCCAATAGACGGGTCTGCAAAACCTTGGCTCGCGGGTTCGAATCCCGCGGGTGCCTAATACCTCTAGCTACAAAGCCAAGCGACAAGCTTCAGTTCCGTCGTAACAAAAGTCCTCCAATGAGGATTTTTTTTGTTTTATTACGGGTCTGCAACCCCGCTAA